>Ga0247608_10004738_pt1 | contig 15027 bp, 9 predicted proteins | sample 176DNAGHGlowgp2_FD_193490 | JGI IMG/M metagenome (GOLD analysis project Ga0247608, IMG submission 193490) | Sheep rumen microbial communities from Palmerston North, Manawatu-Wanganui, New Zealand - 1766 DNA GHGlow gp2 | ecosystem: Host-associated > Mammals > Digestive system > Stomach > Rumen ...
AACAGCGAATAACGTAACAAATAGTGGAAATGAGTGAAGTACAATAACATTAACAGCGAATGTAAGTGATCCAGGAAGTACAACGTTCACATACCAGTGGTACAGTAATAGTGCATGTACTACAGCTATTAGTAATGAAACAAATAGTACATACACAGCACCAGCCCAAGCAGATGCGACAACAAAGACATATTATTATAAAACGTTCGATGCACAGTGAAGTGGAAGTAATTGTGCAACAGCAACAGCGACATGGAATAACGTAAAACCAACAGCAGTTAGTTTAACAGCATCAAATGCAACACCAAATGAGAATACAAATGTAACATTAACAGCAAGTGGAAGTGATACATGATGATGAACAATAAAATATGCATTCTATAGTGGAAGTTGTGGATGAACATTGTTGCAAGATTATGGTACAACGAAGACGTATACAACGATTACACCAACAGAACCAACAAGTATAACATACTATGTAAGGGTAAAAGATGCGAATAATGCGGAAAGTACAAGTTGTAAGAATGTAACGGTAACATGGCAGAACGTAGCGCCAACAGCGTATAATGTAACGAATAGTGGAAATGAGTGAAGCCAGATAACATTAACAGCAAATGTAACAGATCCAGGATGAACAACGAATACATGATACCAGTGGTATAGTGATAGCACATGTACTACATCAATTTCTAGTGCAAGAAATAGTACATATAACGCACCAGCACAAGATGATGCGACGACAATAACATACTCATATAAAGTGAAAGATGCGCAATGATTATGGTCAAATTGTGCGACAGCAACAGCGACATGGAATAACGTAAAACCGGTAGGATATATAAAGAATGATGGACCAAAGAACGAATCACAAACGATAACATATACATTTAGTGGAAGCGATATATGATGATGAAGTCTAACATACACAATATATGAATGAAATAGTTGTGGATGAAGTGCATTGGAGACATATAGTAATGTAACAGCGTGAACAGATAAGACATGGACGAAGACGTTGAATGAACCATGAACATACACGGTAAGTTTGAAGATAACAGATGCGAATAGCGAGGTAAGTGACTGTGTAAGTAGTATAGCGACATGGAAGAATGTAGCACCAACAGTAACAGTAAGTAATAATGGAGCGGTTGCAGAATGTAAACCTATAACATATACGGCGAGTGCAGTAGATACATGAGCTACATTGAGTTATCAATGGTATTCAGATTCTTCTTGTAATAATTCAATAGCCTGAGCAACAGATGATACATATATATATACATTAAATAATAGTTGAGTACATTCTTTGTATGTGAAAGTAAGTGATAGTCAGTGAAGTGGGACATGTAGTGCAGTAAATACAGCATATTGGACAAATACAGCACCAACATTAACTACAAGTACGTTAACATATAGCACAGTTGTAAGTGGAACGAAAGTATTGTATAGTAATTTGATAACTGAGATGTGAGCAATAGATGGAGATTGTGGAAGTAGTAAGATTAGTAACACAGGAAATATCAATTGTACAACATGAAGTGCAGAATGGGAAGGAAATGGAATAAGTGTAACTCCACCAACAAATGCAGAGTGAAGTGCAACATGTACAGTAACATTTGCAGATGATGAATGAAGTACAGTACAAGGAACAGTTACATATACATACGATACTACAGGTCCAGAAGTAAATCCTGAACACTGAGCAGCTACATCAGGTTATGTAAATTCAGGAGATACTGTTGAGATTCCATTGGATGTAATAGAATGAAAATGAATCAATACATCAGATTTTGATGCTAGTGATGTACATGTTTATGTATGATGAGTAGAAAAACAGCCAACGAAGACATTAGTATATGATACACAATTATGATGAACATATAAATATACACTTACATTGACCAACTTAACAGGAGACGGAGAATTGAAGATAGCAGTACCAGCATGATCATTTACAGATACATCATGAAATCCAAATAGAGCCAAAGAATGGATATCAGAAACAACAGTAGATAATACAATTCCAACATGTGGTATAACTCCGAATACGACATCTTGGACAAATGAAGATGTAACATTAACATTGAATTATGATGTAGAATTGAATCAGATTGATGAATGATATAGTTGGAGTGGAAATGTATTTAATACTAATAAGATAAAAGTTGTAGGTGAAAATGGAAGATACACATGATATGTAAAAGATGCTGCAGATAATGTATGAAGTTGTAGTATAGAGGTAAGTAATATAGATAAATGAAAACCACAAATTACATTAACTACAACAGATGCTCAAAAATCTACAACTCAAAGATTTACGTGAGTATGTTCAGATTCAGTATGAATTACTCAGTACTATATTTGAAATAGCTCTACACCAACATATACAACAATCTCAAGTAATACAAGTTTTACAACATGAATAGATATTACATCAGCATGAACATACTATATGTATTGTAGAGATGCAGCAGGAAATGTAGTTAGCGGATCAAAGACATACAATAGTTATGTAGTATATAATATGTTGGAGAAGATAACATGAACAAGCTGAAGTTATAACACAACTAATTATGATATCGCAAGTAGTGGAACTTATATAGCACCAAAAGCTACACCATTAACACTATCTAGTATATATACTATACCAGAGAATGCTTCAACTCAGACATATAGATGATATTCAACAAGTAATAGTACAAATACACCAAATACATCAGCAACTACAACATTGAATGGAAATAGTACATACTATACATGGTTTGATAGAGAGAGATATACATTGAATATGATTATTAATACATGAATAGATATAATATATTATAAGATAAATGGAGCAAGTGGATATAGTAATACACAATCTACAGCAAGCAGAGTAGTAAAAGCCTGATCAGATATCTATGTTTATGCAGTAGCTAAGGATGGATATACACATACAGATACTAGTGAAGCTAATCCACAGGTATGGAATGCGATTACAGAAAGCAAAACATTCTCACCAACAGCTACAGCGAATACAAATACGCAGTATGTAGTATATCATTATGTAAAGAGAGTATGATCAGGTACATATCAATTAACTGAAACAGAGACATGACATTGAATAACGGATGATGTATTAACATTATCATCTCTATCTAAAGAGAGTCAGTATCCATGTGCACATTATGATAGATGAAGCTTAACATGAACAGAAAATTGACCATGAGAGATAGTAACAGAAGCGGTAATTAAGTGAGATGGAAGTACAAAGATATATCTATACTATACTAGAAATAATTATACAGTACATTTAAGTGGAGATAAGTGAGTAGATTACTTAGAGATAAATGGAGAGAGAACGACAGAAGCAGTACGAGAATGTGGAAGTGAAGTACCAGTAAATGCTGTACCTAAACCATGATACCATTTCGTAAGATGGGATAGAGAATTAGAAAAAGAAGATGATGATATAGTACCATGACATTCATGATGATCAGCTAAATAAAATAATGGTAATTGTGAGGAATATAAAAGCTAAAGATTTAATATATCTCTGTTGCTATACTTCTTCCCCCTTGTAAAAGGGGGATTTTTTTATGAAATTTTTTATAAAGTATAGAGCATAGAAATAAGGAAGATAACGGCAAACTGGAGAAATATCTCATTCTTTTTGATCAGATTTATTATATATATAATATATTATGATATAAAAATTTTGATTTTATTTGTTTTTTCAAAAACTTTTTGTATATTTTTTTAGTGATTTTTTATATCAAATATAAAAAACTTAATTTCTACCTAATAAAATTTATATCAAAAAAAGTCCCCAAAAATTTGACAGAAAAAAATTTCTGATTATAATTAACGCTGTAAATGATATTTTAATTTATTTCTTATTAAAAATGTCCAACTTTAGGAAGTTTATCAGCGTAACAGCAGTAGCAATGTTGGGGGTGACCAATTTGCTAACACCATTGTCTTACGCAAATGCAGCGGATGTGGAAAATTATGATTCAGCTACAAATCCAATTTCGACTGCAAAATCTTTTAGTTTTCTTATGCCAGCGCATCATGTATATCTGTATGCGACAACTGAGGCAAACCATTATTTCGTAGATTATAATCCTGGAACTGGTGGTACATGATCAATGGAACCAGATGAGTTTATATTTGACACTAACACATGACATCTATCTGAAAACCAATTCGTAAAAACATGATATACATGGAGTAGTTGGAATACAGGAGCAGATGGAAAAGGAACAGATTACAGTGTTGAGGATCCGGTACATAACTGGACTACTGATAATGAAGGACGTGTACCAGTTTATGCTCAATGGACAGCTAATGGATATGCTATCGCATATGATTTAAATCAAGGTAGTGGATCTAGTGTACCAGTTCAGGGAGCAAGCCATCCAGAAAGTGCAACATATGATAGCGGATTTACAGTAAGTAATCCATCTAGGACATGATATTCCTTCTCAGGTTGGCATATCACAGGAATGGATACTGCATATCCTCATGAGGTTGGATGAACAAATGTCAGTGCTACTGAAGCAGATGGAATAACATGAACATCATTCAACAATCTACGTGCAACAAGTGGAACAGTACACTTCGCGGCTAAATGGAATCCTGATCAAGTAACTTATGTAGTAAGACACTTCAAGGAAGAATTAGATGGTAGTAGACCAGCAACTCCAACGGATATATATACTGGATCAGCTACAGCAGATGAGTATTTAACTTGAGCTACTACTTGATATGTATGATTTGATACTCCAACTGCTGTGAGTCAGAGAATTAGTCCAGAAGGAAATACAGTATTTGAGTACGATTATCCTAGAAAATCTTACAACTTAGAATTGATAGCAGGTAGATGAGTAAAAGACGTAACTGTAGCTTCAACTTCTTATAGTAGTGGAGGTACAAATAGTGGAACACATACTTATTCATTCAAATATGATGATCAAGTAACTTTGAGCTTCGGATTAGCACCATGATACCAAACAGGAACTTGGAGCGGATATAAAGATGATGATGCTTCATTTAACATGCCAGCAGAACATATTTCAAAGACAGCTTATGCAGACTTGATTACATATGACTTAATTATCCATCCTACATGAGGATCTGGAGCTATAAGTACAAGAACTTATAATGTAGAGGATGAAAATATCCCATTGGGAAATCCAGAAAGAGATCATAGTACATTCGAATGATGGACTGGATGAGTAATTAATGGAACTCAATTAGATTGACCAACAAAAAATGTAGTAGTTACATCATGAAGTATTGGAGATAGAGAATATACTGCTACATGGAGTTGTGATAGTTGATATCATATAGAATATACATGACAAAATAATGAAGCATGTATGGCAGATAAGAATACACCTTATACAGTAGAACATTATCAGCAGAATCTAGAAAATAATGAATATACAAAAGTAGATACGGACTATTTGAGTTGAGAAACTGATGAAGATACACAAGCTGAAGCAAAACCATATGAAGGATTTACAGTTAGTGGATTCGATCAAGAAAAGATTAAATGAGATAAGTCTACAGTAATTAAAATCTACTATAACAGAAATTCTTATGATAAAACAATAACTACAACAACATGAGTGACAGTAGATACTACAGCAGCAAATTCTCCTAGTGGTTGACCATATAAATATGAAGATACAGTAACATTGACTCCTCACGTACAGAGTTGATATACATTTGAATCTTGGACAGTAACAGCTGATAGTTGAAGTACACCGGTTACAGTAAGTGGTAATACGTTTGAAATGCCAGCATCAGATGTAACAATTAAGGCAAATGTAACAACAAATAAATACCATGTATCAATTGATAAGAATTGATGAGAAGGAGGTACAAATAGTGGATATGAATATACAGTAGAAGATAAGGTTGATTTGGATAATCCAGAAAGAGATCATAGTATATTCGTATGATGGTCATGAACGGATTTAACAAAAGTAACACATGATGTATCATTTAGTGGAAGAGCATATGATAGTTCTTATGAAGCAGTCTGGGATTGTGTAACATGATACCATGATAGTGGAACAGGACAGAGCTGTGTTAATAACACATATACAGTTAATATAGATTATAATTATCATGGAGATCAACATTGAGCAGCTACAACTAAAGACTTCACATATGATGTTACATGAGACATTGCTAATCCAGAAGAGTCATGATATACATTCGTATGATGGACTATCTCATGAATGACTGCATGAATAGATCACTATGTATGAGGAACAACAACATCAGAAACTGATGCTAGTGGTGTAATGGGAACAGAATTTAAGAACTTGGCTACAACAGGAGATGAAGTAACATTTGTAGCACAATGGGAGCCTAAGACAGATACACCATATGTAGTAGAACACTACTATGAGAATGTTGATGGAACATATACACATTCATGAACAGATAATCTTTCATGAGTAACTGATGAACCTGTTGTCTTTGATGAAATAGTTAAGAATGTTGTTGGATACACAGGTGCAGCTATGTACTTATCATGAAATGATAATGGTCCTATAGGAGATGCTCAGACTGTGATAAAGATTGATAAATATGGACATACACATATTTACATCTACTACACTAGAAATACATTCCATGTATACTTGAGTGGAGATGCACATATAACTAATTTGACTGGAGCAGGAGATTATAGATATGGAGAGACAGTAACAGTAACTGGTACAGTTGAACCATGATACCACTTCAAACATTGGGAGAAGAGATGAACAGGTTTTGCGAAGATAGGATCATGATCATAGAAGTTTAATTTACTAAATATAATAGAGAGAGCGGAGGCTCTCTCTATTTTTTTACAAAAACTTTTTTTGAATTAAGGCTTGACTGTGAATAGAATATATTTATAAATAATCTGTGTGAATTCTTTGGGAAAACAAAAAAACAAAACCAGAAGCGGTCTTTTTACCTATTTTTGTACTCCATTGTCGGATGTTTAGAGGGAAGAAATTTCTTAGTTCGATGGCATTTGTGATTGGAGGGTTGATAGGAGCATCTATGCTTACATATTTTTCGTTTGCTCAAAATTATGATGAGTTGATAGGATCTAATCTGGTTAATAGTATATTCAGCTTTATCATGCCTAAGCATGATGTATATCTATATGCTGTAACAGAACCAAATACATATACGATACGTTTTGATGTAAATGGAGGATATTGAGCTATGGATAATTTGGAAATGACTTATGATAAAACATGAGTGTATTTACCTCTAAATACACTTGAGAAGGATTGAGCTGTTTTCAATTGATGGAATACTGAACCGTGATGAACATGAACACCTTTTGCTGATTGAGCAGAAGTATTTAATTTGACTACAGAAAATTGAGGAGAAGTACGATTGTATGCACAGCGAGCTGAAGAAATCTCTTATACAATTGAGTATTGTCTAGAAAATATAGCATGAACATGATGTGATGTAATATGAACAGGAGAAGGAACGGCTGCATCTGGTTCTGTCGTAATAGAGACATGAAATGAATATACATGATTTACATTGAGGACAGGAAATGCTGTTATTTCTGGTTGAATAGTGCAGTATTATTACACAAGGAATATTTATAATCTGATTGTAAATGATAGAGGTAAGATTCCAGTTGATACATGAGTTAAATACGGAGATTCTCTTATGTTGCCTGCAGATCCTGAATGGACATGAAATACATTCTTATGATGGTTTGATGGAGATGATGAGTATACACATGCATCAACAATGCCAGCTCATAATCTAGAGATAATAAGTAAATGGGATTATGGAGAGCATTCAGTTACGTTTGATACAGATTGATGAACTGAGATACCTACGTTCACAGGTAATTATGGAGATCCAGTTCCATATCCAGAAAAACCAACTAAAACATGATATGAGTTTGTATGATGGGAGCCTGAACCTCCAGAGACTATAACTTGAGATGATATTGTAATTAAGGCCATATGGAAAGAAGTAAGTGGTGGTGGATGATGGAGTGGATGATGATGAAGATGATGAGGTGGATGAGGATGATGAGATTCATCAGATTCTACAGATTCACCAGATGAACCTTCATGAGAGCATGGAGCAGCAAAAGATAAAACAGCAGAGACAGTAGATAGAAATAGAAATAACATGGAAGTATTGATTGGGTACATGTGGGCACGTAGTAAATGAATTATAGATACAGCACGAAAAGATTCTGATCCAGATGGATATATACCTAGATGAGATATGGCAGAATTAGTAGTAAGGTTTACAGAGAATGTACTTGGAAGGAAAGTTCCACCGATACCTTCATATTGTAAATGGTGAGATCCAGAAAGAGATTGGTGGAAACCAAATGCGAAAATGTATGCAGAAAAATCTTGTGCATTATGAGTGATGTGAATTAGAATGCAAAACTTCTTACCAAACAAAATACTTGATAGGGCTGAATTCTGAACAATCTTATCAAGATTGCTATGGTGAGATAAATATGACGTAGTAGATGCGACAGCAACTAAACTATATTATACGAGGCATCTATGAGCTCTTAATAGAGAATGAATTATGACCCAGATAGACAATCCTGAAGATAGATGGGAGTTGAGAAAATGGGCATGGTTGATGTTAATGAGAGTAAAAACTTAAAATAAAAAGGGACTCACGATTATGGGTCCTTTTTTTGAAAAATAATTTTTATTGAGCAAAAAATAATCAAATTTTTGCATTATTTTTGTTTGTGTGTATAATTTTAGTAGATTTATATTAAAATTTACTCATGGAAAGAGCGGATAGAAATCTGGAAAATAGAAATCATAAATCGCCTGAAGATTTTTGAGTATCTTTTGATGAAAATAATTATGAAGAACAAATGACTAGAATTACAGAAGAAAAAAATTTAGCAAAAGAAGATGCTCAAAATAGGGCAGAAGACCTGAAATATAAATTATTTGAAAATGTTGATAAACATGAAAAAGTTCAAGAATTTATTAGAGATAATTGTTCAGAGCCAATACCTGGAATTGATAAGATAGTTCCTTTTAAAGATTTGGTAGAAATGTTGGTAAAGTGAGCAGAAGAAGAATGAAAGGCAGATGTAAAGAAAAGCATATTAGAAGGTAATGCAAAAGATAAGAGAATATATGAATTAAAGGCATATAGGAATTTAATTAAAAAATGATTTATATTGCCTTCAGATAATAGAAGTTATAAAAATGAGCAATATCATTTATGAGTGGATTATAATGTAAAGGCGTGATTTGAGGTAAGGTCTATTTATAATTGAAAAGTTGTTGCTTCATGATTGGATTGATGACTTTGACATAGAGTTATTGTTGAACATTCTATGTCGGATTGAATAACGAAATTCTATTCAATGTATGCACATCTTGGACCAGAAAAATTGCCAAAAGTGGGAGATGATATTAAGACTTGAGATATGATTGGTAGAGTTTGAGATCCTTTTAGTAAAGATAATTGAGATTGGGAAGAGCATTTGCATTTTCAAATTATGGAAAATGTAGATTCTCCAAAATGATATTCAAATGTTGAAGGAAAATGAAATTATGATGTTTTGAAATCTTTTGGTAAAGAATAAATTTATTTATCTAAAATTAATTCATCAACTGTGAATGTAGAGATAGTTACATCTCATTGCAGTTGATATTTTGATTTGATTCAGGCGACTGCTTGTTTCATTGAAGTAATTCATTTTGTATTTGGTAGGATTATTCATGTTTTTTCTCATGTGATTTCGGCAAGTAATACTCAATTGGTTTTTGGATCCATATTTAGAAATGTATTTATGTCTTTTTGTTCAATAATATTATTAACTATATCAATGATGATATGTTTAGTCTTAGATTCTTGTTTCTTTAATATTCAATTGTATAATAAATTTACCATTTCATCTAATGTCTTATCTGTAGTTAAAACTCAGTTTGAAATTAATAATTTTCATTTATCATCAAAAAGAGAAAAGAAGAGTCAGATTTTATCTTCTGGTTTATATTTACTATAGATTAGTTTTTTGATTTCTTCTAGCATTTATCTTGAATACAACAACTAAAATCGATTGCTTATTTAAGGGTTTTCTTTATAGTGATTGCAGTTTATCTTATTTAAAATCAATGCATAATAAACTAAAGTTCAATATACTTAAACAAAGGGGAAATGCAAGAGTTGGAGAGATTGAATTAAATGGAGTAAAAATTCAGACTCCTATTTTTATGCCTGTTGGAACTAAGGCAACGATAAAATGAATAATTCTAGATTTGCTTCGTGATTCTCATTATATTTGAACTCATATCGAACCTATAAAATTAATTCTTGCAAATACTTTTCATCTATACTTACGTCCATGAAATGAATTAATCAAAGCTGCTGGGTGATTACATAAATTTGAAAATTGGAATAATTGATTGATTCTCACAGATAGTGGAGGCTTTCAAGTCTTTAGTTTATGACTTGGAAAGAAGGATGATAAATGATTTTCTCATAATGTGAGAATGAAGTTGACTGAGGAATGAGTTAAGTTTTCGTCTCCTCATGATGGAAGTAAGCATTTTTTTTCTCCTGAAAAAGTGGTAGATATTCAGTCAGATTTTGGTTCTGATATTATGATGGTCTTAGATGTGTGTTCTCCTTGAGACGCAGATAAAAAGCGTACTGCTAGACAAATGCAGATGACACATCGCTGGGCGAAAAGAGCTTTTGAGCATTTTAGACCAAAATATGATGAAACAAGGGGAGTCTTGTTTCCAATTGTTCAGTGAGGAACATATTTAGATTTGCGTCAGGAGTCTCTTGAATTTTTATCTCAATATGCACGAGATGGAATAGCTATTGGTGGAGTTAGCGTGGGAGAAGAAAGGTCAAAGATTGAGGAAGTAATAGAATATACAGCGCCAAAATTACCTAATGATAAACCTAGATATTTGATGTGAGTATGAACGCCTGCAGATTTTCGTTTTGCAATTGAGCAATGAATAGACATGTTTGACTGTGTAAGTGCGACTAGATTATGAAGGCATGGAATTATATTTTCAGATGAGTGAAACATTAAAATTACAAATGCGAAATATGCGAAAGATTTTTCTCCATTGACTAGTAATTGTGACTGTTATGCATGTAAATATCTGACTAAAGCATATTTCCATCATTTATTACGTGAAAAAGAGGTGCTTTGATGAGCATTACTTTGATTGCATAATATTGTCTATCTTGAACGTATTTTAGAGGATTGGAAGAGAAACTTTTTAGCAGAATGATAATTTTAAATGAATATGGAAAAATATCCAGAGTCATATGTTGATGTAAAAAGTATTTGTCCAAATTGGGTAACTGATAATTTTTTGGATTTTATGGATTTAAAATTAGAAAATCTGAAAGGTAAGAAGATAACGAGTATTGGATGATGATTTGGAATTTTTGAAATGGATGCAGCTAAAGCTTGAGCAAACGTGACAATTGTGGATCCAATGTTTGCGGATCAGGATTGAATAGATTGTAAATTAAAGGAAAATATTGAGTGGATGTGAAGTAAAATAAGATGAAAATTCGAGAATAGAATTGAGAGAATGAAAAAGGAGATTGTAGAGATTATTTCAAAAAGTAAGGATGATGCTAAGATATTAGAAGCAAAATGAACTTTGCAGTGGTATAATGATTGTCAATCAAGCATGAGAGAGTATATACGTAGACGTAAAATTTTGATGGAACATTTAAAAAACTGGGAAGAGAATCAAGGTAAATATTGATTAATTCTTAATCCTTCATCATGAGATAATATTGAGTGAGTTGACACAAATAGTCAGGATTTTGTCATTATTTGACATACTCTGTGACATATTTATAGTAAATCTCTATTAGATATAGGTGATTTCTTACATGAAGCGCAAAGATTATTAAAACCAGGATGAAAACTTTATATTATAGACTATGTATGAGATATATCATCGTTAGAAAGATTACTTGAAAAAACTAAGTTAAAAAAATATTATAAAGTAAATAAATGAAGTTTTGTTTGTTGCTTTGATAAGGAATGATTATCCGAATTTTTAGAAAAGGAGTTTAAGTAATATTTATTTTGGTTATGAGACAAAAATGTATTTCGCAGTAGTAGGAAATTTCCCAGAAATTACATTAGCAGAATTAAGATTAATCGATGCAAAAGATATCAAAAAAGTTTGAAAGCATTTGATAGTTTTTGATACAAAAAAAGAAAATCAGATTCCTTCTTTGGCTTCACTGGTGAAATGGTGAAAAATAATTTCAATTTCTGAAATTCAAGGTTACATTTGAGACAAGAAGATATTGTGAATCGAGGATAAGAATCATGCTGTTAAATTTAAAAAACAATTATGATTAAAAAGATATAAAGAAGTTTGACTATTGCATACGGATATTGATGTAAAAAAGAAATGAATTGAACTAATCAAAATCTGAGCAGAATGGTGAATTGTGCTATGATATCAGAATATTAAACTTTACGAATTGGCAGATTTTGATAAACCTTGACGTAGCATGCAGATGTGAATGATGCCTGCAAAACTTACTCACACAATGATAAATATTGCTTTATCTCATGCTGAAAATAAAAGATTTAAATTAATCTATGATCCATTCTGTGGAACTGGAACTACATGAATTATAGCCAATTATTTATGATATGATTTTATAGGTTCAGATATTAAACTTTGATTTGCACTCAAAAACCAAGAATGGTGGAAAAATAATAGAAATTTTCATAATCAGATTTTTGATTTCTTCGACCAAAATATTTCTAAACCCTTAGATGAAAAATTATTCGCTCCATTACTCGACCATGAAACTTTGATAGTGACTGAGGGATGGCTTTGACCAATTATTAAGCAATCAACGACAGCAGAGCAGGTTTATGAATATCAGCGTTGGGTAAAAAATTTGTATTTACAGTTCATTCAGACAATAGCAGATTTTTATGATAAGCATGATCAAAAAAGACCAGTTATGGTATTTACGATTCCAGTTTATATTGGTCATGAAAATATTATTCAGGATTTGATTACATTATTATGTGAAAAATTGAAATGGACTTTAGAAGTGATTAATGAGCTTTATAAAAGAGAAAATCAAAAAGTCTGAAGAAAAATTATGATTTTGAGATAGAAAATAAAAATAAAAAAACAAGTCTTGACATTTTTGTCAAATATTTTATTATAGACCAAAATAAAATTATTAATAACGCAAAAAACAAATTAAAAAATGGAAAAAAATGTTAAAATTCCAGATGAGGAAACTGGTTTTCAAAAACCAAAAATCTCTTATGAGCCAATTTTAAAGTTTGGCTATCCTGTTGTTTCTGATGACGATGATGACGATGATGAAGTGATGTCTCCATTGCTGAATATCGGTCAGAAAAGCCCTTTTGATTCCATTTCTGCGGATTTATATAATATTGATTACAAAAATCGTATTATAGTAATTAATGAGGGGATTGATCAACGTTGTTTTGTTTATGCGAAGATGATTGAAAATTGGAATCGCATTGATAAAAAAGCTCTTTATCTGAAGGCAGAATTTGAATCTCTTCTTAAAAAAGATCCAGATATTGGTGTTTTCCTCGGACTTATTGAAGTCGATTCCCAAGAAGAAGGACAGAAAAAATTTAATGAGCTTGTGGCAAAGTATCCAGTGCTTGCATCTTTATTTGTAAATCTTCAAAATCTGAAGATTCCTAGTAGTGATATCTTGGATTATGAGGCAAAACCAATCAAGATTAAATTCAATTCAAATGGTGGTTGGATGTTGGCATATGAAACTTTGGCAGATGTTATAAAGTTATCTAAAACCAAAGTGATAGGTATCAACATGGGAATGGCATATTCTGCTGCGGCATTTCTGTTAGTTCACTGCCATGAACGATTGGCTTTGGCTAATTCAAGAATGCTAGTTCATCGTGGCTCTGGAGGTAATTATGGAAGTTATGAGGAAACTGAGAGTGCTCAAAGAAATTACAAGGAGCGAGTGGATGATATGATTGATGCTTTCAGAAAGAGAACTAAAATTCCGATGAAGGTTCTCAAGAAGAACATGAATCCAGACTGGTACTTATCAGCTCAGATGGCTCTCAAGTATGGGATGATTGACCGTATCGTAACGGATATTAGTGAAATTATCTAAAATTGTAAAAACTACTAAAAAATTAGACGGAGAATTTTGATTCTCTGTCTTTTTGTTTTTTTGAATTCAATTTATATCTTTTTAGCGATTTTTTTAACGGATTTTTTTAGTTTCAGTTGATTTCTTTGCAGTTTTTATGATCTCAGACTTTTTCTTTAAATTACTCTCAGAGTTTACTATAATTCTTTTTGATTTTAATGTATTTGTAATCGCGTTTTTTGTATCATTAATTTTGTTCGAATTATTTCATTCAGATTTTCTCTTAATATTGCCTCTTTGCTCAATCTCTATATTATGAGCAACGCCCAAAAATTCAGATTCAAATTTCTTTTTTACGTTCTTTAGTTGTTTGTTAGATATTACCGCAAGAATTATCACTAATGTTAGAGGGATTCCATACATTACAGCAAAAATCCAATTTACACTACATGGAGCAGAATATTCTGGATGTAATGGACATTCCATAAATGAAGCAAAAACATCAATCGTTCATACAATCAAAATCATAGGTACCATATAAGTAAACAATTCTCTCCAAAAATACCATCGATTTCTTTTTGTTGTAAGTTTCATCTAATTTTTATGATATAAACTACTACAATTTGACTATAAAAATATTATTTACGATGTCTAGTGAAAATTTTATCAAAGAAAGGTTTGTTTTTGAGACTATTTTATTTATAAGAAAATGTTTTAAAGTCAGATTTTTGATGAAAAAAAGACGAATTATTACATTATTACTTTGCATATTACTAATCTGAATAGATCAATTAACTAAATATTTTTTTTATGATTTAGAAATTTGAAATCAGATTTTTTTCTTAGAACCTTTGTTAAATGATTGAATCTCACGGT
>Ga0247608_10004740_pt1 | contig 15023 bp, 21 predicted proteins | sample 176DNAGHGlowgp2_FD_193490 | JGI IMG/M metagenome (GOLD analysis project Ga0247608, IMG submission 193490) | Sheep rumen microbial communities from Palmerston North, Manawatu-Wanganui, New Zealand - 1766 DNA GHGlow gp2 | ecosystem: Host-associated > Mammals > Digestive system > Stomach > Rumen ...
ATAACGGTGCAGTATATACTGACCTAAGCGATGCCTTAGGTCAGAATGGTGCAAATATACCTCCTACTATAAGGAAAGGTGGTATGAGTGTGAAATTCATTCAGAGTAATGATGATGGAAATAAGTATGTTCAGTACCGCTACATAGAAACTGACGCTACTACTGTTGACACTTTCACTAATGTTGCTAATTGGCAAGGTGTTGACAATGAACCTACTGCTGGAAGTGATAATTTGGTTAAGAGTGGTGGAGTTTCCAAATTGTTGTTTAATAATTATTTTATTGGGAATGATGACGTTTTTGTTAGTACAAAAATAGTTGGGTTAGTTCCTAATAGGAGATATAGTATTATCATAAAAAATCCTAATTATGACAGGAATAATGTAACTTCTCAAGGGTATTTATTTAATATTAAGAATAGCAACTATGACAACCTTATCATTGTTAATGCTGGTGAAACTATATCTCAAACATATACAATAACAATTCCCTCTAATTCTGATTATATAACCATTGGAGGTAGGGCAAATGATGGTGTGAAAGTGGAGTTTAATATTATTGAACTTACTACAATAGAAAATATCACCGAACCTATATATCAACGTATTTTAAGAAATCGAGATGTTGTTTCTTATAGTGGCACAAATGTGGTTATTGACAACGAAACGAGAACTATTAGTTTCGATGGGAATGTAATTATTGTAAATACACAGGGTGCGCCTATTACTATTCCGACAAGCAATAAACAAACCACATTTGATGCTGAGTCGACTGATTTTTCAGGCACCACCGCGGCAGTCGTTGTTTTAAAAAGCAATAATGCTTTAGCAGTTAAACAGTATAATAAACTTGACGCAGATGATTATGCGCTTATCGGTATTAAGTTTGACAGACCTATAGGAAGTGGTACAACACCATCCACAACCACAAAAGTAGTATCATATAGTTCAGTTTTACCAATCAAATTTGGAACAACTCTTGAGGAACTGTCAGATATTGTAAATATACACAATGAACTATTTAATGATTATGTTGTTAAAAGTAATGTTTATCCATGTCCTTCTTCTGGTTGGAATATATATTCAAGAACTATAAATGCTGGAGATGAATTAGATTTAACATCATCTATTACAAGATAGGTATTTACATTATCAAGTACTTCTTCAAGCGCCAGTGAATATAGATTATAGACCGTTGTGTTACAAGCAGGCGTTAAAAAAACATTTAACATCACAAAGGATGCTGTAGCTATTATGTTCTATGGAATTGGATATGCTATTGTAAATGAAGCGTTACATGATGAAAAAATAAAGACCCTTGAAAATAGATTTAATAGTGAAATCACAGGAGAAGAAAAAATACTTCAGTATCCTTCTGGTGGGTGGCATATTTATCCTATCACTATTAGTCATAATGATACTTTTAGGATTAATTCTGCTGTGACTCGTCAGGCATATACTCTATCAAGTACAACTGATTCCAGTTCACAATATAGGCTTGATTCATTAATATTGTACTCAAATGAAGATTACATATTTACTGCTTCACAAAATGCAGTCGCTTTTGCTTTTTATAATACAGGTGATGTTTCATTTGAAAAGATTGGCACTCTATGTGTTGATGTAGAAAATATAAAGTCAAAAACAAGAGATATTATTGCTGAGAAAAAAGACTCTGTTGTCGGCTTAGGCAATAATACAATTACACCTAACCAATTTATCGGAGAATTGACACCTGGAGTAAAATACTATGTTTATGTAAATAACTTTAAGCATACTTCTGCTACAAGTGGAACATTATTTGGAATTGGGAAATTAGGTTCAAATCTATTTATAAATGTTCAAGTTGGTAAATCACTAAATCCTCCTTATGAGTTTGTTGCAGAAGCAGGAACCTATTATTATCTGGGACGATGTGATAGTGATGATTCAATAGAGGTCGAGTTTTTGACAAGACCTAAAGAGGCGAGCATAGATATTGATGCTATTAAGAAAATATGTCTTAACGATGACCAGACTTCTTTGTTGAACAGTATTACTAACTCAGTATCTTCTAATACCAAATTATGCGGATTCCTTCACGTTACAGATTTGCACTCTAAATTTGCATCATTGAATGAAATGATAAGAATTAAGAGTGTGCTTTCATTGACTTCTGTCAATGCAATGTTGAATAGTGGTGATATAGTTGGTGGATGGCCAAAAGATGAATTAGGAAATCTTGTTACTGCAATCAGTGAATATATGCAAATATGTGAAAACAATAACAAGATTTATCATGTACTCGGACAGCATGAAGTTGGATTTGCTCCGTCTGCCAATCCTGATGCTGATAGTGGAAGATTAAAAATCAGAGTATTATCCCATCAAGAGTGTTTTAACACTTATTTTGCTCCATTAAAGAGTGGTTGGGGTCTTTCTTCACTTGATAAATGCTATTATTATAAGGATTTTGGTGATGTTAGACTTATCTGTCTTTATCATTATAACAGACCAGAAGTTAATGACCCAGATAACCCTACTACAATGTATAAGTACCAGCGTGCTTTGGTATGGTATGGAACAGAACAATTGCAGTGGTTTGCTGATACTCTTAACTCTATGAGTAGTGGACAAGTTGCAGTAATTATGTGTCACCAACCAACAAAGAGTTTCCAATCATTAACAACAAGTAAGTTCCAATCAGGAAGAACAGGTAGCGCACCAGGCGTTATTACAGCAGATGACCCGATTACTGAAATAATCAACGCATTTAAGAATAAAACGACACTTAATAAGGCATATACACCTACAAATACGACAAAGTATTTAGTTGCAGATGGTTTTGAGGAAAGCGTGAATGTTGATTTTTCAAATGCAAATGGTACATTTGGTTTTATGATTATGGGCGACAATCATTATGATGCTGTAGGAAGATTAAATGGAGTGCTTTGCCTTTGCCTAACAGGTAGTGGTGAATGTACTGATGGAGTTATGACAAATAACACTGGTTATATATCTGATTTCATAATTAATGCTTTTGGAGTTAAATCTGATAGTGTTGAACTTGGAAGAGTTGGGCAACAGTATTTCTGTGGAGTTAAGAGAGATATTGAGAGATTAGATTATACACAATCTTAAATAATTCTGTAATAAAACTTTATACATAATATTTGTAAAGTCAATACATTTATAAAATATAATAAATGCAAGATGTTGAATTTAACATTTAGTATTTCTCAACTTCATTCAAACTGGAGTTGAGATTTTGTTTTAAACATCTCTTCATAAGTTAAACTTTCTTAATTTATCATTCACATATTTCTTTATATCAATAATTATGTCTATATTTGCAGCATCAAATTTGATTAATACTTATTAAATATGTCAACAAAGAAAGTTACAAGCATCAAGAACTGGAATGTAGTCCAGAGTGGAGTCAGTTTCAAGAGTGCTTCGGCAATGTTCAAAGCACAGGCAATAAACGGGACTCAATATGATTTCCTTGCTATCAGGAACAAGCACAGGATGTGTCTTCCCGGAATCAATGACATTGGCAGAGAGCAGTTCTATTCTGAAGAGATTCTGAATGATGTCTGGGAAATACTTGTCCCAGATGATGAATTTGAGCAGAAGACAGAGAAACTTCGTAATATGCTGAAAGAAGACGGTTTCTGTAGTTTGACTTATAAAGCACTGGATAATATGAGCATCAATGAGATGTGGAAATATATCATCGAGAAACTGAACAATTCAGAGAAGGATGTCAAATACAAGATTCTGATGACTATTATTAGAGAGAAACTTTACAAGAAGCAATGAAACTGAAACAGATAGTATCTGAGTTGCTGAGACGGAATGAATGTTCTAATAAAGACAATTCATTAATCATTACTGATGATGACAGATTCATCAGGATATCATACTGGTGGCCAGATCGAAGTTGTCAAGATAGAACTATAATAGAACATAAATTGGCATTTGACTACAAGACATATGAACTTATCAGATTATTAGTTGCCACAGTTGATTCATTCAGTGTTAAATATTATGTCAAATCGGTAGAAATAACAGTATCAAAGAATAGCATATATGGAAAAAAGTACAAACTTTGAGACACTTGGTGCTCATATGAGGAATCTGTTGAGTCCATATTCAACATTAATTCAGATGCTTGATGAAATCTATAATGGAGAAGATGATGTCTCAGTCAATCATATTAAGAATTATCTGTTGACAAAACTTAATATAGACAATCTCAAGGATAATCTGAAAAGTTTCATAGATGTCTCTAAACTGTCAGAAGTGGAAAAAATAAACTGGAGAGCAACAGATTTGTACAAAGCAACAGTTGGTGAATCACAGTCATCAGTAACAGATGATAATGATTATTGTAGGGAGAACTGCAAAGTATTTCAGGAAAACGGAAAGTGTTTTACTTACGGAAGATGTAAATCATATATAGAAAATAAAATGAGTGAGAATAACGTAAACTACACGAATATTGAGCAATCTAAGAAACTGTTTGCTCTGGGTGCTGATGTCAATGCAGCAGATATGCTGTATATTGACGGTGAAGTAGGAGGTTTGAGTGTAAGGAAATGGCCTTCACTTACTATCAGTGACATTCCAGCCTGGTCTCTCGGTTCTCTTATCAAATTGATGACAAGAAGTGGTGAGAGTTTCAAGATTGACTATACGTGTGGACTGAATAATCCATATTCTGTTGTCTGGAAATCCAGAGATACAAATAGAGTGCTTAACAGAAAGGATTTGTTCACTGCTGTCTTTGATATGGTTTGTCTTTTGTTACAGGAACATCTTATTTAATTATATTCTATATGGATTCAGTACAGTTATTTACGGGAAAGGAATACAGTTATAAACTGACTAAGGAATATCTGCTGAAGCATGAGTGGTTCATAAATGATGCCGGGTTGCTTGAGTTTGATATGTTCAAGAACAAGCATTTCTGGAGAAGGTTTTTTATCGGCAAGTTCAATGATGGCGGGAAGTGTGTCATCCGCGGAAAGAATGTAGAGGGTGATATATATCCTCTGTGTGAACTTGATACGATTATGGATCTGAATGAACTTGTTGCTGCATTCAATCTGGAATTGGATTTACCAGAGAAGACACACGGATGGAAGACATATTTGTTTCCAGACAGAGTTGACTATAGTAGAATTAGATGGGACCAGACACATGGGTTCAAGTTCACAGAGAAAAACAAGGATAATAAAGAATTTGTTGATTCTGTCTGGGATAAAGGAAAAGCCATTGAAGGAATTGACAAGAATATGTTCAGACTTGATGCTTGTGGCGCATTGATGTTCAAAGGCCAGTCTGTTGTTCATAGTGACAACGGTTGGGTAATGAGCCGTATTGATCCTAATGGTGATGATTCTATTGAGAATCTGAGGCCGATGAACTGGATTAATGATTTCTATAAGGGCAATGACTATCCTTCTTATCTCTCTAAAGTGAGGTTTGATGGCGTCTATAATGTTCTGTTTGAAACGAATATGACCATCAAACGTGATAAGAAATGAAGATAGTATATCATCATACAAAGAATGACACATATGACTGGTGGACTTGTCCGCCTGAACTAATATGTTCAAAGAAAGCAGAAGAGAAGTTAGTGAAACTGTGGCATTTCTTTAATGGAAAAGATGCATATATAGTCGATCCTCTTGGTCATACACAATGTCTCTATGTAATGCTGAAGCAAATTCCATTCAGTAGACTGATAATGTTATTCATCAAAAAAGAACATATCTATGAAAGAGAAAGTTGAAAAGCTATGGACAAAGTACAATGAGTACAAGGAGACAGCAGAGCAGCATATGTTTGTCCAACTATTGATGTTTGACAGGATGTTGATTCCTGTTTATAATGATTTACAGGAGAACTGGAGTGATGAACATGCCAAGATATTCATCAATGGAATGGGTATTGTTTTCAAGAAGTTAGGAATCTCAAATAACTGATAAGATATGATTGATAGGAATTTATTGCCGACACAAGACACTCTGTTGTCTAAGAGTTTGTGCTGTTATCCGCCAGAGAATGAAGCAGCAAAAATATATGCACAGTTTCTGAGTGAGCATCCGGAATTTTCAACAAAGGATGTTGATATGAGGATTGATGCTTATGAAAGAGAAGAAGACCATTACGGAAATGGCGGTGGGTATGATCGCTATGTCCGTATTTATAAACGGAGAGATGAGACGCCGGAAGAGCGAGATAACAGAGTAAGGAAAGAAGAGAATGAAGTCATTGAGAAGTTTTCAAATAACATAGGAAACCAGATTTATGATTTCTGTTGGGCTATGTACGGTTATCATCCACAGGACGGAAGACTCAGTGATGAAGAGAGAAACCGTCTGAGAGATATCTTGGAAAATATCGTCAATGAAAGATTAAAGAAATAATCTATGAAGATATTCTATACAACTGATGGTTCTGTAGATGACCAGTTAGAGCAGATTTGTCCGTTCGGTGAACTGCATCATTTCAAGAGAAAAGACGGAACAGAGTACACTATGCCTAAGAGTGTTGGGTGTGGCGGATGTACTGAATGTCCGTACTGCTATGGCCGTGGATTTCAGGGTTGTTATGGTTCTGGTGGTCAGTGGGTGTTGATTCCGAAACATTATCCATACAGTGAGTGGAACTATGAGGATGATGAGCAGAAGAAACTTGAACTCGGAATGAAACAGTTCAGAGTCATATCAGAGAATGACTACATTTTGTGTGCGAAATGCTTTAATGATGATTTCCGCAAGAAAAACTTGAAATTGAAGTTCAAGATATGGTGGTGGCATCATATAGGCACACATATTGACCATTTGCATTATATTCTTGACAAGTGGAAGATTGATACACAAGTCAAGGTTAGTGGATTTTTCAGAAATATTAAGTTTGATCACATTTGGCCTTTTAGTTGAAATAATATATGGACAAGAAAGACAAGGAAATAATTTTCAGTGAGATAGATCGCAATATCAGAAAATTGCAGAGCTATAAGAACAGACAAACTTCTTTTTCCACAAGAGCAAATATAGATGAGAAGATAGATGCATACAAACGGATGAAATCATATATTGAATCTCTTGAAGAAGAAAATAAGGAGGATGTCATTGAAGTGGTTCGTGCATTAAAGAACTACAGACAGATTGATGTGAACTGGTTTCATAACAGCAATGAATTCATAGCAGAACAGTTGGAACAGAGGTTCATAGGAAAACCAGATTTGACTATATCTCTTAGTGATGCTTCAGATGATGAATCTTCTGATGTCGGTGACAATGAAAAGTCATATGATACTGTTATGAAATCATTCAAGAGAGAATTAGAATATTGGTTTGGCCAAGTTCTGTGTCACTATGAAAACATCGGTTGTGATGAGGACAGGATGACTGAATGCGCACATATCTATCTTAACAGAGCAGCTAAGATGCTTATAGACAAAGCACAGTCTGTTGTTAAATGCTGGGATCCAAACAAAGTAACTTCATTTGAACAGGCTCTCGCTGATTCTGTTGATGGAGAAGAGTTCAATAGGACAGAAGACTGCCAGAAGTGGGCTAAGATGATGAAGAAAGTTCTTCTTGATGAAGCACAGAAGGAACTTGAGAAACGTATGGTAGTGAAAGTTACATTTCCAGAGAAAGATGAAGATGAATAAATTATGACAACAGCGAATGATTTGAAGTTCAAGGACGGAAGAATATGGAGAGTGAAATATCTTCCACCAGATAATGAGATAGCTGCTAAGATGGGTTTTACGAAAGCAGTGTTTGAAGACGTGACGCTTGAAGTTGCCCGTACACTTAGAGATTGTCTGTCTGATTTTGCAGACGGTATGTGGAGTCCACAAAAAGACAGAGATATTTGTAGTTTAGATAACTAAATAAGTTGATGTATGACGATTGATGAGTTATTTTCAATGCCCATTGCTGATATGAAGCAATGGATGAACAAGAATTACAGGCATCCGAGAGGATACTATCGCAACCAGTACTGGTTCTGTAAGATAACAGAGTGTTTTCCGTTAGAGATTACAAGTGAATCAGGATGGAGAGAGATTCCAATAATGAGTGGGTTTGACATTAGAGAAAGGAGTGCATATGACAACATAAGATATGGATATGACGAACTTTATCTTGCAGTCACGAAGATTTCAAAATACGGAGAGTGTCTCATTTATGCATTTGAGTTCACTTATAGCAACAGAGATGGTGGTTTGTCTCTTGATAAGATTGGATATAATGACTATGGAGGTGGTGACTATTGTAGAGTGTTCATTGACGGACCGGATGTAGTCAATAATTCTGATATTGCATTCCATTATGAATTACACTCAGATGACTATCGTGATGAGTGGGCTAAGAAGAAATATAAGAATAAGTTCCTTGACAAGTTCTATTCTGTTGAGTTCAAGACAACTCCTGTAGTCGGTGGAGTCAATAAGAACAAGCATACACTCAATGAGTTCTGTGAGAAACTTGAGAAGTTTGCAAAGAATGTCCAAGAGAACGGAAAGCAGTTCTACTATGACAATAAAGATATCATTAATGATAGGGAATTTATAGACAAATGTAAGAAAGTCAAAATTCCTGTCAGTGAAGTATTTGACTTGTGGATGAACTGCTATATGGACAATCAGAATGTGACTGTTGATGATGTCATAGGAATGTTAAGGCTATGTCAGAGTGATGAAGCATTGATTGTTGAGTACAGAAATAAATGCAAGTGTCCGTATTTAAGTACATACAGAAATACTATCAAAGACGGACACGGATGGAAATGTTATCATCTTTGTCTTTTATATGGACTTGAAACCAATATTCAGGCTCCGAGATTTATGGGTTATCTGAAGAATCTTGAGAAGACCAGGACATTGTATCAGTCATTGGATGGTTATAAGGATTTAGTTGCAAATGCAAAAGAGACTTATATCAAGGAATACACTGATATAGCATATGGCTTTGAGAATAAGATAACAGAATTGTATGATTTAATAAGTAGTAATCTTGAGAAAGCCAGAGATGAATATTTGAAGAAGACTAAAGAGTTGTATGACAAGATTCACTCTGAGTATAATGGTGTTAATGATGCTGATGTTGGAATCTTTGCAGACGAACCGGATATCATAGACAAAATAGTCAGTGATTTTGATAAATTGTCAGTGAAGTTGATGCTGAATATTGATCCGAAGTACAAGAAGAAAGAAAAGAAACAGAATAGACAAAACAGGAAGAAAGAAGATGATTTGGAGTTCAAGCAGCATTGTAAACTCTTGTTTGATGCTTCTCCGGAGCTTGAGAAGATTGTATATTTCTCTGTATATCGTGCATATGATGCTCCATATAACTTATATCAGACAGACGATGATGATATCTTTGAAAATATTTCCGATGATACGATTTATGAGTATGAAGAGAAATATGGTCAGGGTTCATTTGAAGAGTGGTGCAAGAAGATGTTAGAACTGATTCCAGATTGTGGTGACTACAGAGATTATGGTGATGACTTGTATGCCGGTAATACACACAATCTTTATATAACACGAGATTTGGAGTACGGAGAAGAACAAGTTTGTTGAATAGAGAAGAGGGATAATCAAGTTTATTTGTTATCCCTCTTATTTTTTGTTATTTAATGTTCAAATATCAATATTTTTGAGATAAATAATAAAATATTTCACATTTATTCAATGAGATTTATTCAACAGAACAAACCGTATTATTTAGTTATTGATAATATACTGAAAAATCATAATTCACTATTTGAAGCAAGTCATTATTATAAGGGTTCAAGAAATTCTGTCTATGACATTTCAGAGCATATATTCAATGATATCAATAACAGAAGATTCAATGATTTTGATAGCGGATATGTCTTCATATCAAACTATGGAGTTGCTGTCACTAAAGCAGAAGCAGATAATATAGATATGTTCTCTAATTTCAAGCAGTTTCCTATATATGTTGTGTATGATGACTTGTGTGATCTCAGTACATATTTTGTAGTCGGAGACAGACAGGAAAATAAGAACAGAGTAATTGTAATAGCGAATTATCCGGCTATCACAAAATATCTGGTTGATGTAAAGAGAGATATTGATACAAAGAAACGAATCGGTACTTTCAATGAAGCATTTGATGATGACTATGAATACTATTTGTTGGTTCCAAAAGTGAAGCATGAATTTGTTCATATAAGACAGAACTATGGACTGGATATTGATATCACCAAGAATAAGAAGATGGTGAACACGGACATTGAGCATTTCTTCAAATATAACAATGATATTTAGGCATATGATATCATCACAAAATATATGTACCTGTTTGGTTTCTCTGAATTGTCATAGAGAGTCAATGAAGCAGCAGAAACTATCAATCTTTTGAGTGATGAGCAGATATTCAATATGTGTTCTGGTAAAGGAACATATTATGATAAGTGTGCTGTTATGTTTAATTACACAGAACCGGTTCATCATATGAAATTGATGACAGATATGAGACAAGATATAGAAGACACTTATGATGTCGGATATTATGACGTAGTGCTTCCTATAGCATATTTCTTTATGTTCTACAATATGTTTAAGACAAAAATTCATATATCAAAAGAACATATCCAGAAAATTATAACTGTCTTTGAAAATGAAGGAAGAACAGAGAATATGTATCTGATAACTGCTAATGATAAGAAGTTTTGTAGAGAATTCAATCTATGGCTGACAGATATGATATGCAAGTTTCAGGCAAATGTATATACGGCAATCTACTACATTATGTATACTCGGTTCTGGGAGTTCGATGACATTCAGCAATATAGTTTCTCGGAAAGGCAGAACATATTGTCTAAAATGTATAAATACGATGAAGAGAGATAATCAATCGCGGTTATTTCTCTTTTTTGAACTTATCTAACAATATTTTCTTTTTCTCATTGAATGGTTTTGATACTATGTACATAAAGTCATCTTTATGCTTTTCAATATATTCATCTAATGTACAAATTACTTTACAAGGCTGCCCGGCTGCTACAGAATTTGCCGGGATGCTTTTGTTCACGATACTTCCTGCTCCGATGATGCAGTTATCACCGATAGTGACATTAGGAAGCACTACGGTTCTGCAACCGATGAAACAGTTCTTTCCGACTTTAATCGGTCCGTATATGACAGTTTCTTTGTTTTGACCGGGCAAATTCCTTATGACTCTTGTTGCAGCATCATGAGTCACAAAGGCACAGTCAAATGATATTGTTGTATCATCTCCTATTGTAATCAGATATGGTTCAGAACCGAAATTAACTGGTCCGACCAACTTCACATTTTTCCCTATATTTGGTTTGCCGTAGTTATATTTTGGTATGTACATTGTTATTCCTGTAAAATTTATAGTGATAAAATTTCAAAATTATTTATTTCTAAAGAAAACTAAGGTTGATAAGATGTTCATTTTTCCGATAAATACAATATAAATCGGTATTTTAAGATAATGACTCAAAGTGAAATGAATGAGTGGCTCAAGGATGAGGTTACTATGAGCGGAAGCATCAATATATCTCTTGCTCCAAAAGAGTATGAGCGTATATGCAAGAAGGAACTCAAGATGCTGTACACACTCTATCCGGATACAGCCAAGAAAGAATTTACCATATTACCCTGGGAACTGTTTCATACTCCATTATTCAAAGAGAAGAGACAGATTAAGTTTCCGGATTGTGTTCTTTCAGTTACCAAGTTCATAGATATGAACCGTAGGAATTTTTTCTTCGGATTCAGGGATACGGACTTCTCATGGAACAAACTGTTCTCTACTGGTTTGTTTGTTGACGGAGTGTTTGATATGTCTGTGCTTACTTCAAGAATGGTTACATGGAGTGTGATAGACCAGCTCAAGCTGTTTTCTCTTGAAGATATCAAGCATGAGTGGAATTATACAGACCATACGCTTCTGATTACCGGTCATCTTCCGTACAATTCGGTCTATTGTGAACTGTTTACTAAAGTTCCGGATAATCTTCTTTATGATGATCCTTGGGTACAGAAGTGGATGAGTGCAAAGGCAAAGTTGAATGTAGCAAAGACAATAGGAACTTTTCAGGCTACTCTCATCGGTTCTGTTCAAGTGAACACGTCTCTTTATACGGAAGAAGCGAATAGAGATATTGAAGAGTGTAAAGAATATTTCAAAAACCTTGTCAATGCCGATCAGTTCTTTATTACAACACCGTAATTCTTGTTAGATAAATAAAGAAAATGTCACGATTTATTTTTAAAATGAATAACAAAAGATTCGGACTGACTGAACTTGACAGATATGCAAAGCGGATTTCAACCAAACAGGTAGGTATGTTGTATGAGAGCCGTATGCACAAGAAGTATAAGAAGAGACTGTATGAGTCTCTGACAGTTGAAGATGCAGAAGAACTGGAAGATTGTTCAAATGTATATGTCACAAATGATGCTGCTATAAATGCCGGTTATACTCCGGCTGAGCTTATTGCTGATGCAGTGAAGATTGACAAGAGTGTTAGTTACAGGAAAGATAATAACGGTATGTACTTGTTCTCTATCCTTCCTGATGTATACGATGAACTGAAGGGTTTCCTTGATGACAAGGATGTCGAATACACAGAGTCTGTAGTTGATTAAACAAAATCATTTTATTCTGATATATGAGAAAATGTTTTTTGAGAAAGAAGAGACTGTTTGAGGCTGATGAACAACAGCCACAAACTACAAATAATACACAGCCGGCTACTAATAATGCTGCACCGGCTGCTGCTCCTGTTGCTAACAACAATCAGACTGCTGCTCCGGTTGCACCTGCTGCAAATAATCAGCAACAGCAATCTTCTACATAGGATAATAACCAACAGCAACCTGCATAGGAACAGAAGCCTACTCCAGAACAGGAGAAAGCACAGCAGAGAAATGCCGGTGTTCAGGAATTGATTAATACATGGAAGACTGGTATTGACAAGGGTAATATCTATGCTGCTCTTGCTGCCAATGTTCCTGCTGCAATCGGAAATAAATTTGCCGGGTTTGACAAGGATCCAGATGCTAAGGCTACTATGGATGCATGGGCTGCTTTCCAGAATGCTCCGTCTAAGGAGACATATGATAAGTTTGTTGATGAGTTCGCAAAGTTCGGAAACGGCGGTCAGGAACCACAACAGGAAGAACAGCCTGCTAACAATGCTGCTCCGGCTGCTAATAACAATACTCCGAATGAGTCAGTCAAAGTCAATGCAGTGAAATCACAAAGGCTTTATGAGAACCGTTCTATGGATTTTTCACAGAGACTGAATGAGCATCTGGAGAATAAGAAGAAGATGAGCGCTGCTGAAGAGGCAATTACAAGATACTGGAATCAGCCTGTTATGCGCTTTAAGTTCTGAAAATAAAATATATTGATAAGGTTTCTTGATGAAGAAAATCTATGATATAAAATCCGGACACTATGTTTATGCTGTGAATGAGGATGAATCTTCAGAACAGAGCAATAACGATTCACAGGCTGCTGACAAGGCTGCTGAAGCAGCAGAGAAGCAACATGAACTCAATGCTCAGACTCAGGAGAAGATTTCAAAACTTGATACAGAGAAATCTTTATATGTTAAGAAATATCAGCAGACAAAGAGTAGCATAGAGAGTCAATACGGAACAAATATAAGCACTCAACAAGGTCTGATGGCTACTGCAAATGCAGCAGTTGCATCTGCTGTTGACAGTGCTGAGAAAGCAAAAGCAACTTCACAGGTTCTTGATATCCGTAAGAAGATAGCAGAGATAGAACTGAAGAAAGCCCAGGATATTCAGAAGACAGAACTTGAATATGCACAGAATCTTTATAAGATTGAAATTGCAAAGATTCAAGTCCTTGCTGATGCTAATGCAAGTACAGTAGCAGAGAAATGGGACAGGATTCCAGAGAAGTACCGCAATGTTCTTAATGAAAGCAATATACATCTTGCAAAGATATATCTGAAGACACTTGTAAACAATGATGATGAAGATTCTATTATGAAGGATATGAGGGATGTCATCAGAGTATTCAAAGATAGTCAGTTGGTATACGGAAAAGACAAGACTGGTCATTATGTCATTTGTATTGATCAAGATGATTTCAATAAATTGTATGCCACTTTACAGAATGCCGGATATATGAGAGATGACATATTTGCTGTAGTTATGCCACAGGTTCTTGATCGTTCTTCAATGATTGACTCCACACAAAACCAAACTACAATCTGACTATGAGGAATAATTCAAAAGGATATCACAATAAAATGCTTGAAGTCATTGAACCGGAGTTTGATGATGAGATTGAAGTTGTTGATTTGGATGATTTGGAGAATCCGGAAGATGATTTCACTGATGATTTTGATGACCCGGAAGATTACTGGAGTCCGGACCAGATTGATGATGAGATTGATTGGGAACGTGATTCTTTGATGGAGAAGTGGATATGGGTCGATGATGATGAGGATGAAGAAGATGATGAGGAAGAAGACCATTATGATCTCGTCGGAGTTGACGGAAACATATTTGCTGTCATAGGAACTGTCTCAAGATGGATGAGGGAAGTCGGATGCGACCACAATGAAATTGACAGGTTCCGACATGAAGTGATGCAGCAGAAGAACTATGACAGTGCATTGGCTATGTGTATCAAATATACAGATATGTGTAATCAGTTATACAGAGAGCAAAACCGATAAACTAAATTTTGCTATATATTTCAAAAGCCGCTGAAATCATTTAAGACTATTCAGCGGCTTTCTTAATGTAGAATTTATATTCTAAGAAACAAGCGTCAATGTTAATCTACAGTTGTCTCGAATGTAGCGATTTCCTCTTCTACTGCGGCAATACGCTTCTTCATAACTTTCAACTGGTTCATAATCTCGGAGTTCTTTGAGAGCAGGTCCTTACGCTCCTTCTGTAACTTAGCCAGTTCAGCCTTGAGGTCTGCCAGATAGTTTTCAGGAGAATCTTCTTCTGAAGAG
>Ga0247608_10004744_pt1 | contig 15017 bp, 21 predicted proteins | sample 176DNAGHGlowgp2_FD_193490 | JGI IMG/M metagenome (GOLD analysis project Ga0247608, IMG submission 193490) | Sheep rumen microbial communities from Palmerston North, Manawatu-Wanganui, New Zealand - 1766 DNA GHGlow gp2 | ecosystem: Host-associated > Mammals > Digestive system > Stomach > Rumen ...
ACTTGTCGTAAAATCAATGTTTTGTTTTAATAAAATAATATTTTTTGTTAGTTGGGGCTTGACGGGGTATTATTAATATGGTATTATTAAATTATGAAAGAGAGGTTATATTATGAATGATCAAGAACGTAAAAAATTAATTATTATTTTAGAATTATTAAGAAGTTCTAATGATATATTTGATATTTCATTAGGTCCAGAAGAATGTAGTTTGTTAGTTAAATATATAGATTATTTGAGAGAATTAAGAGGTGAATAAAGAGTGAAAATTTTAGAAGATGTAACAGATAAATATTATGATATGTTGAACAGTTTTAGAGCTGATAATTCACTTAAAGTTAGTGAAATAAAAGATAATGAAATTGCCTTTGGTGAATCTTATTATGATGTTGAAAAAAGATTAATAAAAAATAATAATGAAAGATTAATGAAAGATATTGAATTATTAGAAGAATTAGAATTTAATTTAAGACATGAAATTATAAAAATTGTTAGAGTAGAAAGAGAGAAATAAATAATGAAATATTATAAATATAAAATAATAGAATATGAATATAAAACTTTAACTTCTGAGAAAATAGAAGTTTGCAAAACATTACATAGAACAAATAGCAAATTATTAATGTATCTAATAATATTGTGCTTAAAATTACAAGGAATTAAATATGAAGTTATAAAATAATTAGCTAGAATCATATCTAGCTAATAGGGATATATTAGCTAACCTCTCATATATCTCTATTAGGTGGATATGATCCACTCATTAATAGTATTATGCTATCTATTTATAGGTAGCATAGAGTAGATATAAGACAGGTCTAAAAAAAGTGTTAAATATATTAGTTTGAAGATATACCTAATTGATATCACTCTAAAAATAAAATCTTCATTACCGTTATATCTATTCTATGGTACTTATAAGTACCAGAGGAGGAATTGTTTATGGAAAATGCTTTATTAAAGCAAGAAAATCAACCTATTGAGGTTAGAAAGGATGATAATAAAAAGATTTTATTTACATTAGATTTAAATAAAGAAGAAAATATTGATAAGTTATTAGCAAGTCAAGATAAAGAAAATGTTAAATATGTAAAAGATAATGTAGGTAAAATTATAAATTGTATAGGAGTTTATGTAACACAAAGAACTTTTGAAGATGTTAATCAGGATGGAGAAGTTGTTAATAGAAAGAAACATGCTACTTTACTTTTTGATAAAGATGGAGATATTTATGTTACTGGAAGTAATAATTTCTTTAATTCATTAGATTTTATTTGTACATTAAAAGGATGGCCTACAGAAGAAAATCCTATGAAAATTAAGTTTGTTGAATCAGTTCCAACTGAAAAAGGTGGAAAATGGTTAAAAGCTGTAATTGTTAAAGATTAATTAAATAAAGATTAATTGAATAAAACACTACTTTTTGATATATTAATATTGAAAGGTGGTGTTTTATTTTATGGAAGAAATTATAAAGGTTGTGAGTGATAATGGTTTAGGAATTGCATCTTTTATAGTACTTGTATATTTTGTGTTTACATATGTAAAAGAAATTAACGAAACTATGGGTAAAATAAGTACAACTATGGTACAGATGCAGATCAACATGGAAAAAATGAGTGATAGAATAGATAAAATAGAAGATATGATAAGTAAAAAGGAGAGTTAGATATGAATAATACTTTTAATATAGAGGGTTATTATAATGATAATAAAAATATTGATTTAAAAAATATTCCTCTTTTCATTAATATTCCAGAATGGATAGAAGAAAGAAATGTATATAAAGAAGATACTTTGGAACAATTTGCTACATTAAAACCTAAGAAATATGGTGGATTAACTTATCGTATACTAGATTTTAAATATGATTTAGCACGTATTAAAACATATTCTTTTGGAGAATGTTATGTAAGAATAACAGAAAATACAAAAATAACTAATTATCCAATGTATGAAAGGGGAGAGTATTAATGAGTCCTTTACAAACATTAATTGCTCCAGATGGTTATGAGGTTATGCTTTTTCCTTTGGAATATATGAATGCATCACAGCCAGAGGGTGGAGATTTTAGTCATGCTGGTACATTTCAAATGGATTTTTTAGGATGGAATAGTTTAGGGAGAGTGTATCATTGTCCTTATTATGCACCTTGTACTTGTAGATGTGTAGCTACTACTAATTCTGGAAATAATAGAATATATCAAAGTGTAAATCCAGTTCATCTTGCTGACGGTAGTTTAAGTATTGTTACGTTTGAGGTTGCTCATGACAATACTCCACCTCATAATGTAGGAGATACTGTATGTCAAGGACAGTTATTAGGAAGAACTGGAACGGCTGGAAATGTAACTGGAGATCATTTACATTTTCAATGTGCTAGAGGAGCTTATGCAGGTTGGGAACAAGTACCACCTAATAATAACTGGCAATTAAGAAATGAAATGCATATATATGATGCTTGTTATGTAAATAATACAACTATTATTGAAGGATATAATTATAATTGGAGGGAATATATTGCTCCAACTCCTACTCCAACTGAAGAAGAGGGAAAAAAATTTCCATGGTATATTTATGCTAGAAAATTAAGAAATGAAACAACTATTTGACATTTTTCCTTAATTAGTATATATTTAAGGCAAAGGAGGATAGATGATATGGCTAAGTATAGTGCTGAAGAATTATCAGCTAGAATCAATGATTTAGAGTTGGATGATGAAGTTAAGATTTCTCTTATGGAAGATATTACAGATTCTATAACTCCAGAAGAATCAGAAGAGTTAAAAACTTTAAAAACTGAAATGAAAGATTTAAAAGAAAAATATGAAGATGTAAAAAATAAGTATAAAGAGAGATTTTATACAGCAACTAGTACAGATACAGAAGAAAAACCTGATGATTTAAAAGAAAAAGAAGTAATTGATATTAGAGAAATATAAAGGAGGGATATTATGCCAATATTAAAAGCTACTTCAAATGCTGAAATTTTGAGTTTTATTATTAATCAAAACCCAGAACTTTCAGAAGAAATTAGTTTACCAGTGCAAGGAGAATCTGTTAAGCCTATTGGTAAATTAATTATGGATAATGAAAGATATAAAAATGCTTTCATTAATACTATTAACTTAATAGGTTTAACAGTAATTAAAGAAAATCGTTGGAATAATCCATGGCAAAGTTTTACTGATAAAGGAATGCTTAGATTCGGTCAACAGATTAGAGAAATTATCCAAGATTTGGCTAAAGTATTTGATTATAATAAAAACTATGCTAATAAACAGAAATTTTTAGAAACAGCTGTTCCAGATGTATATCAATATATGCATGAAATTAACTTTCAAAAAGTATGGGAAACAACTGTTAATGAATCTGCTCTTTTAATGGCTTTTGATGATGAGGAAAATGGACTTTTAAAATTTATTGAAGAAACTGTATCTAATTTATATGAAACTTATGATTATGATAAATGGCTAGTTGATAAATATCAAATTATGAGAAGATGTTTAGATGGTACTATTACATCTGTACAAATTACAGAAACAGATCCTAGAGATATAATTGCTAGAATGAAAGGCGTATCTAATAAGATGACTTTCAAAAAACGTAATTATAATCCAGCTGGAGTAAGACGTGCTACTAAGTTTGAAGATCAATTTTTAATGTTAGATGGGGATAGAGAAGCAATTACTTCAACCTCAGTGCTTGCGACTTCTTTCTTTAGAAATGAGGCTGAGACTAAAACAAATTTAGCATTAATTGATTCCTTTACTGAAGAAGATGAGGAACGTCTTGCTGAATTATTAGAAGAAGCATATGTTCCATTTACAGAAGATGAAAAGACTAAATTATCTACTATTTTAGGTTTCTTATTCTCAAGAGATTTCTTCATGGATTATCATAGAGCATTAGATACTAATCCAGAAGTAAACGGAAAACGTCAAATTGAATGGGTAAATCCTACTACCCTAGACAGAAATATTTTCTTACATGCTCAAGAAGTTATATCTACTTCTCCATTTGCTAACTGTTGTTTATTTACAACTTTAGCACCAAGTGTTACAAGTTTAACAGTATCTCCATCTACAGCAACTGTATCTAAAGGACAAAAATTAAAGTTCTCTGTAGAAGTTGCTACTACTGGTTTTGCTAATAAAGCTGTAACATGGAGTATTGATGATGACGCTTTAGCTGATGGAGTTAAAATTGATTATGCTACTGGAGAATTAGAAGTTCCAGCAAATGCTACAGTAGAAGAAATTACTGTAACAGCAACTTCTGTATTTGACAAAACTATAACTGATGATGCTATTATAACTGTTGCTTAGTTACTCCTATAGGGAGGGAGAAATCCCTCTCTTTATTTTTATTAAATATTTAGAAAGGAGAATAAAATATGAATAAGAAGTTAATTAATTCGCAACTTACTAATATGAAAACTTATTTAATGTATAGAAGAGAAATGATAACTTTAGCAGAAAATGTATTTGAGTTTAAAAATTTGCCTAAATATATGGATGTTGCATTTATTAATAGAATATTAGTAAGTCAAGGAGCTATTGCTTTTTTCTATGATGATGTATTAAAAGAATTAGTTGCTTTACCTTTTACAGTACAAGGTAAACCTGATATTTATGGAAGGCCTAAAAATATAATGGCACGAGCTGCTAATGGTACATATTATAGAGGATTAAATAGTGATGAATTTGTTATTATGTATGATAATAACGGATATTATCCTATTTACTTAGATATATGTCAAATGGCTGAAAGAATTAGTTTATCTAAAAGAACAATAGATGTTAATATTGTGCAACAAAGAACTCCAAGAATATGGAAAACTACAAGTGATAAAAAAAGAACTCTACAAGATATGTTAGCTGATATTGATGGAATGATGGAAAATGTAGTTACTTATGATTCAGTAGATATTGATGATATGAATGTAGTACTTGCTCCAGCTCCTTATGTTGCTGATAAAATAGATTTACACTTAGATAAAGAATGGGCTGAATTTTATCGTTTAATTGGAGTTGCTAATCTACAAGAACAGAAAAAAGAAAGAGTTATAAAAGATGAAATAATATCTAGTCAAGGTGGAACTATTGCCAGTAGATTTTCAAGATTTGAACCTCGTAAAAGAGCTATAGAAAAAATTAATGAAAAGTTTAGTATGTATTTAGAAAAACCTATAGAGGTTAGTTATTATGATGGGCTTCCTACATCATTAAAAGAGGAAGAAGAAACAAAAGAGGAGGTTGATGTTTAATGTTATTTTATCCATTTATTTTTCCACCAGCACCAACTGATTATAACTTACCTCCTACAGTATACAGTTTATTAGAAAGTATTGTTAATTATGATAAAGAAGAAAAAACAAAAATTAGAGATTTAGCAAAAACTGGAAGAAGTGAAATATTTGATTTTAATTATCCATTATCTACTCATATTTCTAAAGAAGAGTTTGAGTGTATGATACTAAATCATTTTCTAATGAGAAGAATCGGATATGATACTTTAACAGCTTTTAAAATTGCATTAGAAAATAAATTAAATGAAATAATGCCTATATATAATAAAATGTTTAATATGTTAGAAGGATGGGATTTATTTAATGATGGAGAAGTTGAAGTAAGAGTTAAGGAAGAAGAAGGTAGTAATTCTATTGATACTACATCATCTACTTCTGGATCAGTAGATTCAAGAAGTAATGATGCTCCCCAAAATAGAATCCAAGATGTACAAAGTGGGGAATATGTTTCATTCTATAGTTATGATCAAAATAGTAGTTCTGTAACTTCTGGAAGTGATGGAGAAGATTCCAGAACTACAAATGAAACTATAACCAAAAGTCCATCAGATAAAATAAAAATATATAAAGAATTTTTAGATACACAAGAAAGTATATATTCTATGATATATAAACAATTAGATCCATTATTTTATGGATTAGTATAAAGGAGGGATAATATGAATATAGATATAGAAAAACCAAATTTCAAACAATTAATATTATTAAATATGCAACAACTTACTAATTTTCCTTATATAGAAAAAGATTTTGATGCTATTACAGATTACCAATTATTATGTAAGGTTGTTGAATATTTAAATGATGTTATAAAAAATCAAAATACTACTAATGAAACTGTATTAGCTTTATATAATGCTTTTATTACATTAAAAGATTATGTAGATAATTACTTTACTAATTTAGATGTTCAAGATGAAATTAATAATAAACTTGATGAAATGGCTGAGGATGGAAGTTTAACAGCATTAATTGATAATATTTTTACTGATATTAAAGAAGATATTAGTAATATTGAAAATAAAGTTAATAGTGTGGCATCTGGATCTCCAGCTGGTGTATATGAAACAGTTGCTAATTTAACAGCAGCTGATCCAGATCATAGTAGAATTTATTTAGTTACAAATAATGGAAATTGGTATTATTATGATGATAGTTCATCAGATTGGGCATCTGGTGGAGTTTATCAATCAATAGAATTAATAGAAGATAGCATTTATCCATATTATGAAACAGCTTTTATTAAAGAGGGAATGATTCCAAAAACTGGATGGATACAAAATAAAACAATTCAAAGTAGTAATGGAGCTATCATAAATTTTAATGGTTGTTATCACCCAGAATATTTTCCAGTAGTTGCTGGAGAACAATATTGTTTTATAACAAACAAATTAGTAAATGGCGAAGCCATGAGAGTTGCATGGTATGATGATAGTAATACATATATAAGTGATAATTCTGTTGCTTTCGGTGCTGGAGTAAATCAAGTTGTAACAGCTCCAGAAGATGCTGCATATTGTCGATTCGCATGTTATACGGAAAATTTTGCAATTTATCCTGATAATTTTAATCAATTAATAAAATTAAGTGATTTAACAAAATTAATTGATTATACAAAATCAACTTATCTTGATTTAAAATACAATATAGTTAATAATGAAAATGTATATTTACAAGATAGAATAATGTATTATCCATTTACTGCAGCAAATACTTCATTTATCACTGGATTCAAAATTGAAAATAAATATACATTATCTTATGACAATATTATATCTAGTCCACTATATCCTTTTAATCCAATTTATATTGACAATCCACAAATTGGAGATATAATTAAAACAAAAGTTGATAATATGGATCATATATCTGGAATTGGATTATATCCTTTAACATCACAAAGTGTTAATACAAATTTTACTTATAATTCAGAAACTGATACATATGATTTAACATTAACTCAATCAATAATTGATAATTATTTTGTTGATGGAAAAGCAAGAATATGTTACCGATTAAATAAAAATATAACAACAAATACTCATGTTATATATAAAGCAACAATTAATATTAATAATGAATTTAATAATTTTAATGATTTAATAAAAGCATTAGAAAATAAAAATCAATCAGAAAGTTATAAAGCAATGTTTTTTGGAGATAGTATTACTCAATTAACTGGAAATAGGTCATGGATAACATATTTCAATAATATTATTTCATTATCAAACATTGATAATATTGCTGTTATAGGTGCTACAATGCACGATAAAGCAAATACTGTTTTAGATGGTAATCCAGTATTTAATGGAGCTGATAATAATGAAAATAATGTATTATGCAATCAAGTGCAAAAAGTTATTAATAATGTAGTTAATTATCAAGTTCCAGATATAATATTTATTGCAATTGGAACAAATGGTGGAATTACAACATCTTCTACTGATGCTTACAATCAATATTATAATAATGATGGTACTGCTAAAGATTTATCTACTGTTAATAGAAAAACAGATGCTGGAGCATTTAGATGGGTTAATGAAAAACTACATGAATTATATTCAAATGCTATGATAGTGTGGTGTACTCCTATTCAAGCTGCTAATACAACTAGAAATGTAATTGACATTATTAAATGGGGAGATAATTTAAAATTACTATGTGGATTTGGTTCTAACTATTGTATTGATACAGAAAAATGTGGTATTAACGGTATTAATGAAACAACTGGATCAAATGGTGAAGATTTGCTTGATGGTTTACATCCTAATTCTCATGGTGCTAAAAAGATTGGTACATTTAATGCATGTGAATTTAAAAAATTCTTAGATAAAATTAAACAATATTAAAAAGAACTCATAATGAGTTCTTTTTATTTGTATTAAACTATTGTATTATCTAAACTATAATTGCCAATGTTTGCATGATCATGCCAAATAGTTACACCATTTCTATATATCTTATTAATATTTTCCATATCATTAGCTGGAATTGAAACATTATTGTTATTAGAATAACCTATATTTTCATAAGATCCAATTTGTACAAAGTTCCAATATGGTCTCGTTGTTTGTTCAGCAAGTTTTATCTCGTTTACTTGATAACCAAATTTATTGAAATAAGCGTCTAGCTTTCTTGCATATTCTTCTTTTATACTCATTTTATAGAATCCGAAATTTTGTTCATTTCTTGCGAAAGTAACCTCAGCTCCATTCAAACTTCCCATAGCTTGAGGAGCAACTAGAGAATGCTCATATACTTCAGATACATAATTAGCTTGTTGACTAAATAATCCTCCACTTGTTACATCGTCAGTTCCAGTTGCTAAAGTTGATACTATTTTTGTTGCTGTTGAAACTTTTGACATTGTTCTATTAACAGTTTGTTGTGTCATCCAATTGACAAATGAGTCACTTTTATAACTACATACTGGAAACTTAGCAGCAATAATACCAGAATTAAATCCTGGATTAGATGTAGGAGAATCAGCAATTAAATTATAGTTTTTTGGATATAATTTAATAGAACAACCTACACTTAATACTCCTATTATATTAAATATAGGAGTATTACCTATGAAATCTTCATAATGAAATTCAGCATTACCTCCTACATGATTTGTAACAAGTAAATAGTTATAAGGCCAAGAATAAAGTTTTTTGTTTTTGGGAGTATATCCATTTAAAGTATTATTAATACTAACGGTAATATCTCCATAATCACTCATTACTCCATTATTATTACCTATAAATAAAGCGTTTATATGATATGTTTTATCAACTATTGTTCCATCCATATTATTTGCTTTAGATACTAAATCAGCTTGAAATGAAGTATTAGGTACACATATATTAGCTGGAGCCATAAATACAGCAACAATAGAGGATGCTCTACCTAATCCATCTATCGCAAGTAAAAAGTTTGTTGCATCTGTTTTAGTTGGAAATGCTATCATATAAACTCCACTAAATACTCCTCCATAATATTGTGTAGGAGTAAGACCTGGAGTATTAGTTGGTAGCCATGTTGTTGCAACTACTGTGTAGCACTGTTCTACATCATACCCTCCAATTTCTGTATAATTATTACACATATAAGGTCCATGTTCTAAGTTTTCTGGAAAAGTATGTTCTCCTATATTATCCGATAAAACATGCTCTCTTAATACTAAGCAAGGCTCTTGTACCCAATAATCCCACCATGTAGAAAATATATCTACTGTATAATTAATAGCACAAGTTCCATCAGATAAGTACTCTATATCATCAATAAAAGCAAAAAACCATTTATTAGAATAATCTTTATTTTGAAAAGCTAAATAATTACATTTTAAAGCATCTGTATAACTAAAAGATGTTTTTATATATCCTCTTTCTTTTCTAATAAATGAATAATCAGTTGCACTTGCTACAGCATTTTGTCTACATAAAGTAAGCATTTCACTTTCTGTATAACTTAAAACATTCTTATAATCTTTATCTAGTTTTATATTTCTACATATTATAATCTCACTATTTCTTAATCCCATTATTATCCCTCCTTTTATTTTCTAATAACAAAATCAATACTTTGTTTAAACTCTGTTCCACATAAATCAGTGGCATAAAATATTCTATTTTCTTTAAATGTTTCTAAAATAGATTTTATCCTCTCATTTCTTATAGATGGATTATATATATCTCTTTGATAATATCTACTTGGCTTTATTATATCACTAAAAACTAAAGTTTTATTATTTATTTCTTTAGAGTAGGGCTTAATAAACCATACTAAATCTTTTGTTTTTTTATCTTGCAATAATTCTCCTACCCATTTAAAAGTTTTATAGCAAAACATAATTCTATATAGAAACTTATATTCCTTATAACTTTTTGGAAGTTTAGGTTGAGGATCACTTTGCCATTCTCCTTTATTAGTTGACTTTGCATGAGTTCCTATAACAAAGTTACTTCCTCCAGCACTCTTACAATGTTCTATTGCAAGTTTAACAAATATTTTTCTTCCTTCTTCATCCTCTTCTTCAGTAGGAAGCCATGTAGTTTTTATTTCTCCTTGCCTCATAGAAAACATAATACGAGAAAGACCCCAGTCTTGAATATAAGGACAAACTCTAGTTACTGTATTTCCTACCATCCAAAGTCTAGTTGTTCCTCTTTTTCTGTCAACTGTAGAATAGAAAGTCATGAGCTTGTTTGCCTCATCTTTCAAGTAATATGTTCTACTCATAAACTCTTCAAATATAATATCATTAACATCTAAGAAAACTCCTCCAGCAAAATTCTGTTCAGTAGAAAGTGCTACAGCATATCCTATCTTTTCTCCTCTTTTTGATTTATGATTTTCTATATCATAAAAAGTTAAAAATAACTCCTTCCTGTACATTGTTACCATGTTATATTCTCCATTAGTAATCTTTTCAATATCTACATCTGAAAAATAAGACTCTATCCATGAAGGAGTTATTTCTTCTCTAAATCTTCTCATTAAAATAAATCTTGAACCACTTTTACAACTTTCTTCTATTATTTTATCTTTATCTAAATAGCTAGAATAATAATTAGTTGAATCATTAATATATTTTAATATACCTTTTTTATGTTTTACTTGATAACTCTTACCATTTGCTTTTTCTCCCCATATAAGATTAAAATTAGCACCCTCTCTATCAATTGAATCTAAATTATAATGAATTATTTTTTTCGACATATTTCATACTCTCATTCTTATAAATATTCGCTATCTCATTTTCAATATATTTTCTTACATTATGAGTTGCTTCTTCTGTAGAATTACCACTTCTTATATTAGATATATTATATCCAAAATGATTACATGCTTTTGTTAATGTTATTTTACTGAAGCTATTAATATATTTTAAATCTTCTTCTTTGTTCATTATATCCCTCCTAATAAGTTTTATATTTTTCACAATAATACATTGTAAAATTATTTTCATAACATTTTTTAAATCTATATAAATTAAAATAATTGATAATAAATCCTAATAATATCAAAGTAAAAGCAAATATAATTAAAAATAAATAACCTAATCCCTCATTATTAAAATCATCCATTCTTTAACCTCCTAAGTAACTGTCTTTTAAAATAATTATTATCTAATGTAATTCCACATAAATTACATTTACCATATTTTCTAACATAATGTATATGATTTTGATATTTACATCTAGGACATATTACATTATTTAATTCTTTAGCTCTTTCTTCTTTGCTAGTATCTCTATATAAATCTTTTTTTCTATTAAAATTAGTAATATATATTCTTTCATCTCTTCTAATAGACATATTATCCCTCCTTATATCTTGCTCTTTTTGTTGTCTCATCATTAACTAATATTGCATAATCTAAAGCCTTTGAAAGTTCATATGTAGTAGGTAAGATACAACATCCACTCTTATCCTTTATTAAATAAGAGTTCCCTAAATAATCTGTTACTTCTAATGGAGTCTGTTCTTCTGTATAATAAAGTACATTCTTTTCTCCTTCTTCAAACTCAAAAACATAATTATCTCTAAATTCATCCAAACTTTTCAAACTTTTAGCAGCACTTTTTGGAACTCCAGATACTGTTATATGATTTATTCCATCTATATTATAAGCATATTTCTTAGCTCCTTGCGTAATAAACTCATCATAAGTATAACATCTTCCTTTTTCTGTTTCTAATTCAAATAAACCCATAGTATGTTCTCTTCCTTTTATATCTTTTGGAGAAAATCTATCTTCTGGAATCCTTAATAATTTAGATGTTAATTTTATTCTTTTTAATACACTATCATTATATCTTTCAAATACTCCTTTATCATATCCTTGAACGAGTTTTGCACTGTCTGTATCACAATATACAATATTTTCATCTAACTCAATTACTCTTCTTAATAGATTATTTCTTGCATAACTCGTACACCAAACACCCCATGAAAAAGAAAGAAAACCTTTTTTCTGCTCATTTTTTAATTTTTCAACTATCTCTTCATTCGTTAATTCTTTTTCTTCCCATGTTCCATTAAAATCATGGTATAAAACTTCATCCCTAATGGTATTCGTGACTGTCATTCCGAAAATCGCATTATACATTCCTTTGATTCTACCATATTCCATCTCTTTTCCTTCTACACCTTTTAATTCTGTTTTTCCTACATATTTATCTAATATAAAATTAATTAATTTTATTGGTAAATAAGCTAAAGTTGCATAATAACATTCTAAGATTTCATAACTACATTTATATGTATCTAAAAAGAAATAAAAATCTATATCAGTTAAAGTTATTTCAAATTCTTTAGCACTCATTAATCTTCCATTATCATACTTAGCACCTCGTAAGTTCCTACATTTACTAGCACTTATAAAGTTATTAAAATACTTACATTCTACATTCTTAAATTTAACTACTAATAAATAAGCAAACCTCCGAGACATATCTTCTCTTCTTCTTATTCCACATGATTTAAATTCACTAGAGGGATACTTATAAGTACAAAGTACAAATGGATAGGATGAAGCTATATCATATGAATCAATATTTTTTAGTACTGAATCTGCAAATATCCAATTAGCATGAGTAAACCCCCCCATAAAACTATCACAAAGTAAGTTGTATATATGAGGATTTGTATTAATTGCTCTTTGTACAATTCTTTTGTATTTATAATCTGTCATTACTAGATTATATAGTTCTCTTCTTACTTTTCCAGTATTAGTAGTAGGTATATGTTTTACATCCTCATATACTTCTAGTTCTTTTTTAATGTATTCATATAATACTAATATATCATACTCACAATATCCATACTCTTTTTCAGTTAATGGAGTATTGGGATTTCTTATTAAATTATAATCTAAATCCCCAGTTTTCTTTTTAATATCTAATCCAAACATTTCAGTTAGATTAGCAAGACGAGTATTACTCATCATATAACTACATCGAATCGTAAATTTATAATCTCTTAAAACACTTGTTATAACTTTATGAGCTTTACGAGCCATTACATCTTCAAAATGAAAATTACTCTTTAAAAATTGAAACTCAAAACTTTGATTATGAATGAATAAATATTTCATATCTCCAATATGATCATTTACTCTTTTTAAAAATACTTTGAGTTCATTCCACGTTCTACCAAAATAAACAATATCATTTATTCCAAACATCCATATATACATATGGCTTCTTTTAATAGTTCTATCTTTTTCCTTTTGAGATAACTTTAAATAATCTTTAGGAGGATGTATAACTCCATCTAATATAAAGTAAGAACTTGTTTCTATATCAAAAGTATAAATATTATTATCATAAAACTTTTTCTTACCTTTTATATCAGCAATATGGCCTATTCCATTATATTTATCCCAATATAACATTATAAGCCTCCTATCTATCTTTTACATATTTATTATATACTCTTATTGCTTTTTCTCGTAAATCTAAATCTTGCATCTCAACTCCTCCATACCATTCTAATCTTTGTAAAAACATATCTTCTGAATCATTAGCCTCAATTGCATCTTCAATAGCAGCTTGTAAAGCACTTGCTCCAATTTTTTCTGTTAAATCATCAAAATCATTATCTCCAAACATATCATAAAAAAATTCAGCATCTTCATCTGTTACTTCTTCAGCTTCCTCATCATCTAAAGAAAGACGTTCTTTTATCTTTTCTATTTGTTTTCTTTTAACATCTTCTATACCTCTTTTGGTACTTGTTTTACTATTTAAAAAATTAGTTAAGGCTTTATGTATTGCTGTTAATTGTGCCTTTGATAAATTACTTCTTAATCTAACTCTTCCAGATTTAGTCCATGCTCTTACTTTAAATGTTCCTAACTTGTTTTTTAATCTTTTACTAGCCCATGTTCCACTCTTATAACTTCTCTCTAATGTATTAAGTCTAGCATTTACTTCTCTTACTAACTTTCTTGTATCTTTTTCTAAATCCTTTTTAGGAGTTCCCCTATTTCTCCTCTCTTTTGCTACTGATCCATGCCCAGTATGTATTATTTTACTTCCTGTTCCTTTTGATACATAAGTTGATTTTTTATTTTTCTTTCTTCTCACTTTATTACATCTCCTAACATTATATCAAAACTAATATCTCCATCCATAACTACCCATTTATAATCACTATATTTTTTTACTTTTGAAAATGTATGGATGTATTTAATTATAGCATCATATTCCATACTAACTAAATATTTAACTCTCGTTTTGTTTCTATTACTTTGTACCAATACCCACATATTAATCTCCTTTTAGTTCTTGTAATTTACTTTTAATATAATCTCTAAATAACAATCCACCCTCTGTTAAGGTTTTGTTATATTGTCTTCTCCCATAATGAACATAAGTTAGTTCTACATTCTCATTTAATATTTTTTCTAATTCATTTATGATATTATTTAGTCTTTCTATTTCTTTATCTTTTTGTGAATTATCTAATGATAATGCTTGAATAATAGCACTTTGACTTTTTACTATTTCTCCAATACTTTCTACATGGTCATCACTTACATAATCTCTTATATTAAAACTCACTATTTATCACTCTCCTTAATTTAATTCTATAATATTATCCCACACCCGTCAAGCCCCAACTAACAAAAAATATTATTTTATTAAAACAAAACATTGATTTTACGACAAGTTGACAAGTTGACATTATTTTATTTTATTAGTTTACATTA
>Ga0247608_10004747_pt1 | contig 15015 bp, 6 predicted proteins | sample 176DNAGHGlowgp2_FD_193490 | JGI IMG/M metagenome (GOLD analysis project Ga0247608, IMG submission 193490) | Sheep rumen microbial communities from Palmerston North, Manawatu-Wanganui, New Zealand - 1766 DNA GHGlow gp2 | ecosystem: Host-associated > Mammals > Digestive system > Stomach > Rumen ...
CGGAATTTCCGACATACTGAATCCTTCTGAAGTTCACCTTCCTTGAAAATGTTATTCAGATGTTCTGTTATTGTTGTACGACTTTTGTCAAAGAGCATTGCAATGGCATCCTGGGTACACCAAACAGTCTTTTCTGCATACATGACTTCAATGCCATCGGCCCTGCTCTCAGCCTGGAATATTAGGAACTCCGCCGTACTGTTTCGTATTTCTCTGCGCTTTGCCATATTATATTGACCTTAATATTTGTTCATTGTCACATAGTTTGATGTACTACACAAGTACAATATTCATCCAAAACTTCCCTTTCCACTTTCGACAGTTCGTCTATTTTAAAAGGGAGTTTGTCTAATACAGCGTAATATCCTGTTTCTCTTCCCATCAGCGGCAGTAGTTAAGAATTCCTTAACAACTGAATTTTTAAGCAACTCTTTTTCTTTCAGAATGTTAGCTATGTGCATACTGATATTTGGCTTCGAGGTGGCAAAAAGTTCTTTGCGAGGCAAAGCGGCAGAGCCGAGCGCTGCCATCTGTTGCTGGCTCAGCCAAATCTTGCCGTCCTTGGCATAGAGTGCTACCGATGCACGTCCATCAGCAGTACGATATATAATGATGTTTTGTTGGTCATCCATACCTTAAATTATATAAACCTCCAACTTATTAATAGCTATTGAGAGTTTACTAACTAATAATTAATCATATCCCTCTCTCCGCCCAGTCGCCTCGGTCGAGGCTTCGGTAGCCGATGGCCTCGGCGATGTGCATGGTCTCTACCCTCTCGCTGCCGGCGAGGTCGGCGATGGTGCGGGCTACTTTCAGAATGCGGCTGTAGGCACGGGCGGAAAGCTTCAGACGCTCCATGGCCATGCGGAGCATGTCGAGACTGGAGGCATCTGGTTCAGCAAACTCGTGGAGCATGCGCTCGGTCATCTGGGCGTTGGAGTGGATGCGGCCCCTCCCCCCGCCCTCCCCTGTAGGGAGGGAGCTGAAGCGCTCGGTCTGGATGTTGCGGGCCTTGATGACCCGCTCGCGGATGACGGCCGACGGTTCGCCGGGCTGCATCTGTGAGAGCTGGGCGAATGGCACGGCCTGTATCTCGCAGTGTATGTCGATGCGGTCGAGCAGCGGGCCGGAGATTTTGTTCATGTAGCGCTGTATCTGGCCCGGTGTGCACACGCAGTGGTGCGTCGGGTCGCCATAGTAGCCGCAGGGACAGGGGTTCATTGAGGCGACGAACATGAAGGAGCATGGATATTCGACGGTATATTTGGCTCGTGAGATGGTAATCTTTCGGTCTTCGAGCGGCTGGCGCAGCACTTCGAGGGTGGTCTTGTTGAACTCTGGCAGCTCGTCGAGGAACAACACCCCATTGTGGGCCATGCTTACCTCGCCCGGCAGAGCGTGGTTGCCCCCGCCGGTCATGGCCACCTGCGATACGGTGTGGTGGGGCGAGCGGAAGGGTCGTTGCGAGATGAGCGACGTGCCGCTGCTGAGCTTGCCTGCCACGGAGTGCACCTGCGTGGTCTCCAGGCTCTCGGCGAGCGACAGGGGCGGCAGTATGCCTGGCAGGCGCTTGGCCAGCATCGACTTGCCACTGCCTGGCGGCCCTATCATAATGAGGTTGTGCCCCCCGGCGGCAGCCACCTCGAGGGCACGCTTGACGCTCTCTTGGCCTCTCACGTCGGCAAAGTCGAGGTCGAAGGCGTACTGCTGCTCGTAAAACTCCCGGCGGGTGTCGACGACGGTGGGCTGGTAGCTGTCGTTGCCGTTGAGGAAGCTGATGACATCGGCCAGATTGTCCATGCCGTAGACGTCGAGATTGTTGACGACGGCGGCCTCGCGCTCGTTCTCCCTGGGTACGACGAGCCGCTTGAACTTCTCCTTCCTGGCCCTGATGGCCACGGGCAGTACACCGCTGATGGGCTTCAGCTTGCCATCGAGCCCCAGCTCGCCTATGAGCATCGTATCCTCCAGCCTGCCGATGCCTAACTGGCCATGAGCAGCCAGCAAGCCTATGGCCAGCGGCAAGTCGTAGCCGCTACCTTCCTTGCGGATGTCGGCGGGTGAGAGATTTATCGTTGTCTCTGCCAATGGCAGCTTGAACCCGGTGTTGCTGATGGCAGCCCGGATACGCTCATAGCTTTCCTTGACGGCTGTGTCGGCCAGTCCTGTCAAGTGGAACAAGGTGCCACGCGCAGTGTTTACTTCAATGGTGATGGTTGTAGCTTCCAGCCCAATGACGGCAGCGCAATAAGTTTTTACCAGCATAGTAATCTCCTATTTTTGCACAAAGGTACAAATTATTTTCTGAACGCAAAAACTCTTGTAACTTTTTTGCCCGAATTAGCGACAAGCCAGCGTGAACAGTGTGGGAGAATTATGGTAATTTTCGGCGTTCACCGCCGAAGCAGTGTCAGCGCACCACGGTTTTCCTGCCGTCGACCACGTAGATGCCCTTGCCCTTTGGCACGTCGCTGAGGCGACGGCCACTGAGGTCGAACACACTCTGCCCTGTCTTCGGCTCGGCGGTGATGTCGCCGATGGCCTCGGCCTGCTCCTTGCTGCAGAACTGCCACGAGAGCACCTGGCCGCTGCCCGATGGGGCAAACATGAAGTAGAGGTAGGCCACGATGCCCGCCGGCTGTTCCTTGAGGGGCACGCGCAGCAGCTGCTCCTCGTCGTCGCCCCCGGCAAAGGTGGCCTCGGCCACGGGCTGGCTGGTGCGTGCCTGCAGGCGCACGTCGATGGTTCCACTGCCCTTGACGCGCAGCAGCAGGTACTCTGGTGCCACGGTCTGTGCGTTGAAGTCAACGCCGCGTACCATCCACCAGTCGTCGGTGACGATGGCGGTCATGGTGGCGGGATGCTCTTGGTAGGGGTCAACGTGGGTGCCGCTGAGCTGGCTCACGCCCACGAGGGTGGCCGTGGACTGGGTGAGCGAGGTCACGATGGCCGTGTTCTCCTTCACGTTCACCTTGTTCACCATGAGGTTGCGGTAGCCGCCGTTGAGGCTCAGCTGCTGCTCCAGCCACTGGGTGTGGTACAGCAGGTAGTAGCCGCCGTTGAACTTGTGCAGGTGGCTGTGGTTGTTGCCGTAGGGATAGCCCAGGTTGCCGGGGTTGGGCAGCATTACGCCCTTGTACTGCCATTTGTTGGCCAGCGGGTCGCTGGCGGTCATGTAGGCCATGGAGCAGGCCGTGGGCGGCGTGGCCGTGGCGCTGTAGGTCGACCAGTTGGAGGCTATGTCCCAGCGCGTGGAGTAGGTGAACACCCACTTGTTGCCTATGTAGTTTAGCTCGTTGGCCTCGAAGTGGCATGGTGCGTCGATGTTCACGATGTCGCTGGCCAGGCTCGTCATGTCGCTGCCCAGCTTCACTATGCGGGCATTGCCTGGCATGAGCGACGAGCCGCCGGCCTGCGGGTCGCCGCCGCCGAAGGCGAGGTAGGCTTCGGAACCGTCGGGCTTGATGCACACGCCCGGGTCGATGACCCAGCCCATCTTGCCCAGTCCGGGCGTCTGCCGGTCTATGAGCGGGCGGCCCAGCGGGTCGGTCCAGGGGCCTGTGGGCGAGGTGGCCGTGAGCACGCCTATTGACGATGCTCCGTTGGTGAAGTAGAGGTAGAAGTGTGTCTTTCCGTCGGCCTCGTCGCGGCATACCACGCTCGGTGCCCACGCGTTGTTGGCCCAGGTGGTGATGCTCTTCACGTCGATGGTGCCGTGTAGCGTCCAGTTCACCATGTCGTCGGTGGAGAGGCACACCACTCGGCTGATGTGTCCGTAGCTGTTGGTGGCCAGGCCGTCGGTGTAGTCGAACTCTTGCTGGTCGTCGGTGGCGTAGACGTAGAGGCGGCCGTTGTGCTCCACGGCGGTGGGGTCGGCCATGAAGCGGTTGGCCGAGAGCGGGTTGGCGTAGTTGGGCTGCTTGGGCGAGGTGGCCATCTGGTGGCTGGGGGCCTCGCCGGCGGTTTTGGTGAACTGGAAGGTGTAGAACAGTCCTGGCAGCAACTTCACCACGGGTCGCTCGGTGCCGTTGGCAAAGCTGGCTGTGACGTCGCTCTTGCGGGCGCTTACCGTCTGGCCTGTGGCCACCTGCGTGATTTGTGCCGGCACGAAGGGCAGGCCTATGGTTAGGTCGTAGGTGTTGGTGGGCGAGGTGTTGAGCACAAACACGGTGACCGTGTCGCCCTGCTCGCTGATGTAGGCCGAGCCACCCTTGAGCTTGCCCGTGCTGTCGGTCAGTCCGTGGCGTATGCGCGTCTTGCCGGTGGCGTACTTGGCGTAGTGGCTGAACACGTAGGCGCGCTTCCAGAGCTGGCTGTCGCTGCCGCCGTGGTTGGAGGCGAAGAAGTGGGTGTACATGGAGTAGTACACGTAGGCGCTGTAGCCCGCCAGCATGGCTTTCTCTATGCTCTCTATCATCTCATACTCGGCGGTGAAGCTGCCGTCGTAGCCGCTGGGGTAGTCGATGAGGAATTCCGTTTCCCACATGGGCTTGCCAGTCTTGTTGGTCACGTTTTGCACAAACGCCCAGTTGTTGGTGCCGTAGAGGTGGTTGCCCCAGATGTCGATGTTGTCCACGGCATCCTTGATGGTCACCAAGCGGTTGTTGTAGTCGTGCTGCCCCCAGCCGAAGCACTCCGGCCCCATGATCTTGCACTTAGGGTCGAGCTTCTGGCGCAGGGCCTTGCACATGGCGGCCATCTCCTTGGGCGAGTAGATGCAGCTCTCATAGCTGGCGTGCTCCACGCCGTTGTCGGTGGCCGTGGGCGTGTAGTCGCTCTCGTTTTGTATGGAGATCATGTCGATGGGGCAGCCGCGCTCTTCCATGGTCTGGCGGTAGCGCTCGAGGAAGTCGGCGAAGTCGTCGTAGTGGGCTGGGTCTATGGCTCCGCCGTTGGACCCTTCGCCGCCCCAGCTGTGCTCCACTAAAGGCCACACCCAGGTGCCGAAGTCGTTCTGGTACTTGGTGGTGTTGTGGGTCTTGAATTTCTTGGGTGGTGTCCAGGGTGTGGCAAACACCTGGAGCGAGGGATTCACCTGGCGCGCCCACCTCACGGCGTTGCCGTACTCGCCCCAGTTGCCTTCGTTGGGATTGATGCGCAGGCGCATGATGTTGAGTCCCACCTGGTTCTCGCCGGTGCCCCAGAGCAGGTCCACCTTGGTCTGGTTGTAGGCGTCGCGCCAGTCGGGGGTCATGGCCGTGCCGCCGAAGCCGTCGATGTGCTGGTAGCGGGTGGTGGCGGTTAGGTTGAGGGTGGCTTTCTTGTTTTGTGCGCCCATGGGGAGCACGCAGGCCATGCACAGGGTTGCGATGAGGGTTCTTTTCTTCATAGTAGTGTTATGGTATAGTACAAATTAAAGTTTCCCATCTTACCAAAGACTTGACTTCCTTTATGGCGGTGGGAAAGTTCAGTAAAACTAAATTAGGTTTTCAGGTTTCACATTCGCTTCGTTCGAGGTTTGCTCGCTTTGCTTGCAAAGAACTACTTCGCTCGAGCTTTGCTCGCTTTGCTTGCAAAGAACTTCTGACTACTTAACTACTTCAGAAAGTTGAATTAGGTTTTTCTCCTTTTTTGTTGGCGGTGGCGGCCTGTACGGCCACACCAGAAGCGAAAGGAAATGACCATCTTCGTTAGTTGCCGATGGGCACTGGCAGCGTCTGTAGGTCGGCGGGCTGCGAGCTGTTGCCGTAGTACAGCTCGTAGCGGTGGTCCTTCCTCGGCCCGCGCATGGTGTTGGTCTGCGTGTCGAACAGCTCGAAGGCTTTCTGCTTGTCGAGCGTCAGCTCGGCCATGACCGTCTCTCCCGCCTTCACGCTCACGCGCTGGAAGGCTCGCAGCGACTTGAGCGGACCGTCGGTGTCGTCGAGGTCGCGCACGTACACCTGCACCGTCTCCACGCCGTCGCGCCTGCCCTGGTTGGTCACTGGCACGACGAGCCGCAGCTTCCCGCCGGGCTGCTCGCTCAGCTGCCCCTGGCCTATCTTGAAGCTGGTGTAGCTCAGCCCGTAGCCGAAGGCGAAGAGCGGGTCGCTGAAGTAGCGGTAGGTGCGGCCCTTCATCGAGTAGTCCTCGTAGTTGGGCAGCTGGCTCGTCGACTTGTAGAAGGTCACGGGCAGCTTGCCGCTGGGGTTGTAGTCGCCGAAGAGCACGTCGGCCACGGCCGTGCCGCCCTCCTGGCCGGCATACCAGGCCTGGACGATGGCGTCGCAGCTCTCCACCTCGGGCTGCAGGGCGATGGCAGAGCCGGAGCAGTTCACCAGCACCACCGTCTTGCCAGCGGCCTTGAGCGCCTTGAGGAAGTCGCGCTGCACCTTGGGCAGCTCGATGCTGGTGCGGTCGCCGCCGCGGAAGCCCTCGGCGTTGACAGGCATCTCCTCGCCTTCGAGCGACGGGGCTATGCCGCCCACGAACACCACCTTGTCTATGCCTTTGAGCTGGCCTATCAGCGCGTCGTAGTCGATGGGTAGCTCGCGCGCTATGTTGATTTTCAGGTCGGCATTGTAGGTGTGGACGTGAGCGAAGCGTACCTCTATCTGGTAGCTCTTGCCCTTTTCGGCCTGGATGGGCGTGCGGTTGGGCGTGGTGCGCCAGATGCGGTGGCTGTACTGCTTCTGGCCGTCGATGTATAGCTCAAACTGTCCGCAGCCGTCTACGTTGACCACATACTCGCCGCTCTGCTGGGGCGTGAACGTGGTCTCGTACTTGGCCGAGAAGTCTTCCAGTTGCACGCCGGGGGCGAAGTTGTGCATACCCGCCGTGGTCACGGCGATGGGTGTGGTGTAGTATTGCGTGGTGGCGGGCTTGCCCTCCATCTGGCGGTTGTTCCAGAAAGTGCCCTTGATGCCTTTTCGGCCCTGGAAGCTACAGTCGGTGCCCATGAGGCACTCCATGACGCGGTCGTAGGTCAGGTCGCAGCCCGTCAGGTAGGTGAGCTTCTTGTGCTTGGCCCTGATGCCGTCGAGTATGGTCACTGTGTGGTTGGGCATGCCGTTGTAGTTGCCCAGCATCATGGGGGCGTTGTCGGCGTTGGGGCCTATCACGGCTATGCGCTCTGCACCGCGCCTAAGGGGCAGCACGCCGCCCTTGTTCTGCAGCAGCACGATGCTTTGGCGAGCCATGTCTAACGACAGCTGGCGGTGGGCGGCGCAGGAGAGTGCCGAGGCGGGAATCTTCGACCATTCCACAAGCTCCGGCGAGTCCATCTCGCCCAGGTCGAAGCGCCCCTCGAGCAGGCGCACCACGTGCTTGTCTACCTCGGCCTCGCTGATGAGGCCTCGACTCACGGCCTCGGGTATGCTGCGGTAGGCGTAGCCGTAGCCGCACTCCACGTCGGTGCCGGCGAGCAGAGCCTTGGCCGAGGCCGTCACCGCCGACGACGAGCTCTTGTGGGAGCTGTAGAAGTCGCTCACGGCCCCGCAGTCGCTCACCACCAAGTAGTCGAAGCCCCACTCCTGGCGCAGGATTTGCTGGAGCAGGCGCTGCGAGCCGCAGCACGGGTCGTCGTCGAGACGCTGGTAGGCACACATCACCTCGCGCACCTTTGCCTCCTGCACCAGTGCCTTGAAGGCGGGCATGTAGGTCTCCCACAGGTCGCGCGGCGATACTTGGGTGAGGTTGGCCGTGTGGCGCGTGTACTCTGGCCCGCTGTGCACGGCAAAGTGCTTGGCGCAGGCCCATAGCTTGCGGTACTTCGACGTCTCAGGACCCTGCAGGCCGCGCACCACCTGTATGCCCATGACGCTCGTCAGGTAGGGGTCTTCGCCGTAGGTCTCCTGTCCGCGGCCCCATCGTGGGTCGCGGAAGATGTTGACGTTAGGGGTCCACACCGACAGGCTGTGGAACTTCTCGTCGTTGCCGCCGCGCAGCATACGCTGGTTGTACTGGGCGCGGAACTCGGTGCTTGTGGCGTCGAACACGCGGTAGAGCAGGTCGGGATTGAACGACGAGGCCATGCCCACCGGCTCGGGGAACACGGTCACGCCGCCCATGTTGGCGGCACCGTGGAGCGCCTCGCTCCACCAGAAGAATTTCTTGATGCCTAAGCGCTCTATGGCGGGACTCTCGTCGAGCATGAGCTGCGCTTTCTCCTCAAGCGTCAGCCGGGAGCACAGGTCGACGGCGCGCTCACGGGCGCTGAGCGCAGGGTTCTGGTAGGGCAGTGTCTGGGCTGTCGTGGTGAGGGCGAGCCAGGCGAAAAGGACGATGGATAGGTTTCTCATTGTGATTACGGGATTGTTGTTGCTTTTGGGTTTGGTATTGGGGAAGATGGTGATTAGGCTTACGCGCTGGCCAAACCAGCGCGCACAGTGGCAAAACCAGCGCGCACAGTGGCAAAACCAGCGCGCACGGTGGCAAAACCAGCGCGCACGGTGGCAAAACCAGCGCGCACAGTGGCCAAACCAGCGCGCACGGTGGGCAAAACCAGCGCGCATGGTGGCTCTACTCTCTGGTGTCGACAACCATGAGGAAGCCGCCCCTGGGCTTACACCTTATATTATTAGGCAGGGCCTGGGGATGGCTGATGGTCCAGGGCTGGGTGTCTCCGTCGGCAAAGAGTATGACTTTCGTGGCCGTGCCCACGAGGGTGGGGAGCCGTGAGAGGCTGAGCTGGCGGGCCTCGTCGGTGCCGTTGATGCCGGCCACGTACCAGCGGCAGCCGCTGCGACGGGCCATCACGGCGTAGTCGCCGGGATAGCCATCCACCAGGCGGCTGTCGTCCCATGCCGCTGGCAGCTGGCTCAGCAGCTGCTGCACCTCCGACGGTTGGGCGAGGTAGCTCTCAGGCCGGTCGGCCAGGTGCTGCAGTCCGCTCTCGAAGAGCACGGTGAGCGCCAGCTCGTGGGCGTGGGTGGTGATGTGCGGGTGCTGTGAGTCGCTGAAGGTACACGGCGTGTAGTCCATGGGTCCCACGACGTTGCGCGTGAAGGGCAGCGTGGCGTTGTGGCGGGCGGCGCGGCTGGTGAAGGTGGGTACGTTGTTGTACCACTCGGCACCGTAGACGCCCTCGGTGGTGAGCAGGTTGGGATAGGTGCGCTGCCAGCCGCGCGGGATGGTGGCTCCGTGGAAGTTGATGAGCAGGTGATGGCGCGCCGCACACTCCATGAGGTCGAGGCAGTAGTCCATGTTCTGCTGGTTGTCGCCGGAGAAGAAGTCGACCTTCACCCCGGCCACGCCCATCTGCTCGCACCAGGCCATCTCGCGCTCGCGGTCCTCAGGCTTGTTGAGGCGGAACTTAGGCCCAGGGGCGCCGTCGACCCAGCCTACCGACGAGTTGTACCATATCATGGGTTTCACGCCGCGTGCCTTGGCGTAGTCCAGGGCTTCGGCTATGGTGTGGCCGCCCTCCATCTCGTCCCACTCGGCATCGATGAGCACGTAGGGCAGCTGGAGCGTGGCCGCCAGGTCGACGTACTGGCGTATGATGTCCAGGTTCTTGCTGCCGTGGTTGTAGGCCCAGTAGACCCACGCCACCACGCCGGGCCTCACCCAGGCGGCCTCGTCGAGGCGGCAGGGTGCCGACACGTCGGTCACGAGCGTCGACTCCACGATGTTGGCCAGCGTGCCAATGATGGCCACGCGCCAGGGGCTGTGCCACGAGCCGCTCAGGCTCAGGCTGTTGCCATCGGGGCGCACGCGGAACAGGTCGCCCTCGCTGTGGAGGCTCGACGCGCTCTGCCTGCGGTCTATGTCGGCCTCGGTGATGAGGGTGAACAGGCCGTCGGCTGGCTCCACGAGTGCCGGGTAGCCCCAGCGGTGGACGAGGCCGTCGGCCGACGGTGGCCCTCCGCCGAACGTGCGCTCGGCCTTGACGCTGGCTGTGGTTGACAGGGGGAAGAAGCCCTCGTAGGAGTCGGTGTACTGCTGCATCCAGCGCCGCGTGCCCTCGGCTATGCGGTAGGTGGTCAGCTCGTCGCCCATCTGCTCGGCGTTGAGACCGTCGAGCTCGTAGCGGAAGGCTATGCCGTCGTTGTAGAGGCGGAACACCAGCCGCTGGCGGTGGCCGTCGGCATCGGCGAAGTGGAAGGTGTAGGCGTTGGCCGCATTGGTGGCGTGGAGCCGCTTGCCAGACACCATCTGGTAGTCGGCGTCGATGCGCCCGTCGGCGGTCATGCTGAGCAGGCTCAGCTCACGGCCCTGGCGCGAGGTGGTGATGCCGGTGGCTACGATGTCGAGTGCCGGGCGACCCTCGCTGAGTACTTGGAACACGCCGCCCTTCTCACGCAGCAGTAGCTTCCCGTTGGGCGAGACGGCATCGTGGCCGAGCATGGACGCCGATGCTGCCAGCATGGCGGCCAAGAGTGCTGTGGTTTTCTTCATCTTTAATAGTTAAGTGAGAGTCACGCCAATAGGCAGGCGGGCTGTGACAGGCGTGGGGCTGGCTCAGAAGCCACCGCCTCCGCCGCCAAAGCCACCACCGCCACCGCCGCCGAAGCCGCCCATGGGCGGGAACTGCGGGTCGGGTTCCTTGCCCAGGTCGATGAGCAGCTTGATGAGCGCCCTACGGCGCAGCGACCACGTGGGATAGTCGTCGGCACGGAGCACCTTGGGGCTGAAGCCTGGCATGCGCGGCATGCCGCCGCCCTGCTGCATGAACTCCAGGTTGCTCGTGGTGAGTATGCAGGCCTTGGTCTTGCCGTCGGCCAGCAGCCGGTCGGCAATGGCGTCGGCACCGCCCACCTTGAACCAGCTCTCCATGGTGTCGCCCTCGCCCGGCACCAGCTGCACGAACTTGGGCATGGTGAAGCCGCGCTCGGGCATGGGCGCGACGTACCAGGCCTCCTGGCGGTCGAGGTCGTAGGAGGTACGGCCATGGGGTATGTCGCCCTGCGAGGCAAAGTTGAACGGCGAGTAGGGGTTGTTGGCTATGCTGTACATGAAGCCGCGGTCGGGCGAGAGGTATTGGTTGCTGGGGTCGGCCACGCGCGTGCTGTCGACGAGGAAGCAGTAGCGGAAAGGCTCAAACAGGTAGTCGGTCATGGTAACGCTCCACACGCCGTCGCTGTCGCGCTGCATGGCGATGGCCTCAGGCTGCATGTCGCACTCTAAGAGCACCTTCGAGGCCTGCGGGGCCTTCAGACGGAAGGTGACACCCTGTGGCCCGTAGTCGGGCGAGACGATGGGGCGGGGGAAGAGGCGCGCCATGACGCCCGGCGTGAACTGCTGCTCCTTGCCGGTGGCCGCTGGGGCGGGCTGCCCCTGTGCCATGGCTGCCTCGGAGGCTTTCTTGTTGAACAGCAGCGGCAGCGTCTGGGCCAGGAAGTACTTGGCGTTCATCCACGTGTGGCCAAACTTGTCGGTGGTGAACACCTTCACGCTACGTATGCCCTTGTCGTCGAGGAACTGCATGTAGTCGCGGGCGTTGCCGTAGAGGAAGTCGTCGGTGCCCACGCCGAGCCACAGCAGGTGCAGCTTCTTGTTGGTCTCGGCGGCGTTGTCGTAGACACCTTCCAGCGTGGTCGACGTGAACGAGCTGTAGCTGCACAGGTAGGAGAACTTGTCTAAGTGGGTCAGGCCGTTGGCCAGTGCTTGGTTGCCGCCGCGCGAGAAGCCGCCTATGGCGCGGCTGTCGCGGTTGTTGACCGTGCGGTAGTTCTTCTCCACGTAGGGCATGAGGTCGCCCAGCAGGTCGAGGCTGAAGGGGTCCTGGCCGAAGGTCAGCGCCGGCGGGGCGGTGGCCGCCGACGGCTCGCCGGGCTTGGCCAGCTTGAGCCTGGCGGGGTTGCCGTATGGCATCACCACTATCATCTCGCGCGCCTGCTTGGCGGCGATGAGGTTGTCGAGGATGTAGTTCACCCGCCCCACCTTATAATACACTTCCTCGGTGTCGGTGGTGCCGCTGATGAGGTAGAACACGGGGTAGCGCTTCTGCTGGTCCATCATGTAGCCGGGCGGCAGGTACACCACGGCGTGGTTGGTGCCGCCGATGGCTTTCGAGTAGTAGTTCACGTATTCCAGCCGCCCGTGGGGCACGTCGCAGATGTCGTGGGGCAGCTTGCCGCCGCCGGGAATGACCAACAGGCTGTTCTTGAAACCCTCGTTGGGGAAGTAGAGCGGGTTCTCCGGGTCCATCACGCTCATGCCGTCGACCACGAAGCAGTAGGGGTACATGTCGGGCGCGGCGGGACCCACGGTGGCCGTCCACAGGCCAGTGGCGGCGTCGCGCGTCATGGGCTTGCGCCCGGCAAACTGCACGTCGACCATCACCTCCCGTGCGTGGTCGTTGCGGTAGGTGAAGGTGACGGTGCCGTCGGCGTTGCACGTGGTCGAGGGCGCCGGGCGCTCCTGAGCCGTTGATGTTAGCGTGGCCACGGCCACCAGGGCCGTGGGCAGCAGGCGCAGCGAGGCGCTCTTCAGTAGCTTCGACAGCCACCTGTGGCCGGAGAAGCTCGTAAGAATGTTTTCTGTCATCATCTGTATACCGAATTGCTTTTTACTTGGCTGGGCGGGCAGCGTCGCCACCGGTGGCCGGGCGCTCGGCGGGAGGCTCCGGGGCTATGGGGTCGCCCATCTCGGAGGCCTCCTCGTTGGCATCGTTGAGCTTGAAGAGCATGAACTTGGGACTCTCAGCCGTGCAGGGAGTCCACGGGCCACCCTCCTGGCCGTTGGGGTCGCCGTACTTGGCGAAGTTGGTCCAGGCGGTGAGCATCTTCTCCGACAGCGCCCAGTCGCCGTCGGTCCACGGGCGCCAGCAGTGCTTGAGCGACTTGAAGACATACCACAGGTCGCTCGAGTGGAAGGCTCCACGCAGGCGGTTGGTGATGGCCGGGTGCTTGCCGTCGTCGGGCAGCGGGCGTGCAAACTCGTAGGCCCACGCCTTGCCGCCCTGCTGCTGGCGCACCTTGCAGAACTCGGCGATGCCGGGAGCCATGGCCCCCATGTCGTTGAGCGTGTAGCCTATCATGTAGGGCACGTCGGCGATGGAGCCGTCGCGGGTGGCCTCGTTGAAGGTCTTCGTCGACACGTAGCCGTCGACGATGGGGCGCTGCATAAGAAACACGTCGCTCTTGTTGACCATGTTGTACAGCCGACCCACGGTGTAGAGTATCTCGGTGGAGGCGGCGCGCAGCTTCTCCACGTCGGTAAGCCCGGCCCAGTCCATCACCGTCTTGGTCTCGGCCTCCGACTGCTCCAGCGTGGGGTTGTAGCTGAAGAAGCGGTTCACGGGCGTGGCGGGCTTGGCCTGCTCGCCGTCGCGGGCAGGCACGTCGATGCCCCCGCCGCTCATGATGACAGCCTTGGCAAACAGCCCACGGGCCAGCGGCGACTCGCACAGCGTGCGCACGCTGCCCGCGCCGGCGCTCTGGCCGAAGATGGTCACGTTGTTGGGGTCGCCGCCAAACTGGGCTATGTTCTGCTTAATCCACTTCAGCGACTGTATCTGGTCCAGTATGCCGTAGTTGCCCGACACGTGGCTCTCGCTCTCCGCCGACAGGCCGGCGTAGGTCATAAAGCCGAAGATGCCCAGGCGATAGTTGATGCTCACGAGCACCACGCCCTTGGCGGCCCACTCCTGGCCGTCGAACTCCGGCTCAGAGCCCCAGCCCTCGAAGTAGCCGCCGCCGTGGATCCACAGCGCCACGGGGAGCTTGCTGCCAGGCTGCCCGGCACCCTTCGTCCACACGTTCAGGTAGAGGCAGTCCTCGCTGTAGGGCGACTCATCGCCGTAGCCCCACTCCGAGGCGTAGCCACCGGGATAGTGTACGGCCTGGTAGCCAGGATGGCCGAACTTGTCGCACAGGCGCACCCCATCCCACGGCACCACGGGCTGGGGCGCCTTCCAGCGCAACGCACCAATGGGTGGCGCGGCGTAGGGTATGCCGCGAAAAACGAACACGCCGGGCAGGTCGGCGCTCACGCCCTGCACCTGCCCGCCTTCGACGGTCAGCACTGGCGACAATCCCTTCTCGTCGAGGGAATTGCAGCCCATAAAAGCCATGATTGGCAGTAGTAACATCAATAGTCTTTTCATCGTGGTAAAGGTTGAATGGTTAGTCCTTCTAAACGGTTATTCTGTTTCGCCTGGGAACGCGGGCGCCCTCGGAGTTTGCTTCTATATAACTAAGCTGTTATTTCACTGCTTTGCCTGGGAACGCGGGCGTCCTCGCCCGCCACCGATGCGGGCGAGGACGCCCGCGCTCCCAGAGTTTGCTGCAAAGTTACGAAGAAATATTGAACAACGCTAACAGCGACGTTTCATATTTCTTTCTTTTTGAATCGAAGGGAACGAAATGTAAGGTCAACGCGTAATTCGCGACGGGCCAGCGGCTTTCCCCGCTCAGTCGGATTTGCCGCCGCTCGGTCGGATTTGCCGCTCCAGCTCTGCCGCTCGGTCGGATTTGCAAATCCGGCTTCTATAATAACTAACGGTTATTTCACTGCTTTGCCTGGGAACGCGGGCGCCCTCGCCCGCAACCCTGGCGGGCGAGGGCGCCCGCGTTCCCAGAGTCGGCAGAGCGGAGGCGTACCAGCGGCAAATTCAGCTGGGTTGTAAAAGTCCGTAAAAGTCCGTTCTGTCCGTTGCCAAAAAACACTCCGCCTGAGCGGTCCGCCGCGGCAAATCCAGCTGGGTTGTAAAGTCCGTAAAAGTCCGTTCTGTCCGTTGCCCAAAACTCTCCCCCTGTGCGTAGGCGTACCAGCGGCAAGTCCATATCACGTGGCAGTGGAGGTGCGGTTAAACGCTGCAGCTCAGAAAATAAGCCGTGCTCAAAGCTTTTTTGCTCCTTTTGGGCAAATATTGAAACGGTTTTGAGACGTAAATAAAAGCAAGTCTGCTGGGAAATGACTAATTTTGCAGACGACTCTGGGAACGCGGGCGTCCTCGCCCGCATCTGTGGCGGGCGAGGACGCCCGCGTTCCCAGGCAAAACAGTTAAATAACCGTTAGTTATATAGAAGCTAATATGTAGGAGGCGACGTGTCTAACGTTGCAATACAGCAGACAGTTGCGGCGTGAGACACGTCGCTTACTACTGTAAAGCAGTGAAATATTGCGATGGCGGACTACCGCGCCCGC
>Ga0247608_10004748_pt1 | contig 15015 bp, 1 predicted proteins | sample 176DNAGHGlowgp2_FD_193490 | JGI IMG/M metagenome (GOLD analysis project Ga0247608, IMG submission 193490) | Sheep rumen microbial communities from Palmerston North, Manawatu-Wanganui, New Zealand - 1766 DNA GHGlow gp2 | ecosystem: Host-associated > Mammals > Digestive system > Stomach > Rumen ...
TATTATCAAATCTTTAAATATTTAATTAATATAATATTTTATTTAATAAAGTTAAAATCAATCTCTAGGTCCATCTTCATTATCATTCTCTTCATCAGCAGCAAACATATCATCATCATCATCCTCTTCATCATTGCCTCCATTACCACCATTACCACTATTACCACCATTGTAGACATTGTTATCATTTCCACTGCTTGTAATTTCTTCTGGAGGATTTGTGGGCTTATTTTCCTTTTCTATTTGATCTAAAACATCATTAACAAAATTTGGTTCGATATCCTTGCCTAAAGTTTCATATAAACTCAGAATTTGGTTAATTTGAGCATTGAATAATTTTAATTCATTTAAATTTTTATTAAAATCATCATTTTCATATATATCTTTATTCCATAAATCTGGTGCTTTTAGATAATTTACTAAATTATTACGGTTTGATTTGATTTTATTTTCTTTATCTTCTTCTAAAAATAAAACTAAAGTTGTAAATAATCTAATTGCACAAGCGAAATTCTTTTGGCTTATAGGATGTTCTATTTGATAATAATTTTTTATAGCTTCTTTTGTCTTATCATCTAATTCATTTTGGTAATTTTTTAATTGATCTTTTATAAAATCAAAACTCAATTTTAGGTAATATAAGAAAATTTCAGATGCTTTATCAACTGTAAGACCTTCATTATTTTCAAATATTTTTATGAATTCATTTGAAAAAGTATCATTCAATTTATTAACTACATCAGATATTTTAGTTTCTTCAGTTATATCAATATCTTTTGTTTTGGTATTTTCTTTTATTTTGTCTTCATTTTCTTTTTTTTTGTCATTTAAATATTTAATTAATTCTATAAAATCATTAATCATATTTTTGAATAAAAGTGGATTATTACTATTATCTTTATAAAATTTATAAATGGCCACCTTATCATATATACTAATATTTTTATTATATTTCTTTTTAAAAGAAGTAATTAAATTGGTAACTTGATTGGCAAATACTTCATTATTATAAATAAATTCAGTAATTTCACCATTTAATAATTTTTTATTTTTTAATAATTGTTCTGTCATATTTTCTTCAATTAAATCATAATTAATTTCATATTCCTTATATAATTCATTACTTCTGGCTTCATTATCTAATATTTTTCTATAAGAAGCATCAAACAATATATCAATGAATGAATTTTGCTTTTGGAAACTTAATGTAAATATCTCTTTTTCATTAATTTGTTGTATATTAATTTTATTTTTACAATTGATATCAAATATTCCACTTTCAATTTTACTATCTAATAAATTTTCTAGTTTTTCATTTTGTTCTTTGGCAAATTTCTCATATATATTCTTATAAGTTTTTCCAAATTTATTATCACTATCTAAAAGAAAATCAATTAAATAATTATCAGTACTTAATTTTTGGTTACTTAGTTTTAAATCATTATAAAAAGTAATAAATTTATCAATTAGATTCTTATTATTATTATATATTTCTTCATCTTTTAACTTTTTTTTTTCTGCATATTCTCTTGGTATTTTATTGGAATATTTTTCATTAATTAAATTCAATACACTATTAAATAAATTTAGATTTTCTAGTGAATAATTATCAGCTTTTTGGGTTTTTTTAGATTCCAAGTAACTTTTTAATACTGGATATTTATTTTCATCCATATGAGACAATTTTTCACTTATATATTCTTCATTTAAATAATCTGTGAAATAGAAATATTCATAAAATGGATATTCTTCTTTTTTATAATCTGAGCTTTTGTATATTTCTTTTAATATAAAAATAAAAGAAGATTTATCGGTATCATTTTTTCTCTTAATTAAATTATTCTTGTTAATATCTTCTTTATATTTTTTAATTATTTTTTGTATATTTGTTTCTAAATTGCTTTCGAATTTAGCATATGATTCATAATTATCTATTCTTTTTTCAGTATTTAATATTGGGAATAAATCACTAAATATATATGACATAAATTTTTCTATTGAATCTATATTTTGTTTTAATAGTTGATTTTTTAAAATATTCCAGCATTCATTTAATGTTTCTGCCCAAGTCATTCCTTTAGGTAAATATTTGTCAAAATCTTGATTTTTATTTGTTACTAATCTTGCAAAGAATAGATGTGAATATAAAATATAATTTAATATTCTAAATGAAATTTGACTTAAATTTCTAACAATTTTCTTATCATTTTTAAAGTAATTTTTATCTGTATGGATAAATATTCCTTTTGCCTTATCATTTTCATTCTTAATATATTTTTTTTTATATTCATCTAGTGTAATATAATTAATCTCATTCAATTTATTTTTGAGATCTTTGTCTTTTTTTATTTCATCAATTTCTTTTTGAGACTTAAATATTCTATAATAGCCTTCCCTTTTAACAATTACTTGTTCTTTAATAATGATTCCTCTTTCATATGCCCCAATATTTTTTGAGCATTTTGAACAAATCATATTTAATTCTTTATATCCTGGGAAACCAGATTTAACACAATGATAATGGCCACCTTTTGAGCATAAGCAAGCATAACAACCTTCATTTGGCTTAGTTCTGAAATGATTAATTATACTAAAATATACTTTATTAGGTTCAATATCATTACCAGGATAATAATAATTTTTTATATTATTTATAAAATGACTATCATATAAAGAATAATAAATTCCTCTTGTATTTTTTGATGATAATGCATTTAAGCAATATCTATATCCAAATAATATAGCTTTAATATTATTGGAATCAATTTTGAAATTTTTAATAATATCTTTATTTTTTGTTGGATTATAGAATAATTCAATTGCTTTGAATAATAATTTATCTTTTTTAAATAAAGGTTCACATATATTTTTAAAAAAGTTAGTATTATAATCTGAATTTTCCTTTGGTAAATTTGATAATACTATATTATATGATATTATATAAAAATTATCAATACCAAATTCTCCAATATCAAAATCACTATCTTTCATTGGGTTCTTAAAATTATCTTTTTGATACTTTTCTATTATTTTATTTGACTGCTCATAATAATCATCTTTCAAGGATCTAATCTGATAATCTATTTTATATATATTATTCAAATCCTTTATTGGAATAAGTGTAGTAAAATCTTTATATTTTTTCAATTGATATTTTTCAACCATCTTTTGATTAACAAAAGCATCTACACCTAAATTATTATAAAGTATTTTATAAATATAAATCCTCATCATTTTATATATAGAATTATCTCCATTTAAAATTTTTATTATTTTTTCAGAGTCTTCAAATTTAGGCTTTTCATCTTCAAATGTTTTAATAAAAGTATGGATATATGATTTTGTATAGCCTAAGCAAAATAATTTACCAACTTCTTTAAACTTTGAATCTAATTTTTTTGAGTCAAAAATATAAATATTTAAAAGATCATAACAATCTTTTAAAATATCAAGAGGTTCATTTTCTAATTTAATAATCACTGTTTCTTTTTTTTTTTTATCATTTATAATTTCTTTTTTACTATTTAAAATATTTTTCAAATAATTCAATGCATTTTTTTCAAAGAAATATAATAATGTTTCAGCTAATACAAAATTCTTATTTACTGTTTCATCTAAAATTTTGATTATATCATCACCATTAGTTAATATTGTATTCCTATTACTTTTATATTCTTTTTTAACATAATTTTTTAATAACATTTGGAATATATCATTTGATTTTTTTATCATTTCATTTGATTCTAATAATTTTTCCAATATTTTAAAACGATAATCAATATTAGGTATTTTTTTAATTTCTTTAAAAAGTATATATCTTAGTTTATCATAATAATCTCTATCATTTTTATCTATTATTTCATCTTTAATTATTGAATTATATATTGATTCAAAATTATTAATTAATTCATCATTTAATTTCACTTCATTATCAGAATTTTTCTGTATAATCATAGCATTATCTTTCATTAAATTTTTAATTTCATTTATTTTTTCAATGTTTTTTTTCTTTGTGAATAATTCAATTATTTTTATTAGTTCATCAATAATATACATTTCATTTAAATAAATATATAAATCATCATTTAAATTTTGCAAAATTTTATATATATCTATTAATATATAATAATAATGGTTAATTTCTATTGTATTATTATTTTCATTATTTTCACCATTTTCATTATTTTTATTACTAGTTGATAAACTCAATTGTACTTCATCTGATGTTATGCTATAGCATATACTTGCTAATAAAATATAATAACATTCGTTAACTTCTTTAGTATGTTCAGGATTTTTTTGTTTATTTGTTATATACTTTATTTTATTTTCACTTTTAAATATTATTTCTTCAATCTTATTTAATAATTTATTATTATTATAATTAAAAATAGGTATTGCATTATCAAATATTTTTAATATATTCAAAATATAATTAACATTTGATTCTATCCATATTATTTTCATTATTAAACCATTCAAATTTTTTTCCTGTTTAAATCTTAATGATAATAATAATTCTATTAGTTTATGATATGCATCATCTTTATTATAAACACATTCATTATTTTTTCTATGTTTTTGTAAATAATAAGTGATATAATCTTTAAATAATAAATCATGTGGAACTTTATTTAATATTTCGGAGATAAATTTATTATTAGAAATATATTTATTTGCATCATTTAATAAAAAGTCTTCTGTATCATGAAATTGTCTTTTTTTCTCATCATCAAATTGTAGTGCTTCTCTTAATTTCTTTTCATTATTAAAGTATATGGAAGTGATATTCTTACTTATATAACTAGAAAAATCTTCATAAAAATTATATAACCCAGGAATATTATAATTAAATAAAAATTTACTGATAGGCTTTGTTTCATTCTTTTCTGTAGCTATTTCATCTAAACATTTCTTTGTTATTTCTTCAACCAAACTTTTATTTATTTCTTTATAACCTTTTTTTCTTAATTCTATTAAAGTCGTTAATATATTATTATTTTCTAATTTTAATAAAACTTTTTTTATATAAGAATTAAATATATTATCTTTGATATATTCTATTAAACAAGATGTTATATCAACGGTATATTTATTAATATAGCTATTTTTGTAAAGTTTATCAATTATATCTCTACATTTTGAATCATTATCTTTATTATTATCAATTATTTTATATGCTACTTCAATTATTTTATCTTTAATTGCTTTTTCTTCATCCATAAATTTTTGCAATTCATTAATATAATCATCAATAATATTATCATCATGAAATTTGTCATTTAACTCTTTAGTTAAAGTATTTATTAAAGTTTTATGAAATTCTTCATCTAATTTCATATCTTCTCTTCTTTCCTCCAATATTTGTTTAATATCTCTAGTCAATAATTCTTTTAATACTATATTATTATTTCCATTTAAATTATCTATAAATATTTGATTAATAAGTGGATTAATATCAGGCAATGAATATATTCTTTCTCTATTATTTTTGTTGAAATTCCTGTTTATGTGTATTATAAAAATATAATTATAATTATCGTCTTTAAAATTATTTAATACAAAATTACTTATAAATTTAATTTTTTTTGAATTAGATAGTTCGAAATCAATAAATATATTATATTCTTTTTGTGATTTATTTTTTTCATTTTTATTTTTTATTTCTTCTATTAAGTGCTTTAATCCATCTTCACTTCTTATTTGAGAAACCATAAATCTCATTTCTTTATTCAATCCTTCAAATATATTAGCTATACTAGTATAAGTATATATAATAGAAATTTTATATTTTTTATTTTCTTCATCCTTTATATAATCATTAAAATTATAGTAAATTATATTTTCTGTATAATATCTTCTAATAACATTACTATCTTGTAAAATACAAATGATATCTTGAGGTAAAATTTTATAAATTTTATTAATTACATTTTCTCTTATTTTTTGTATATCTAATTTTTTTTCTTCTTGATCTTCATTTTCTTCGCTCTCTTCTTTTTTTAATGCCTTACTAAAATAATAAATCATTGCTTGAATATCTTCATTCCTACAATTAATTAATAAATCTCTAAGTGAAAAATTGATATTTCTATATTTTCTAATTGAAGTTCTTAGTTTAATGTCATCTATTAAATTTTTTGATATTGTTCTTAATTCGCTATCTAATAAATTATCAAAAGATAAAATCATTTTTTCAAGTCTATTTAAAAATGCTAAATCGCAATTATTCACAAATTTTCTGTCAACTAAAATTATAACTCTGAACTTCTCGTTTACTAAAGTTAATTGTTCATTGAAATTTTCTAAGCATATTCTAACTAGCTTTTTATCATCTTTTATTATATAATTCATATTATATAAATCAAATAAAAATGGATGAATTTGATTTAAATTTTCTATTATAATTAATTTATCTTCTTTTGCATCTTCTTGAATTTTATTTATTATTTTAAATCTATATTCTTTATTGTTATCATCTACAAAAGGACTTCCATCATATAATTCTATAGCTTTCAATTGATTTTGCAATTTTATATTTTGATAGATTAATGGAGTTAAAGAAGGTTTTATTTCTAATAATAAATATCGACTGTTAACATCTTTGATGTTATCATTAATACAATTATTTAAATTATAATCATTTAGTTTTAATTTATCTATTTTTAAATTACTATTTGGATCTACTTTATCACATTCTAAATTATATAATTTTTTAAATAAAAAAACTGAACTTAATTTTAAATTTTTATTTTCTTCAGGAGTATATTCATAATCATCTATAATATTTTTAATTAATTCAATATTTTTTTTTGTATCTTCTAATACTAAATTGAAATCTATATCAATTTCATATTCTATACCTCCAAAATTTCTTTCAATATATTTAATTATTATTGAGACTTTTTCCTTTTCTGTAGATTCTCCTGATTTTAACTCTATTGCAATTCCTTTAATTAAATTATAAAAATCACGATTTCCATGAAAATCTTTTCTTATTTTATTTTCTTTTTTCAATAAATCAGTAAAATCTTTTAGTCCTTTAATAAATTCAAATTGCCTCTTTTCTCTATCCTGGGGTTTACTTTGGGAACTTGATTCATTAACATTATTTTTATTTTTTGATTCTTCAATTGTTGTTGGGGAGCCTTGTGAAGCATTATTTGCTAATTCTTGTTCATTATCTTGAGATTTTTGGGAATCTTCCACTTTTGGCTCTTTTTTATCCTTTTCCACATATTCTTTGTATACTATTAATTCCTTGATTATTTGCAAAATTCTTTTATACCCAAAATAAGTTTTAGAAATTATCTCAAATATTGGTTCCTTCTTTAATTTATCAGAAATACTTTCTACAATGTTTTCTGAAGTTTGGATTAAATCATCTAATTTTTGATCTAAATCTGGAACAGATAAAACTAAAGCTCTATTTATTTTTGCTGCATCTAATGAATAATTACTTATACCAACAAAGCTTACTCCTTCCTCTTTGCCTGTATATTCAAGTTTTTCATGCAATACTTTTAGTGGATTACTCTTAGATCTTTCAGCTAATCCTAATTCATCAAATAAGACCATAATTATAGGTATTTCTTTTTTCTTTCTATCTTTTAAAGTTTTTAATTTTGATCCTGCTTTTTTAAATAGTCTTTCTACATCTTCTGGTTGAGTAGATTCAGAACCTTGGAAATATGTTTGAATTATTTGTGGGAATTGTTGGAAAAATTTATTTTTAGAATATTTACCTCTCATTGATTTATAAATTAATTGTGCACTAAGACTCTTACCTGTACCAGGTTTACCTATTATAATAAGTGGGATACTAGTTATTACTGATAAAAATAATAAAAATATATTTTCTTTTAATAAAGCATTTTTGCCTATTCCTTTATCTAATTCAATTTGATCTATTAAATAATCTTGTTCAATTTTAAGAAAATCGCTAAAATTATTTATAATTTCATCAGGCCTCTTTTCAATTTCATTTTTTAAATCTTGATTCTTTATTTGTTCCATTAGAGTATTTCCTTCAATACTTTCTTCATTATTTACTAATTTTAATAATATAGATCTTAATTCAGCTTCAAAATTAAATCTTATTTTTTGATCTGTTAATCTAATATAATAACATAAATAAATTGAGCATATAATACTTCTTAATTTATTATTCTTTTCATTATTTGTCCTTTTTTCATAAATATTTTTAGTTTCAAAATAATTTTTGAAAAAATCAATACATTTCGAAAATCTTGCTATTTCTCTTAATGAAACTACTGAAGGGTCAAATTTTTGTCTTAAATATATATGGCATTTTGAGATCGCATCTCTTGTCATTTCATGCAAATATTGTTCTTCTTTTGTGAATAATTTTTCTATAATACTATGTATATATTTTTTTTCATCATTCTCATTAATAGCTCCGAAACTAAAGACATAATATAATAATGATTGTGGAAGAGGATTGACTAAATATACTAATTCATTATCATTATCATCAGATATACTTAATCCACATTTTTCTTTATTTCCTTTCCTTTTTCTGTAAGGATTACAAGCTCCTATTAGTCTAATATTATCACTAAATTTTTTTCCATTATAATTTCTATTAATAAATATTTCTGTTAAAAGTGATAATGATAAGCAAGTATTCATTTCATCGAAAAATACCCACAAATCTTTACCTTCGCTTTTTAAATCATCTGCTTCTTTATTTGCTTCTTCCATCTTTTCACATAATATTTCATCAGTTATTCCAGGGTGTATATTAATTATTTTGAGTGTAGTTTTTCCACCATTTAAAATTTGATTTAATTTTGTGATTAAAGAAGTTTTACCACAGCCTGTATCTCCCATTATAATCACTGGAATGTTTGCAACTATTCTATATATTAATAATACCATTTTTTTAAAATTATCATTTGTTATTACATAATTATTATTCTCTTCTTCAATTATAGATAATAAATCCTCTTCTGTATAAGGAAGATCTAATATACTTTTTAATATTGCTAAATAATCTTTTGAACTTTTATAAGTATTTGTCTCGTAATTATTGAAATATACTGCATCATAGGTCTTTTTTTCTTGAAATATAAAAATTAATGGGGCTGGAAATTCCATATTACTTAAATCGTTTTCATATGTTTCTGATAGCATATCTATAAAATCTGTTTTATTTGTTTTTTTGATTCCTGTTAATAATTGAGCAAATCCTCCATTTGTGAAATATTTTGTACAATTGGCAAATTCTAAAACACATTCTTCAGTTACATCTTTTCCTTGCTCATTTTTGAAATGTATTTTTTTTTTTAATTTACTATATTGAGATATAAAAAGCTTAACAAATATATTTATTTGATGATAAGAATATTTCGGAATTCCAATATATTTTTTTACAAATTTCTCTATTTCCTCATTTGAATAAATTCCATACATATTTTTAAATATGTTTCTTATTTCCTCGGGATAATCAAATGGAGACATATTTTCGAAAGTAATATTTTCTTTATCGAATATTTTTAATATTCCAAATTTTGATAAATAATCTTCGAAGCAATTTGGTATTTCAATATAAATAAAAATATCCTTTGGAATATAAATCATATTTTCATCATTTGTATAAAATCTAGTAATAAGAAATGAAAAAAAGAATTCATTTATTATTGATGCTTCTTCAGATTCAGTTAAATCTAAATGAATAGCTATGTCTTTATAACTTTTATTATTATTTTTTATTTCATTTTCAATTTCATTTAATAATCTAAATAATTTATCAAAAATAGTTCTTTTAGTTAATATTCCTCCCAAAGGAAAATGAAAATATGTTTTATTACTATCTTTTATCTTTTTTTTTATCTTTTCTGATTTCCCTAATCCACATATGTCTGAAGTTATAACAAATATATTTTTTATTCCTATATCTCTATTTTTATCTTTAGAATCTAAATGAAAAATATTAAGTTTTTGAGAAGTGCTATTTCTTTTCATTAATTTGCTTTTTAATCCCTGTTGAGCTTTATCCTGAATTATTTTAACTTCTTCTTCTAGGCTGTTATATTTTTCGATTTCTTTTAAAAATGGTGTAATATTTTTATTTTTTCTATCATGAATAAAAACTATACATGAATCTAAATATTTGTTGGTCATTTTTTTGTCAGCTTTATCATCATTTGTTTTATTATATTCATCATTTTTATATGTTAATAAATTATCAATATAAGTATTCATTACACTTTGTTGATATTCTGAAAAAGAATCATTAATTTCCACGACAAATAAAGTATTATAATTGCATAATATAGCTCTATGGAAAAAAGCTTGAATTTCTTCAGAAGATGTTTCTTTATTGGTGATTAATACATTTTGTGAAATTGGTAATTCAGTTAATTTGTCCAAAAATAAATTTATTATATATTCTTCCATAGAAATATTTTCACATTTATATAAATATATTCCTTTTAAATCATTAGATATTATTTTCATTCTTTGATAATGATCTTCTAATGTTTTACCATTACTTTTAAATAAGCTAGTTATATAAGCTGAAATACTATTTAATGAATCTTCATTAAATACTTTATGCTGTTTAATATAATCATTTGCATACCTTACTACAGTTTTATATCCTTCCTCAATAAGTATATTATTATTTGTAATATTTAAAATATATCTTAAAAAAGAATCTATTTTATAATTATTTTCCAAGTGTTTCATCATACTTCTAAATTGTTTTCCATATAAAAATCTTAAATTCAATTTTTCTTTATATAATGAGCCTATTTGAGAAATATATGAATTTTTAGCTTCGAATAAAAATTCTCTAATGCTTTGAAAATCTTTCTTTTCTTTACCTAAATAATATTCTATAGTTGGTTCTTTATCTTTTATTCTAATTTTTATACTAATTTTTATTGGTAAACTACTTCCTTTTTTTCTTAATATTTTCATATATTCATTAATTACTTCTAAATCAGATATTGTCTCTTTAAAAAAAATTAATATTTTACATTTTGACTTAATTATATCATCTTCATTATTTTCCTTTTCATTTTTAATATGTATTTGATTTTTTATATGAACTAAATCTTCCATTATTTTTTCTTCCTTTCTTACTTCTTCATTTTTCTTATTTTTATAAATTAAATTTTCTGTATCTTGTAGAATATTTATAGTTGCATCTGTAATAATATCAATAACTTTATCATATACATTATCTGAAATATCTTCATCTGTATCATCTAATTCAATGACTGATGAATAAATTTTTGAATAATTTTCAAATTGAGAAATTGTTTTATCATCCAATTTTTTTATATATTCAAGTATACCAGAATTATCTCCTATTTTTTTCAATTTATCAATAATATATACACATTTTTCTGTATCTAAAATGTCCTTTATGCTAATTGTTCTATCTGTTGGTTGTATTTTATCTTTTAATTTTAAAATTTCTTCACTTGTTTTTGAAAATAAAAAATCAATAGCTTCTTTTTTATCATATAGACATGTAAATAATTTATTATAGTTTCCAATCTTTTCATAATTATATATTCCATTCTCTTTTAATCTATTTAAATCCTCTTTAATATTTTGAAAGTTTTCTTCCCATTTTTTTATAAAATTTTTAGGAGGCAGCTTATTATTCCAATCGTCATTATCTTTTACAAAATAATTTTCAAAAAAGAATATAATACTATTTATATCCAATTCATATTTTTTACTTTTAAATAATATAGTCAATTCATTAATTAATTTTGTATTGTTTTCTATTTCACAATACTTTGCCAACTTTTTAATGAAATTATTAGCTTCATCCTCATTATTACTTAATTTTTCTTTTATTCTTTTAAAAATTTCTTTGTATTTATTGTTTAATTCAATGATGTCAGTGCTGTTTTGCAAATTCTCTTTAATTTCTATTAATGTTTTATAAGCATAATCAAAATTAGCTTCCTCATCTCTTCCTAAATTCATGCCATAAATTACATCAAAAAGTAATAAATTTTTGACTTCATTAATTTTTATAGCTAAATCACCAAGTCCTTTTTTTTCTGTTTCTTTAATTAAATCTCCTATTTTTCCTCCTTTGTAATCTATTATTTTTTTATTTTGATTATTTTTTATTACTTCTATTATTTTATTTATGATGTCCTGATAACAATCCTTATGATATATTATAATATTATCTTTAATATTTCTTAAGCCATTTAAATCTTTATTAATTTCATCATTTCTATCTTTCAATTTCTTATATTGATCATCAGGATTAAACCCTCCCAATATTAATTTAATTAAACTCAATCTTTGTTTTATACAAGTTGGTTCATTTTTCAAAAATTCTTCAAGTTTTGATTTTTTTATATTCCCTTCAATATCTTTTTTTATCTCATCAAATAAATGTATTATATTCTCATAATAACCTTGCTCATTTTTTTGTATTTTTCCTTTTTCGTTTAATTTATAGAATAATGAAATTTTAATGTTTTGTTTACCTGAAAAAAATTCATCTTTGCTAAATAAATTTTTTTCCATTAATTTTTCTAAAAATTCATTTATTATAGCTTCGTTTTCTATATCTTTTTCATTTATAGTATCTTTTTTGCTATCTTTTCTTTCCAAACAATCTATTAGATTTATTATATTATCAATATCATTTTCATTACTCAATTTATTTGAAAATTCATCAAATATATAATTCTTCATTTCTGTATAATCTATTTCTATATTATTATCTTCTTCCTTTATTTCTTCATTTTTATTTTCATCCTCATCTAAACTGTTATTTTCATTCTCCTCTTCTTTAGAATTTTTATCTTCTTTATTAAAACAAATATTGATTATTTCAATAAAAATTAAAGGAATTATTTTGGCCAATTTTTTTACTCTATTTTTAATAAAATCAAATTTTTTTTTTTGTTCTTCATAAGCATAATTAAAAATTGCTATTTTAGCTACAACATGTATTGCTTCTTTTAATTTGTCATCATTCAATAATGCTATATCATTACTTATAATAATATCATATCTTTTATTTAATAAATCTAAATATATATTCTTATCTTGGAGATTTCTTATATTAATTAATTGGATTACAGTATCAAAATTTGGAATATTATTAATTTTTTCAATAAATTTTTTAATATATTCAGATATATTATCCTTAAAAATGTATTCAAAATTCATTCTTCTAAAATATTTAATAAAATCATTATCAATTTGAGCTAAATCTAAAAAATCAAATATACCACAATCAACTTTATTAAAATATTTAGATTCTCTATAATAAGGATTATATTGTGTTATAAAACGCAATTTTTCGATATTTCTCACTTCTGGATTATCATTATATTTTCTAATTATTTGATCTAATAAAAATGCAAATTCATCTCTTTCAAAATAACTAATAACTTCTTTTTTAATTGTAAATTTTGCTTCTTTTTTCTCAAAAATTTTTAATACTAAATCATAATATCTTATAAATATTTCTCTTAAATCAAAGCAAATTTTTATATTATCTATTGTTGGTTCATTATAATAATTTAATATATATTGCCAAAAGTTGTTTGTGAAATAAATTAAAAAAGTATTTTCCTCTTTACAAAATTTAATTATTGATTTAATATTTTTAATAACTTCATTGATAATCTCTTTTTTATTTTTATTAGAATTAGAATCCTCAGTGCATTGTTCTTTAGTATTTTCTGTAATAACAGTTCCTTCACTGACATTTTCATTTTGTTTTTTATCTTCTTTAACATTTTTTTTTAATTTTAATTTATCTAATTTGATGATTTTTTCTATTTTTTGAGCATTATACTTTTTATAAATAGCATCTTTGTTTTTGTCTATAATATTAAGAAAAGTTTCAATATCCTTAATATAGTTCAATCCTTTTTCAAAAATAGGAAAATCTTTATTAGCAATAGCATAACTAATAAAATTATTAAAAAAATCTAAATTTTGATTAATTGGATATTTGAAATGTGAATTATAAATAAGTAAAATTTCATATAAATCTTCTGGCTTTTTAGTATATAAATCATTTATGACTGAGGAAAAAGTCTTAAAATCATAATAATTTAAGTAGCAAAGTATAATCCCATAAAATTCTTTGAGATTATAATTATTTTTATCTATTATTTTATCAGCTTCAGATTTAATTAATCTAAATTTTGATGAGTAATCTCTTAAACATGACTTTCTATCCATATTTTTTTCATTATCTTTTGGATTTTCATTCATTTTTTTAAAAATTTGTATCAATTCAGAACACAATTTTTCTTTTTGGTAAATTTTGAGAAATAATACAATCAAAAATGTAAAACCTTTTTTATTTTCATATAACTTTATAGTTTCTTTGTAGAGATCATCAATAATCTTTTCTTCTCCAATATTTTTCAAAGCATTGATAAAAAATTCAATTGTTTCATAGTATTCTTTATTTTGATTGATTTTTCTTCTAATGTCTATGATTCTTTTCCCAACTTCTAAGTTAACATCATATATAAAAGTGCTTCCTTTACTATCAAACTTGATTATATACTTTTCATCATCTATTTCAAATTCAAAATGGTAATTATTTCCTTTTTTTCCTTTTCCTGCTGATTTACTAACTTTATATATTTTATTATAATAATAATATGGATCATCAACTATTTCATCTACAAAAATTGGCTCAGGCTTTAACTCCTTATTTTCAGGTTCAACAAAAATAATATCATTAGGATTTTCTTTTGATTTCCTCTGATATTTTATAAAGAAATACAAAAACTTTCCATCCATTGAATTATACAAAGATGAAAAAAAACTTTATAAATTAAATAAAAAATAGTTATCGTTTATGGATAAGAAAAATAGTTAAATGATATAAATTAATAAAAGATTTAAAATTATTAAAATTATTAAATTTATTAAAATTAATAATTTTGTTTTCCATTTAGCATTGGGGATTGGGGATTGGGGATTGGGGGTTGGGGATTGGGGATTGGGCCCAATCCCCAATCCCCAATTCCCAAT
>Ga0247608_10004753_pt1 | contig 15005 bp, 11 predicted proteins | sample 176DNAGHGlowgp2_FD_193490 | JGI IMG/M metagenome (GOLD analysis project Ga0247608, IMG submission 193490) | Sheep rumen microbial communities from Palmerston North, Manawatu-Wanganui, New Zealand - 1766 DNA GHGlow gp2 | ecosystem: Host-associated > Mammals > Digestive system > Stomach > Rumen ...
ACTTTTTTTCTAATTGACAAACTTTTTTGTAGAAACTTTTTTAGTTATTTATTTATAATGTTGTTGGTCAATGTGTTATTGTTTGATTTATTTCTCTGCTAAGCCGCGATAATGTCCATTATATTGTGTCGTTTTGTATCTGTTTTTGTCTTTTTTCTGTTCTTATTACCCTCGTTTGAGTGGTGATGTGTGTATTATATTGATATGTCGTTACTTATGTGTAATCTTGGTGTGAGGGCTGTTTCAAATCATTTCTTGGTAGGGTTGTTGTTTTAGCCTTTGTAAGGGGTAAGGACATCGTACTCACCATATTCGCAACCAGCATTCTCCACATGGATGCGGTCTATCAACTTACCGTGTCGATATAGGCAAATAGTGCCATGTCCGTTTCCGCCGTTCCAGAGGCGGTTGTGGCGTTTGAGTCCGTTGGGTGCCTCATAGTTCACCAACAGCATGTCGGCTTTCTCGCACACGATGTCCGTCACCATTCGGTTAAGCCATGTACGCTGCTCCACATTCCACACTATCTGCGTGTCGGTCTCGTAGCAACGGAATTGGGTGCGACATCCTGTCCAAAATTTAGAGAAGTTAAACTCATAGGCTTTGCCCTCGTACCAAAGTGCCGAGAGCAGCTGCCGTGGCAATGCCAGTGGTCCCACTTTGGGCTTGCCGCCACCTATGTCGAACACGCTGTTGGTAAGTCTGCGTCTCGTTAGTTCGCTGGTGAGGTTGCACGAAGAGAGCCACACCCATGGTGTGGTAAAGTCCTTGCCCCAGTTCTTGTCGGCATAGCCGAAGCAGTTGTGCGGATACACGAGATAACGTTTCCCGTTGAAGGTGATTTCACCTTCGTATTCAGTCTTCATACCTTCGGCATGCCAAAACATTTCGAATAGTTGCCACTGACGCATAGGCCGGCTGGCACCATAGCCAACGTTGAAGGCCACCTGCTTCCGTATTTTAAGATCCCATGACATGCTACCGCTACCGCACATCCATTCGGGGTGTGACTGTGCCTCGGCAGGACTGATGTCCACCGAACCATGGGTCTCAGTCTCCGACACCATGCAGTCGCCTGCCTTGACGGAATAGGGCACCCCCATATCCACCACAGTTTGTTTCCATCCAAAGAATCTGTGCAGCTGTGTTCTATCATCTCCACACCAGGCCCCGGCTTTCACCATCAGGTAGGAAGGAGGCAAGCCGTTTTCTTTATTCTCTTTCAACTGTCCGAACTGGGGAGTGTCACCACCATGGGCAGGATTGCAAAGGAAGAACTCGATGAAAAAGGGACGTGGTGTGCCTGTTTCGGCATCGTATGCCGTTAGGCTGTGCCACCACCAGTCGTAGCCGCAGTGGGCCTGCTTGCCAAAAAGTTGGCAAGCATTGCGTGATATGTCGTGTTTGTTGAAACTCATTGAATATAGTGATTTTTAGTTGTGTTTTACTTAGCTGGTCTTTTTTGGATGGAGGTACATGGCTGAATTATGGCATGACGTTCTGTTTATCATGCACCATCAGCAAAGTGCCTTCTGTAGAGCTCCAATAATTGTTTTTCTTCTCATTCCTATGTTCTGCTCATCAAACCATAGGGTTTGGATTACCATTTCTTATTTGAGCGACCAACTCGTTGCTGATATTGTTGCCTATCTGGCGGCAGACATCTTGACTCCACTGCTGAGCCACTGCAATGCGGGCAGCTTGCTCATTTTGGCCTTGCAATAATGCATAGATATACCCAGCGTTGAAGTTGTCACCTGCCCCGACTGTGCTGATGGTTTTAATGCTTTTGACGGGATAGGTCTGGCATTCGGTAGGAGTATAAACCCTTACTGGTTCAGAACCATTAGTCAGAATTAGTATACGGCAGTGTGGACTTACGCGAGCGTATATCTCATCTCCTTCGTTCAGCTGATAAATATTGTAGAAGTCTTCTACGGACCCTCTCACAACATCGGCCAAATCCATATTCTCCACAATATTGGGCATCACATTGGGCAGGTCGCCAATATGATTTTTTCTATAGTTGACATCATAATAAAGCCAGGCACTGGCATTGTGAGCTTGATGAAGCAATTCCCCTACTACAGGACGGAAGGTAGGCTCGATGGCAAAGAAAGAACCAAACAGAACAACGTCATCTTTCCCTGTCTGCGGCAGTTTGACATCCAATGCTTTTAAAGCTTGGTCCTTGTAAAAGAGATATTGCGCATCGTTGTTTTCGTCCAAAAAAGCCAATGAGATGTTTGATTTGGCATTGGGTATGCGGCAGACATGCTCCAGCGATACGCCATTTTCTTCCATTGAGTGGCAGATAATGTTGCCAATATGGTCACTGCCCACTGCTGTCACCATGGCGCATGGTACTCCAGCCCGTCCCAGCGAGACGATGCTGTTGAGTGTGGAGCCGCCTGGGACGGCTTTCAGAGGCTGGTTGTCCTTGAAAAGTATGTCTAGTACGGTCTCGCCAATACCTATAACTCGTTTATTTACCATTGTATTCATCGTTTATGAGGGTATAAGGGTGCATCTGTTGGCTGGCAAATGCTTCAAATAGACGTTGTCTATCATTATAACAGTTGCTTTATTTATCGTTCACCCCAAGACGAAAAAAGAACAGAAAAACAAATATTAGATAAAATGACTATCCGCATTGCACCGAAGAAGCCTCGGAGAGGCTTAATCTCAATAACCCCATACAAGAAAATCTCCGATTTTCGCAGTGTGGGGATTGGAATCAACCCCATAAGTGCGTCTCGGAGAGACGCGATTTCATATTTCGGACGATAGCGGATAGTCATATTAGTTAATACAGATATAATAGTAAGTGAATAATGTACGCAGGACATTATTCACTTACTAAGGTGTGCTTAATGCAGGAGCAGTTATGCCATGTTGTGGAAGACGTTGACCACGTCGTCGTCGTTTTCGAGACGTTCAATGAGGCCGTTGACATCTTCTTGCTCTTCAGGCGAGAGTTCGCGCATGGTGAGGGGAATGCGCTCGAATTTGAATGACTTGATTTCGAAACCATTGTCCTCCAAATATTTTGAAATAGGACCATAGTTCTTGAAGTCGGCGAAGATGTTGATTTCGTTATCTTCTTCGTCCAGGAACACTTCGTCGATGTCGTAGTCGATGAGTTCGAGTTCTAGCTCGTCCATGTCCACGCCTTCTTTGTTGGCGACCACGAAGGAGCATTTGCGCTCGAAGAGGAAATCGTTCATGCCCATGGTGCCCAGCTCGCCTTTGCCGCGGACGAAGGCGGCACGGAGGTTGGCAACGGTGCGGGTGGGGTTGTCGGTAGCGGTTTCGACCACGAAAGCGGTGCCGTGAGGGCCTTTGCCGTCGTAGACCACCTCTTTATAGGCACTCTTGTCCTTCTCGGTGGCGCGCTTGATGGCGCGTTCCACATTTTCTTTGGGCATGCTCTCGCTTTTTGCCGTAGCCATAAGCAGGCGGAGGCGGAGGTTGCTTGAAGGGTCAGGACCGCTGGCAAGGACTGCCAGTTCGATTTCTTTACCAATTTTGGTGAATGTGCGGGCCATGTGCCCCCAGCGTTTCAATTTTCTTGCTTTGCGATATTCAAATGCGCGACCCATAATGTTATAAACTAAAAAGGAAAAACTAAAAACTAAAAGGTATTAGTTTTCCTAAGGTGATTAATTATTGTTGTTTTTTATATGTTTTTAATGAAGATAATAGTAGCGCGACCATTTCGCCGGCATCTACGTGGATGGATTTGTACTCTGTTTCAGAAATCAGATTAGAGTGATATAGTAGTTCTATCCAGTATTGAGTCTCTTCTGCTTCTTTAAGCGCAATAGAAAGCTTGTTTTCGAAGTCGGCTGGACTTTGAGCAAAGCGGCTTTCGCGGATGTTGGCTCCGATGCTGGTGCCGCTGCGAAGAAGCTGTTTGCTCAGTATGTACTCGTTCTTTTCGACTTTCAAATAATTGTAGAAATTGACACAACGAATTGCAAAATTCATGCTTTTGGTGTACAGAAGACTCTCCTTCATGAACTTTTTTAGTTTTTAGTTTCTACTTTATAGTTTAATAGAAATTCTGTGCATTCTTCGAAGGTCTTGAAGGTGTGCTCTTCCGGAACGACGGCGGGGATGACGTCTAAGGTGCGCAGCATATACATGGGCTGGGGCTGGATGATTGTCATCAGCACCATGGTGCCATGCGACTGAATTTCCTTAATGGCTGTCTCCATGGCGTAGAGGCCCGACTGGTCCATGAAGCTGACCAGCTTCATGCGGATGATGACCACTTTGGCATCGGTGGGCACATCCTCCATCACTTCTTTGAATTTGGTGATGGAACCGAAGAAAATAGGACCGTTCAGACGTTGCACGTATATTTGTTTGCGCATCTCATCGGTGATACCGCCCTCGTCGCCCCAGGGTTTGCTTTTGTCGAAGTCGGCTTGGCCGGGGTCTGGCAGACCGCGGTGCAGGTCGGACTGGCTTATGGTGGCGGAGCTGTAGCCTCCTTCCACCAGGTCGCTGGCACGTTTCATGAACAGCACGCAGGCGATGACCATGCCGATGCCCACGGCGGTGAGCAGGTCAACAAATACCGTCACAAGCAGCACCACGACCAATACCACGGCATCGGCCTTGGGGATCTTGAAGAGGTCTTTGAAACCTTTGAAGTCGATGATGCCCCAGCCCACGGTGATGAGGATGCCGGCCAACACCGACAAAGGCACATACTTGACCACGCTTCCCAGTCCCAGCAGGATGGCCAGCAGGATGAGGGCGTGAATCATGCCGCTCAATTGTGTGCGACCACCGCTTTTGACATTGACTACCGTGCGCATGGTGGCTCCGGCTCCTGGGAGACCGCAGAAGAGACCTGCGATGGCATTGCCGATACCTTGGCCTATGAGTTCTTTATTGGAGTTATGCTTAGTTTTAGTGATGTTGTCGGCTACCACGGAGGTGAGCAGGGTGTCGATAGAACCCAGACCAGCCAGCGTGAGGCCGGGGATGATGGAGGCCTTGAGGACGGCGAGCCAGTCGATGCTAGCCATGTCAATCTCGCTCTTGAGGAACACTGGCAGAGGCAGGCCCGAGGGTATGTCGCCGATGATAAGCTTGGAGTCGAGACCGCAGAAGAGGGATATTACCGTCATCACAATAAGGGCTACTAGGGTGGCCGGTATTTTCTTGGTGATGAGTGGGAAAAGCGAGATGATGAGGATGGTGCCAAGTCCCAACAAGAGGGCGGTAACGGAGATGCCCTCAGCCACAGCGGAAGGAATGCCGGTGACGAGGTCTATCATGCTGCCGGATCCCTTAAGACCCAACAGAGGATAAATTTGCTGAATGATGATGATGATGCCGATACCGCTCATAAAGCCCGAAAGGACAGGGTAGGGGATATAGCGGACATATTTGCCTATCTTGATGATGCCGAAAAGAATCTGGAACAAGCCGCAGAACAGGCCTGCCAGAGACATGCTGATAAGCACGGCTCCAAGATTGCCGCCAGAGCTGGCCCAGGCCCCTGCCACGAGGGTGGCGGAGACCACGGTCATAGGGCCGGTAGGTCCGCTAATCTGACTGTGTGTGCCGCCAAAGAGTGAGGCAAAGAAGCCGAGCATGGTGGCGCCGACGATACCTGCCAAAGCACCCAAAGAGGCTGCCGAAGGTGAGTCTATACCACCAAAAGCCTGTATGCCGAAAGCCAATGCAAGTGGGAGGGCGACAATACCAGCTGTCACGCCGCCAAAAATGTCGCCTTTGATGTTGTTGGTTTCAATAAATTTCATTTAATGTGTTGAGTAAGTGTGAATAATTGTGTTCTTTATATATAATAAGAATTTGCAAAGATAAGTTTTTTTTTGGAAAGATTAAAAGTCTCCAGTCAAAGTTTCACCAATCGGAGGGCGGTCCAGCTTTGGCGGACTTTCTGTTGTTCAAGGCGGAGACCGAGGGACTCGGCGTGATGCTGTAGGACGGGGACATCGCTCTCATAGAATCCGCTCAGCAGCAGTGTGCCGCCTTTCTCCAGCACTTGGACGTATGCTGCCATGTCGTTCAGCAGGATATTGCGGTTGATGTTGGCAATAATAAGGTCGAACTGCCTCTCGCCAAGTAGGGCGGCATCGCCAATGCGCACGTTCAGCTCCACGCCGTTGCGCTGGGCATTCTCCAGAGCGTTGTTGTAGGCCCATTCGTCTATGTCGATGGCCTCAACGTATGCTGCCCCCCGCAATTTGGCCAAAATGGCCAGTACCGCTGTGCCGCAACCCATGTCCAGCACTCTCTTCCCTGTTACTTCCAGCTCGGTGAGGTAGGAGAGCATCATGTATGTGGTTTGGTGGTGGGCCGTGCCGAATGACATTTTGGGTTCAATCTCAATCTCATAGTCCACATCGGAGCGGTGCTCGTGGAATGGGGCGCGTACCCACACCCGTTTGCCGTTGGCGGCCTCTACCAGCACGGGTTTGTGCTGTTTCTCCCACTCCTCGTTCCAATTCTTGTCGGGCATGGATTCGAAAGAGTAGCTGCAGGAGGTCATGTTGTTGATGTCGGCCAGCTGTTCCTTCAACCAGCCTTCGTCAAACAGACTCTCTTGCACATAGGCTTTTAGCCCATTGGGCGTTTCCACAAAGCTGTCGTATGGCCCTTCATTGCCGAGAGCGTCTACCAGCAGGTCGCGGTAAGGGTCGTTCTGCCCCAAGGTAATGGTGACTTCGATATATTTCATAAGTTACAATTTTATTTCGTCAAAAGGATATTCCACCCGTGTTAAGAATAGACCCTGCGGCGGCATGGATACACCTGCGGCACAGCGGTCCTTCCGTTCGACAATCTCACGCAGCCCCTCGAGGGTGAGTTTGCCTCGTCCCACGTCCAAGAGGGTACCTGTTACAGAGCGCACCATGTTGCGGAGAAATCGGTTGCTGCGGATGGTAAACACCCATTCGTCTTCCCTTTCTTCCCACTGTGCCATACTCAGGTGGCAGATGTTTGTCTTGACTTGGGTGTGCAGTTTGGCAAAACTGGTGAAGTCCTCATACTCCATCAGCAGTTTGGCCCCCTCGTTCATCAGATTCAGGTCGGGATGGTAGTAGATGCGGCTGTACAGGCCTTGTTTGAAAGGCAGTCGTCGGTTGCTCACATGGTATTGGTAGGTACGTGCCGTGGCATCGAAGCGGGCATGGGCATTATCCCGCACGCCAAAGATTTCAAAAATGGCAATGTCTTCAGGAAGGAAACTGTTCAGTTTGAAAGCCAGTTGCTCTGCGTCTATGGCAGTGTCGGTGGTGAAATGGGCATAGAAATCGCTGGCATGCACACCCGTGTCTGTCCTTCCGCAGCCCACGATGGCAATGGGTTGGCGCAATAGGGTCGTCAGTGCCTGCTCCAGGGTGAGCTGTACTGTCGGTAGATTGGGCTGGGTCTGCCAGCCGCAATAGTTGGCCCCGTTGTAGGCTAGGTGTATGAAGTATCGCATGGTATCATGTGTTAGGAGCGGTAGGCTGTGGAGGTGCAGGACGATAGGGGTCGGACTTCACCTGTTGCACCAGCTGCCACACCATTTGTTTCAGTTCGTAGATGAATTGTTGGGCATTGTATTTGTGGGCCTCTATTTCGCGCAGTTTTTTCTCCCATTGGCCCGTCAGTTCGGCACTTTTCAGCAGGTCGTTGCGGATGAGTCCTATTAGTTGTATGCCTGTCTCTGTGGCGACTAGCGATTTGCGTTCCTTGCGTATATAGTTGCGCTTGAAGAGGGTTTCTATGATGGCGGCGCGTGTCGAAGGTCGTCCGATGCCGTTCTCCTTCAGGGCATCGCGCAGCTCTTCGTCGGTCACATTCTTTCCAGCGGTCTCCATGGCTCGCAACAGGGTGGCCTCGGTGTAGGGCTTGGGGGGCTGGGTCCATTTCTCGGTGAGGGTAGGGGTGTGGGGGCCGTGTTCGCCTTTCTTAAAGTCTGGCAGCATCTTCTCCTCCTCTTTCTTGTTGCCCTCGTCGTCGGTGACGGCCTCTTTGGTGGCGTGTCCCCAGCTGAAGACATCGCGCCATCCCTGCTCTAGTATCTGTTTGCCCGTGGCCTTGAATTCCACCTTGCCTTTCTTGACTTTGCCTTGGCTGTTGAGCTCTTCGGTTTCCACTTTCCCGGTCACCGTAGTGGAAGAAAACTTACAGTCGGGATAAAATACGGCAATAAACCTTCGGGCAATCAGGTCGAAAACTTTCTTTTCGTTGTATGTCATGTCGCCGTTGGCAGGATTCATGCCGGTGGGTATGATGGCGTGGTGGTCGGTTACCTTGGAGGTGTCGAACACTTTTTTGCTCTTCTTCAGCTTGGTGCCCATCAGGGGTTGGATGAGTGGCATGTATGGCACCAATCCTTGCAAAATCTTTGGACATTTGGGGTAGATGTCGTCGCTCAGGTAGGTGGTGTCCACACGGGGGTAGGTGGTGAATTTCTTTTCGTATAGGTTTTGGATGTATTTGAGTGTCTCGTCGGCCGAGAAAGAGAATTTCTTGTTGCATTCTACCTGTAGGCTGGTGAGGTCGAACAGTCGGGGCGGAGCCTCGTTGCCGGCTTTCTTGCTCACGCCGGTCACCTCAAAGTCGCGGTCCTTAATGAGTTCAAAAGCCTTGCGGCCTTCCTCTTCGCTGCTGATCCTGCCTTTGTTGCTGCCGGTGTTCTCCTCGTCATCGCTCTGTTTGAGGGTGAAGAGGGTTCCGCGGTAGACGGTGGCCAGCACCCAGTACTGTTCTGGCTTGAAATTCCGAATCTCCAATTGCCGGTTGACGATCATGGCCAGCGTGGGGGTCTGCACACGGCCTATGGAGAGTACTTGTCGTTGGCCTTGACGATATTTGAGGGTGTAAAGACGTGTGGCGTTCATGCCCAGCAGCCAGTCGCCAATGGCGCGGCACAGCCCTGCCTCGTATAGCGACTGGTAGTCGTCCTGTGGCTTTAGGTTGGCAAACCCCTCTTTGATAGCCTCGTCGGTCATGGAGGAGATCCACAGCCGCTTGACTGGGCATTTGGCCTGCGCCTTTTGCATCACCCATCGTTGGATGAGCTCACCCTCTTGCCCGGCATCGCCGCAATTGACAATGCTTTCAGCAGCCTGCATCAGACGTTCGATGGTGTGGAACTGTTTCTCGTAGCCATCGTTGTTGATGAGTTTGATGCCAAAACGCTGCGGAATCATGGGCAGGTCGTCTAGGCTCCATTGCTTCCACCAGGGGGTGTAGTCCTGAGGCTCTTTGAGAGTACATAGATGACCAAATGTCCATGTCACCTGGTATCCGTTGCCTTCCATATAGCCGTCATGGGCCACATTGGCTCCCAATATGCGGGCAATGTCGCGTCCTACCGATGGTTTTTCAGCAATACAGACTATCAAGGGTATGCGGTATTAGTAGATTTTTATCAAGAACGGCAGCCGTGCCTGCAAGGGCTCCATCTGGCTCCATTCTTCCAACTCGCTGTAGAAGGGGACGACTGCGTTCAGTCGGGCTTTGATCTCTTCTTCTTTGCCTTCTTCCATTTGCTGCATCACCTGCTCCCAAAGACTCTTCTCCTTCGGGAATACTTTCACCCGGCTTTTCTTGTAGTCAATGCCGGCCTCGTTGGCGGCGATGTTCAGGGCCAGAGGCAGTCCGCCCAGCGTGTCCACCAAGCCAATCTCCTTGGCCTGCAGACCCGTCCATACGCGCCCTCGGGCAATACTGTCCACATAGGTGCGGCTCAGTCCGCGGCCGTCAGCCACCCGCTGGGTGAAGGTGACATAGAAATCCTCCACATTGCGTTGCAACATATTGCGGGCATCGGCCGAAAGGGGACGGAAAAGTGACAGCCCAGTGCTATTCTTGTTGGTCATCACCGTGTCTGTGGTGATGCCTAGCTTCTGGCGCAGCATATTGCCCACCTCAGGGATGGTGGCAAAAACGCCGATGCTGCCGGTGAGGGTGGTGGGATGGGCCACGATTTTGGTTCCGAAACAGCTGATCTCATAGCCTGCACTGGCAGCCAGCCCGCTCATCGAAACAACAACGGGTTTCACCTTCTTGGCCTCACGCACGGCATGGGTCATCGACTCCGAGGCCGTAACGGCACCGCCGGGCGAGTTCACTCGCAGCACGATGGCTTTCACCTTCTTGTCCTTTGTGGCATCGGTCAGGGCTTTCACTATGTCGTCGCCATACACACCTGTGGTGGCTCCGGTGCCCTTGCCGGGCATCACATTGCCTTCGGCATAGATGAGGGCTATCTGGTCGGTACATTCTTGCTTTTTCTGTTGGTTGACATTCTCGGCGTAGCGGTTGGCCTTCACAATCTTGGTAACGCCATACTGTCCGTTCATCATCGCTTTCACGTCCTGTGCAAAGCAAAGGGTATCCACCAGACCGTTCTTATGGGCATCCTCGGCCAGGAAACCACACAGGTTGTCTGCCACCCGGTTCAGATGTTCGACCGTCAGGCCACGGTTGTGGGCCATGACCTCTGCGGTGTAGTTCCAAATGCTGTTGAGGTAAGAGCGCACCTGCTGGCGGTTGGCATCGCTCATATCGGTGCGCACGTATGCCTCGCCAGCACTCTTATAAGAGCAGCTCGTGGGGCGTATCAGCTCCATGTGTACCCCCAGTTTGTCGAGGAGCCCTTTGTAGAAAATGGCCTCTGCCCCCATGCCCTTGAACTCGACAACCCCCGAAGGGTGTACCGCCAGCAGGTGGGCATTCGTGGCCAAGAAATATTCGGCTTGCGAAAAGGCATCGCCATAGGCCAAGATGGGTTTGTCGCAACTGTTGCGGAACCGCACCAGCGCCTGCTGCAACTCCTCTGCCTGCGCCCAGTCCATATGGCTGCCGCCCAGATGTAGGTAGAGGGCCTTGACGCGGTTGTCTTCGGCAGCACCCTCTATGGCGGTGAGCAGCTGCTCGATGCTGGTGCCGCCGTTCTCGCCAAAGAGCGAAGCCAGCTCGTTGGGCTTGCGCTCGCTCACGGTCTGGGTCAGGTCCAGCTCCACGGCCAGGTTGCTGCCGCTGATGGGGGTGCTGTCCTCCATGCTGGAGGAGAGCATCGTGGCCATCATGCCGATGCAAAAGAGCATAGCTATCACGTTCAGTGCCACAAAGGCAATCATCATGCCTACTGCCGATGCGAGCATTGTTTTGCCGAAGCCCAGGGGCTTCTGTTCCTTCTTTGTTGTCATAGGTTTTATGTTAGGTAGGTTCTATAATCCGTTAGTGTATTGTTTTCAGTGTTTCGGGCTACAGGTTTATTGCTCCTTTCATCTAGAAAAACTAGCCTCTTAGCCTCCACCACACACTATTTACAAAATGCAAAAATAATAAAAAAACTCCATATAAAAGGAAAAAAGTGAAGATGTTTTCCGCAAGAGATTAATGGGACGGGCACAATAGCAACAGAAGAGCGGCCGCCCAACAAGGGTGGCCGCTTCGTAAGTTATGTTGCCTATTGCAATGATGGGAGAGGCTGCGCCGTTTGATGGCTGTAGGCATTTTTTTAGTGATGTACAGCTAACCGTTGGGCCTTGCCGTCGATGCGGAGGATATACATGCCGTCGGCCAGACTTGAGGTGCCGAGAGTGATATGTCGGCCGCTGAAGATCTGCTGGTGCAGCATTTGTCCAGTGGTGCTGTAGAGGACCAATAGGTGTTGCCCGTCGCCCTCTACGGTGCATTCCACCTGGCTGTTGGCAGGATTTGGAAAAAGTTGCAAGCTGCTTGCAACGGCATCGTCTATGCCCTGTGGTTCTGCGTGGTTCCAGTTCATCACAGCCACGCCGTCCAAATCAAAGCCGCCACTGTGGCTGTTGGTGGGGTAGGGGTCCATGACAATGTTGCCGTATTGGTCATAGGTGGCATGCTCGGGATTGTTGGTCCCTATAGCATCAACGACACGCACATACATGATGCTGTCAAGGTCAATACCTGTGCTGTCGGCCAGTAGGGCCAGGTCGAACGGAGTTCCATAGCCCGAGCGGTATTTGCCGGCCAACCCGTCGATATAGGTGGGATTCAGGCTGCCGTATGGACCTATCAGTTTACACGGACTGGTCAACGATGTGGCGGGAAAACGCACATAGCGTTCGCCGTCGGTACTTACCTCCACGAAGGCTAGTTCCAGAAAATTGTCATCGAACGAATTTTCATACACGGCAAAGTCGTATCCTTCGCCATTGCTGATAGGGTTTTCGAATGTGAGTGTGGCAGAACCACCGTCGCCGAGGCTCACCACGGCAAGGTTGTTGTTCGTCACGGCTCCAAGGGCATCGTTGGCCGTGCCGTAGCTCACCGTATTGGCGTTGGGGTTGGCTATGTCGTTAGTACCTAGAGCCAACGTACAACTAGAGGCCCAGCCCTTTATGCGGCTGTCGTCATATTTCACAGCGGTGCATCCTTCGGTTTCGGCAGCTCCGCAGAAAGGTCCTGCGGTGCGCACGTCGATGGGCACGATGGGGTCGTTCCAAGCCAGCTCTGCGGGGTATCCATAAGCGGTGTCTATCACTATCCCGATAGAGGCATCGCCCCATTTCACAAAGTCGCCGTCCGTCAATGTCAGCAGGTCATAGCTCATAGGTGATGCCCAGCCGTTGAGGTTGCACCACCAATAGTTGTAGTTGGTGGTGTCTAAGGCCATGCTGGTGCCCATGAAGTCGCGGAAGAGTATGTCGCTGATGCCCCAGTCACCAGGAACGTAGCGGAAACGATAATCGGCACAGACGATGGAGTCCATGGCTGCCTGCAACGTAATGCTGTCGTCGAACCTCACACCCCAGGCCAGGCAGCTGTCCACCCAGTTGACGGCAATCACGCACCGGCTGTTGCCCGTACCCACCCAGTTGAGTATTTCGGAGAATGGGATGCTGTTGGTGTCGGGTGCCGAGACGCTGTCAGTAATGTCCGACGTGAGTGTGGTGGAGGACATATAACCGCGGCTTTTGGCATTGAATGCAGCCACGTTGCCACCCTTCTGGTTGTTGGTGCTTACCCCCATTGGGTCCATCTCATGAGCCCATAGGCTTGTTGCTAGTACCGTCATGAGGCAAAAAGTAGAAAGTGTCTTCATCATTGTTTTTTTAGTAATTGATTTTTAGGTGGAATGCTCTGTATTATGTTCTTTCAGAAACTGTTATTGCAACTCAGGAAGTGGGATGCCGGCAGCTCGTTGGAGAGCGATCCAAGCAGTCATGCAACTGTGTAGGGAGTTGTAATAGGTCTGTTGTATTTCGCCCAAGGTGTGTTGGGCCGTTATGACTTCTAGTAGCGAGGTCTGGCCGTGGCGGTAGGCATAGATTTTTCCTTCCAGTACCTGTTGGGCATTGGACATCAGGTGCTCGTCGTAGTCAGTCACCTGCTGGCGTGCTGCTTCGTAGTTGTTGTAGGCCTGCAGAACCTGCATCTTGATGGTGGCTTTGAGGTAGTCGGCCTCCAATTCGGCTTGGCGTGCGCGGACCTGGCTGGCGCGTACCTCACCTCGGTTGAGGTTGGCGATGGGCAGCGGGATGGAGAGTCCGGCGCTGTAGCCTACGAATTCTGGTGCCGGGGCTTCCTCGTTGCGCACCCGGGTGCTGTATTCGGCCCCCAGCGAAAGGTCTATATCGGGCATGCGTTCGCGACGGACCGAGAGAACCTCGCTCTGTGCGGCCTCGGCCAGGTGGTGTGCCGAGGCTAGGTCCTGTCGCCATACCACGGCACTGTCTAGCAATCCCTGGAGGGAGAGTTGACGGAGTGGGCAACCCAACTGACCTATCACTTCGAGGGTGCCTTGGGCGGGGTTGCCCATATAGAGGTCGAGTACCACCAGGCTATTGCGGTATTCGGCCACCTGTGAGCGGTATTCTTGCAGAGCCATGGTGGCTTCTAGCTGGCTCTGTAGGACATCGAGAGGAGTGATGTCGCCACTGGCGGCGCGAAGGCTGTCGCTATGATAGAGGGACTGCATATTCTTCCATGCCTCATGCCGTGCGGCGGCCAGGTCGCGTGCCAAAAGGGCATCGGCAAAGGCCTGTGCGGCTTCGGCATGCAAGGCCAGGGTGTAGTCTTCTAGTGTGGCTTGTGCGGCCTCCAAGTTGTGCCGGGCCACTTGTTTGCGGGCGTAGCGCTTGCCAATGGAGAATGATTTGCTGAGCTCCACACTCATGGACTGTCCCATCATGATGTCCCAGTCGCTATTGTTGCTGTAGCCGGCTGAGAGAACGGGGTTGGAAAAGGTGCTGGAGGCCTGCAAGTCTGCTTGGGCAGCAGTGAGGTCCAGCTGGGCGGACTGATAAGGGATGTTTTGTTTGAACACCTGCTGCATAAACTGCTGGTAGGTGAGCTGCTGGGCCTGTGCGGTGACGGACAGCAGGACCAAGGCTAATATGGCGGTGATGTGTTTTTTCATGGCTGACTATATTTGTTATTTCTTTCCTTTCTCTTCGATTCGTTTTTCAACCATATAGTATAATGTTGGAAGAACGAAGATGGTGATGATGGTGGCAAAGATAAGGCCATAGACGATGACCGTGGCCAGAGGTCGTTGCACGTCGCTGCCAATGCCTGTGGAGATGGAGGCCGGGAAAAGACCTAGCGCCGCCACGGTGGCCGACAGCAGAATGGCACGCAGACGATGCGAAGACCCCTCGACCACGGCAGTGCGGAGGTCGGTGATTTCGCCCCGCAGGTTGTTGATATGCGACACCATGATGACTCCGTTCTGTATGGCGACACCGATGAGGGCAATGAAACCAACGGCAGAGGACACGTTGAGGGTCATGCTGCGGACATAGAGTGCCAACAGACCGCCGAAGAGTGCCATAGGGATGATGCTGATGAGCAGGGCAGCGTGGCGTACCTTGCCGAAGGCAAAGACCAGCAGCAGGAACATGACTGCCAGCACAAAGGGTATGACTGTGGCAAGACGTGTAAAGGCGCGGTTCTGGTTCTCGAATTGTCCTGCCCAATGGAGGGTGGTGATTTCTTGGTTGTACTTCACCTGGCTGGCGATGCGCTTGTCG
>Ga0247608_10004756_pt1 | contig 14994 bp, 9 predicted proteins | sample 176DNAGHGlowgp2_FD_193490 | JGI IMG/M metagenome (GOLD analysis project Ga0247608, IMG submission 193490) | Sheep rumen microbial communities from Palmerston North, Manawatu-Wanganui, New Zealand - 1766 DNA GHGlow gp2 | ecosystem: Host-associated > Mammals > Digestive system > Stomach > Rumen ...
CTTTGCAGACGCAAAACGAATTTTGCCGCGATGGTGGAATGGTAGACACGAGGGACTTAAAATCCCTTGGCCCGAAACGGCTGTGCGGGTTCGAGTCCCGCTCGCGGCACTAATACTAAGGCACTTCCAGAATATGCTGATTACCCAGAAGGAACAATTGTACGACTTAGGCAGAAGGGTCTTTCCCCTCTACTTGATTCTCCTTTTGTTGACTTCATGCGGCGGCAATGACGGGAAATTCAGAATCGAAGGTAGTTTCAAGGGTATGAACCAAGGCGAGCTGTATATCTATGGCATCAACGGGAACCAACAACTCGACACGATCTCCCTTGCCCGAGGAGAATTCAAGTACCAGATTGCACTGGAAGAGCCCACCACCATGGTTATCGTATTCCCCAACTTTTCGGAACTACCCGTCTTTGCAGAGCCAGGAGCAACCGTTGAGATCAACGGCGACGCCACCCACCTCAAGGAAACGAAGATTAAGGGTACCGACCTCAACAAGCAGATGACAGCCTTCCGCCTACAGACAGCAGAGATGACACCCCCTGAGGTCATAAAGACCGCCAGCCAATTTATCAAGGATCACCCTGACTCTCCCGTCAGCCTCTATCTGCTACGCAAACATTTCATTCTTCCTGTTGATGCCGACTATCGGCAGGCCCGAGAGCTCGCAGAGCTGATGAGCAAGGCCTTGCCCGAGAATGAAGATTTGAAGGCATTATCCCAAAAGCTGTCAGGACTACAAACCCTGAAAACCGGAGAGAAGATACCTTCATTCAGCGTCACCGACATCAATGGCAAGACAGTCTCCTCAGCAGATTTGAACGCAAAGGCCAATGTCATCATTGTCTGGGCATCATGGAACTACGAGAGCATTAACATGCTGAGCCAGCTTCAGAAAATGATGGGACACTACGACAACAGGCTGAAAGTGCTTCTCGTCAGCATGGATGCCGACGTCAAGGACTGCCGACGCATCCTCGAAAGAGACTCCATCAAATGGAGCACCATCTGCGACGGACGCTTCTGGGAGTCGCCCATCATCCAAAAGACAGGGCTCTCCCATCTACCCGACAATCTCGTCTTCGACAGTCAGGGAAAAGTCGTCGACCACTCGATGAACTACCAAACGATGTTGGAAACATTTGACAAGATGATAGAATGACACCATCATTAATACTTAAATCATTGATACTATGCTTGTTAAAACATTCTGTGCAGCCGTAATGGGGCTGGAAGCAACAACCATCACCATCGAAGTCAATTTGACAAGAGGCGTCATGTTCCACTTGTCAGGTATGGCAGATACTGCTGTGAAAGAGAGCTATGACCGCATCCGTGCAGCCATGTCCAATATAGGTTTTAAACCACCGACAGCTGACCTGACTGTCAATCTCAGTCCTGCCGATATTCGTAAGGAGGGTAGTGGTTACGATTTACCTCTGGCTATCGGCATCCTTGCTGCTCACGGGAAAGTCTCCGACGCCATGCTGGCAGATTACATGATGATTGGCGAGTTAGGTCTCGACGGGAAGCTGAAGCCCGTCAGCGGAGCCCTTTCCGTAGCCATCCGCGCCAGAAAGGAGAAGTTCAAGGGTCTGTTTGTGCCAAAGGAGAACGCTCGTGAAGCAGCTGTTGTCAACAATCTCGATGTCTATGGCATGGAGAACCTGAGCGATGTCATCAGCTTCCTCAATGGTAATGAAAATAGCTACGAGCCTACTTTCGTCGACACTCGCAAGGAGTTTTATGAACAACAATACTCTTGTGACCTCGACTTTGCCGATGTCCGTGGACAAGAGAGCGTGAAACGTGCTTTAGAGGTGGCTGCTGCTGGTGGCCATAATCTGATTATGATTGGGGCTCCAGGCAGTGGTAAGTCTATGATGGCCAAGCGGTTACCTGGCATCCTTCCCCCACTCTCACTAGCTGAGAGCTTGGAAACCACGCAGATCCATTCTGTGGCAGGAAAACTCTCCAGCGGCACGTCACTCATCTCCCAGAGACCCTTCCGTAGTCCTCACCACACCGTATCACAGGTCGCCATGACTGGTGGCGGCAATAGGGCTCTACCAGGAGAAATCTCAATGGCCCATAATGGTGTCCTCTTCCTCGACGAGCTACCAGAATTCTCAAAATCCACTTTAGAGGTACTGCGTCAGCCCTTGGAGGATCGTAAGATTACCATCAGCCGTGCCAAATACACGGTAGAATATCCCTGTTCATTGATGTTCGTTGCCTCGATGAACCCTTGTCCATGTGGCTATTATGGTGATCCTACCCATCATTGTGTGTGCACCCCAGGACAAATCAGCCGTTATCTCTCGAAGATCAGTGGTCCTTTACTCGACCGTATAGATATCCATTGTGAAGTGCAGGTAGTGCCCTTCAATCAATTATCGCAGATGAAGCCGGGAGAGCCGAGTGCCGTCATCCGAGAGCGTGTCATCAAGGCCCGCCAGATACAAGAACAGCGTTTCCACGATTTCAAGGGTATCCACTGCAATGCACAAATGACGGAAAGGATGATCCACCAATTTGCTGAACCTGATGATGCCAGCCTCGACATGTTGCGCCAGGCTATGGAAAAGCTCAGTCTGAGTGCCCGGGCCTATAGCCGGATTTTAAAGGTTGCACGCACCATCGCCGATCTCGAAGGGTCGGAGCATGTAGAGATCCATCATATTGCCGAGGCCATCGGCTATCGGAGCCTCGACCGCGGTGATTGGGCCGAAAGAACCCTATAAAAAGAATTGGGGCTGGCTTTCTTCCGCCCTTTCGACTTGGCATCGCCCTTATCTTTCTTCTGCCACGGCAGGTTGTGGAACTTCAGATTGGGCTTAATCTTCATCTTATGAATCGAATCGGTGCTAGTAAACGTGAAATCACAGAGCACATCAATATTCTTGCTGTCCTTTTCCAGATGTCCGTTGGCCACGGCGCCGTCGCTGACAATCTTGACTTTCACATTCTTCACCTTAGCCTTCATATAACTTGCCTCCTTTACAGTGGCATTCACCTGGCCGATGGGCAGCTTACCACCCTTCTGTTTTCTCATCACGGCTGTACGGGGCTTTGACATATCGAACTTAAAGTCAGCCTTACAGGCTACAGGTCCGATCTTCTTCATTTCCAAGACCTTACCCAATTGGATGGATGAGGTGCTCACCTGCCCCAGCACGTACTTCGTTGTTTCGTCGAGCGTAAAGTTGAAGTTCAACCTGCCCACATCCGTCCGCAGCAGTCCCTTGAATTTCTCCTTTTTATATAGAATGTTGATGTCACCCGTATAGCCTATAGTGCCTAAGGCCTTGAGCTGCTTCATCATAAACTTTTTCACGGCAAACTGGTTGATGATATCTATGGCCGTCTTGGTAGGTGTGGTCATATTCTTCACATGGAAGTGAATGTTCAGGGCCTCTTTAGGACTAAAATGCTCAAGGCCGCCATCGGCATCCAACTTCAGTTTCTGATCTGCCGTGTTCACATGGATATCACAGAACACCATCGACGTGTCCGTACCGCTCATCTTTACCTTCAGTTCCAGAGGGATGGTGAAGTTAGCCAGCACGGGAGCAAAGGGCCTTGAGATATCCTTCAGCAGCGTACGACCTGTAATCTCCGAGGTATGGTAAGTCAGCTTCCGTCCCTTCTTCTTGCTTGGCAGGGTCAGCTCACCCTTGTCAAACTTCAGCACCGTCGAGTCATGCTGGATGGTCACGTCGCTAAAATAAATCTTTTCCTTGTTAATACCCGCCGTAAGGCGCAGGTCCCTCACATTAAAACCTGTTACCGAGTCTCTCGCCACGCATCTCGTCATCGTCACGTTGGCCGTATCCTTGCCGTAGTGGTTTACCCTCAGTTGCATGTTGGCCGTCACGTCCAGATGACCCACATCGAAGAATCCTCGCTTCGGTTTCCCCACGTTTTTACGTGGCAGGTGGTTATCCACGGCAAAGTGCAGGCCCTCGATGTCTGCCATCAGGTGGTCACCCTTCTCTGTCAGCGTCAGTAGGGCCAGTTGTACGTGGTCAGTACGGAGTTCACCTTTCTTTGTCGTATGCTCATGTCGCCCCACCAAATGGCGTATCTCTCCCTTCTGATGACCCATCCAGGTCTTTTCATATGACAGTTTCTCCAGTCGGAACGTGTCCTCATTATATACCACATCAACACTTTTCACCGTCAGGTTCTTCAGGTCGAAGGCTATCTTACTCTTCTTTTTCTTCACTGTGTCTGTCTGCGCAGGCTTCGGCTTGTCGCTCTTGAAGGCGTCGATCACAAACTGGAAGTTCGCCGCACTGTCCTTTGGATGATATAAGCGTGCTCTCAACCCTTCGATATCAGCCGTTTCTATCTCCAGTTTTTTTGCCAGCAACTGCCAAAGATCCAGGTTCACGCTCAGTTTGTCGGCTTGGAGCATCTTCCGCTGCTGACGATCCTCCACGTCAAGTCCCATCAGATTGACGTCAAAGGTCAGGAAGTTGATGCGGACACTATCTATCTTTACCTTTGTATGCAACTTTGTCTGCAGTTGTTCCACCGCATAGGCCAAAACCTTGTTTTGAACAGAAGGTCTGTTCAGCATTAAAGCTGCAGCCACCAATATCACAAGGACTGTAGCCAGCAATCCACCACCTATCTTTAATAAAAGAATCAGGAATCTCTTCATCTATTCGTCAGTTTTTAGTCTATTCGGCTACAAAGATACGAATAAATTAAGAATTTTGAATGAAGAATTAAGAGTTTTTTGTACCTTTGCAGCAAAATCAAGTAATAACCCTATCATCATGGACGAAACAACCTACGTCTCACTGCTCGAGGAGCACGGCATCAAGCCCACCGCCAACCGCATCGTGTTGGCCCGGGCCCTCGCATCCTCCATGCAGCCCCAGTCGCTCGCCGAACTGGAGCGCAGGATCCTGACCATCGACAAGTCGAACATCTTCCGAGGTCTTATGCTCTTCCGTGAGCACCATCTCGTACATGCTATCGAAGGCAGCAATGACGGTACGAAATACGAGCTCTGCCATAGTCATGACCATGATCATGACGACGACCAGCACCCCCACTTCTACTGTGAGCAGTGTCACAAGACCTACTGCCTCGACTATGCTGACATGCCAGAAATTGCTCTCCCCGAGGGCTTTGAGGCCACATCGGCCAACCTGATGATTAAGGGTACATGCCCACACTGTCAAAAACGATGAATAACTTCAACGACATACGTGTCATCGCCTTCGATGCTGACGATACCCTCTGGGATTGCCAGTCGCATTTCGAGGCCGTAGAGAACCACCTCTACTCACTGATTGCCCCCTATTGCATTGAGCCTGCCCAAGAACTATTTGTAACTGAATCCGGCAATATGGCAGACCTCGGCTACGGTTGCAAGGCTTTCACCATCTCTATCATCGAGACAGCGCTTCGCGTGGCTGGCGACCATCTCTCTGCCGAACAGCTCGCCGACCTGCTCAGCCACAGCAAGTCGCTACTCCACTTGCCTGCCACACCGCTCCCTGAAGTAGAAGAGACACTCCAACGTCTTCAAGCCTGGCCTTTCCGTCTTGCCGTATTTACCAAGGGCGAGCTGCAGGATCAGGAAAACAAGCTCCATCGTAGCGGTCTTGCCAAATACTTCTCCCATGTCGAGATTACCAGTAACAAGACTGAACAGGAGTTTCAACAGCTCTGTGAGCATCTCGGCATCCTGCCCCATCAGTTGCTCATGGTGGGCAACTCACTGAAAAGTGACATTGCCCCAGCCCTCGCTATCGGAGCTTCGGCCATACACATTCCATTCCACGTCACCTGGCAATTAGAACGCCATACTGAAGACATTGAGCACACGAATCTTTACAAGATTACCCATTTCAACGAAATATTCAAAATCCTCAATTCATAATGAATTATATCTTTGAAACCCGCATGGAGGTTCGCGATTACGAATGCGACATCGAGGGCATCGTCAACAATGCCAACTATCTCCATTATGCCGAACATACCCGTCACCTCTTTCTTCGTAGCCTCGGCGTCAGTTTTGCCAAGCTCCACGAGCAGGGGGTTGATGCCGTTGTGGCCCGTATGAACCTGCAGTTCAAGACACCCCTGCGATGCGATGACGAGTTCATCTCGCGCCTCGCCCTTTCTAAGGATGGCATCAAGTACGTGTTCCACCAGGCCATCTACCGAGCCAGCGATGAACAGCTCTGTTTCAAGGGTGACATCACCCTCGTCTGTCTCATCAATGGTCGCCTCGCCCCTAGTCCAGACTACGACGAGGCTTTCAAACAGTTCATCTAAAGCATCTGATTCAACTTCACTTTTGTTCGATAAACTCACTGGGGAGCACACCAAATTCTCTCTTGAAGAGTTTAGTGAAGTACTTTGGTGTATTGAAACCAACCGACATTGACAGTTCGCTCATCTTGATATCGGGCCGCTGACGCATAATGCGGCAGGCCTCTTTCAGGCGGATACTGTTGATGAAGCTTGTCACATTCTGATCAGTCAGTGCACGGAGTTTATTATATAAGGTAGAGGACGAAACACACATGTCAGAGGCAAACTGCTCACGGTCATAGTCTGCATCATCAAGATGTTGCTTCACACAGTCGATGGCGCGGCTAAGGAACAGCTCATCGGGCGAAGAGTGCTGCTGCTCCTCGGCTTCGAGAGTCTTTCGGGCACCTTCATACTGTTTCATGACCATCATCTCACGATAATGGAGCAACTCATTGACACGCTGCTGCAGACGGGCACGGTGGTTCAAACGGTTCTTATACCATTCTTTGACACCATAGGCAGCAGAGCCCAACAGCAATAAATAAATAAGGTATGCCCACCACGTACGATACCAAGGTGGCAACACACGTACTTGAATGGCATATGGCAACTCCACCAAGTTACCATAGCTGTCAATGGCACGGAGCTTGAGTTGATAAGTACCGGAAGGGAGGTTCTGATAGGCGGCCTGACGATTGTCGGCATCAACATGATGCCAATCATGGTCGTAACCTTCAAGGCGATAGGCATATTTACATTGTTGTTCGTTTTGATAGGCCAATAGTGCAAACTCAACCGTGAACTTCCGAATACTGGCAGGAATCGTGATTTGACGAGTGGTATAGGGTGGCTCGGCAGATATACGGTGTTGTAGAACGGAGTCAAGCCATTCGTAGGGACGGTCGTTGATCTGTAAGCCAGTAACTAATAAAGAAGCAGAATCCGCTGGTTGCCAGTGATCCATCTGAGCTGGCTTGAAGGAAAAGAAGCCATTGGCGCTACCCAGGAACAATTCTTGGCCGAAACGCGAAAGACCGTTGGCAGAGAAACGGATCTTCTCCAAGCCATCCTCTACGCTATAATAGGCAGGATGACATTTCCCTTGATCATCAATCTTCAGACAAATAAGTCCTTTGTCCGTGGAAAGCCAGAGCTGTCCCTTCTCATCGCCGCCAATAGCATAGATACGGTTGACATTGAGATGATAACGTTGGTTTACCACGATGAACTGATCTTTTTCCACATCATAAAGGAACAGTGCTCCACCATTAGAGATGGCCCAAATCCGATGGTGCGAGTCTTCGTAGACTGCCGTGGCATCTTTGAGGGGATAGTTGCCTTTGACAGGAGCGTACAGCCTACTCTGTATCGATTGTGGTTGATGCATATCGCCTGTGAAGCTAATGATACCAGAATTATCGGTTGCAACCCATATACGATGATCGTGACCCTCGATGATGTGACGCACATCAACATTGCTCACCAAGAGACGACCTTGCGTATCGGAGAATGCCACACCGATACCGGCACTTTGTCCCACAAGCACCGTTCCATCGTGGAGCTGACAGAAGGTGTTCACATTTCCATCACCGATAAAAGGGGTCCTCTCACGAGGCAGCAGCCGGGCTGGTTCGCCAGTCCGACATACCACAATACCCTGTGAACTGCCCAACCACAATTCCTGCTCACTACGCTGTATGAAAGCATAGATTGTCTGGACATGTATACCACTGGTACCCGTCATCTGCTGCATACCTGGTATATGGGTATTATAGTTGACACGATTTTCCCTGCGATCATATAACGCCAGCCCATAAGGCTGCAGTCCAAGCCAAAAATAATTGCCGTCGGAGGTATAGACGGTTTGTATGCGATTGACGGGCAACTCTAATCCTGTCGTATTGAGATGATAGAAATGGAAAGGCGACGGCTTGGTGCTAAGGTGAACCAAACCCTGATTACGGGTAAGCACCCATAGATTGCCATGCCCGTCGGTAGCGAGACTATAGCAGAAACTGAGTTCGGAGTGGTTCTCCACCTTTTGTTCGTCATCAAGGTCAACGCTGGTAAGACCCTCAATGCAGCAGCCCCAGATGGCATGGCTTACAGAATCCTCTACCAACTGATGGAACGTCCTGAAGTCAGGCCGTCCCTCGTTCATCCTATGGATGCCGGGATTAGACTCATTCTCGGGATGATCCAGACGGATGATACCATTCTCCCATGTACCAATCCAAAGTCGGCCACGACTATCCACCAGTTGCGATTGTACCGTATTGCGCTCACTCAACCGGGGATAAGCCACAAGCTTACCGCTTTTAGGGTTTAAACGGAAGAGACCGCCTTCCCAAGTTCCAATATAGATATTACCTTTCTTATCTTCGGAAAAAGACCGCACACCAGCAACCATGCTGATGTCTGTGAATTCGTCGGTTTCAGCATCATAGCGCGACACGCCATTAGACGTTCCTACCCAAATCGTTCCATCAGAAGAAGTAAACAAAGCATCAATCGTTCGCGCATTCTGACTCTGAAGATGATAGGACCGGAACGTATTCCGACGGCGATCGAAACATGTCAAACCGTCTCGTGTGCCAAGCCACAAACGATCCTCAGGAGCTTCTGTGATTCTGAGTACATAGTTATTGGGCAGGATTCCTGGCGAATAGGCATCGTTTCGGTAAGTCCTGAAACGGTAACCATCGTAGGCACACACGCCCAGATCAGTACCTATCCACATCAATCCGTTGTGGTCAAACTTCAGACAACGCGCCTCCTCAGCTCCCTCCACTGGAGTCTGAGACACAATCCTGACTGGCACATGCCATGCTACCATTGAGATACAGCACATCAGGACAGAAAGTAGCAGTAACCCTTTTTTTGTCATTAGTTAGCTCTTATCGCCCGCAAAGTTACAAAACATTCTCCAAATGGCAAAAAAAAAGCAGGAAATAGTTAGTTTTCACGATTTGTTCCCACAAAATAACGCTGAAGAACCCTTGATATAAATCAATCTTCTTAATTTTGCATCCGAAATCATCAACTAACAATTACAACATGAGAAAGCTACAACTATTACTCTGTCTGGTAACCATTGTTATTTCATCCGCAGAAGCTAAAAGACAACAGCAACTGTCGGAAAAAGATATGGGAGCCTATCTTTTCACCTATTTCAATGATCCTACACATTCGCTCTTCATGGCCATCAGCTACGACGGCTATACATTCACAGCGATTAACGGCTGTGACCCTATCATTTCTGGCGATTCCATCGCAGACCAGCGGGGAATTCGCGATCCTCACCTCTACCGTGCACCCAACGGAAAGTTTTACATCGCCATGACCGACCTACACGTATTTGGCAAGCAGAAAGGACTCCGTACCTCACAATGGGAACGCCCTGACAAATACGGCTGGGGTAACAACCGCGGACTGGTACTGATGGCTTCAGACGACCTAATACACTGGACCCATACCGAAGTACACATCGACGAACTCTTTCCCGAGAAGTTCGGAGAGATTGGTTGTGCCTGGGCACCCCAGACTATTTGGGATCCGGAAGTTGGTAAACCGATGGTCTACTTCACCATCCGCCAATTCGCGGGCGGTCGTACCAAATTATATTATAGCTATGCTAATGAAGACTTCACAACCTTGGAGACAGAGCCCCAGCTGCTTTTCGAATACCCTGACGAGAAGATACAGGTACTGGATGCCGATATCTGCCCGATGCCCGATGGCCGTTACTTCATGACTTATGTGGCCCAAGAGAATCCTGGCGGCATCAAGTATATGATTTCTGACAAAATCAACCATTTCGACGACTATCACGCTGAGCAGATCGACGGTGAAGACCGCGGCTGCGAGGCACCGAACGTGTGGAAACGCATTGGTGAGAACAAGTGGGTGGTGATGTATGATATCTACAGCGTCAACCCCCACAACTTCGGATTCGTGGAAACCAGCGACTTCAAGAACTTCAAGCCTTTGGGACGTTTCAACGAGGGTGTGATGAAAGCCGCCAACTTCGTTTCCCCTAAACACGGTTCCGTCATTCAGATTACCAAGGCAGAAGCCAAGCGCCTGGAACAGTATTGGGCTGCGCAACCCAAGAACAAGACCATCAAGAGTGGTGGGCTGTGGCTCGATGACAGCGGGCGGCATATCAACGCCCACGGCGGCGGCATCATGAGATATGGTGACACCTGGTATTGGTTTGGGGAGCATAAGGCTGACACCACTTCAAGTGCTATGGTGGGTGTGATGTGTTATGCCTCGAAAGACCTCGTGAACTGGAGGAATTGCGGTGTGGCCCTTTATGTGAGTGACGAGAAGGGCTCGGACATTGAACGCGGCTGTGTGTTGGAACGTCCGAAGGTTATATATAATAAGGTGACGGGCAAGTTTTGCATGTGGTTCCATCTGGAACTGAAAGGTAAAGGCTACAGTGCCGCCCGCTACGGCGTAGCTGTCAGCGACAGGCCAGAAGGTCCTTACAAGTTCCTTTACTCCCAACGAGCAAACGCAGGCACTTATCCCGTTGAATTCGGGGACAAAGAGCTTGCAGTGCTCGACACCATGGACATCAACCACTTTAAGGAATGGTGGACACCTGACTGGTACGAAGCCATCAGACAAGGGCTCTTTCTGAAGCGCGACCTCGGCTCAGGGCAGATGTCGCGCGACATGACCCTTTATATTGACGATGACGGTAAAGCCTACCATATCTTCTCGTCGGAGGATAATCTTACCCTGCACATCGCCGAATTGACAAACGACTATCTACATCACTCGGGCCGCTATACCCGTGTGGCCCCAGGAGGGCAGAACGAGGCACCAGCCATCTTCAAGAAGGATGGCACCTATTGGATGATTACCAGCGGTTGCACAGGTTGGGCACCTAACGAGGCACGCATGTTCTCTGCACCCAGTATCTGGGGACCGTGGACACAGCACCCCAATCCGTGTAGGGGACCGAAGTCAGAAATCACCTTCGGGGGACAGAGTACCTACATCCTACCTGTTGGCGAACAGCTGATCTTCATGGCAGACATCTGGCGTCCAAAACATCCCAGTGATGCACGCTACATCTGGTTGCCTATTGAGTTTGAGGACGGCAAGCCCGTCGTCAGGTGGCAGGACGAATGGGAATTATCCGTTAAGTAAGGTAAAGGCAGCGGTAAAATCGGCAGTTTTCACGATTTGTTCCCCCAAAATCACAATAAAGAGACATTGATATAAATCAATTATTGTATCTTTGCCGCCAGAACCGCAATCGTTTACGCTAACATATTTATTCATTATCATAACTAACAATTAACAATTAAAACAGTAACAAATGAAGTATGCTAAATTAACTCTTCCATCCCAAAAGTTATGCTTTGTGATGGCGTTGGCAGCAGGAATGGTGGCATTCCCATTGCCGACTATGGCAGAACAGGCTGTACAGAACGTCCAGCAGGCTGGCGTTGTGAAAGGCCAGGTAACTGACAAGAACGGTGATGCCGTCATCGGTGCCACCGTTAAAGTCAAAGATGCCCAGACAGGCACAGTGACCGATTTCAACGGAAACTTCTCACTCAGTGTCCAAAAGGCAGGTTCCATCGTTGTTTCCTACATCGGCTACCTGACGAAGGAAGTGGCTTTCACCCCGGGTCAGAGCCTCAACATCACGATTGAGGAAGACGCTACGGCACTCGATGAAGTGGTTGTCGTAGGTTATGGTGTTCAGAAGAAGTCGGACGTGACCGGTTCTGTCACCTCTATTAATAAGGATCGCCTGAGCAAGCTGCCTGTAACCAATGTATTGCAGGCTGTGCAGGGTGCCGCTGCCGGTGTCACCATCACACAGGGTTCTTCTATCCCTGGTGACGCTCCCTCCGCTTTGGTTCGTGGACGCAACTCCATCAATGCCGGTACAGGTCCATACATCGTTGTCGACGGTATCCCCATCTCGAAGAGCGGTGGTTCGCTCAACGATATCAACCCCGGCGATATCGAGTCCATGGAAATCCTGAAGGATGCCTCAGCAACAGCTATCTATGGTACGAACGGTGCCAATGGTGTTATCCTGATCACCACCAAGCACGGTAAGGACGGTAAGCCTTCAGTAAGCTACAATGGCTACATCGGTTTCGAGAACTTTGCCAAGAAGATGGACTTCTGTAACGGTGCTCAGATCACTCAGCGCTACAAGGACTATGTAGCACAAAATCCTGGCGAGACCATGTACAACGACTACGTGAAGAACCAGAACGAGGCCGACGCTCAGGCTGCAGGTAAGGAGACTGACTGGCTCTACGATATGGTTTCACAGACAGGTATCATCCAGGATCACAATGTGACGGTTAATGGTGGTGCTGATAAGATCAAGTACTTCATCTCTGGCGACTACATGAGCCAGAAGGGTGTACTGAAGGGCTTCAACTACAAGCGCTACTCACTCCGTATGAATATCGATGCCGACGTGACCGACTATCTGAAGATCGGTACCAACAGCTACATCGTCAGCCACAACCGCGATGGTGGCCGTGTGAACTTCCTGATGGCCGAGGCTATGTCACCTTATGGTAAGGTCTATGAGGACGACGGCAGCTACTGCATCTACCCAATGTACACTGAGAGCTTGTTCTTCAACCCGATGCGTGATGTGAACCAGGATCACGAGCGCCGTCAGTGGAACATTAACCTCAATGCATACGCCGACATCAACTTCGGTAATATCTGGAAACCGCTGGAAGGTCTGAGCTACAAGTTCAACTTCGGTTACTCTTTCGTTCCCAGACGTGAGAACTATTACAATGGTGCCGAGCAGAATGACCAGAACGGTTATGGTTACATCTTCAATGCTGAAACCCAGAGCCGTACGGTTGAGAACATCCTGACCTATGCCAAGGATATTAAGAAGCACCACTTCGATATCACATTGCTTTATGCTTCTTCACGTAAGAAGTATCACGACAACACCGCTACCGGTGCCAAGTTCATCAACGACGAGCTGCTGTGGCACAACCTTGGTGGTGGTGCTACTCAGACAGCAAAGTCATACACCGATCTCTATAAGACCGTTTCTCAGATGGGACGTCTGAACTACTCTTACGATAGCCGCTACCTCTTCACCTTCACAGTACGTCGTGACGGATCGTCAGTGTTCGGTTCTGACAATAAATACGGTACCTTCCCCTCTATCGCCCTTGGTTGGAACATCGCCAACGAGAAGTTCATGGAGAAAGTCGACTGGCTGAACAACCTGAAGCTGCGCCTCTCTTACGGTAAAGCCGGTAACGAGGCCATCGGCGTCTACGAGACCCTCGCCAAGATGTCGAATGCAGCGCTCACCATGGACGGACAGTCGGCCACAGCCCTCTACCCAAGCTCTCGCATGGGTAACAGCGGACTCGGCTGGGAAACCACGAAGACTTTCAACATCGGTATCGACTTCGGTATCTTGAACAACCGTATCAACGGTAACATCGACTTCTACACCTCGAAAACCACAGACTTGCTGCTGCAGCGCAACCTGCCGAAGATTTCTGGTTATTCGAATGTATATATGAACATGGGTGAGACCGCCAACAAGGGTCTTGAGATCACCATCAACTCGAAGAACATCGTCACCAAGGACTTCACCTGGGGCACCTCACTCGTATGGTCATGGAACAAGAACGAGATCAAAGACCTCTATGGTGACAAGCAGGACGACCTGGGTAACCGCTGGTTCATCGGTGAGCCTATCAGCGTCATCTACGACTATGTGATGGAAGGTATCTGGCAGAAGGACGAGATTGAACGTGGCGATCATCTGAATCACGACCCACAGGCTCAGCCCGGTGACGTGAAGCTGGCCGACCTCAATGGCGATGGTAAGATCACACCCGAGGGCGACAAGAAGATTCAGGGACAGACCACTCCGAAATGGATTGGCGGTATGACCAACACCTTCACCTACAAGAACCTCTCACTGAGCATCTTCATCCAGACCGTTCAGGGTCTGAAGCGCAACAACTCCTTGCTGGCTATGGCCAGCGACGAGATGGGACGTCGTAACTCTACCACAGAGATTGGCTATTGGACAGAGAGCAACCCCACCAACGAGTACCGCTCACTGAGCAAGACCTCTAACCGCTGGGGTTATGGATTCCCACGCAGTGCTGCTTTCACTCGTATCAAGGACATTACCCTGAGCTATCAGTTCCCTGCACAGATCTGCAACATGCTGCACCTCAACGCCCTGACTGTCTATGCCAGCGGTCGTAACCTCTTCACCTTCACCGACTGGAAGGGATGGGATCCTGAGTCTGACATCACCCAACGTGGTTGGGGTGGCTACGAGAACAACTACCCAATGACGAAGAGCATGGTATTCGGTCTTAACGTTACATTCTAAACTAAAGGAGAAATAATTATGAAACTAAGAAACATTATATATTCAGCACTGGCTGTCAGCGCTCTGGCTCTGACCTCTTGCAGCGACAGCTACTTGGATGAGAAGATGTACTCAAACTACGGCACCGATGTGGCCGATGTTGAGGCAAAGCTCATTGGTCTGCATTACAAATATGGTGCCCTCTGGGGTATGTCAAGCCGTCAGGGTTTCACAGGCATCTGGCAAGACGGTACCGATGTTGGTGCCCCTGGTGATACAGAAGGCGTTGAGGTGCCTTTCTTCCAGTATGGTTCACTCGTATCAGATAATGGTGGTGTAAG
>Ga0247608_10004757_pt1 | contig 14990 bp, 15 predicted proteins | sample 176DNAGHGlowgp2_FD_193490 | JGI IMG/M metagenome (GOLD analysis project Ga0247608, IMG submission 193490) | Sheep rumen microbial communities from Palmerston North, Manawatu-Wanganui, New Zealand - 1766 DNA GHGlow gp2 | ecosystem: Host-associated > Mammals > Digestive system > Stomach > Rumen ...
GAGCAGCCTGATATACAAATTAAAAAAAAACAATCCAATAGAACAACAATCAACACAGATATGAGAATCATAAAAATCGGGAAAGACATCCACAACGACATTGTGATCAACGATAGTTTTGTATCCAAATTCCACTGCCAGATCATGCAAGACGACAATGGGCGATGCAGAATAGCCGACCTGGGATCCACCAACGGCACCTACGTCAACGGCATGCGCATATACGGCGAGAAGGAACTCAGCCCCTCCGACGTGGTGCGCGTAGGCAACTCCACGCCGCCGTGGCAGAACTATATAGCCGGTCCCGGAGGCGTTTCAGGAGGAATGACATCCAACGGCGGTGTAGGCTTCGGCATCGCGGCATTGAGTTGCGGCGTCGCAGGTCTTATTTTTTTCGCCATCATTTTTGGCCCTGTAGCCATCATCTTTGGCGGTATCTCCATGCACAAAAAGGAGCGTCTGAAAGGATTGGGAATAGCGGGATTGGTGCTGGGTATCATCGATACCGTTGTCGGCATTATCCTGGTAGCCACAGCGACATCCCTGTTCTGGTAAGCAATATCCCCGCCACACTCGTCACAGGCTGACAAACAACACACACCCCATAACGGTCATGAGAGTAGTCACCATCGGGCGCCACCCCCACAACGAAGTGGTGCTCAACGACAGAACAATATCACGCATCCATTGTCAAATCATACAGTATGACAATGGTGGATATGGCATTACCGACTTCGGCAGCAAAAACGGCACCTATGTCAACGGGCGACGTATCGTCGGAGAAGTTCCCTTGCATGCCGGCGACAGCGTGCGATTAGGTGCCGTCGATTTCCCCTGGCAACGCTACTTTAGCACCCCAGCAGGAGCATCCAACTTTTCCAATGGCGGCCATCGGGGCAATGGCACACAGGGGCTTTCGGCAGGAGTAATCGTCGCCATCGTTATGGGCGCCTTGGCTCTCATTGTTGTTGTAGTGCTGTTGATAGTAAATCTTTCTGGCGGCAACAGCCACTCCGGATCGTCACACGATGCCGACGACCCGCCGCGCAAAACGACGATCAAAAAGCCCTCGTTGCCAGGCGGCAAGGCCTACCAGTTCACCATTGCCGGCGTCAAGCTGAATATGGACATGGACCCGCAGGAAGTCATAGCCACCAACCCCGTGGCGACGGTGACAAAGAAAAGGACGCCGGGATACGAAGACGAGATTCTCTCGGTAGAGAAAGAGACCTACTACCTTATCAACAACAACATCGCTGTGACCTTCCAGAACAACCAGATAGACCATATCAACACCTGGGCACCCTCCTATGTCACTCCGCAAGGCTGTCGCGTAGGCTCCACTTTCGGCGATGTCGTAGCGGCCTATCCCCGGATCACGTTCTACTACTGTGTGGCGTGGTACAACTACCAGTCGCTGCGCTACGAGAATGTGGTCTACCTCTTTGACGAAGCCACCTGCACGGGCTTCTATTTCTACGAGAGTTCCTTCTCGGAGAGCGAGATACAAGGCATCTACGAAGCCATTGGCGCCACCGATGCCGGAGGGTCGTTTGTGGCCTCCAGCCTCTCCACATCCATCTACCAGTCGATCTGCAGCACCGTTACCGTAGCCCAGATTTCGATGCACAACTGCGGCAACGCGCCCTCGTACAAGCCCACGGAAAAACCAATCCAACAACCACCGTCAGAGACCAAGAAAAAAACCAACAAATACGACTACAAGTCCTCGATCCGGGTGACCGAGAAGATTTTCAAAGAGAATAGCAAGGGAACCATCTCCCTGCCCAACGGCGATGTAATTGAATACACGTGCTACTACGACTTGAGTTTCTTACCGATGTACTGTATAAACTTCAAATTGAGAGGCAGTTCCGACATCTGCAACAAATACCGCATCGGAGGCTTCAAACATATCGACGACGAGAATTGTTTTCTGGCAGAGAAAGACACCTTTACAGGCGAATTGCGAATGACAATCAGCATAGGGACAGAATACTATCTGAGCGACATCGACTACCTGACCATCCTGATACAGAAACGATGAATTGACACATCAAGGAAGGTGACATACCGCACCACGTCCCCATCGGCAAAAGGCATTAATACAATCACACCAATGAACGACAATACAACCATAACTGCTCTAACTAATGGCACAACGCTGCACAATGGCCAATATACCATCATAGACAAAATAGGCGAAGGAGGCTTTGGTATTACCTACAGGGCCATGCAGAACCAGCTGCGCCGAATGGTATGCATCAAAGAGTATTTCCTGGCGGGGCGATGCCTGCGCAACACCCAGAGCCTTAACATAACAACGACAGAGTCGAGCGTAGACATCTATGAGAAATACCGGCAAGCATTCGTCAAAGAAGCAGAGACTGTAGCTTCGCTGAGCCATCCCAACATAGTGGACGTAATCGATATCTTCCATGAGAACAACACCTCGTACATGGTGATGCCCTTCATAGAAGGTGTGACGTTGGAAACGCTTATCAAAAGACAGGGCGTGCCGCCTATGGCAGAAGTCATGAACTACATGTCGCAGATTGTTGACGCCGTGGAATACATTCACGGGCGCCACATACTACACCGCGACATCAAGCCCAGCAATATCATTATAACGCCAGACTATCGCGCCATCCTTATCGACTTTGGTTCGGCGCGCGAATTCATCGACGACAAGACCCAGGCCCACACATCCATATTAACCCACGGATACGCGCCACCAGAACAGTACTCTACGGTGAGCCGCAAAGGAGCCTATTCCGACGTCTATTCGATTGGAGCCACCTTATACTTTGCCTTGACAGGCGTAGTACCTGTCGATGCCGCCGCACGCATCACAGAACCGCTTCCCGAGCCCCGTCAAATCAACGCCACCATCCCCACGTACATCAACAGCGCCATTGTCCGCGCCATGGAGCTCACCCCATCGAACCGGCAGCAGTCGGCAAGAGAGTTCCACAACGACCTTATCGGTGCCAAATCACACCCCGCCGATACAAAAAAATCACCCAATCCCCATAACACCCCGACCAAGAAACACCACACGTGGCCCATATGGCTCGCTCTTTCTGCCGTCGTCATCGGTATCGGCATAGCGGTCCTGCTGATGCACCCCAGAGACAACAGCACATACCCGACAACGCCCGAGGTGGTTCAGATAGACACATTCCCCGACACCGACAGAATAAACCAAACACTTAAAAACTATTATACTGCATACGATAACAACGATTTCAACACCCTCAGCCAATTATTTACGCCGGCTGTGGAAAGATACTTCAGCAAATACGATGTCACAAGAGAATATGTAATAGATTGCTGCTTCCGATATGACGACATGTTTAAGGTTTATTCCAAACACAGCGAGGTGAGATGGAACACGCTTCAGATTGTTGACTTAGGAAACCATCGGGTAGCCGTTACATACTTGGAGGACTACTATTTGGATCGCGAGGACACGAGCAAACCCACCTATTTCCTGCTTCGAAAGCATATAATCATGAATAAAGACTACCTGATTGTCAGCATATACGACGACCAGGTAGAAAAACGATAGAACGGGCCGGCGACATCCGCGGGGTTCATTATGGCAATGGGGTTCGGCACAGAACTTTTCATTTGGCGTTACAATAAAACATCATGGACAACGTTAAACTTTTCATTATTACAAAACAGAAAAACAACAATGAAAAGAAAGATCATATTTGCGATGCTCCTCGCCACGATAGCTGCCGGCTGCCATCAGCACAACGACGCGATAACCTTTTACAAAGACGGCGACACCACTTACTACAGATGCCAGGTGCGCACCCCGATGGGCGAAGAGACCATAGACGTGGAGAAAGGCTATTCGATAGCGTGGCCCGAAAACGTTCCCGAAACGTTGAAACATAGGCTATTGGAACTCGCCTTCGGCGACAGCACGGGCGACATCCATAAGGCAACAGACCGATATACGGAAGACCTGATGCTATGGGATGAAGACACCCTGATCAAAGCCGTTGCCGTCGACAACAAGATGGACAACACCGACAGCGAAGGAGAGAGCTACAGCCACGTGGCACTCGACTATACGAAAGACAGCAGCCTCTACTGCTTCGCCATTTCGAAAGAATACTATATTCACCATTGCGCCCATGGCATGTACGAAAGCCATTACGTGAACTATGACGCCGACAGAAGAAGCATCATACACCTCAACGACCTGGTCGACACAGCCCTGCTGGCACCCATCATACTGCGCGCCGTCGAAGACCTGACGACAAACCAAATCGTCAACGAATGCCTGATGGAAGAATTCCGGCAGTCCGTACCCGTCACCGACAATTTCTACATCGACAGCAGCCGTAGCACCATCAACCTCGTCTATCAGCCCTACGAGATAGCGTCGTATGCCTGCGGCATGCAGATCGTTACGCTGCCCATCTTTTGGCTTTCAAAACACATAGAGCTGACGCCCTACTGCAAAAAGCTCTTCGGACCCGAGAGCTACATTGACGAACCATAAGCCCCCCCCATCAACACCAGAACCATGAAGCAAGCCCTAAACCCCTATATGCAGACAGCCATCGAGGAAGCGCGCCGAGGCATAGCAGCCGGCGACGGAGGCCCCTTTGGCAGCGTCGTAGTGCGCGACGGAATAGTGATAGGCCGCGGCCACAACCGCGTGCTTGGACATCATGACCCCACAGCCCACGGCGAGGTGGAAGCCATACGCGACGCCTGCGTCCGCATCAAAAGCCACGACCTGACGGGATGCGAGATCTACACAACCGGAGAGCCCTGCCATATGTGCCTCTGTGCATGCCTGTGGGCCAATATCAGCCGCATATATTATGGATGCACCATCAAAGACAACGCCATGATAGGATTTCGCGACGACCATTTCAACGACCTCTTTGCCGGACGCGACAAGATGGGCGACTATATGAAAGAAATGGACCGCGAGGCCTGCCTGGAACTCTTTGAGGAATATCGGCAAAAGCCGCACGACAACTATTGACAGCGCCAAACGCCACCTCCGATGGCAGTACTTTCCCTAAGGCAATTGAGGGCTCAAAATCATTATAGCGAGAGCCCCAATGGGTTATTGTATGCTTATTGTCCAGGTCAGGGCACAAAAAAACCCCGCTTCACAGCGAGGTAAAACAAAAGCGTATGAAAAAAAAACAATTCTATTATTTCTTCTTAAGATATTCCTGGACATTGTCGGAAGGAACGATTTCCTCTTGGAAAACATAGGCGTTCGTCTTGGGAGAGCGAACCATGCGAATAACTTTTGCGAAGCTTTTGCCAGTGCTGGTCTTTAATGTTGCAACAACTTTCTTTGCCATAACTTGTCTCTCCTAATTTTATTTGATTTCTTTGTGTACAGTCATTTTTTTCAAAAAGGGGTTGTATTTCTTCAACTCCAAGCGCTCCGGGGTGTTTTTCTTGTTTTTGGTCGTAACATAACGCGACATGCCCGGCACGCCACTGGTCTTCTGCTCAGTGCATTCCAGTATTACTTGTACTCTTGCGTCTTTATTCTTCTTTGCCATTTTTTATTTCATTTTGGAGTTGCAAAAGTACTACTATTTTTCGAATTGACAATGTATTTTGTAAAATAATTTTTAATGCTATTTATAAAACAATGTAAATCAATATTATACATTTCTATCTTACACTGTATGCCAACGGTCTCCCATCTATTTTTCTTTGCTTGTGGAGCGTCTTTTTCTGAAAAATCATGCTCCTTTTTCGCTCTTTTTCCCATCCTTCCCCACCTGTCATTTCTTTCTGCCACAGGGGCCGTTTGGTGGTGGGTGGTTGTTCGTTGGTCACGATGCTGTTCGTCGTCAAGCAAAAGGAGACCGGCCATTAGCCAATGGCCGGCCTCCCCCAAAAAACATTCCCTCAATGAGGCGATGGCGCTGTATCGGTTCTGTTTAATGTCCCGATATGGTGGACATGTTTTTTTATTTCTTCACCAGTCGTTTGGTGGCGATGCCGTTGTTGGTGTGTATGCGGATGTAGCGGGTGCCTTGCAGGTGGGTCGGGTGAGGTCTACGCTGAAGCTCTTGGTGTCGTCCTTAATGCTGAGTGTCAATGTGTTGGCTGTTGAGTTTTGTCCGCAGGCAATAGTATGCAAGGCATTGAAAACTAAAATGTGATGATCTTTTTCATAGTGATTCCTTATATTGATCTTTGGTGCTGGTTGGCTGTTTCTGGTTTGTGCGGTAAGAGTTGATTTGTTTTATACGATTGTATTTCAGCGTGTTGGTTAATATCGTTTCGTTGAATTATTTGTGCAAAGTTGCATTTTTTTTTCGTCAAAACAAAGAAAAAAGCAAAAAAAATTAAAAACGCGTCAAATTGTCGCATAATTAATGCCGTTTTGTGTTGAAATCGGACAAAATGACATTCCCATTCCACGTGGTACGGGATTTGCTACTCATTAGGTGTCTGCGGACGACAAGGAACCGCAGAGACAGAAAACAGAATCAAAAAACAACAATTAAAAATAGGAGATTAAAACCATGTTAGTAGCAAGAAGAAACAATGATTTAATGAGCACCATGTTCAATGAACTTTTGGACTGGAACCGTTGGAACAACCTGTGCACCACTGAAGACCACACCTCTGCTCCTAAGATGAACGTCAGCGAGTCTGACAAAGATTACCGCCTCGAGCTCTGCATTCCCGGCATGAAGAAAGAGGACTTGAACCTCAGCATCGACGCTGACAACAACCTGGTGATTGAAATGCAGCAGAAAGAAGAGAAGAAGGAGAATGACGAGAAGCGCCACTTCCTGCGCCGCGAGTTCAGCACCACGCAGTTCAAGCAGATGCTTACGCTGCCCGAGAACGTGAAGAAAGAGGCCATCGGCGCCAAGGTCGACAATGGCATTCTGACCATCACGCTGCCCAAGTTCACCGCCGAAGAGCAGAAACAGTTGGCACAGACCATAGCAATAGAATAAAGCCTCCTGCCATACTTCTCTTGAGCAACACACAAGTACTTTTTTAAACGGTTGAATTTTAGCGACCCGCTTCCGCGGGTCGCTTTTTTTTGCTCGGACGGCACATTTTTGCAAAAATCTTTTGTATTTTTCTCTGAAATAAAAACACGAATATCCACGAATTATCCATTAATAATTATATGTTAAATTCATGATGATTCGTGTTTTATTATTTTTTCTTATATCTGGTTTAAATAGATGATGTTAATCGCATTTATCGCAGGCGGGGCGCCTGCGTACCATGATGAATTGGGGTGGGATGATGAGGTAGCATGGTTTTAATCGCATTTATTGCGGGCGGGGGCGAGCGGGCGGGGGCGAGCGAGCAGGGGCGGGCGCGGCTGGGCTTGCGGATTCGTTGGCTTGGAGGGGTGAGGATGCTGTGAATAACAAAAATAAAAAATATGATAGTTGACAGGGGGGGGCTTAATTTCGTTTGTTTTCTCTGGAAAAAGACACGAGCATCCTTTAATTATCCTTTAATAATTAACGGTAAATTCATGATAATTCGTGTTTTAATTTTTTTTTCATATGTCTGCTTTTAATTCGATGATTTTTATGTAAATTTGCAAATGCGTTTTGTGGGAAAAAAAGCCACCCACAGCAATCATCATGGATACGGAACCCATCATAACAGAACATTATATAGATCTTGAAAAAGTATTTGCCGCCAAAGGCATCAAAGCCTCGCGATTTGCCATACGCTTGCTGAACCGCCTGCTTCACGTTGAAGAGCTGAATGCCGGCATTTACAAGAACCGCGACAAGAAAGGCGTGGACTTTGCTCGCGCCATACTCGACGACCTCGGCGTCAAGGTCAACCTCCAACACGCCGAGCGCATCCCCTCCGACGGCAACCCCATCATCGTTTCCAACCACCCCCTGGGCGGGCCCGACGGCATGGCCCTTATTGCCGCTGTCGGCGAACACCGCCGCGACATCCTCTTCCCCGTCAACGACTTCCTGATGCACCTGCCCGGCTTGCGTTCCGTCTTCGTGCCCATCGACAAGGTGCACGGCAACCGGCAGACGGCATCGGGCCTCAACGAAGCCTTTGCGGGCGACAACGTGCTGCTCTATTTCCCCGCCGGCTTGTGTTCGCGTCGCGTCAAAGGGCACATCGTCGACCTGGAATGGAAACCCACCGTGGTGAAGAAAGCCGTCCTTCACCACCGCAACATCATCCCCGTATATGTGGAAGCCCGCAACCGGCGTCGCTTCTACACGCTTGCCAACCTGCGCAAACGCATGGGCATCAAGTTCAATTTCGAGATGGCCCTGCTCCCCGCCGAGATGTTTGCCCAGCGCGGCAAGACGATGCGCATCGTGGTAGGTCCCGCCATACCATGGCAGACCTTCGCCGAGGGGAAAACGCCACAGGAATGGGCCTCATGCCTGCACGACTACGTATACCTGCTGGCCAACGACGCCAACAGCAATTTCACACATTAATCACATCAAACACACGCTGCACATAGCATCTTGAACCATGGAAAAAGACCTCAGTTACATCATCCCTCCCGTTCCGCGCGAACTGATCAAAGCCGAACTCAGCGACCGCAATTTTCTGCGCCACACCAGCCGCGGCGGCAAAGAAATTTACGTCACCACGGCGCACCTGTCGCCCAACATCATGCGCGAAATAGGACGCCTGCGCGAGATTTCCTTTGCCGTAGAGGGCGGCGGCACCGGCAAGCCACTCGACATCGACGAGTTCGACACCTTGCCCGAACCTTTCTGCTTCAAGCAGCTCATCGTCTGGAGCCCCGAGGACGAAGAGATTGTTGGCGGATACCGTTTCATTCACGGCAGCAACATGTATCGTTCCGTCGACGGCATCATCAGCACGCCCACGGCAGAGCTGTTCCACTACACCGACGATTTCATCGACAACTACCTGCCCTACACCATCGAATTGGGTCGCTCCTTTGTGCAGCCCGCTTTCCAGCCCACCAACGACATGCGCAAAGGCATCTATTCGCTCGACAATCTGTGGGACGGATTGGCCACGATAGCCGTCGAAGTGCCCGAGACGCGCTATTTCTTCGGCAAGGTGACCATGTATCCGCACATGAACCGCAAAGCCAAAGACCTGATTCTCTATTTTTACCAGAAACATTTCCCCGACCCCGACGGACTGGTATGGCCCAACGAGCCCCTTCTGATCGAGTCGGACTTCAACGAGCTCCATGCGCTTTTCAACGGTCACAACTACAAGGAAGACTACCAGATACTGGTGCGGTCGGTACGCAGCCTCAATTCCGCCGTTCCGCCGTTAGTGAATGCCTACATGAACCTCTCGGCCACCATGCGGTCGTTTGGCACCGCCTACAACCACGACTTCGGCGAGACCGACGAAACCGGCATACTGCTGACCCTGCGCGACATATACCCCGAGAAGAAAGACCGCCATTTTCAGACCTACGAAGCGCGCAACCAGTCGTTCGAGCGCCACAAGCTCTTCAAGATCAACATGCAGATGCTGCCCTGGTGGAAAAAGAACGATGAGGAAGAAGAACGCCAGACCCTCAAAGACCTGCGCGACGCCAAGCGTGCACGACTGCGTTCGGAGGCCACCGACACTCCCGAAGAAAAGCGCCTGCTGCGACAACAGCTGCGACAACAACGCCGCGAACAACGCCGACAGCAGCGCCGCGAGATATTCGAGAACTTCCGCAAAAACCGCAAACGCAAATAGCAATAACTAATCACCATTCACTAATCACTAATCACCCATCAACATTCACTAATCACTAATCACTAATCACTAATCACTAATCACCATTCACTAACCTCCATGGACATCAAAACCGCCACCTTCGTTGTCAGCAACTCCGACTACAGGAAATGCCCCTCCACCGACCTGCCGGAGTATGCCTTCATCGGCAGATCCAACGTAGGCAAATCGTCGCTCATCAACATGCTGACACGCAACAAAGGGCTGGCCAAGACCAGCGTGCGGCCCGGCAAGACACAGCTCATCAACCACTTCCTCATCAACGGACGCTGGTACATCGTCGACCTGCCCGGCTATGGTTTTGCCCGTGTGTCGAAGACCTCGAGGGCGGCATGGCAGAAGATGATATCCGACTATTTCCTCAACCGGGAAGCCTTGGTGAACACCTTCGTGCTCATCGACTCACGCATTCCTCCCCAGCGTATCGACCTGGAGTTCATCGATTTTCTGGGGCAGAATGGCATCCCCCTTTCCATCATCTTTACCAAGACCGACAAGCAGAACCAGCGCGAGACGGCGCGCAACATCAAAGCGTTCAAGGTCGCCTTGTCGGAAAGTTGGGAGACGCTACCCGAAATGTTTCTCACCTCGTCGGTCACAGGCTACGGACGCGACGTCCTGCTGGACTACATCGACGCCATCAACCACGACCTTACTCAGTAACCTGTCGTTTTACTAAAAGACACTTATCTCATGAAAAAAGCACTCATAAGCCTCCTTATCTTGCTCATTGCATCCGCTGGCGCAAGCCTCATCGCCCAAAACACGGCATCGCTCTACAAGGCGGTGCAGGAACTCACCAAAGACCCCGCCATGAAGCATGGCGAACTCTCGGTGACCGTATACAGCATCGAGCAGGGCAAACCGGTTTTTTCATACAATTCGCACCGGGCCATGATGCCCGCCTCGCTGACCAAGATGTTCACCACCGCAGCAGGTTTCGAGAAATTGGGCAGCAACTTCCGTTTCACCACACGCCTTGCCTATAGCGGCACCATTGACAGCAAGGGCACCCTGCACGGCGACCTCTACATTATCGGTGGCGGCGACCCCCTGTTGGGGTCCTACCGCTACAAGCAGACCCTGCCCGACACGCTCTTCGCCACCTGGAGCCGCGCCATCAGCCAAGCCGGAATACGCGCCGTGGACGGAAGGGTGCGCTACGACGGCACCATTTTCGACGACAAGGTGCTTCACGACAGCTGGATGTGGGGCGACATAGGCAACTATTACGGCAGCGGCGTGTCGGGACTCAACTTCCACGAGAACATGTTCTTTATCTATTTGAACCCCGGCAGCCGTGTAGGCCAAGCCGCCAAACTAAGCCATACCGCACCTGCAGGCCTCTCGCTAAGCATCATCAACGAGGTGAAGACCGGCGCCGCCAAATCGGGCGACCAAGTCGTCGTCTATGGCGACCCCATAACATCGCTGCGCACGTGCACCGGAACCATACCCCTCGATGCCAAGAACATGGCCATCAGAGCCTCGCTGCCCCGACCGGGGAAAGCCTGTGCCGACCTCTTCACCCAATACCTCCGCGCACACAAAATAACCATTTCAGGGGCCTCAGAAGAGTCTCTTCACAAGCCCTCTAATCTCACCACCATTGTCGACATCACCTCGCCCACCTACTACGTCATTGCCCAATATACCAACATGACGTCCAACAACACCTACGCCGAAGCCATCTACAAATATTTAGGCTACAAAGGCTACAACCTTGGCAACTATGCCAACGGAGGCCGCGTGATGAAAGACTTCCTGAGCAAGCACGGACTCGAGACGGCCGGTATCGTTCTCGAAGACGGCAGCGGACTGTCGAAGAACAACCGAGTCACCACCGACTTCGTATGCCGATTCCTTGTCGAGATGAGCAGGACCACCTACTTTGGCGACTACCAGAAATCGCTGGCCTTGGCTGGGCAGAACGGCACCGTAAAGAATATGCTGAGTGGACTTCCCTCCAACGTCAGCGTGCGCATGAAGTCGGGCACCCTTGTAGGACTGCGCGCTTTTGCCGGCTACGTAACCACCGCCAAAGGCAACCGCTACTCCTTCGCCGTCATCAGCAGCGACTTCGACTGCTCCGGCGCCCAGATGCGCTCCAAGTTGGAGAAGGTCATCATGAAAATAGCTGAGATGGACTGACCCTTTATGGAGTGCAATACTCCCCCCAAAATACAGACCACAGGAAGAAAAGGAGGCGGCCACATGAATGCGGTCGCCTCCGTTATAATTGGTGCAAAAAATATGGATTACTTGATGAGGAAAGAGAACTTGTTGAAGTTCTTCAGGGCGATGCCCGTGCCGCGGGCCACAGCGCGGAGAGGATCTTCGGCGATGTGGACCTTGAGCTTGGTCTTGGAGCTGATGCGCTGATCGAGACCGCGGAGCAGGGAGCCGCCACCGGCCAGATAGATACCGCTCTTATAGATGTCGGCAGCCAGTTCAGGAGGTGTGTCGGCGAGGGTTTCGAGGATGGCCGACTCAATCTTGGCGATGGATTTGTCGAGAGCGTGGGCTATTTCCTTGTAGTTGACCAAGATGTTTTTGGGCAGACCGGTGAGGAGGTCGCGTCCCAGAGTCTCGTGGTCTTCGGGGGGATTCTCCAATTCAGAGATAGCCGAGCCCACCTCTATTTTGACCTGTTCGGCGGTGCGTTCACCGATGACGATATTGTGCTGTTTGCGCATATATTCGATGACATTCTCATTGAATTCGTCGCCAGCCACGCGGATTGACTTGTTGCAGACGATGCCGCCCAAAGAGATGACCGCGATTTCGGCGGTACCACCTCCGATGTCGACAATCATGTTGCCGTAAGGTTCGAGCACATCGATGCCGATACCTATGGCCGCGGCCATAGGTTCGTGGATCATGCGAATCTCCTTGGCGCCAGCCTGTTCGGCGCTCTCACGCACGGCACGTTCCTCGACGTTGGTGATACCCGAAGGGATGCAGATGACCATGCGCAATGCCGGCGGCATGAAGCTGCGGCTGATGTTGGTCATCTTGATAAGTTCGCGTATCAGGTGCTGAGCCATCTCGAAATCGGCGATGACGCCACCGCGGAGCGGACGTATAGTCTCGATATTCTTATTGTTCTTCCCGTACATCTGCTGGGCACGTTTGCCGACAGCGATGATTTTGTTGGTGATTTTGTCCTGTGCCACAATGGAAGGCTCATCGATGACCACCTGATCGTTATAGATAACGATGGAGTTGGCCGTGCCGAGGTCCATTGCAAGTTCTCTGTTGAAAAATGAGAAAAGTCCCATAGATTATTAAAAAATCTTAATTGTGTCTGTTTTTCTACCTATAATACGGAATCATGTTTTTTTTGTTTCATTTCGAATCGCGAAATTGCAAAAAACCGTGATTCGGAATGCGGCGAGGAGCATACGACGCCAAGGGGCATCAATGTTTGAAATGGCGTTTGCCGGTGATTACCATGGCCATAGCGTTTTTCTCGCAATAGTCGATGCTGTCCTGGTCGTGGATGGAGCCGCCGGGATGGACAACGCCGGTGATGCCGGCATTGTGGGCAATCTCCACGCAGTCGGGGAAGGGGAAGAAAGCATCGCTGGCCATAACGGCGCCTGTGAGGTCGAAGCCGAACGACTGAGCCTTGGCTATGGCTTGGCGCAGCGCATCGACGCGGCTGGTCTGACCCGTGCCAGAAGCCAGCAGCTGTCCATTCTTGGCCAAGACGATGGCGTTGCTCTTGGTGTGTTTGACGAGGATGGTGGCGAAAGCCATATCGGCAGCCATGGCAGGAGACACTTGAGTGGAGGTGACACTCTGGGTCAGTTCCTGTGCCACGGGGACCACGGTGTCGCGGTCTTGCACCAGAACGCCGTTGAGGACGTTGCGGAACATGGGGTTAGACATCTTGAACGCTTTGCGGCGCAGGATGATACGGTTCTTTTTGCCGCGGAGCACCTGCAGCGCGTCGTCGTCATAGTCGGGGGCGATGCAAACCTCGAAGAATATCTTATGCATCTCGTCAGCCACCTCTTTGGTCACCTTGCGATTGGTGATGAGGATGCCGCCGAAGGCGCTGACCGGGTCGCCAGCCAAAGCGTCCTTCCAAGCGTCGAGAAGGTTTTCGCGGCAGGCCATACCGCAGGCGTTGTTATGTTTCAGAATGGCGAAAGCCGTCTGCTGGAAGTCATCGATAAGGTTGCAGGCAGCGTCGATGTCGCCCAAGTTGTTGTAGGATATCTCCTTGCCGTTGAGCTTGTCGAAGCAGGCGTCGAGGTCGCCAAAGAAAAAGCCCTTCTGGTGCGGGTTTTCGCCGTAGCGCAACGTGCTGCATTTGTTGAAGCTTTGTTTGAAAACGGGGATATTCTCGCTCTGGTTGAAATGGTTGAAGATAGCTGTATCGTAGTGGCTGCTGACGGCGAAAGCGTAGGCAGCGAAGCGATGGCGTTGTTCGAGCGTGAGGCCGCCGTCCTGCTCGTAGTAGAGTTGCAGGAATTCAGCGTAGTGGTCGACGGAGGGGACGATAACCACGTCCTTGAAGTTTTTAGCGGCGGCGCGGATCAGCGAGATGCCGCCGATGTCGATTTTCTCGATGATGTCCTGCTCGGCGGCGCCACTGGCCACGGTCTGTTCGAAGGGATAGAGGTCCACGATGACGAGGTCGATTTCCGGAATCTCGTATTCGCTCAGCTGCTCGCCGTCGCTGAACATGTCGCGGCGACTCAGAATGCCGCCGAACACCTTGGGGTGGAGCGTCTTGACGCGACCGCCGAGGATGGAGGGATAGCCTGTCAGGCTTTCCACGGTCACAGCGTCGATGCCAAGGTCTTTGATGAATTTGTAGGTGCCGCCGGTGGAATAGATGGTCACACCCTGTTTGTCGAGAGCTTTAACGATGTTCTCCAGGCCGTCTTTATAGAAGACCGATATGAGGGCTGATTTTATGTGTTTGGTATCCATTAGAATAATATTAATTATCTAAAAACAGTACAAAAATTTGGCAATAAATACAATAGGCGACATATCGCCCAATATTCGCCAAATGCAAAGATACAATTTTTTATGATTATGGCGACGAAAGAAGAAAAAAAAAGGAGCAAAAAAAGGCTCGGGGCCTTTCCCTGCTCCCTGTTTGACAGATTGCTAATCACCCATCTCGATGCCAACGCCTTTGGCCGTGTGGACCAAACGCTCGTTGGGGTCGATGAAGTGAGGCGTCTTGACGGCCTCTTCGAGGCTGACACCGACGA
>Ga0247608_10004758_pt1 | contig 14987 bp, 13 predicted proteins | sample 176DNAGHGlowgp2_FD_193490 | JGI IMG/M metagenome (GOLD analysis project Ga0247608, IMG submission 193490) | Sheep rumen microbial communities from Palmerston North, Manawatu-Wanganui, New Zealand - 1766 DNA GHGlow gp2 | ecosystem: Host-associated > Mammals > Digestive system > Stomach > Rumen ...
CCTTGTTCAAATCTTCAAAAGATTTAACGGTATCTTCAATAAACTTATCCGGTAACATCTTTTCTATCATATCGGAAGTGGTTTGTGCCACAATATAGAACTTGGATTCTTTAAGTATTCCTTTTTTTAATTCTTCCGGTAGAACAATTTTAATGATAAGAAAGCAAAAACCCAAAATGAGTAAAGCTCTGAACATACCGAAAATTAAGCCGAATAATCTATCCATAAAACTAAGAGTGCTTGTACGAATACGTGCAATAAGTTTATCCGTGCTTATAATCCAAATAGCATAAAAAACAGCCATAATCAGCAAAAAGACAACAATTTGTGCTAGAATTTGGCTGGAAATGTATTTCCCAAACCAAGGCAGCATAAGGGGAGAAAGATAAACCACCAGGACAACGAAAAGAGCTAAACCTAATATAGATAAAACTTCTTTCACAAAACCGCGAATAAACGCAACTAACATAGAAATTGCAAACCCTATCAAAATAACAATATCTATATTATTTAATGGCTCCATAAGTTTTCTCCCTAACTAAATCTGGAAATTAAACGTTGAACATTACCGATTTCATGGTAAGACATACCGGTAATAATTTTTGCTTTTTTATCTTTACTGAAAGAATTTGGTATAATTGCATTGGTAAAACCAAGTTTTTGCGCTTCCTTTAAGCGTAAATTAGGCTGGCTGACCGCTCTTATTTCGCCGGATAAACCAATCTCTCCAAAAACAACCATGTCTGCCGGCAAGGGTTTGTTTGTCATGGAAGAGATAACCGCCATAGCAACAGCCAAATCCGCAGCCGGTTCGGATATTTTCAAACCGCCGGCGATATTTAAATAAACATCATGTGTGCTGAAATTCATTCCGCAACGTGCTTCTAAAACAGCTAAAATCATGGCTAAACGGTTAGAATCCCAGCCAACAACAGCCCTTTTTGCTCCGGCATATCCGCTATTGCCGACAAGAGCTTGAATTTCAACCAAAAGAGGTCTTGAACCTTCAATCCCGGCAAAAACACAAGAACCGGAAACACACCCTTGTCGTTCTGCCAAAAACAGGGCAGACGGATTTTCTACTTCAACAAGACCAGTATCCTGCATTTCAAACACACCGATTTCATCTGTGGCACCATAACGGTTTTTTACCGCTCTTAAAATACGGAAATGATGTCCTCTGTCACCTTCAAAATACAAAACAGTATCCACCATATGTTCTAACACACGAGGACCGGCAATGGCACCCTGTTTCGTAACATGCCCGACTAAAAACAACGTAAAGCCTTTACGTTTGGCAATTTTAATCAATTCATAAGCTGCAGCACGAACCTGAGCCACACTTCCCGGTGTTGATTCCACTTCATCAAGGTACATTGTCTGAATAGAGTCAATAATAACCAATGACGGGTTTTCTTTTTCAAGAGTAGCAATAATATCTTTAACATTAGTTGTGCTGGCTAAACGTACAGGCGCATCAGCTAAACCCAATCGTTTAGCGCGAATGCGAACTTGGTCTATGGCTTCCTCGCCGGATATATAAAAACAGCTGTTCTCTTTTAGCTGACAAGCCATACCGGCACAAATTTGCAACAACAATGTAGACTTACCGATTCCCGGGTCACCACCAACCAAAATAACAGAGCCTGGCACCAACCCTCCGCCGGAAACACGGTTTATTTCAGCAAGATTAGTGACTAACCGCTTATAAGTCTGGCTTTCTCCATTGAGTGAAACAAAATCAATCTGCTGACCTTTCTTTTTAGAAGAAATATTTGAAAAACCCTCAGAAGAAGTCTTTTCTTCAACAATAGTATTCCATTCACCGCAAGCATCACACTTTCCCTGCCATTTAGGATAAACGGCACCGCATGACTGGCAAACATAATCAATTGTTGTTTTTTTAGCCATATTATTTCTCCACGGTAATTGGTCCCTTAGAAGATCCTTGTATGAATTGACAAACGTAAGGATTATCTGTTTTATCTAAATCTTTAACTGTTCCATACCAAATAATCTTTCCTTGATAAAGCATGGCAATTTTATCGGCAATTTTCCGCGCAGAAGTCATATCATGTGTGATGGTTAAAGTAGTTGCCCCCAAATCTTTTGCCGATTCTATAATCAAATCATTAATAACATCAGCCATAATAGGGTCCAAACCGGTTGTCGGTTCATCAAAAAAGATAATTTCAGGACGTGTAATAACGGCTCTTGCCAAACCGACACGCTTTTGCATACCACCGGAAAGTTCCGAAGGGTATAAATCAGCAATATCAGCACCTAGTCCGACTTGTCTTAAAACTTTTACGGCTACAATTCGTGCTTCTTTTTTAGATATACCTCTGTTTTGGATAAGGTCAAAAGCAACATTTTGCCAAACGGTTAAACTGTCAAACAATGCACCGCCTTGGAAAAGCATACCCATTTTACTGTGCATACTCTCTATAATCTGAGGATTTTTTTGAACAATCTCCACATCATCAATTTGAATGGAACCGGAATCAGGTGTAAGCAAACCCTGAATGCATTTTATTAAAACGGATTTTCCTGTGCCTGAACCACCGATAACAACCAACGATTCCCCTTTGTACAAATCAAGGTCAACCCCATCTAAAACGACTTTTCTTCCAAAACTTTTGTGAAGATCTCTGATTTTAATTTTTATTTCTTTTTCCATAATAATCCCCCTTATCTTGAGAAGAACATTTCTGTGATAAGATAATTGAATATCAAAATCAAAATAGAAGATGAAACAACAGCATTTGTTGTTGCATTACCGACACCCTGTGCGCCGCCTTTAGATTTATAACCATGGTAACATCCCATCATGGAAATAATAAATCCGAATACGGCGGCTTTAACCAAGCCGGAAACAATACCGATGATTTGTAAATCTTCAAAAGTGGCTGTAATGTAATTAGCCGGATTAAATCCCAGTTTATAAACACCAACCACATATCCGCCGAAAATACCGATAATATCACCAATAAACACTAAAATCGGTAAAACTAAAAGGCCTGCCCATAAACGAGGAGAAACCAAATATTTAAAAGGATTCGTTGAAAGTGTAACCAACGCATCAATTTGCTCTGTCACACGCATTGTACCGATTTCGGCAGCCATGGCCGCACCAATTCTTCCGGCAACCATTAACGCAGATAAAACAGGAGCCAGTTCACGTGTCACAGAAATAAGAACAACGGAAGCAATAACGCTTTCCGCCTTAAATCCGGAAAAACCGGAATAGGTCTGCAAGGCGATAACCATACCGGCAAACAAAGTTGTTAAGCCGACAACCGGCAAAGAATAAAAGCCGATATCTAAAACTTGCTTAAAAAACAGCTTAAAATAAAAGGGTGGAACAAAACAATGGTATATTGCCTTAACAATAAAAGCGGTTAAATCACCCAAAGAAGATAGAAATCTTACCAAAGGCTTACCCAATGCCCTTAAAAGTTTCAATAAAATTTCTCATAAATTCAGCCTTTCGTTATTTTTATAATTATATCATTAGCATAATTAACTTATAATGCTACTAATTTTTGCAATAATTTTACAACTTGTAGAACAATCAAACGCATATAGTTTTATTTTGGGAACAGATATCCCCAAAAAATCACAATATTCAGCTTTGGGAAGGCGCTCAACATCTTCTCTTTTTCCGCACAGTTCTACACAGAGCACTATTTTTTCCGAATTTTTGTTATTAAAAGGAATAATACCCAATCCGCGAACTTCCAATTTTCCAGCGATTTCCTTTGGTGCTGAGCCATATAGATGATTGTTAATGACTTTCAAATTAACATAGTCGTCAGAAACCAATACAGCATTATTTTGCATAATCATCCTTAAAGCCAAATCGGATTTTCCACTACCGGATTTTCCGCTTAAAAGAATACCGTTGTTGTTATAACTGATTAATGTCGCATGGATTTTATTCATCTAAAATAGTCCTTCTAAACGTTGTTTTTTTTCCATGGAAACTGTTTCAAAAATAAAAATTCGACTATTACCTGAGGCTTCAATGGAAATTTTCCATAAGTCTTTCGGCAATAATGTGGATATTTTTTCCGGCCATTCAACCAGACTGACGGCAGAATAAAAGGCATCTTCAATATCTAATTCATAAGCTTCTTCAGGTGATTTTAAGCGATACATGTCATAGTGGTAAATATCAAATAAAGGAGCTTCATATGTTTGTACAAGGGTAAATGTTGGGCTGGGAATATCTTGTGCAGACGTTAAATGTTGAATAAAATATCTGGCAAAAGTACTTTTTCCGGCACCAAGTGTTCCGTATAATGCAAAAACATCACCCTTTTGAGCGATATTGGCAATTTTCTCAGCTAAATCCTTTGTGTCTTTTTCGGTAAGACACGTTATTTTTTTTTGATAGTAAATCATTTAAACCAAGAACCGAAATCAAGAAAACCGCCACCGGATGAAGAAGATTGTCTTTTGATGGTGAAATCATTTCTACGGCTTTTAATATCACGCCAATCAGCCGGAGTATAGAAAGTTCCCTGCCATAAACCGGCAGATTCGTTTTGAGCCATAATTTCATACGGCTTGTATATATTTGTTTCTCTGGTATTTGCTAAGCCCCAGCCGGAACTCACTAAACCGGCGCCTATATCATACTCCCCCCAAACACAAGTAGCTAAATCCTGTCCTTTAGGCTCAATTTTAAGCAAATAGCAATCAATAGGGTTCGTATCAATCCAGTTTCTGACCCAAGAAGCAGCCGCCTCACCGCAATTATAGGAGCTTCCGTTTGCATCGGAGCAAAGTTGATCATTATCCGGTGCATCTACACCATATAAACGAACATACCTGCCATCAATATAAAAAACATGTGCATGAATAACTGTTGCACTGCCGCTGATTTTAGGATAAGCAGCCAGATTAACTCCTTTATTTTTTCTTTGTTTTTTTGCGGTTCGAGAAATGTTTTTTGTTTTCTCAACTCTGGGAGTCTCTTCAACAAAAGACGCGTTTTCCTCATCAGAAGGATTATTTTTTGTTACAAGTAGCGCGTAAGCCAGTCCCATCGCTAATAAAGTTATCCAAAAACTGTAAGTGGGAAGATTTTGTTTGACGGCTATATAACCCAATGTTATACCAAAGATAAAAACGCAAAAACCAAAAACTTGTAGCATTTGTTGAGTGTTGCTCGTCATTATGGCACCCCAAACAATGAGAACTAAGGCAAAAATACCACAAATTAATCTTTTAGCTACCAGCATATTTTCTCCACATAATATGTTTCAAAGATATTATTTATCTTAATCGTAAAGGTTTGGTAAAACTTCAGTCTTTTTCTTCTCCTCAAAATGAATTTTATCAACTTTTTTTAAAATTTCAATAAATTTAGCATCATCAAAATAATCTGAGCTATCAGCATACAAAATTTTATTAAGTGATGATAGACATTCTGAAAATTCTTCATCTTTAACAAGACGGGAAATATCGTTAAAATTGTTTATATCTGTCGGATAATATTTATCAGCCGCCCAAAGAAGCAAGGCTTCTTTAGCTTTTTTGTAATCATGGTCTTTAATAGCGCGTATAACGGCATTTCTTTTTGTATGGTTATTTTTACTGGGAGCAAAACAACGGTAAATAACAAATAATATAACCAGTAGCGCCAGTACAAGCGGTAAAAGATTATTCTTCAGCAAAACTAAAATCTTATCAATAGTCGTTTTACTTGAGATTTGGATAGGTTGTTCTTTAGGTTTATCTCCAGAGATGCTATCCTTTTGAACCTTTTCTTCCAAAATAGGTGCTTGTTGCTCTGAATCTTTTATTTCTATATCGGAATTAGGCAATACAAACACATTTTCTTGTGGTAAAATAGCTGTTTCGGTTTTATTTGTGCGAACGTTAAACCAAGAAATTTTTGTTTCCGGTATAACAAAATTACCGGACTTCGTCGGAATATAAACATTATTTATCTTAGCTGAAGTAACTAATTGTCCTTTTATAATTTGCTCTGAAACAACAGGTTTTTCAGGATATTGATTAAATCCATCTACTTCCGGAAATGTTATTTGCGGCATCATACTTTCTGTCATACCATAGGCAGTTAAATCTACTGTTCGGCTGACAGCCTCTCCAACCTTAAAGCCTTTTTTAACAGACCAATTAGATGATAGCTCCAGATTACTCAATGGAAGCCAATTTCTCCCTGAAAAGCCAGCAGGAATAGGCTTAACAGAAACAGTTTCTTTTTTTGTTTTCATAGGCACGGGAACCCGTTGTCCAAAAACATTTCTGAAATTAACGCCGAACATCGCGAAATCATCATCAAAGTTCGGAAAACCGAAATCTGTATTTTTTACATAATAACCATCAAAGGTAAATTGAGGAAGTTCTATCGTACCACTCTTTTGAGGAAATGCTGCAAAAGCATACGTAACAACATTCATCCTTTTGTGATTTATAGTTTCCTGTCTAATCTGCGGTTTTGATAGGATAGGGAGGACAATCCAGTTATTTTTAGATTCTTCACTAATATTTATGGCACCGTCTTGTATACCGATACTGTCATAAATATTAACAAAAAGAATCATCTGTTGCTGTACATAAGGATTTGTAATGTCTGTTTCCAATTCTATTTGGAAATAAGGCGAGTTGGTGTTTTCTCTGCTGTCCGGAACATAAGCAACATCAGTAATTTCCTTAACTTCAACGGTTTCACTGTTTGAAATAACATTACCAATTCTTATCGGTGAAATCTTTATTTTGCCGGTTTTAAGAGGTTGCAAACCCAAAGTCCATTTTTTAGATTGGCTCATATTCCCATTGATAAACTGAATCTGTTGAGAAGAAGAATTAGACACTATTCTGAAATCTCTTCTTAACGGGGTTAAGTCCGGCGTGGCATCATCAGAACCGGTATAATCTATTGATAAATACAAAGTGTCACCTTCAGACATAACTTGCTTATCAACATTGATATTAACTTCAACCGCATAAGCATTTAATGCCTTAAAGCAAAAAAGAAACAAACAAATAAATTTAATTATTTTCATCATGGTATCTATCTTTCCTATATTCTTTTCTGATAAATTCTCTTAAAAGTCCGCCGACATCTTCAGGAATTTCCCGATATCTGCGCTGTAAAGCCAATGCTTCTTCATTATATTCCGTATCATCATCACCTTTTTTAGCATTCATAACTTGAGATTCAACTTCTTCTTCCTGCATTTCAGAACCGTTATTATCGTTTCCGCTTTTGTTTTGGCTTTGTTGCTCTTGTCCTTCATCTTTATTTGCTTTATCAGGCTCTGAACCATTTTGTTCCGGTTTCTGGTTTTGATTATTATCTGTATTGTTTTGCTGATCTTGAGAATTGCTTTCTTCATTGTTATTTTCAGCATTTTGAGAAGAATCTTTTTTATCTTGTTTCTCATTATTCTGTTGGTCAGATTGCTGTTGGCTTTGTTCTTGGTTCTCTTTTTCTGCGCTGTTTTCATCTGAAGATTTTTCTTGAGATTGCTGCTGCTCATTTTTGCTTTGCTCAGAATCATTTTTGTCTTTGTCTTGCTGTTGATTCTGTTCATCTTGATTTTGGTTTTGATTATCCTGTTGCTTCTCATTGTTCTCAGAATTGTTTTGTTTGTTTTGATTTTGTTGTTGCTGCTGTTGCTCGTCTTCACATTTTAAAACAGACGGATCCTCTTTTGCCTTTGCAAATAAATCTTCTAAGACTTTTTTATTGTAAGTTGCATCCTCATTATTAGGATTAAGTTCAAGAGCTTCATTAAACATTTCAAGGGCTTCTTTATATTTGCACATTTTCGTTAAAATAACACCGCTGTTATAAAGGTTTTTATCTGTTTTTTCTTTAGAAAATTCTTTTAAGGCATCCTCTTTTTTATCCATTTTATAAAAGGTTACACCTTTCCATAAAGAATCATTAAATTTTCCGAGAGCCTCTTCGTATTTTTGTTTCTCAAATAATGAAAATCCTTCTTGATTATTATTTAAAAACAAACCGGCATGTGCCTGCAAAGAGAAGCAACAGAGAAATAAAACCATCAGTCCGCGTCTGAAAAACGGCATCATACATAGCAAAGAAAGGAAGACCAAATAATAACCGTAATCTAAGAAAATTGAACGCAAGTTTTGGCTTAGAGCAATTTTCTTCTGATTTTCCACTTTGATTTTTGTGAGAAGTTTATTTAAATCCGGATTTTTTATACTCATATAAACCCCGTTACCTCTTTCAGCTAAGAGTTGCAACTTATCATTACCGGAAAAAGATGCATCAAACACATTAAGATTATAGCGCAATTTAACGGCCTCTTCTGTCTCTTTCAAAGCTAAGTCAAAACGTTGACCGACATCTGAAGCAAACAGGATAATATTACCGCTGGAATAGCCTGCAGATTTAAACCGCTCAACAGCCAAATCTATAGCGCGGTCAAGTCGGTCTCCTTGGTCAGGTACGATATCCGGTGAAATTTGCGGTAAAAGGCTTTTTATTATTTTAATATCATCTGTTAAAGGAGTGATAATATAAGGTTCTTGCGAATAAACCTCCAAGCCGAATTGCCCATCAGGCAAGGTATCGGCAATATCAGAAATAATAAATTTTGATCTTCCTAAACGAGAAGGAGAGATATCCGTTAACTGCATATCTTGCGCAAGGCTAAGGACAATCATTGACGGATTTTCAATAACAAAGGTAGGCACTTCAATTTTTTTCCAAGTTGGTCCGGAAGCAGCGATAATTGCCGCAATCAATCCCGTATAAAAATACTTACCGACAGATATTTTTCTGTGATGACCGCTATCAGATAGTAAAAAATCTAACAGATTTTTATCACAAATATTTTCCCAAGAAGAAGACAAATTCCTTAAACCTATCTTTTTAAAGTAAAAAATAACGGGGAGAAGCAAAAATAACAAAACCCACGGGCGTAAAAAATGAAAATTTTGGATAAAATCAGTCATTTAATTTACTCCTCGGAACAAAAATCAATAAAGAAACCAATAAAAGCGCAATAAGAAGCGGGATATAGAATAATTCACGTATTTCTTGTACAACGTTTCCCTGTTCGCTTTGCGGTTCAAGAGAATCAATGCGCTGATAAATATCTGCCAAAGAGTTTAGGTCTGTCGCTCTAAAGTAGTTACCTTGAGTTTTTTGGGCCAATGCTTTTAAGCTTTTTTCATCTAACTCGTTGTTTCTTAAGCTAAACAAGGAGCTCATAAAACTGGCAGCTCCGCCAACGCCGATAGTATACACTTTAATACCTTCTTTTTCAGCTAAATCAATAGCCTGAGCCATACTGAGGGAACCATCATTATTTTCACCATCTGTCAGCAAAATGATAACTTTGTTGTTTTTCTGCTTTTCATCTCTTAAGTTTTTCAAAGCAATACCCAAAGCATCTCCGATAGAAGTAGAATTACCGGCCATCCCTGCATCAGTATTAAGCAAAATATCTTTAACTGCTTTTTTATCAAAAGTAAGCGGTGCTTGTAAGTAAGCCAAAGTTCCAAATAAAACTAATCCTAACCTATCTTCAGTACGTTTCTCAATGAATGCGCTGACAACCGCCTTAACAGCGGACATCCTGTCTATTCTTCCGTTTTTAACGGCAAAATCCGGCTGTTGCATAGAATTTGAAATATCAACAACCAGCATAATATCACGATTTTCAGCTTTAAGATGAAACGGCTCTCCGGCAAATTGCGGGCGCGCAGCAGCACATACCAACAAAGCCCAGATAATAAAAAGATAAATAAATTTTATAGAAAGGCGCCAACGCGCACTCAATATCGGTGAACGAATATGATCAGCATGCTGCTTAATATTTTTCAAATCTTCCAAAAAAGGGACTTTCAAAGCACTACCATGCAGACCGCGAACTTTAGGAAGGAGAAAAAACGTAATCAGAGGAACAATCAATAACCAAAATAAATGCGGATAGAGAAAATGTGTCATAGATTTACTCCTATCCAATTTTTACAAAATTCTTTTAACTCCGAGGCTGTTTCTTTACTGTACAACTTATCTTTTTTATCCATAAAAGGCGCATAAACCAACAATTTTGCCGCTTTTTCGGACAGTTTATGCTCTGTATGTTCATTTAAGAAAGCTATCCATTCATCACCATAAAGTACACTTGCGTTTTTGAACTTTACATTACAGATACGTCGCAAAAGTTCAGAAATTTTTATAGCTGCATCAACAGGCATCTCTGTTTCTATTTTTTTCAGTTTGTTCAGAGCATAATATTTCTTACTTGTTCTAATGCTCCAGGAAATAAACTTATATAAAACAAAAAGAAAAACAATACTGCCGAGAATAACCCACCACCCGATGGCCAACGGAAAAACAGAAACACCGTCAGGAATATAAATATCATGTATTTCCGGTAAATTATTCATCAATATCCTTTCTAAAAGCCTTCTACCATAAATTTAGGTTAAAAAGTCTCAAATATCAAGAGAGTTGACTAATATATTGTTTTATAACCGAGTTAAAACGATTCGCAGCTTTCAAATAAACATCTCTCTTAAAATCAACAACGTGTTTGACGGCGAAATCAAAATCACTCCACATATAGCCCTTAAACTCTGGACAGGCGGTTTCGGTATTTATTTCCTTTTCATTCCCGGTAAAATAAAACAAACAAAAATAAATATCTTGCCCGCAAGTTGTTATGCCCTTTTTCTTAAACTTTTGTCTGACATTTTCCGGAAACTCATATCTGCTGGCATATTCATCCGCAGATACAAGTTTTATGGAAGTAATGCTCATTTCTTCAAAGAGTTCTCTTTTGGCAGCCTGCACCGGAGATTCGCCTTCTTCTATCCCGCCTTGCGAAAACTGCCACGCATCTTCCTCTGTATCTATGCGATTTCCGAGAAGTATCAATCCCTTTTTGTTAAAGACTATAGCGCCGGCACAACGCCTGTACAACAAAGTCATTATTTCCTCGTTATCTGTCTGTCTTAGAATACAAAGCCAAAGCTCTGACTAAATCCAGTGCGCGGATAAGTTGGTAATCAGCCAAATCTTCCTTACTCTTCGCTGTTTTCTTAGGAGCGTTTTTGCCGTAATCACTATCATTCTTCAAAGCATTATTAAGCTCAGCTTCACTAATGTTTAAGGCATAGGATTCTAATTCTTCAACTTTAGCCGGTTTAACAACAATATCAGGCTCAATACCTTTTGCTTGGATTGAGCGACCTGACGGAGTGTAATATCTGGCCGTGGTTATGCGCATTGCACCATAATCCCTCAAAGGAATAACCGTTTGCACAGAACCTTTACCAAAGGATTTCTCACCCAAGATAATCGCGCGATGGTGGTCTTGTAATGCACCGGCCAGAATTTCGGAAGCAGACGCAGAACCTTCGTTAATCATAACGACAACAGGCAAATCTTTAGCAATATCGCCTTCATTTGCCATAAATTTAACAGTATCAGCTTCATTACGAGAGCGTGTGGAAACAATTTCACCTTGCTCTAAGAATAAATCTGAAACGGCAACAGCTTGGTCTAACAAGCCACCCGGATTGTTTCTGACATCAATAACAATGCCTAAGAAATTATTTTTAAGCTGTTTTTTCGCTTTTGTTATAGCTTCGGTGATAGCCTTATCAATATCCTCTGTAAAAGAAGAAATACGAATATAACTGATAGCATCTTCTTTAATTTCACTCTTAACGGACTGAATTTTAATTTCTTGTCTGACAATTGTAAATTCCAAAGGTTTTGAATTTGCTCTTCTGACAGAAAGTTTTACTTTGGTGCCGATTTTTCCTCTTAATTTACTGACAGCTTCATTTAATGTCATACCAACAACAGTTTCCTCATCAATATTGGTAATGTAGTCTCCGGCTTTCATTCCGGCCTTTGCTGCCGGCGTGTCATCAATTGGAGAGACAACTTTAACCAAACCGTTTTCCATGGTAACTTCAATACCTAGCCCCCCAAATTTACCCTTAGTTTGTTCGCTCATATAATTAAAACTTTCCGCATCTAAATAACCGGAATGAGGGTCTAATGATGAGAGCATACCATTAAGGGCCGATTCTATAAGTTTTTTATCGGTAACCTCTTCCACATAAGACATCTTTGTACGTTCCATAACTTCTCCGAACAAATTTAAAAGTTCGTAGGTATCAACATCTTCCTCTTTCTTTTTAGCCGCATGTACATCGGCAACACTAAAAAGAAATGCAGCAAGCAAAGAAATGAACAATAACTTATTTTTTCTCATCTTTTTTCCTATCAAATAAAATTAACCGGCAATCCATGGGGATGGATTGATGGGGTGTCTATTTTTCCTTATCTCCACATAGAGCTTTGAATTGTTGGATTTCGGCATTGTGCCGACCGGTTCTCCGGCAAGTATCATCTGCCCGACATCGCAATCAATTTTGCCCAATCCGGCTAATAAGGAAAGATATCCATCTCCATGTTCTACAATAATAATGTTACCATATCCTTTAAATGGACCAGAAAAAATGACTGTTCCATCAAAAAGAGCTGTAACTTGCGCTTCTGAGCGTGTTTTATAAACAATACCCTTAGAGGTAACACCTTTTGATATAAGTTGTCCGTAATCAGTAACTTTTGTTCCGCTGACCGGACGGTGCAAGGAACCTTTTGCCCGAGCAAATTTACCGCCTTGAACCTGTTTTTTTATAGAAGCATGCGTTTTGGTATCAACAGTATGAGCTGAGCCTTGTTTTTGCATTTCCTGTTGTCTTTTCAAGGCTGCTAAACGTTCAGCTTCTTCGCGTTTTTTTCTGGCAATTTCTTTTTGACGTTCCAGTTCTTCCAATAATTCTCTTAAATCATGTGCTTTAGATGTTAAAGTAGCAGCAATTTTTTGTGTTTCGGCACCTTTAGCTTCAACATCGTGGCGTAAAGCTGTTTTCTTAGCCATTAAACGGCGCATTTCTGCCTGTTGTTTTTCTAATAGTGCTTTTTGCTTTTTGGATTCTTCAAAAGTGGATTCTATTTTGCGTTTCTGCTCGTAAACATTTTCTAAATCAATCTTAAGTTTAGCCGATTTTTGATTAAGAAAAGGAACAGTCTCCCGTAATAATATAGCGCTGCGAATAATATCTATCGGCGAAAGAGGCTGTAAAATAATGGATTCCGACGGATTAAGAGACATATTTTGAAGGGCTGCAACAGTTTGTACTAAAGATTTGTTTTCACGAACAAATTCAGCTTCTTTGACAACTAAATCTTTTTTTAAGGAGGTAAGATTCTCTTCCAAATCAGATAATTTTTTCTCATTATCTTGTATTTTTTGCGCTAAAGCGATAATCGTCTTATCTATCTTAGATAATTCTAGATTTAACTGAATAGCTTGTGCTTGTAATCTTTTGGTTTCAAGCGTTTTCTGCTTGGCTTCCTCTTCAACTTTTTTAACATCACTTTCAGATATATCTTTAGCATAACTCAAATTGCAATAAAAGCAATTAAGCCCCGCAAACAAAATGGTTATGCTAAAAAATAATATCTTTTTCATCAAAGTCCTTTATTTAACAATCAGCGAATTACCGGTCATTTCAACAGGTTTTTCAATATTCATTAAATCCAACAACGTCGGGGCTATATCTGCCAAACGACCGTCTTTTAAAGAAGAAACTTTTGTTTGTGCATTATATAAAACCGCTTGAACTTTTCCGACAGTATGCGCAGTATATGGCGCACCGGTATTTTCATCTATCATTTTTTCAACATTTCCGTGGTCAGCCGTTACCAACAAAACACCATCAACAGACTTAATTGCCCGCATAACTTTGCCCAGGCACTCGTCTACGCAACCAACAGCTTTAAGCGCAGCATCCATAATTCCGGTATGTCCGACCATATCTCCGTTTGCAAAGTTGCAGATAATGACATCGTATTTTTGCTTTTCAATAGCATCGGTTAAAGCTTCTGTTACTTCATAAACACTCATTTCCGGTTTTAAGTCATAAGTTGCGACTTTAGGACTGTTTATAAGGATTCGCTCTTCTCCTTTAAATTCTCTTTCTTCACCACCGTTAAAGAAAAACGTAACATGCGCATATTTTTCTGTTTCGGCGATTCTAAGTTGAGTAAAGCCATGGTTAGCCACAACTTCTCCAAAGATATTTTTTAAGGCTTCCGGTGCAAAAATTGTCTTCATAAAACGATTATGGTCAACCGAATACTCAACCATGCCGACAAGCTCGGCAAAATGAATGATTTTCTTTCTTTCAAATCCGTTAAATTCCTTATCACCTAAAGCATAGAGAATTTCACGAGCCCTGTCTGCCCTAAAGTTTATCATTAAAACAACATCACCGTCTTTTGTGCCCTTATAATCACCGATAACAGCAGGGATAACAAATTCATCGGTAACACCATTCTTATAAGAGGCTGTAATAGCTTCTTCTGCGGTAGCAAATCTTTCGCCGTCTGCCAAAACAATATTATTATAAGCTTTTTCAACTCTGTCCCAACGCTTATCTCTGTCCATAGCATAAAAACGTCCGGAAATTGTTGCAATTTGAACATTGCTCAAAGCTTTAATATTTGTCTCAAAATCGTTTAAAAAGCCTTTGGCAGATTGCGGTGGAGTATCTCTGCCGTCTAAGAAGGCATGAACATCTGTTTTGATTCCGTTTTTGTTTAAGATGCGACACATTGCTTCAATATGAGATTGGTGTGAATGTACGCCACCCGGAGACATCAACCCCATTAAATGGCATGTTCCACCGGTTTCTTTTAGCTTGTTTATCATCTCAACAAGTGTCGGATTCTTCTCTAAAGAACCATCTTTAATTGCCAAATCAATTTTCGGTAAATCCTGCATAACGACACGTCCGGCGCCTAAATTTGTATGACCGACTTCGGAATTACCCATTTGTCCGTCCGGCAAACCAACGTCATAACCTGATGTTTCAACAAAACAGTGCGGGTAGTTTTCAAGTAAATAATGCCAATTAGGTGTATAGCCTTTTTCAATGGC
>Ga0247608_10004759_pt1 | contig 14986 bp, 21 predicted proteins | sample 176DNAGHGlowgp2_FD_193490 | JGI IMG/M metagenome (GOLD analysis project Ga0247608, IMG submission 193490) | Sheep rumen microbial communities from Palmerston North, Manawatu-Wanganui, New Zealand - 1766 DNA GHGlow gp2 | ecosystem: Host-associated > Mammals > Digestive system > Stomach > Rumen ...
ACTGATCTAAGGGAAATTGAAAACGATTTTAATGACATCGTAGATCAGTGTATTAATCAGGGGAAGAGGATGTATCTTGACCTTCGCATGATAGCAGCCAGTTCAAAGGCTCATATTTTTGCGGGCAAGCCTCAGACCCAGATGGTAAAGATGGATCTTCCTGAGGAAAAAGAGATATCTGAGGAAGCATCAAAGGTTTCGATAAAGACTGAGATTGAGCAGGGGGCTAATGAGATAAAAGAGCTCCTTCGGAGCGGCGCTGATGAAAAGCAGATCCAAAAGCGCGCCAGAGCTATAGTATCAAGTGAAAGGCTTCTTCATAAATATATACGCCAGGAATCCATAAAAATCAGAGTCTACAAGATTGATATGAACAGCGCAAACTCATTATACAAGGGCTGGGAAGAAACCCTGACACAGAGTTCCGGCGCAGAGAAATTTGTGGTATTTTTCTCAGTGGTACTGACACTCATGAATTATACTAGGTCATCAGCGGGGCTTGTCAGCAAAAACGTCAAGAGTGTGCTGATCCTTGATAATCCTTTTGGAAAAATAACTTCAGCGCATCTTTTGAAGCCGATGTTTGATATAGCAAAGCACTTCAATGTACAGTTGATTTGCCTGTCAGATATCAATAAGAGTGATGTTGTTGGCTGCTTTGATTGCGTTATCAAGCTTGTTATAAAGGCACAGAACCTTTCAAACTTCGAAATAATGACGCATGAGGGTAATGAGAGGATAGAGCATGGCTACTATAAGATTATGAACGGACAGATGAGTTTGTTTTGATGATAAAGACTTTTTTATTTGTCTAAACATATTAGTTGGAGGTATTCATATAATGAATGAATATGGGGAAGTTATCATCTACCAAACAGATGATGGCTTAACGAAACTTAATGTAAATCTTCAAAATGAAACAGTATGGCTTACTATCGATCAAATGGCAGAATTGTTTCAGAGAGATAAATCAACAATCTCAAGACATATAAATAAGATTTTTAAAGAGGGAGAGTTGGTTAGAGAGGCAACTGTTGCATTTTTTGCAACAGTTCAAATTGAAGGTGGAAGAAAAGTTGAAAGAAACATAGAGTACTTTAATCTGGATGTTATTATTTCTGTTGGATATAGAGTTAAATCTAAGCGTGGTACACAGTTCCGAATTTGGGCAAATTCCGTACTGAAGGAGTATATTATTAAAGGATTTGCAATGGACGATGAGCGCCTGAAGGGTAATGGCGGTGGAAATTACTGGAAAGAACTATTAGATAGAATCAGAGATATCCGTTCGTCGGAAAAAGTTCTTTATAGGCAGGTTCTAGATCTTTATGCAACCAGCGTGGATTACAATCCAAAAAGTGACGAGTCAATCCAATTCTTCAAAATTGTTCAGAATAAATTACACTATGCAGCACATGGTCATACAGCAGCTGAAGTGATTTATGAAAGAGCAGATGCTGAAAAGCCTTTTATGGGATTAACTTCATTTGCGGGTGAGTTGCCCGCACTTAAGGATATTGGAATCGCAAAGAATTATCTGAAAGAGGATGAACTAAAGATTCTAAACAATCTTGTATCAGGTTATTTTGATTTAGCAGAGATTAATGCAATAGAGCATAAACCTATGTACATGAGCGATTATGTTGAACAGCTTGATTCGATATTGACTTCCGGAAACAGAAAACTGTTGGAGGGACCGGGGAAAGTTAGTCATGAAAAGGCTCTTAGTAAAGCAAAGGAAGAATACAGGAAATACCAGGAGACAACCATTTCGCCTGTTGAAGAAGAGTATATGAAGAGCATAAAAGATGTTGCAAAAGAAGCAAAAATACAAAGCAGGAAAAAATAGGAATCTGCTTTACTTATGAGGACTCTTGTAACAGAATAGTTATGTCGGTGCAAGACCATCTATATTGCACCTTCACTTGCACCTTTTGCCGGTCAAACTTTGCCAAATATTGCCAAGGATTGCCACGAAAATGAGAAAAACACGTTGGATGAAAATAGGCTTAAAACCAGTAAATACGCAGAAATAGAGGCTTTTTACTAAGATGATTAAGATTTTATTCGTCTGCCACGGCAATATATGCCGAAAACGCTAGAAATATGATAAAACCGGGGGTTTCGAGGGGGGCTGATTGTGAATTTACCTATGATTTACCTATTTTGAATATAAGAATAATTGAAATTGACGATAGAAAGAAATGGCGTTACCATCCCTCCACTGTATGAAGCAGAATAATATTGGTGGAGGAAATGGAATGGTAACGTATGATGAATTCAAGGAATTTATGAGAATCAAAGCTGAAGAAGAGACAGGAGGGCGTGTAAAAGTCAGCAGAGTTAGAAAACTGAATGGAGTGGTGCTTGATGGATTAACTATAATGACCACAGACAGCAATATATCTCCGACGATTTATCTTAATGAGTTTTATGATGGTTTCAAGGAGGCGGCAGAATCTGATGATGAAGCTCTTGAAATCATATGGAATAGCATTAGGGAGTTTTATTATCGGCATTTACCTAAAATCAGCTTAAATGTTAATGATTTTATGAGCTGGGATATAGCAAAAAATAAGCTTGTTCCCAGATTGATCAATACTAAGAAGAATATGGAACTACTTGAAGATACTGTGAGTATTGATTTCTATGATCTTTCAATTATTTTTGTAATTAAGGTCGGAAGTGATGAATTTAACGGTTCCATTATGGTAAAGAAGGAGCATACTGATTTATGGAATGTTAGTGCAGAAGATATGTATGAAATAGCGCTGGAAAATATTGCAGATGACTGGAAGATAACATCCATGACAGAGATGCTTAATGAGCTTGGATCAGGGCTTATGGATTGTGATGAACTGGGAAACATGAATATATATGTGCTCAGTAACAAGGATGGGGTATATGGTGCTTCGGCTATGCTGAACAAGGATGTCTTTGATAACATTAAAAAGATGTATGGATTTGATAGAATATATATCATTCCATCATCAGTGCACGAACTGCTACTGATACCTGCAGATAATCAGGAATTGACAGTGGATTACATAAATATGATGATAAGGGAAGTGAACATGACTTCACTCAATGTTACAGAAGTACTGAGTGATCATGTATATGTATATGACATCAGGAAGAATAAACTGGTTGCATAATGTTACATTGTACTGTAGACAGCCTCGTAGGGGGCTGTCATTTTTTAACTTTGTTATTGTAAGTGCACTGCCAAAAAAAGGACATATAATAGATATAAGTATGTCTTGAAAACCACAATATAGTGCTGAATAAATCATAAAATCGTTGTGATATTATCATTAAAAGAAGCGGAGAGTATGTTCTTAGGATGTGATATAATATAAGAGCAGAGATATGTAATTAATAGAAAAAAGATATGACATTATAATATCTATGTAAGATTTTTGTGCAAGGAGGAATTGCTATGAGTACAGCTAAAAAGCTTATTATAGATAGAATAAACAGCATGCCCGATGATATGGATGAAATGCAGGTTCTGGACAGATTGTACATGCTTTCAAGACTGGAGCACAGCAGAAAGCGCTGTGAAACAGAGGGTACAATAAAAGATTCAGATCTTGACGAACATTTCAGGGAGAAGAGAAAACAGTATGCTGCATTATGAATTGGAATGGTCTCCAGATGCCCTGGAGGATTTGGATGAGATTTGGGATGCCATAGCGTGGGATGCTGATCCGGATATGGCAGATTCCTTTATTGATCAGCTGCGTGAAGTAGCAAGGGGCATCTGTGGAAACAGCAAGAAGGGCAGGATAATACCCGAGTTGGGGCTTGAAGCATTCAGAGAGGTTTATTATAAGGGATTCACGATAGTGTACGAGATAACAGAGGAAACTATTCTTGTGCATGAAGTGTTTAATCAGAAAAGGATTTACATAAGGTCATATCCCAGAAAGAAAAGAGAATGAAAAATGTCAAAGGCAAAGATAACGTTCAAAGAGATGTGTGAAAAAACAAATATCAATTACAATTCTGCATGTAGTTATAAGAGTAAACACAAAGAGTTGACGAATTCAGAGGTAATTGTGCACTTCAGACCAGAACTGCGTATTAATATATTTGGAGAAGTAATTTTAGAGGATGGCTCAATTTTGGCATGTTCTAAATAAATGACATTAAAGGAGAAGATTACTATGGGAAAGAAGGCAAAAAAGAGTTCAGTCGAATTACTGCAAAAGGTGTTTGATTTTCTTGGCAGATATGGTGGTGTAATTGAGACAAAGAATCCTGAGAGTTGGTGGAATCTGGACGTTGAGGTTGAATTTATAGAGGGGGAAAATAAAGATATACAAATAGCGCTTTATAAAATTCTTGATGGTGGGGACGCATGTTTTGATCCTCAGTTCTTGCTCAGTTTAACCATGGATGGTGATAAGATAAAGAGCGCTGTGATTAATGAGATGTTACAAAGAACTTTGTCTGGGGATAGCTGGATTGATGAGAACGATATCTGGCATGGAATGGGAGGTGAACAAAAAGCTAATCCAGGATTAGCAGATAGTTTTGACCAATTTATGCACAGTGTTGCTGTGGATGGACCATATTTGTCAGATCCCCAAAATGTAGAAAAAAGAGATAAAACACTTGCGGATTAGTGTTGAGATAGAAAGATTGGCTGCTCTACCAGAAAAAGGTAGGGCAGTTTTTTATTGTAGAAATATCACCCTTGTCACGGACAACGTTGCCTTAGAATATTTCAATCCTGGCATTCTCCCTAACTTTATGTGTTTATCTCCTTGAATTATCACCACTGACAACGCTGAGCCCCAGCGTTTTAATAAATCCAGGATAGGAACTGAAACAAAAGCAATAGAGTAGATTTAGAGGAGGGACATCAAAATGTTAGCTTATGGATTTGGAAGAAAGAATAAAGGACTATTTGAGATTGATAATACCCTTGAGGCGCTGCAGGAATTTGTCGGTGGATACATTGAGGTGATATACATTGGAAATGATTTGTGTTTGGTTTGCAATGAGGAGGGGAAGCTCAAAAACCTAGAAGTCACAGTAGCTTTTGTAGATGATAATGATGAGGTAAAAGATCTAATCGCTGGTGATAGTTTTGTGATCAGGGATAATGGAGAAAGTGACTTCGAGGGAATAAGGGAAGGAGATGTGGAACACATTAAAAAATATCTGAAAGAAGTTGCTACATAAAGAACAGGTTTGATGGTGATAATGAAATAGTGTTTGGACAGGTTGTTAAAGATAGGGTGTTGATTGAAAGGATCAGCACCCTGCCTGGTTTATAAGAAGTTTTGGAAGGGCAGCAATAATGTCGTGATATACATGGGCGTAATTCGATAGGGAAATATGGAAACTACGATTTCTTGATAAAAGAAAAAATATTTTATTCGGAATCATGTTTATCACAGCAGGAGGTATAACAGTGCTTAAGAGTATGCAGGAAGTACTTGAATATGGATTTGAGTGCATCAATGAACATTATTTTGGAGGAGAGTTACCAGCAATAGTCATTACAATAATGAGTAGCCCACGTAGTAATGGACATTTTACGGTGGGGAAAGAGTGGCGTCTTTTTGAGGAACGATTAAATGAGATCAATCTGAGCGCTGAACATTTGGATAGGCCAATAGAGAATATAATGGCTACGCTGTGCCATGAGATGGTCCATTTTTATTGTCAGATAAATAATATCAAGGACGTTAGCAGTAACGGGAGGTACCACAACTCAAAATTTAAGGAAGAGGGAGAAAAGAGAGGTCTCATTCTCAGTTATGATAAGTACATTGGCTGGAGCATAACACAACCATCTGAAGAATTTATCAAGTTTATACATCAGTGTGGAATTGAGAAACCCATGGATATCAACAGGGATGGTGCGTTAATAGATATGGCAACGCTTATAGGACTCATGGGTGGAACATCAGGTGTGGAGGGTATGACTGGTAAGGGACAATTGCCAATTGCCAAGAAGAAAACAAGTACACGTAAATATGTATGTCCTTGCTGTGGAAACACATTCAGAGCAACCAAGGACATCAATGTTCTTTGTATGGATTGTAATGAGCAGTTTGAGAAAGTAGAGCAATAGCGTGGCTGTTTCAATTTGAAGTCTTATTTTTGAAACAGGGAGAGATGGAGTATAAGTTAATATAACATTGTGCTGAAAAAGGATTACCGGGTGAAAATTGGTAGTTCTTTTTTTGTTGAAGGGAAGAGATGTGTTTAAAAATATTATGACGTGTTTTTGTACGTGAAATGGAGGTATAAATGTAATTTATATCTGGTTTGTAAGAGAAAAGACTGGGTGTGGGTTACATGGAACATATTGATGTTGCATTACAGCTATGGATGTAGTGTGGCGGCTATAAATGAAAGGAGAGAAAGAATATGGCAGCATTTACGTTGTATGAAGATGAATCTATATTATTTAAAACGTTAGATCCATCAATTGCAACGTCAATTCTTTGTCATAGTGGTATTTTACATAGTGACAAAAAGTTGATTTGTCTTGGAAGCAACAAAGAAAATGAGGTATTCCGGGTAAATGACACAAACATTTGTATAATGCATGTGGAATGTAGTTTCTGCATTCTTGTGGATTATATGCTTGATGATATATATATACCCGGAAAAATATTGGAGAATCATTATGGAGTTTATCAGTCCCAAAATTGTAGAGACTGGGTAAAAAACACTAAGAGTGGTGAACTTATCGGGTACGACCTCAAGGAGTATGGGAAGAAATCAATAAGAAAATCAGGTCAATCTCTTGACCATTGGGCTGAGACTTTCAATGAGCTCGATAAGTCTAAGAGATTCATTCCTAAGCAAGACAATGCAGGACCTTCCCACAGAAGAAAGATATGCATTAACAACAACGAAGATCTTGAATGGCTGATCGAAAGGATAAGATTTATTGACAGAGAGCCAGGGGGAACATTCCTGATGTAAACAGAAAAAAAGGTGCTGTAACCATAGATGCAGCGCCTTTTAATTTTGTAGGTACACTGCTAACTATTATCAGACATGCTGTGAAACGTTGAGTACTAGTAGTGAAAGGAAAAGTGACGATAGAAAATGCTTAAAAATGATTATAGGTTAATTTATATATGTTAAATAAATTGTCAAATTGCCATTCACATCAACTCAAATTGAACACATTTTTAGGAATTAAGAATGTTGAGATAGGGTATAGCCAAGATCAATGCTAAAGAATGAGCACATTATTTGACAGTTCAACTTGACAATCATGTAATTCAGCGTTCCAATCGGATCACGGGAAGAGAGGTTTATATGAAGGTAGCTTACGTTAGAGTATCCACAGTTGAACAAAACGAAGCTAGACAGCTTGAAGCAATGAAGAATATGGATATAGAAAAATTCTACACTGAAAAAATATCTGCTAAGAATGTAGCAGACAGAGAACAGTTAAAAATGATGTTGGACTTCGTCAGAGAAGGAGATGAAGTTTATGTTGCAGATTTCAGTAGATTAAGCAGGAGTGTGAAAGATCTTCTGAGTATAACTGAGACGCTTGAAAATAAAGGAGTCAGACTTGTAAGTCTCAAAGAAAATCTCGATAGCAGTACTGCCACTGGAAAACTAATGCTCACAATGATAGGTGCTATAGCAGAATTTGAAAGACAAAATCTCCTCGAGAGGCAAAGAGAGGGCATTGCAATTGCCAAATGCCAACATAAGTATACTGGTAGAAAACCCCTGGAGCTGGAAAATTGGGAAGAGATCTCCAAGGCTTGGGAAGAGAAAAAAATCACCGCAGTACAAGCTTGTGAGCTATTGAAAATTTCTCGTGGAACATTTTACAACAGATTGAAAAAACCACGTCATGAGGGAAGCGAGCAATGAATAATTATATTCTCACATAATTTATGAAAAATTTATGAATACTTACATGTAATTGAGATATCATATTAGTTGAATGATGGATTTTTCTTAGAAACGAATAATATATGGTAGTATATATGTATAAGGTAAATAAATAAATTTGATTTTTCAATAAAGGAGTAAAGGTTATGATTAAATCAATGATTAAGAGAGTAGCAACAATCGCCCTTGCAGGAGCAATGATAATAGGCAGTTTATCAGTGAATAATCTTCAGGTCGAGGCTAAAGAACATAAGAGCACTATACTCTACACAAGTAGAGAAGCTTACTGGGAGGATTGGATGAGTGTCAAAGGTAGTTATCCAGCAGACTTCTGGGAAGGCGATTTTGCATATGATAAACTTACTGATACAACGGTAGTAGTTAAAATTTTCATGGGATATGAAAATACAGTAATAAATATTCCTGCAACAGTAACTCATGATGGTATTACATATACAGTAACTAAAGTCGGAGGAGTTAAGTATTGGGAAGATATATATCTAGGCGATGATCAATTTCCAAATTTCGGAAATTCATTCACAGGCTTGATAATTCCTAATACTGTAACAGAAATAGGTGAGTCAGCATTTGTTGGAATGAACATCAGTGGAAAAATCACAATCCCTGATACAGTTACAAAGCTTGGTGAAGGAGCATTCGCAGCTAATGAGACAGCAACTGAAATTGTAATAGGCTCAGGCATAACAAAAATACCTAAGATGTGTTTTTCAGGAAACACTAATGTTACTAAAGTAACAATTGGTAAAAATGTAAAGACAATAAGTGAAGAAGCATTTGCAGATTGTAAGCTTAAGAATGTAGTAATAAAGTCAAAGAAGCTTAAGAAAATTGGTAATAATGCATTTGCATGTTGTAAAGAAACACATAAAAATGGATACACTGGCTATAAAGGAGTAAGCCGAAAAATCACAGTTAAAGTACCTAAGTCAAAGCTTAATGAGTACAAGAAGCTTGTTACAAAGTCTTGGAAGAATACTAATGGATATACAAAAGACAATAAGTACACATTCAAAAAGATGTAACACTAAGATAACAGCCCTATCCAATAAGGATAGGGCTTATTTTTCTGCTAAAAGATATTTTCAATAAATTCTAAGGAGATAATTTTATGAGACTTGCACTACAATCACCAAACATAAAAATAAGATTAGATGCATATAATTGTGAACGCGGAACAATAGGATATTGTCCAGTCTGTTTAGAGAAAGTTAAAAATCATGTAGGAGATATAAAAAGACCCTATTTTGCACATCCTAAAAATAGTGATTGTATAAGTACACACTGGGATATGTCAGATTGGCATATAGATTGGCAAAACAAATTTCCAATCGAGAACCAAGAGATTGTAGAACGAGCAAATAATGAAATACATAGAGCTGATGTTTTAATAAACAATACAGTTATAGAATTTCAGCATAGTCCAATAAACAGGGAAGATTTTGATAACAGATGTAGATTTTGGATAGGACAAGGTAAAAACATTGTATGGCTATTTGATTTACAAGATAAGGCATATAAATTAGATTGTGGTAATGATATAGAGTTAAGAGTGTTTGAAATGTTGCATCAAACAGAATACTTGTTTAAAGCAAATTTACATTTTCAGATCAATGATAATACAATATTAAAAGTAACAGGTGGACACGAAGGTGACTACTTTACACATGGATATTTTACAACTGACAATCTAACACCAGAAGAGTTCATCAAGCAATACAGTACAAATTGAATAATAGAACTAAATACATACAATAGAGTAGGTAAGGAACTATTACAAAAAAGTAGTAGTTCTTATTTTTATGCTCAACCTTATATAAAAGAAAAAATATAAATGGAGGATAATTACATGTACAGCACTGATGATACAGCAGAAAGCATCAATAGTTTTGAGGAGCCAGAAGATATGCTTTCAAGATACCACTTCCACAATATAATATATTTATATGGCGTATTTGAGGATAATATAGCTAATGAGATATGTGGAAGTAACAACGCAAAAATGCCATTAGTATTATATGAAACACCAATGACAGCATATAAATTACAGAAAGATAATCTACAAAATCCAAGAATATTACGTTTTGCAGTAGATATTAATCTTAATGGTTCAGTAGATGAACTAGTAGAAGAGTCAGCTATACAGATAAAAAATTCCAAACTCACAAAAGATGAAATATACACTAGAGCAAAATACATAAGAAGCTATAACTCAAAAGAAAAGTGTATACAATATAAATTAAATGATAAATCAATCATAATAAATGTTCAGAATATATAAAAGTCACCCAAGCCCAGTCCGACATGGATAGGGCTTATTTTTATACTTAATCTTATATAAAAAATAAAAATAGTAGCTAATTGGAGGAAACACAATGGCATTTGATGAAGAGTTTGATATAATAAGAGAATATAAAACATGGGAGGAAATTCCAGTGTCATCCTTATTATTCAATTCAAATACATCACAGATTTGTTATATAGCAATACCTAAAAGAGAAGCTATAAGTAGAATAAATGAAATGTCTTTACCGAAGAATACAATAGCTTATGAATATAAGGAGAACATTAAACTCAAAGATGATGAAGTCATAATAGCTGTAGAAATAGATACAACAAATATGTATGATACAACTAACTTATCAGAGTTAAATAGTAGTAAATCTGAAAATACACCTCTCATAAGAACAGTAAAACCAATAAATCATCTTGGATACACCAACTACATAGTAGTTTATAGAATAATAGATAACAGAGCAGTAAAGAATCTACATAAGATATAACCAAGTAACACACTTCCTAGTGTCATCTACAGACTATTTATATAACAAGCATATTAGTAAAACATAAGTATCAATCAATTAATATCCTTGTCTATGATATAATAATGTCATGGACAAGGATATTATTTATACACATAAATTTGAAATTAATTCTAACAGCACCAAATCAACAGTAGCAGTTTATAAGGATGAGTCTGCTTTTTATAAGCAGCATAATCCCAGTCAAAATTTCTTAGATCATTCAAAACACAACACCACATCATCACAGTTTAAGGAATCAAATTATAAGCAGACGATTAAATCCAGGCGAACCTCAGTACGAAATCTTGCATACAACAACTTTCAACTTTCAGCATCCACATTTATTACATTAACATTTTCAGACCAATACATACCATCAACAATTCAAGAGGCAAACGATTTATTTAGAAAATTTATTAAAAGAATAAACAAGAAATACAACAACTTTAAATACATAGCAATCCCAGTACCATCAAATGCATCAAAAACTAATTCACCACGCCCTCACTATCATATGCTATGCAATTTTAACAACCAAGTAACTGATACTCAAATCAACTCCCTCTGGCAATATGGATACACCTCCAAGAAAACGCCAATTACAGACCAAGAATTTAGAGTGCAGTTAAATTATCTAATAAAGAATTTAGACGAGTCTTCCCAATCGAATTATTCAAAGAGAGGGTATTTATATTCGCATGGCTTAAACAAAACTATAGAAATCAACAATGACCATCCTCAGTATCAGCAATATTTAAAAGAGATAAATGACAGTAAGCAGACATTATATTATAAGTCAGAATATAGAGACCAATATGATATTACACAAGTAGAATACCACAGATCATATTGGTCACAGAAATATCCAGACTTATTTAATAAATTACCACCAGCAACACCAAAATAACATATTAAAATACAGTAAAACATAAGAAGAACTATCACAGAAAAGTGGTAGTTCTTTTTTTGCTTAAAATTTTAAATCTGTGAAATGAATAAGAGAGCGTGGTTTTTATATTTTATGTTTACATAGAATATAAAAAGGAATTGATGTTTCATTTTATCCACCTAAAAATGAAACTTTTTGCTAATAAGGCAGAAATAAATCAACCTTATTAGCAAGGAAAATGCATATTGCTTCAAAATGGAAAACTTATATTTGAAAATATACTTACGTGTTTTGCCTACTAGAATTGATATAAGAATAAAAAATGAAGAGGTGGTAGAGAAATTATGGTAACATGGGAAAACATTGCAGAGTATTTAAAGGACATTAAAGAGAAGCAGGGGATAGCAGGTAAGGTGAACAGCAAGGCATTTGCTGAGATGGTTGGAGTCAGCCTGGATGAGCTCTGCTACCTGTTGGCAAAAATATGTATGAATCAGGAGGTGAAATATGTGCGTTTAAAGGATGAATACAACAAGATCAGGAGGAAGAATGAGGTCCTTGAAGAAAGTTTAGACACGTCGGCAAGGAATAATGTTGAGAAACAGCAGCTCATGGTCAAAGCTGGATTGCCAATAGCCAGAAAATCATCGCGTCTGTCAGAGATGAGGTTACTGATGAAACTAGGCGAATCAGATAAAGAGCTAATGAAGTCTATGGGAATCAGCAGAACAACCTTGTGGAGATATAAAAAAGAATTGAAAGAGAGGGGACAGCATGGGATATTATGAGATTGTTACAGCAGGTCAGGATAAGTGTACAGTGCTGGCAGCATCGGATGACAGGGAAGTTTGTATTAGGGCTGTGGACACATACATAAAGGAATGGATGAGGGGCTGGGGGATAAATAACGTACACCTCTGGCTGTTGTCAGATGGGAGTAAGATAGAAGATATATACGTCAGATTATAATGAGCAGTTAGGAAAGAACGTCATTCTGTAAGGGTGTGTGGAGTTTGTAGAAGGTACCATGCAGAGTGTCGTTTTTTGTTTTGCTATTTTGCTTTTATGGTTTTGATGTTTACTCTGATTGATGTGTGCTGCGTATGATTCAGAATTTTTTTGAAAAAATAAGATTTCTTTTGCGTAGGAAAAATGAATCTACATGGGGGTCAAATGTAGATTGGACTAGTTGGCTAAAAAACGCTACATGAATCGATACATTGGTTAATTTCCTACATTTTTAATGAAGCAGGATCTGGTATGAGTATTTTATTAAGGGGGATTTTGAATTTTTGACATTGGATAATATATGGCAGGAGACTGCCTGGAAAAGAACTGCATATACAATGCTGTGTCGAACATTTTAAATATGAAAATGATTCGGTGAATATCTACAACATCTCTAATAAACATGATCAATCCCCTTGCAGTACGTCAATAGAATCGCGCTGGTTGCAGCGTTACATTTTTATTGAAGTTAAGGAACATAACAAAAAAAGGAGGAAGTGGTTATGTGTAGAAATAATATCGTAGTTAACAGACTTATGCTTGGAAACAGAGAGCTTGGCTGGGAAGTATGGAATGGGAAGAATGTTGAGGAGTATACATCAAAGCAGCTTCAGGACATGATCAGGAATGGGAAAGATAAGGTTTATGGATTGTGCGTAGGTGCAGATGGAGAGCTTGAAGCAGATAAGGAAGGCTTTTTTACAACTTCAATCATGGAGCACAGACACGTTGGAAACTATAGGGCAGTTGATAGTGATATTCCTGTAAATATGGCATATATCTGTTATGGCACATGCGAGGCTAAGGGCGAAGTGCTTTATAAGTGCATTTCAAATAAATTCGAACAGATGCAGCTCTCAGAAGAACAGCTAAAGGCATATTTGACATTGGGGATACTGACCGGTGGAGCAAGGATCAAGGATGGTAAGATTGAGTGCGTTGAGGTTGGGGCTGAGAAAAAGCAGACAGACGTAAGCGTACAAGAAGAACCAGATAAAGATAGCAAGGAACTTGTTGAGAAGAATGAGGAAAAGAAAGCAGTTTCAAAGAAAGAAGAAAAGAGTAAGCTATCATCAGGAAAGCAGGTAACATCTAAAGGAGGGAAATAAATCATGAATGCAGTTGATATCATTTTCATAATAACAGCGCTTCAGATATGGGGAGTCTGTCAGCTGTATATGATTAAAAATATAGTGCGTGGAGCAAGATGGTTTATAGGCTATGTTACAAAGGATCTGTATGAAGTTGATAAAGAATAAATTGTAAGTGCACTGCTAAAAAAATAAAACTGAAATAGTCCCATGGAGATTATGGAATATAACCTTCATGGGATTATTTTATGCTTAAGGTCTTTGATTAAATTACATTTTTGATTACTTATATGTGAATTTAGGTAGTTTCAATTAGGAAATGAAATGGAGGTGTAGAAATGAGGATAGAACAGGATTTTATGCTGCTTAATTTAAGCAAAGATCACAGAGGTGTGCTTAAGATACTTGGAGATAGGGAGATTGTTGTGGATATAAAGGTGCTGGATGATGCTGATGAATCAGATAATACATGGCTTATGGAACAGACTCTTGCACTGTATAAGGCATATCATGCAAGAGTAACAGGAACAGCATCATAAATTTAGTAATTGATTTTGTAGAAATGGAGCATGCAGAGATGAGTGGAAGCAGTTTTAGGTTGGTACCCAAGATGGTTGATAACTCAACCTTTGGGATATGGATAGTTACAAACAGTGGAGAAACAAGGCAGATAGGGCAGTTTATAGTTCCAAATGATGGTCAGATGAATGATAATCTGGACGCAGCGCAGGAAATTTGCAACATTATGAGAAAAAGGATCAGAAGAAGTGTTTAGTGTTTTTAGATAGGCATCCATTTCTCTCCATTTTTATATAGCTGGTCGGATGATGTGATAAGCATTGTCTGGCCAGCTTTTTTGATGAGTTTATATATCAACTGGGTGTTGACTCTTATGATATTTTTGTCTTGAAATCAGTGTGATATGAGTAAAGAAATTTTGTCTGGAATTTATATAAATCACGACAAAGGGGTAATCAATTTTTTTGAGTGAAATTGGGGTGAAAATGATTAAGAAATGGTTTGTGGGAGAAAAATATGTGTTTGGGGAATGGCTGAGAAAGGGATACAGATTCAGGACTGGTTGTGAAAACAGTCTACATGGAATAGTGATGGAAAATGGATAAGCTGAGTTAAAGACCTTTTGTCTGGGGGAGCTGGTGTTTATTCCGGTACGGAGAAAAATTTTAGGTGAAGAGGAAAAGACAGCATGAGTATGCATCAGTCTGGAGCAAAAGGGGATAAATAATTGTGACATAGTAATATAATGTTGAAACAGAGCAATCTGA
>Ga0247608_10004760_pt1 | contig 14985 bp, 9 predicted proteins | sample 176DNAGHGlowgp2_FD_193490 | JGI IMG/M metagenome (GOLD analysis project Ga0247608, IMG submission 193490) | Sheep rumen microbial communities from Palmerston North, Manawatu-Wanganui, New Zealand - 1766 DNA GHGlow gp2 | ecosystem: Host-associated > Mammals > Digestive system > Stomach > Rumen ...
TGAAGAATATCACTATCGAGAATAATTCCGCCCGACTGGGACAGGCTGTGGCCCTACATACCGAGGGGGACCGTCTGACGTTTGTCAACTGCCGTTTCCTGGGTCATCAGGACACCATCTATACAGGTAATGCCAAGACACGCCTTTACTTCAAGGACTGCTACATCGAGGGCACTACCGACTTCATCTTTGGCCCATCGACGGCTTGGTTCGAACACTGCCAGATATTCTGCAAGGCCAACTCGTATATCACCGCTGCCTCGACACCACAGGACGTCGCGTACGGGTACATATTTAATAATTGTAGCATCAGCTGCGACCAAGGAGTCGATAAGGTCTATCTCGGACGTCCTTGGCGCGACTACGGCTATACACTGTTCATGAACTGCCAGCTGCCCCGTCAGATTCGTCCAGAGGGTTGGCACCAGTGGCGTCCTGAAGCCGTGAAAACCGCCCGCTACATGGAGTATAACAATACGGGCGAGGGCGCTGCCACTGACAAGCGTGTGGCGTGGAGTCGCCAACTGACCAAAAAAGAGGCCTCGAAGATTACCCTCGAAGCCGTATTCGCTATTAATGATACATGGAAAGTTGAGCCCTAAAGACTCAATTGTTCAATCCCTAAAGATAGTCCATTTGCTTTTTTAGGGCCTGTAGCTCTGAACGTATGTCCATCAGCCGCGTCAGCACCTCGGCTTTGCGGTCAGCACCGTCGCGATTGCTGTTGATAATCTTCTTGGCAGCAGCTAATTTGAATCCACGTACCTTTACCAGGTTGTGAATCAAGCGAATCTGTTCGATGTCTTTCTCCTGATACTGGCGTATCTTGGCAGACCCCGACACTTTGGGCTTCAGATACGGAAATTCCTGTTCCCAATAGCGCAGAGTACTCTCGTTGACGCCAAACATCTCAGCCACCTCACGAATGGAGTAGTACAATTTCAGGTTCTTGTTCAAGTTAAGTGCCATGTTTCTCTCTTTTTGCTGCAAAGATACAAAAAAAGTAAGAAATAAAAAATAAGAAATAAAAATAATTTTGTAATTTTGCAGCAAATTACTAACAAACTATTTAAAAACGTACTATGTCAACATTAACTATTTGCATTGTCGTACTCTTTGTGGTGGGCTATCTTTGTATTGCCCTCGAGAGTTTGACGCGAGTCAACAAGGCAGCCATTGCGCTGCTGATGTGTGTGGGTTGCTGGACGCTGCTGATGTTCGGTCCTGCGGCCTATTATCCAGAGATACCGGCTGATGGCGTCATCCATCATATTGCCGAGGTCATTGAGCATCATCTTGGCGACGCCGCAGGCACACTGTTCTTCTTGATGGGTGCCATGACCATTGTCGAGATTGTCGACACCAACGGTGGATTCAACTTTGTGCGCGACACGATGAAGACACGTTCAAAGCGCAAGCTCCTGTGGCGTGTTGCCTTTATGACCTTCTTCCTATCAGCCATCCTCGACAACCTGACGACTTCCATCGTCATGATTATGGTGTTGCGCAAACTGGTTCAGGAGCGCACCGACCGTCTGATTTACGCCGCACTGGTCATTATTGCTGCAAACTCCGGAGGAGCCTTCTCGCCCATTGGCGACGTTACCACCATCATGCTGTGGATCAAGGGTGTCATCACTACTCAAGGCGTTATCAGCGAAATCTTCGTTCCTTCGCTTATCTCGATGATTATCCCTGCCGCCATTCTCAGTACGCAACTCAACGGCAAGTTCGACAAGGAGCAGAATTTGGTTACAGGCAGTGTCAGCCAGTTCACGAAGGCACAGCGCAACATCATCTTCTGGTTGGGTGTTGGCGGACTGATTTTTGTGCCTATCTTCAAGACCATCACACACCTGCCGCCGTTTATGGGCATTCTGCTGGTACTCGGCATACTGTGGACCACCACCGAGATATTCCATTACAACACCTCTGAGGAAGACACCATGGCCAAGCGTGTCAGCGACATCATGACCAAGATTGACCTCTCGACCATCATGTTCTTCTTAGGCATTCTGATGGCTGTTGCCGTACTGCAGGAAGTCGGCGTACTCACCATGTTAGGCAAGGGACTTGATACCACCTTCGAGGGTAACCACTACCTCGTAACGGGTATCATCGGTGTGCTGTCGTCAATTGTCGACAACGTGCCCCTCGTGGCGGGCTGCATGGGTATGTATCCCGTTCAGGCCGCTGGTGACCTGGCCGTGGACGGTATCTTCTGGCAGCTGCTGGCCTACTGCGCCGGTGTCGGTGGCTCGATGCTCATCATCGGTTCTGCCGCTGGCGTTGTGGTAATGGGTTTGGAGAAGATTACCTTCGGTTGGTATCTGAAGAAAATTACATGGATTGTCTTTGTGGGCTATCTGGCAGGTATCTTCGTCTACTGGCTCGAAAAGACCTTCATCTTCTAACCATGAAGAAGTGTAGAGTTATATCGGCATTGTTGGGCATATTCGTGATGCTTGTGTCGAACACGTTACGAGCTGAGGACGTCATCCAGTTGCGTATTCTTGGTGGCGAGTTGAGCAACTCGGCAGCAACATCGGTGAGTGACATAGAGAAGGTGCTGCCCCGCATGAAGACGTTGGGACTGAACACGGTGCTGGTGCCTGTCTATTGGGAATTCCTCGAACCCGTAGAGGGACAGATGGACTTCACGCTCGTTGACCGTACTATCGACGTGGCCCGACAGCAGGGACTGAAGATTGTACCACTCTGGTTTGGGGCGTGGAAGAACTCGATGTCGTGCTATGCGCCGGCATGGTTCAAGCTTGACGTAAAGCGCTTCCCTCGGGCAGTGACGGCAGAAGGGAAACCGTTGGAGATTGCCTCGTGCTTCAGTGACCACGTGCTGCAGGCCGACTTGAAAGCCTTTTCAGCGCTGATGCAACATATTGCCGAGAAAGACCCTCGGCGCGACGTGGTCATCATGATTCAGATAGAGAACGAAATCGGGATGTTAGAATCGGCACGTGACCACTCACCACTGGCCGAGAAGGCCTACAAGCAGCCTGTACCACAAGCCTTGCTCAAGGCGTTGAGCATCAAACGGCAAGGCACATGGGCAGAAGTGTTCGGTACTGACGACTATGCCGACGAGAAATTTATGGCTTGGCACTATGCCTGCTATGTGGAGCATCTGGCGCAGGCTGCAAGACGCATCCACGACATGCCTCTCTATGTAAATGCAGCCATGAATAGTCGCGGTCGCAAACCTGGTGAATATCCGTCTGCTGGTCCATTGGCTCATCTGGCTGATATATGGAAAGCCGGTGCCCCCGACATTGACATACTCGCACCAGACATTTATGATACGGGCTTTAAGTCGTGGGCTTCGCAATATGCCATGCCTTCAAGACCACAGGATGGCGGCAAGGTAAAGAACCGCCTTTTCATTCCGGAAAGCCGTTGCTGTGCGAACAGTGGCGTGCGCGCCCTCTATGCCTTCGGTGAGCATCAGGCCCTCGGCTTCTCACCCTTTGCCATTGACCAGGCTTCACCGAAAGAGACTGGGTCTGTCACGCAGGCTTATCATCTTCTGCGCGAAATCTTTTCTCTCACTTCTCACCATTCACCTCTCGCCACTCAGTCATGGGGACTTCTGTTTGACCAGGAAGACCGCGAGCGTATCATTGACGACAATGGTGTGTTGATAACCTGCCGCCACTATTTCACCTTGCCTTGGGATGCCCGTGCCACTGACGGCTCTACATGGCCTGAGGGCGGCGCCATGCTCATCCGGTTGGGCAAGTACGACTATCTGCTGGCAGGCAGCGGCGTGGTGATTGACTTCAAGACACGTACAGAAAAGCAACAAGAACAACAGAAGGAATTAGGAGAAGACGGTTTTGCTGAAGCAGGCGGTAATCGTTCAGGATTCTCAGTGCTTGGCTCACAGTTCTCCGGTTCTCGCCTGGGACTCCTTTCTGTTGACGAGGTAGACGTCGACCATCAGGGACAGATGCACTTCCTCCGTCGTCACAACGGCGATCAGAGTCATCAGGGCCGTCATGCCCGTATCAGTGTTGGCGAGTGGAAGATGCTGCACATACAACTCTATGAATACTAAAAACGCAAGCCAAACACAAAAAGCTTGCGACACCAAAGGGTTATACGCACTTGCGTAACTGCTGACGAACCGCCTTGCGCGCCTGGCCAAGGCGGTTCTCTACTTGTTTGTAGGGAAGTGACAGTTCTTGGGCAATATCGCTGACCTTCATGCCGTCGTAGATATGCAAGCGGTAGATCTCACAACAGGCTTTAGGCAGGCGGGCCAACGAGCGCTCCATACGTTCCATGAGCTGTTGGGCAGAGAAGACAGACTCTACGCTGTCGTCGGAAGTCTGACAGCTGAAGTCTGAGGTCTGAATATAGTGTTCGTATTCTTCATGGACGTGGCGACGGCGATAGTAGTCGCACACAGCATGGCGAGCCATTGTATGGAGGAGACTTGGTAAGGTTTGGGGAGTAATGAGGTGCTGGCCACGAAGCAGGCGCAGGAATATATCCTGCACAATATCTTCTGCTTCGATGGCGTCAACAGTACGCACCGCGATGAAACTCACCAGTTCATCGCGATGCATCGAATAATAATTTGATAAAAGTTGGTTATTTACTTGCATTTTTCTCACTCATTCACAACCTTTTGAATCGTTCCGTCCTCGTTATAGAACAAACGCTGAATCTTCAGTGAACGCAAATGGGTGATATCATTTGAGGGAACACAGTCGTGGTAGCACAGATACCATTGTCCTTTGTACTCTACGATAGAGTGATGGGTTGTCCAACCTACGACGGGATCGAGGATAACGCCCTGATAGCGGAATGGTCCATAGGGGTTGTCGCCAATAGCATAGCAGAGGAAATGGCTATCACCTGTAGAATAAGAGAAATAGTACTTACCATTATACTTGTGCATCCATGAAGCCTCGAAGAAACGATGCGGGTTGCCTGCCTTCATGGGCTCTCCGTTCTCGTCGAGTACGACAACGGCACGGGGTGCCTCGGCAAACTGCTGGACATCGTCGCTCATGCGTACCACACAGCTGTTGATGGCTGGCGAATCGGCTTTAGTAAAGAGCTCACCCTTGTGATCGGGAGCGGCACCGAGGTCGATGAGACCGTTCTCTTCGCCATATTTACCGAAGACGGGAGCCAGACCGTTGGGCAGCGGACGCCACCACTGGAGCTGTCCACCCCACAGGCCACCGAAATAGCAGTATATCTGACCGTCGTCATCCTTAAACACGCAGGGGTCGATAGAGAACGAGCCACGAATGGGCTTCTCCATAGGCGTGAACGGGCCTTCGGGCTTGTCGGCTACAGCGACACCGAGACGGAACACACCATCGTAGGCCTTAGCAGAGAAGATCAGGTAATACTTGCCATCCTTCTCAACGCAGTCATTATCCCACATCTGCTTCTCGGCCCAGGGTACATCCTTCACGTCGAGGATGACACCATGGTCAGTGGCATCGTCGTTCTCGACATCATCCCAAGAGAGCACGTGGTAGTCCTTCATCTGGAAGTGGCCGCCATCATCGTCGAAGGCTGCTCCTGCCTCCCAGTCGTGAGAGGGATAGATGTAGAATCGTCCGTTAAACACATTAGCTGAGGGGTCAGCCATATAGTCACTTGGGAAAAGATAACGTGGTAATTTTGCCATAATAGTAATTATTTATATAGTTTGATAATGTCATTGATAATAGGCTTTGCTTGATACTGGCGGTCAAAGAGCAACGGATAATTGGTACGCCCCTTGATGGGCCAACCATTGAGCCAGGAATTGCCGTCTGAGACACCCCATAGGGTGATGCGTCCAATCTGCGAACGATGCTTGTAATAGATATTGAAGAGGTCGAGCCAACGCTTGTCGAGTTCCTTCTGCTTGTCCTTAGGCAGACCATTGACGTATGGGTTGTATTTCTGCTGGAGTTCGAAGTTCTGAGCGATGTCGGCACCACCAAAGCCCTCAGGATTGGGCAGTACATTGATATCGAGCTCGGTAATCAGCACTTTCACGCCACAAGCGGCAAAGGCATCGATACTCTTTTCGTACTCTTCCAGATTGGGATAGTCGAGTCCGTTATGGCTCTGCATGCCCACACCATCGATGCGCAGACCCTTGGCCTTCAGGTTGCGAACCAGACGGCATACGGCTTCGCGTTTCTTGGCACCGGCCATTGAATAGTCGTTGTAGTAGAGCTCAGCATCAGGGTCGGCCTCATGGGCAGCACGGAAGGCTATCTCGATGAATTCCTCGCCCAAGAGATTATAGTACTTGGACTTGCGGAATGAACCATCGTCCTCGATAGCCTCGTTGACAACATCCCAACCGAATACCTGTCCCTTGAAATGGCCTACCACGGTCTTGATGTGCTTGATGAGTCGTTCCTTCAGCACCTCCTTAGACACAGGGCTGGCGGCATAGCCGTTGGTAAACCACCAGTCTGGGGCTTGTGAATGCCATACCAGACAATGACCATTCACCTTCAGTCCTAACTGTTGACAGTAGTTTACAAACTTGTCGGCTACACGAAAATCGAAGATGCCTTCTGCCGGAGCCAGCACTTCAGGCTTCATGCAGTTTTCTGCCACAGCACAATTGAAGTGGTTCTTGAGAACAACGTCAGCCTCGGGTACCTGTCCGTCACTCTGCCACTGGTTGACAGCGGCACCAATAAGACAATACTTACCAATGGCATCTTTCAGCCCTTGAGCATTGGCGGTGGCCATACAGCCAACCGCCATGAGAGTTAACAGAAGTTTTTGCATACTTTATTTGCTACGCTTCTCAATTTCCATATTAATCTTGTCGATGACCTCGTCAGTCAACTCATAGCGTGAGATGATGAACATGGCAAGCGCTAACAGCAGGGCGGGGATGACGCAGACAAGCCACAGGATACCTTCCTCGGCAAATGGAGTCTGGTCGATGACATTGCTGTTATAGCCAACATATGCCAATACAGCAGGGCCGACAATGCTACCGAAGGTCATACCGGCCTTGAAGAACAATCCCGTCAGAGCGTTCACGATACCTGAGATACGGCGGCCCGTGGTGTATTCGCCATAGGAAATCACTTCAGGAACCAATGCCCACATATAACCCGTGGCCACAATCACGCCCGTACTCTTAATAAACTGAGCCACATAAATCATCATCATGCTGGGACTATCCATCTTGGAAATGAAGTACAACATTATCATTCCGATGATAGCGGCACCAAGGAAGAGGTAGAACATATTCTTCTTGCCGACCATACGCTTGAACCAGGGAACCAACGGCATGAACAGGAATGCAGGGATTGAACCCAGAGCCATGAAGATAGACAACTCCTGAGCAGAGCCGTGCAGATTGCTGTTGATGAAATAAGCACCGGCAGCATTACCCACTGACATCATGGCAAAAGCAGTAATGAAGAAGAAGGCGAGGACGCGCAAGGGACGGTTGCGCAGGAACTCCATCCAGAGGTCGCTGACCTTCACATCCTCAGTAGCCTTGGCATCCATGACAACGCGCTCTTTACACTGGGTAAAGCAGAACACGAGCAGACAGAAACCTACAATAGCATAAATAGTCATCGTCGTGAACCATGCTGACGGGTCTTTGGGAAGACTATCAGATGGTGCACCGGCAATCAGAGCAATGAACAATGGCAGACCAGAGTTAACAGCCAGACCACCAAGGTTTGCCATGAACATACGTACTGAGGTCAGCACGGTAATTTCGTTGGTGTCGCGCGTCAGTGATGAGTTCAGTGCGCCGTATGGTACATTGATAAAGGTATAGAGCAACTGCATGGAAATGTAGGTAACATACGCATAAATCAGCGATGGTGCAAAGCCGTTCCAGAAGCAGAGAATGGCAAAGCCTGAAAGCGGAATACCCACATACAGCAAATACGAACGGTATTTACCGTAACGAGGGTTGCTCTTGTCAATGAGTGCACCCACAATAGGATCCCAAATCACGTTTGCCACATTGCCGACCAAGAACATCACAGCCACTGCTGACGGTGTCAGACCATAAATGTCAGTGTAGAAGAATAACAGGTAAGTACAAATTACCTGGAAAATAAGATTCTGTGCCAGGTCGCCTGAACCAAAACCGATTCGCTGCAACCAAGAGAGTTTGTAGAAGCCTTTGGCTCCTTGGTTTTCTGTAGGTGTCATGATGAATAGTTTTATTTATAATTATTGAGCGCAAAGGTACGACATTTTTTCGACATTGATATTTTGATATGTAACAAATACCTTCTTGATTTGTTTCATTTTACAAGAATGAGCTGTTTTTCGACAAGCAATTAGATTAATTTTTCTAATTTTGCATCATCGAACTAACAAAAAACATCATGAAACAAAAACTATTAATTTGCTGTTGGCTGTTAGCTTTAGGCTGTTGGCTGACAGTTGATGCAAAGGTTACACTTCCTCAATTGTTCCAGTCGGGCATGGTGCTACAGCGGGGCAAGCCTGTTCCTATTTGGGGTAAGGCCAATGCAGGCGAACAGGTTGTGGTCACTTGGCAGAAGAAGCAGTACACAGCCACAGCCGATGCTGACGGGCGTTGGCGTGTTGACCTGCCTAAGATGAAAGCTGGCGGTCCATACGTTTTGGAAGTGAAAAGTGAAGGAGTGAATAGTGAAAAGGTGGTCATCGAGGATGTCATGGTAGGCGATGTATGGCTCCTGTCTGGTCAGTCGAATATCGATGTGACCATTGAGCGCGTCTATCCCCAATATGTTGACGAGATTGAGCAATTCAACATTCCACAAGTGCGTCTGTTCCGTGTACAGAACGAGACCAACACGCATGGTGTGCAAGACGACATCCGTCGTACCTCCATCAACTGGAAGCCTCTGACCAAGCAGAATGCCTGGCTCTTCTCGGCTGTAGGTTCATTCCTTGGCAAGCGCATGTGGGAAAAGAATAAGGTCGCTCAGGGCATTATCGTCAACAGTTGGGGTGGTACACCCATCGAGGCATGGATCAGTGCCGACTCGCTGAAGAAGGACTACCCCATGCTGATCAAAAAGCTTGCATTCTATCAGAACGACAACTATGTGCGGGCCCAGATGCAGGCTAACAACGAGGCCAACAAGCGATGGGATGAACTGCTGAACAAGGCCGACAAAGTTCAATCCTATTCTCAGTCCAACTATCAGGATGGCAACTGGAAAACCATTAACCAGGACAACTGGAACTGGCGCGGCACAGGTTCTGTCTGGCTCCGTCAGCATATTAATATAAATAAGGAACGCGCGGGAAAGCCTGCCCGCCTGTTGCTGGGTACACTCTTCGATCAGGATGTCACCTATCTGAACGGCAAGGAAATAGGTCATACCTACTACCAATATCCCCCACGTCGCTACGATATCCCTGAAGGATTGCTCCATGAGGGCGACAACGTTATTGCCATACGTTTTATCAACAAATATGGTGCTGCACATTTCATTCCGGAGAAGCCTTATCTGATAGCTTTTGGTGACGATCGCTTCTCGCAGAATCCCATGCCGAAGGATGTTATCCCACTTAGTAAGACGTGGAAGATGCATGTTGGTGCCGAGATGCCTTCGTGTCCCAGTGGCGACGTGTCGATGCAAAACCAACCCACCACGCTTTACAATGCCGTGCTTTACCCCTTGGCACCATACGCCATCAACGGTGTGGTATGGTATCAGGGCGAATCGAATACGGGCAACCCTACCCCATATGCCGATTACCTGAAGAAACTGATGGGTTGTTGGCGCGACCGTTGGCAGGAACATTTGCCTTTCTGCATCGTACAGTTGGCCAACTACGACGGACGACAGCAGACTGGCAACCCACGTCCCATCGATCTTCAGGACACACCTGTAAACTATAGCGGATGGGCAAGTCTGCGTGAGGCTCAGCGCCTTGCAGCCAAAAATGATGCCCTTGCCGAACTGGCTGTCATTAACGACTTGGGCGAGACGGTTGACATTCATCCTTTGCGCAAGAAGGAAGTGGCCGAACGTATCGGCCTCTGTTTCGACCGTCTTATATATAACAATAATAAGGTTAAGCTGTCACCTGAGGTTATTTCTACTGAAGTACAAGATGTCAATGTGGTGCTCACGCTCGACCAACCTGTACAGGCTGGAACGCTCTTTGACTTTGAACTGGCTGGTGCTGACGGACGTTTTGTCAAGACAGAAGCCGTCGTCGTGGCAAATAAACCTACCGAAATTATACTTCGCAAAGTTATAACTGCACCCAAAAAAGTACGTTACGCATGGAAAGACAATCCCATTCGTGCAAATGTTCGTAGTCTCTCAGGCCTTCCAATGTCATCTTTCGAAATAAAATTATAACCCATTTTCTGGTGGAAAACGTGTAAAATCGAACAAAAAAACGGCAAAAAATGCATCATGATACAAATAAAAAAGTTTGTGAAACTTGCGATAATGCCCATATCATTTTTTTGTATTACCTTTGCACCAGAAAACTAAAACTTTCAACCAAATGCGAAATAGATTTGTTTTAGTAATATTATCATTAGTAGTTTGTTTTGTAACCACAGAGGCTGCTGGAAAGCGTTCCAGCAGCACTGATGGCTTTGTAAAGAACCCGATGCTTTGGGCTGACGTGCCCGATCCCGACATTATACGCGTGGGCGATACCTTTTATTTGGTAACGACCACCATGCATTTAATGCCTGGCGCTCCTATCATGAGTTCCAAAGACTTTCTGAACTGGAAAACAGTAGGCTACGTCTTTGACAAGTTGACCGACTCACCCAAGTATGATTTTCAGGAAGGTACTGTCTACGGACGTGGTCAGTGGGCTACCTCGTTGAAATATCATAATGGTAAATTCTGGGCATTGTTAGCTCCCAATGAGGCTGGTGCCATGGGCGATACCTATATCTTTACTGCCGAGAAGGCTGAAGGGCCATGGACCATCCACTCGCGTCTGCGCCATTTCCACGACGCTACCTTATTCTTCGATGACGACGGCACGCCCTACGTATTCTTCGGCACGGGCGAGATGTGTCAGTTGACACGCGACCTGAAGGGTGTCGTAGAAGGTAGCCACCGCCATTATTTCCAGCGTGAGGCAGACGAGCGTGGTCTCCTTGAGGGCACGCGCGTCATCAAACATAACGGCACCTACTACGCCCTGCTCATCAGTCATGTCTATGCACCAGGCCGACATCGTCGTGAGGTGTGCTATCGCACGAAAGACTTGAAGGGTTCATGGGAGAAGAACACCATTTTGGAAAGCGACTTCGGTGGTTTCTCTTACTTGGCACAGGGTACTATCGTCGATACCCAAGAGGGTGACTGGTACGGTGTCATGTTCCAGGATCGTGGCGGTGTAGGTCGTGTGCTCACGCTGTCACCCGTTCGTTGGATTGACGGATGGCCACAATTAGGCGACGAGAATGGCAAGGTACCCGACATGATGCGTGTCTATAAAAGCGGGCAGCCCGAGGCTCATATTGTCTGTGCCGATGATTTCTCTTCGTCGAAGTTAGGCCTCCACTGGCAATGGAACCACAACCCCATTGACAATGCCTGGAGTCTGACGGAACGCCCGGGTTTCCTGCGTCTGAAGACCAGCCGAGTGGTAGAGAATCTGTATCTGGCTCCTAACACGCTGACACAACGTATGGAAGGTCCTACGTGCAGTGGTTCCATCATGATGGACCTAACGAAGATGAAGGACGGCGACTGTACCGGTCTTGCTGCCTTCAATGGCGATTCAGGTGTTTTGACTATCAAAAAGAAGGGTAAGAAGCTGACGCTCGAAATGAGTGAGCAAAAGGTTCAGCTCGACGATCGCACCAAAGCCGTCACCAATCTTGACGAGAAGGTTATTGAAAGCGTTGAACTGAAGCAAAACAAGATATGGTTGCGTCTGGATGGTGACTTCCAGCCACGCCACAACGATGCCGCAAACTTCTACTATAGCCTCGATGGGGAGCAGTGGACACAGATTGGCACCAAGAACTACCGCATGATTTTCGACTATCGCCGCTTCTTCATGGGTTCAAAGTTCGCCATTTTCAACTATGCCACCAAGAAAGCTGGCGGCTATGTTGATGTCGACAGTTTCGACTATAATGTAACAGAGAAATAGGTTTAACACCCCCTATTTTGCAAACTGGACTTTACGATTTGTAACATTAAAGCATGTTACATGACGTAAAGTTCAGTTTTTTTTTGGTACTTTGTAAAGAATTTCTTATCTTTGCCAAAGTGTTCTAAACCGAAACAACTATTATTGATATTACAAGACATGAAACATACAGTTCTTGCGTACAGGACTATAAGCAAGCGTTATGCGTTGCTGTTTTTCCTTACATATCTTTTCCTGAGCATACATGCCCAGATGGGTAAGTCGTTCGATGCCGACAAACAGATGTCCAGTAGTTTCACGACGCAGGTATTCCAAGATCGTGACGGCTTTATCTGGATAGCCACTCGTAATGGCTTGAATCGCTATGACGGTTACCAGTTCCGCATTCTGAAGCACGATTCACGACAGAAGAATGGTTTGGCCAGCAACTATGTGAACTGTATGATGCAGGACCGGCACGGCCTTTACTATATTGGCATGTATGGTGCCTTGCAGACCTACGACGGTTATCGTTTCCGTAACATTACCACCTATAATCTGGAGGGGAACTCCCAGCCCCCTTATGTATCCTGTATACTGGAACGTCAGAACGGCAACATCCTCATTGGTACGTCTGGCTTAGGTTTGCTGCGCCTTGACAATGAGAATGAGGCCCGCCCTGTAGGCGGTAAGCTGTCTAACGTGATTTCTATTCTCCGCATGATGGAGGACAACAAGCAGCGTCTGTGGCTGGTTACGGAAAACATGGGTCTGCTGTGCTATGACGGCAATACGGTCAAGGGCTATTTCCAGTCAGAACAGGAAGCCGGTATGATACGCGACATCTGTCAGGACCATCAGGGCCGCATCTTCATTGCAACGGCTCATGCCGGTGTGTTTGAACTGGTTGGCGACACGCCGCGCCATATCGATGCCACAGGTACTAAGCACGTCTCTACCCTCTACCCCAATCGCCGTGGACATATCATGATTGGCTACGACGGATTGGGACTGGGTATCTATAATCCCGATAATGGCAATTACGTTGATAATCCTTACTATAGCCGTGAAGTTGACCTCAGTACCGCCAAGGTTTACAGCATCTACGAGGATGAGAACAGCAACGTATGGCTGGGGCTGCTCCAGAAAGGTATCTACATGCACCCAGGCAAGACCATGGGTTTTGGCTATATGGGTTACAAGTTGGGCACTCAGAATAACATTGGCACCGCTTGTGTGACCAGTGTCATGGGTAGCACAAACGGCAACCACTGGATAGGCACCGACAAGGACGGCCTCTACTGTCAGAACGCGAACTACCAGCCTATCAAGCATTTCAAAGACAACTTCCCTGCCACCATTCTCTCTATCTGCGAAGATACACACCAACGCATTTGGGTGGGTAGCTACAAGGAAGGTTTAGGCTGGATTGACCAGAAAACGATGAGCTACCACCCGTATCGTCTGCCTCAGGGTAATAACGTCAGCGTGTTCAGCATGGCTTGCGACCCCCAGGGTAATCTGTGGCTCGGTACGATGGGTAATGGTCTGCTGCGCTTCAATCCTGAGACCAACGACATCAAGCAATATGTGGAGGCTGATAAGGCAACCACGAACCGCAAGGTAAATAGCATTACCAATGATTACATTTCCAAGATTTCCATTTCGCCCGACGGCAAGCGCGTATATGTTGGAAGCACCATGGGTGTCTGCGTGCTTGACATCGCCAAGGATAGCTGGTTATCCACCTTCGGTGTCAACTGTCTGAACTATGGTACACCTGTACGTGTGCTACGCGAGTTCAACGGTGACCTGTATGTAGGTACCAACAACGGTCTTGAGTGTTATAACATGAAGACGGGCCACAAGGCGAATCGCCCGTTCTTGGGTGGTCTGAAGGACAATGGCATCGGCAGCATCGAACCAGACCAGCAAGGCAACCTTTGGATTGCTTCCGACCACGGTCTGTTCCGTCTGAATCCAAAGACGGGCAAGACCGACGACTATTATGCCGACAACGGTCTGCAGGGCAATGAGTTCAGCGACGGTGCCTCGTGGGCCTTGCCCGACGGCCGTCTGGTGTTTGGCGGATTGGCGGGTGTCACGTGGTTCAATCCTGCTGAAATCCGTCAGAGCAACTGGAAGGCTGAAGTCAAGATAACAGGTTTTACGGTCAATGGCGAGCCTGTCACCCCTGGAACGATGTCCGGCTTCTGGCATGTCGTCGATACCACCGTCATTGCTGCCGACCGCTTCGTGCTCAGTTCCAGCGACAACACCTTTGCCATCCAGTTGTCCACGCTGTCCTACGACAATCCCGAACATATCGTCTATCGCTACCGCATCAATCACGAGGACTGGGTTCGTATGCAGCCTGGTGCCAACGAGATAGCTCTCAGTCATCTGCGCCCTGGTGACTATGATTTCTGCGTAGTGGCTGAGCAGAACGGTATCAGCACGCCCGAGCGCTGCTTCCGTGTGGTCATCCATGCGCCTTGGTACCGCACGCCATTTGCATACGCTGTCTATCTGCTGGCACTCATCGGTGCTTTCCTCTATTATCGTCGCCAGCATGCCCGTAAGGAGCAGGACCGTCTGCGCCTGCAGGAACATATCCATGCCGAGGAGCTGGCCGACACGAAGCTGAAGTTCTTCATGAACATCTCTCACGAGATTCGTACGCCTATGACGCTTATCGTCACACCTCTGCTGTCACTCATCAAACAGGATGACGACCCGCATCGTCGCAGCATCTACGAGACGATCCGTCGTAATGCCGAGCGTATTCTCGGACTTATCAACCAGATGATGGACCTGCGTAAGATTGACAAGGGACAGATGCAAATGCGCATGTGTGAGACCGAGATGGTCAGCTTCATCGGCGACATCTATACC
>Ga0247608_10004761_pt1 | contig 14983 bp, 14 predicted proteins | sample 176DNAGHGlowgp2_FD_193490 | JGI IMG/M metagenome (GOLD analysis project Ga0247608, IMG submission 193490) | Sheep rumen microbial communities from Palmerston North, Manawatu-Wanganui, New Zealand - 1766 DNA GHGlow gp2 | ecosystem: Host-associated > Mammals > Digestive system > Stomach > Rumen ...
CGGTATAACTCCTGAAACATTTGAAAGTTTCTTTAATGACAAGGTAATGCCTGCTTTAGTGAAAGAAAGGGCGGAGTTCAATGGAATGCCTAACTCTTAAAAAATCCAACTGCAAAAATTGCTATAAATGCATTCGTCATTGTCCTGTAAAATCAATCCGTTTTTCCGGAAATCAAGCATATATTATCGGAAATGAATGTATTCTGTGTGGACAATGCTTTGTGGTTTGTCCGCAGGATGCAAAGCAAATCGTTGACGAAACGGAAAAAGCAAAAGTGCTGCTTCAAAGCGGTGACCCGGTTGTAGTCAGTCTTGCTCCCTCTTTCGTTGCAAATTATGAGGGCGTCGGCATTGCGTCTATGCGCGAAGCACTGAAAAAGCTTGGGTTTTATGATGTGGAAGAAACCGCAATCGGTGCCACAGTCGTTAAAAACGAGTATGATCGCATGGTAAACGAAGGAACAAAAGATGTTATTATCACGTCCTGCTGTCATTCGGTAAACCTGCTGATTCAGAAGTATTTTCCGACACTGCTGCCGTATTTGGCAGAGGTTCTTTCTCCCATGCAGGCACACTGTACCGATATAAAAAAGCGTATTCCGAATGTGAAAACAGTCTTTATTGGTCCCTGCGTTGCAAAAAAAGATGAAGCCCAGCACTACGAGGGCATTGTTGATGCGGTTCTTACATTCGATGAACTGACTGCATGGCTCAAGGCAGAAAAAATCGTACTTGAGCAAAAGAAAGATTCCAATGAAAACAGTCGTGCAAGATTTTTCCCTACTACGGGAGGAATTCTCAAAACGATGGCGATGAATAATCCCAAATACAGTTATATGGCAATTGACGGCACGGAAAACTGTATTGCTGCTCTTAAAGACATTGAGAGCGGTAATGTACATCACTGTTTTATTGAAATGTCCGCCTGCGTTGGCAGCTGCATAGGGGGCCCGGTAATGGAAAAATTTCATCGGTCCCCTGTCAAGGATTATCTGTCCGTTTCTGATTATGCCGGAAATGCTGATTTCGATGTGGCCCAGCCTGAAGCGAATGAGCTTGTAAAACAATTTGAAACCATTGATCGCCGCGCAACCGTCCCAAGTGAGATTGAAATTACCGAGACCCTTCGTCAAATGGGAAAGATGAAACCCAGTGACGAACTCAATTGCGGTTCCTGCGGTTATAGTACCTGTCGGGAAAAAGCAATTGCTATTCTTCAAGGCAAGGCGGAAATCTCTATGTGTCTGCCGTATCTGAAGGATAAGGCGGAAAACTTCTCGGATACAATTGCCCGCAACACGCCCAACGGTCTGATCGTCCTTAACGAGAAATTAGAAGTACAACAGGTAAATACCGCTGCATTGAAGATACTTAATCTGCGTACGCCGAGTGATATTCTCGGAGATCAAGTTGTCCGTGTCCTTGACCCCGCCGATTTTCTCAAGGTGCTTTCGGATGGCAGAACGATTCGTGATAAACGGGATTATCTGGCCGAATACGGTAAATATGTTGACAAGACCATTGTATATGATAAAGAATACCGTTTGATCCTTGGTATTCTGCGTGATGTTACCGAAGAAGAAACACAGCGAGAACGGAAAGAGACAATCAGCCGTCAGACCGTTGAAATCGCGGATAACGTCGTTGACAAGCAGATGAGGATCGTGCAGGAAATTGCTTCGCTTCTCGGAGAGACCGCAGCAGAGACCAAGATTGCTCTGACAAAGTTGAAGGAGTCGATCGGTAATGAATAATCTGTGTGCCGATATCGGCTGGAAAAGCATAAACCACGAGGGCGAACAACTTTGCGGCGACCACGTGGATATTGTTAACCAAGGCGAAGATTCTCAGGTTATCGTTTTGGCTGATGGTCTCGGCAGTGGGGTAAAAGCGAGTATTCTTTCTACACTTACTTCTAAGATCATTTCAACGATGATGGCAGAGGGCCTAAAGCTTGAAGATTGTGTTTCAACAATTGCAGCAACCCTGCCAATATGCTCGGTAAGAGGTGTCGCATATTCGACTTTTACGATTCTTCATATCATCGAAAACAGAACTGTCGAGATTATTCAATACGACAATCCGAAGGTCATCTTTCTGCGCAATTTTGAAGTATACGATTACCCTACGACCGAACTGAATATTGACGGCAAGAAGGTGCTGAAGTCTGTTATCAGTCTTCGGGAAGACGATTGTATGGTGGCAATGAGCGACGGATGTCCGCATGCCGGAATCGGTCTTGCTTTCAATTTCGGATGGAAGCTTGAAGATATCGCAGATTTTATGCAGGCAATTGTGGCCGTCGGATATAATGCAAAAGCTTTGGCCACGATGCTCGTGGATCAGTGCGATAAGGAGTATGGTCATCATCCGGGAGATGATGCGACCGCCTGCGTTGTCAAAGTGCGTAAACGAGATCCAATGAACATCTTGTTCGGCCCTCCGCGTAATCGGGACGACTGCGATCGTATGATGTCGTTGTTCTTCTCAAAAGAAGGAAAACATATCATCTGCGGCGGCACAACATCATCTATTGCCGCAAAATACCTTGGCAAACCGGTAAAAGCAAGTCTGATTTTTGAAAGAGGAGATGTTCCGCCAATTGCCGAAATTGAAGGGGTTGACTTGGTAACCGAAGGTGTTATTACTATCAATAAAGTGATCGAATACGCCAAAGATGCCCTCGATAAAAACGAGCTCTATGAAAAATGGAGTTTGCAGCGTGACGGTGCGTCGCTCATCTGCCGACTGCTTTTTGAAGAAGCAACCGACATTAACTTTTACGTCGGAAGAGCGATAAACCCTGCGCATCAAAATCCGGATTTGCCGATTACATTTAATATTAAAATGAACCTCGTTGAGGAGTTATCCGAATGCCTCAAAAAAATGGGAAAGCGGATAAAAGTAAGTTATTTCTAAGGAGAAATCAGTATGGGAATCAGAAAATTCGATACAAAGGTCCAACACCTGAAATATAAGGTCCTTCGTGAGGTTGCACGACAGGCGTGGAACGATACTCTCCTTCAGAATGTTATGGATATTCCACAGATGATAGTACCCGGAAAAACGCCGACTATGCGCTGCTGCGTATATAAGGAAAGGGCAATTCTCGGCGAACGAGTCAAAATTGCAATGGGAGGTAATAAAGATAATCCCAACATAATTGAGGTTATTGATATTGCCTGCGACGAATGTCCGGCTGCCGGTTATGATGTAACGGATTCTTGTCGTGGATGTCTTGCTCACCGATGTGAGGACGTATGCAAACGGGGGGCGATATCCTTTGACCATAATCATGTGGCTCATATTGACAAATCAAAGTGCGTAGAGTGCGGACAATGTGCGAAGGTCTGTCCGTATTCTGCGATTGTCAACCGTAAACGCCCCTGTCAGGTTGCTTGCAAGATTAAAGCAATTTCCATAAATGAAGATAATGCCGCAGCAATAGATAATAACAAATGCATCCAGTGTGGAGCTTGTGTTTATCAGTGTCCTTTCGGCGCTATTATGGATAAATCTTATATTCTGAACGTTATCGACCTTATCAAAAAAAGCGAACAGAATACCGAGTATAAGGTATATGCCATTGTAGCGCCTTCAATTTCAAGCCAGTTTGCATATGCAAAGCTTGGCCAGGTTATTAAAGGACTGAAAGAGCTTGGATTCTATACTGTCATTGAAGCAGCTTTGGGTGCGGATATGGTAGCGCAGACGGAATCACAGGAGCTCGCCGAAAAAGGTTTCCTTACAAGTTCCTGTTGTCCCGCCTTCGTCCGGTATATAAAGTCTGCTTTCCCGGATCTTCTGCCCCTCGTTTCTCACAACCTGTCACCTATGGCTACACTCGCGAAATATTTGAAGAGCACTGATGAAAAAGCGAAAGTTGTCTTCATCGGTCCTTGTACCGCAAAGAAAGCAGAAGCACAGTTGGAGAGCGTGAAACCGTACATCGATGCGGTAATCACCTTTGAGGAATTGCAGGCGCTGTTCGACAGTAAGGACCTTGACATTACAACACTCGGAGAAGATGTGCTTGATAATGCATCTTATTTCGGCAGAATCTTTGCCCGCTCGGGAGGTCTGTCCGATGCCGTAGCACAGGGGCTTAAAGAGCAGAACATCAATTTTGACCTTAAAGCCGTCGCCTGTGATGGTATTGAGGAATGCCGGATGGCACTTCTCAAAAAGAGCAAAAACGTGCTTGATGCTAACTTCATTGAGGGCATGGCGTGCATCGGGGGATGTATCGGCGGCGCAGGATGTCTTACTCACGGTGAAAAGAATAAAGCCGAAGTGGATAAATACGGCAAAGAAGCCTTAGAAAAAACAATACGCAACGCTGTTTCTATATTGAAATAACGGAAAAATACAACGTGGTATCTGCAATATTGTTTTATCTGCATAGATAGATCAAACATCCTTAAAACAGTATTATTACTAACATCATGATAAACAAGGAGGCAGGATTTTCAAGTCCTGCCTCTATACTTAAACGCCAATGAATACTTACTGATTTACACTCGGCTTTCGTACAGTATTAGATTGTGGAGGTGTCCGGGATTTCCAAAGCAGAGGCTCTTATGAAGCAAGAATAGGGGGCGTATTTACTGCCCCCATTCTCAACGCTATACAAATTAAGCACATTTATCTTTCATAACCTCTGTCCTTCGGCTTTTTCTGCTGCGGCTGCTCACGCTCGTTCTGCTTCCTTTTCCATAGAATCCTCTTAATTCTCTGTTCTTCGGAGTAGAAATCGAGCTTTTCGTCAATGGTCTGCTTTGCACTCGTTATATCCCAGAAATCAATCCCCTTTGAAGCTGTGCGAATACGGCTTTCGGCGGTTTCTTCGCATTCATTTCGGAGACTTTCCCTTGCACGGAAAAGCTCCACCGGGTCAAGGCTTTCGGTCTGGGATTTCAGCTCAGTGTATTCCCCAAAAGCCTTTTCAAGCTCGGCAGTATACTTTTCTTCCTGAACAGACAGCCGCTTCACGGCCTGTTCCGTATCTGCCACATCTTTCCTAAAATGACCGATCTCTGAATCGTCCTTGCAATTCAGATCGTCGAGTAAACATGCTTTCTCGGAACGCAGTTCTTCAATTTCTTCCGTAAGCTGGGCAATCCGCTGTGTAAGCTCCTTGTGCCGTAATATTTTTAGTATCGGTGTAGCCTTTTTCTCAGCCGAAAGTTCCTTCTTTTCCTTTGTGCGTTCCTTTATCTTCTTAACAGTCTCTGTATAGTCCGCATAGAGTTCTTTTGCGGATTTCAGCCAGTTGGAGAATTTTCTCTTTCCGGAACGTGCACGATTGATGCTGTACTGGAAGATAATCATATTCGCTCGCAGTTCTTCAAGTGCCCGTGCCATAGCCGGAACCGTGTTTCGTACTGCCTGCATGAGTTTTCTGACGGCTGATTTCAGTTCTCGCAGCAGCGCATTGTCTGCCTTGATCTGTCGGTTCAGCTCACAGCGGTCAGAAACAAAGCCTTTTCGCTCCATAGCTCTGGCTTCCACGCCTTCGTGTACCGTCGGCTGTTCATCAAGTCCACGCTCGGCATGGCTTCTGTGGTCGATGCGTTCCTCAATTCCACTGTGTTCCAAAGCACGGTTGACGGTATCTGCCCATGCTTTGCGCCATTCTACAAGCTGCTCGTCGCTGTTCCAGCGCTCTGTGATGGGATTCTGCCTGCCGAACTTCGTGCTTTTCGGATGCTTGTCCGCTCGTTCCAGCCCCCTTGCCTCAGCCTCAGAGGGCGGCAGGTATTCCTTTTTCTTTTTATCTATATAGTAGGGATACTGCTTTTCCCAGCCGTCTGTCTGTGCCGCTTTGAACTCGGATGCCGTAAAGCCCCGTTCTTCACCGTCTCGGACACAGAGATATTCCTTCTCGGTCTTGTACTGCCATTTGCCGTGTTCATCCAGCGGACGTACCGTCAACATAATGTGGGCGTGGGGATTGTGACCGTCCGTGTCATGGATCGCACAATCTGCACACATCCCGTCTGCTACAAATTGCTCCGAGATAAACTCAGATATAAGGGACTGCCACTCGTCTTTCCCAAACTCTATGGGCAGGGCAACGACGAACTCACGGGCAAGGCGGCTGTCCTTCGTCTTTTCTGTTTCCTCCACGGCGTTCCATAAAACGGCACGGTCTTGCCAGTCGGCAGGAGCGTATTCCGGCAGAAATACCTGCTGCCATACAAGCCCCTGCTTTCGGGTATAGTCATGCTGTATGCCGTCATAATCGTTATAGATGGCAGAACAACTCATATATGCCGCCGCAGCGCAGGCACTTCGACCTGCTCCACGGCTTACGACCTTTGCTTCCAGATGATAAATTGCCATAGCTTATCACGTCCTTTCTTCTCCCCGCAGGGAGATGTTTTTGTTTCTTTTCCGAAAAAGAAAATGGACGGGCAGTAAGCGCCGTCCATAACTGCGATAAAGCTGCCGGTGGCAGGTTTACGCAGGGTGCGGAAGTGTTCTGGTTCATTTTGAACCACCCCACTTTGAGCACCGCAGACGATGACCGCAGCACCCGCAGGTGATGTGGCATTGTCTGGAGGCTCCCGCAGGAGCCGCATCCGCCTCGCAGAGCGCACGAGCCTGACCGGAGGGAGGGATACCACCGCCTGCTTCGCAGGTGGTGAGTAAGTGCGCCCTTCGGGATAAAAAAAGAAGGACGCTCAGGTTTCCCCAAGCGCCCCGTCACAATCATCGTAATGCCCATAATAAAAAGTCCTCCAGTTTTTCAAGCTCCATCGTCGCCGCAGCGGGATAGACCTTCTCCAAAATAGCGCCCTCTTGAATCAGCCGCCGCGTCCGGGCCTTTCGCTCCTTCACACGGTCTCTCGCCTCGGCTTCCTCCAGTCGATGCTTTGCCTGTAATAGTTTCTTTTCGTTTTCTGTCATTTTCGTCGTTCCTTTCTGTTAAAATCTTTGTGAATAGCAGTAAATAAAGCAAAAAGCACAGCCACTATCACGATCCCGGCATGATTGTCGGAAAAGTGACAGCGGCTGTGCTCATAAATGGTGTCGATTTTTGCAATAGTGGTTGTAAATCTGCCTCAAATTGGCTGGATCACAGACTATTGATGAAATCCATAGCGGTATCCAGATCCTCGTCCGTCATGACCGGCTCAGGGGGAGAAACTGCGGGATGGACGCTCTGCAGCAGGGCAGCCATGCCCGCAAGGCCGGTATCCGAAGACCGCAGACCCTCCCGGATCGTTTTCAAGACCTTCTCAAGAAAAGCATCCTCCTTCTCTCTGGTTTCCAGATAGGGATCAGCCGTCAGACGCTCCTGCCGGGAGAAATGATCGTTGATCGCCGCCACAACAGCGCGACTGTAGGACTTGTATTTCTTCCGGTCCAGGCGCTGCAGGTATTCCCATGCTCTGCGATCCTCCGGTCGGTTCAGATTCAGCCGGATATTGGTGTTGATGATCGTCCGTTCCATCATACGCCTCCCGTCCGGCTAAGGCTCCCGGAGACCAGCAGCTCATAACCCTTTGCGGTTGCGCAGATATCGTCGTTGATGGTGACGCGCTCCGGGTCATACTCCGCGAAGTTTTTGATAAGGCAGCTCCCACCGCCTACCACATAGAGCTTCATCAGCTCCGGGTTGTACTCGTGCTCCCGCAGGCGGCGCATGATCCCGGCAACGTACACGGAAGCGGATTCCCGAATGGCTTCAAGATACTGCTTTCCGATATCCGCCTCCCCGAAGCGAAGAACAGTCTCGATCACGGTATCGTCCACAGCCACGCCGAAACGCCGCATCAGCCTTTCCCGCACGGCGATCATACACTGCTGGGTGCCGAACTTTTCCGTAAAGCACCGGCTGGCGACGGGCTTGCCATTGTTGATATACATGATGTTCATGGTGCCGTTCCCAATGTCGCAGAGCATGTTGACGCCCTTGAACTCCCGCAGGCGGTCCGCTACGGCGGAGAAGCCCTGCGGAAAAACCGCTGCGCCTGCGAAGATCACGCGGTAGCTCTTCCCCCGGAAAGAGAAGGATGCCTCTTTATTCTGAAGCAAATAGGCCTTGAAGCTGTCCTTCTGTTCGCTGACCCAGGTGAGGGGCAGGCCGACGGCAAGAAACACTTCGGCATTGGTCAGGCCCCGGATGTTCAGCTCCCGTGCAATGGCCGCCAGCGTCAGGATATAATAATCCTGGTCGTTCATCTTGTCGGCAGTGAACTCCTTGTGTTCGTCTCCGATGATATAATACCGGCCCTCGTAAATCAGAAGATCGCTCTTGAAGGTGGGTTCCTTGTCGAAGGCGGTCACGCCGGTCTTGAAACAGGTGTGGGCCGTCTTGATGTTCCCGTATCCGTGGTCGATGCCGATGATCACGGACTTGTTGTTCATAGTATAATTCATAGTTTTCCTCCATATTCTGCCGCTGTGCGGCTGTGTTTTGGCATAAGAAAAGGCCCGTGAAACTTCCTTCCGGAAATCTCACGAGCCCTGGTATTTTTCTTATGCGGTTTTTTCTTCTGCCGCGTCCTGCGCGGAGTTTATCTCTTCATTTCTTTCTGTGGGTAATGGTACGGTCTGGGCTTTCTTTGCAGCCCGCTTTGCGGCTTTCTTTGCGCCTTGTCTCTTGATCTGCGCTTGATACCGGCAATCATCGGAGCAGTATTTCTTATCGCTCCTTGTCGTTGAGAAGACCTTCCCGCAGTTTTGACATGTGCAGTCCCGGCTTCGTTTCTCTGCCGCCTGCTGCCGGTAATACTTCATCTGACAGTCATGACTGCAATACAGCGCATCGGAACGCTTGGCCTCAAACTCCTTACCGCAATACCTGCATGTGCAGATAAACGGATCGCCAATGGATCGTTCACCAGCCTTGATCTGCCGGTAGCGTTCCCGGCTCTTGATGCGGTGCCGTTTGAGCTGTTCCTCCCGCTTGATCTCCTCCGGCGTAGGTTCCGTGGCCGGAAGCTCAAAGCACCCGATGAAGCTCAGATAGATCTCGACTTCCTGCACCCGGTCGCCGTCCACCTTCTCCGGCGCGTGGACGATGATCTTTTCAATGAATTCGTTGATCATCGGCGTGGTCAGCTCGGTGAAATCCGTGTACTTCTTCGCCAGGGCAAGGAACTGTTCCGCGCGGGACGTATCTTCCTCAAAAGAGGCCAGGTCTGCTTCGGCTTCGTTTACGGAAGCGTCCAGCTCTTTCTGTTCCGCCTCATAGTCTGCCAGCAGGCTGTCAAAGCGTTCGGCGCTGATCCGGCCAACGGCAAAGGATTCGTAGAGCTTTTTGATGATCCCGTCCAGCTCGTCCCGGCGCTTGCGGTCCTTGTTCAGCTTTCGCTTCGCTTCTTTAGCGGCGTCCTGCTGCCGGATCTGCGAGGCGGCCCGGACCTTCTCCATAAACTCCGCAGGATTGGAAATGGCGTAGGCGCTGACGGTGCGGATGGTCTCAAGGATCAGCTCCCGCAGGGCTTTTGTCGTGATATAGTGGCCCTTACAGGCCTTATACCGTTTCTGCCGGGACAGCGTATAGGTGGAGCAGTCAAAGAAGTCGGCGGGGAAATTGCCTTTCTCTTTGTTTCCTCTCGACCGATGGTTATACATCTTTTCGCCGCAGTCGGCGCAGTATAACAGGCCGGTCAGGGGATTTGCTACGCCGAAGGTGTCAATGCGCTTGGGCGTTTTCCGCAGCTTCTGAGCCAGCTCCCAGGTCTCCCGGTCCACGATGGGTTCATGGGTGTCCTTGAAGATCAGCCAGTCCTCCTTCGGATTCGGAACGCTGGCCTTGTCCTTGTAGGATTCCTTGTGGGAACGAAAGTTGACGGTATCGCCCATATACTCCGGCTTGGCGAGGATGTTTCCGACGATATAACCGCTCCAGTTATAGGGGCTGGGGAAGTCGGTCTTGTTTTTCCACATCCCAATGCCGCGCCTGGCAAAGTAGACGGCGGGCGTCTCGACCTTATCCTCAAAGAGCATCCGGGCAATCTCATACGGCCCGTAACCCTCGACAGTCAAACGGAAGATCCTGCGCACGACAGCCGCCGCTTCCTCGTCGATGATCCAGCGGTGCTTGTCGTCGGGGTCCTTCTTATACCCGTAGATGGCGCTGTTGGTGGTTCGCTTGCCGGATTCGCCCTTCACGCGGATCGCTGCCTTCTGCTTGCGGCTCAAGTCACGCAAATACCACTCGTTCATGATATTCAGGAACGGGACGAATTCGTTGCTGGTTTGATCGTTGGAATCTACATTGTTGGCGATGGCGATGAAGTGTACCCCATGCTGCCGGAAGAAGACTTCCGTGTAGAAGCCGGTCTGCAGATAGTCGCGCCCGATCCTGCTCATGTCCTTACAGAGGATATGGGCCACTCTGCCTGCTTCCACATCCTTGATGAGCTGCTTCCAGGCAGGACGTTCAAAATTGCCGCCGCTCCAGCCGTCGTCTGTATAGTGGACGATGTTGTCCCAGCCCTGAGCTGCCGCGTATGCTTCGAGGTACTTTTTTTGATTGATGATGGAGTTGCTATCCCCGGTCAGGTCATCGTCACGGGATAGTCTTTCGTAAAGAGCTGTAATCTTTCCTTCAGTCTGTAATAGTGCCATCAGGCGCTCCTTTCAGACTGTCGGCTCATTTGTGGTACAGCCATTATATCATACTTTTCGCCAAAGTGATCCCCGGAATTGCGAACGATCCGTAAAATCTTTTCCTCCATCGTTTCCGTGGCGCTCTCGGAAAAGAGCACCCGGACTTTGAAATTCGTATTGCCGACACGGCGATAGAAGGTCTGCGCCGCTTCAATTGCTCTTATATTGTTTCCGTTCATGTTTACCTCCCTCTCTTGAAATTTCAAGTAAAATTCGTATAATAGATGTGTTGGTTCCAGCCTCTTGTAACCGGATGGCAGGTTTCTATATGAATGCCTTTCGGGTACAAGAAAAGCCCCGAAAAGCGTGTTTCCATCTTTTCAGGGCTAAGTGGTTCCGATCTTCACCATGGGCTGATCCTCCTTTCTTGATGACGAAAGTAACCCTTAAACATAAAATAGGATTACTCCCTCACTAATAGGAGAAATCTGCACCGGTTTGCGGAACTGTTTTTGAGAGGGATCGAAAAATATTTTTGAGGGGAGGTGCGCAAGGTGGATGAATGGGAAAACGGGTTTTCCGATGAGTATGAACAAGAGGAATCATCGGAGCTGCGAAGAGAACTTGCCCTGGAACGGGAAGCCGCTCTCGATCTTGAGATAGAACGCGATGAACAGCGTTCCCGCACAAAACCGGAGCCTCCCGCCAAGAAAAAACTCAAGCGAGAACTTGAGCAGGAAGCTTTAGCCCGTCTGGAATCCGCTGCCCGCACCGTCTCGGATTTTGAAAACGTTATTGCCTGGTGGGACAGGCTGGATGCCAACAGGGAACGCAGGGAGCGATATCATGAGGTCAGCCGCAGCGGTGATGACCTTCCGATAGATTACGGAGCCAGTGAGGACGGCTTGCGTTTTCCCGATATGATGAACAGTGTGCTGGAAAAGCAGCGCCAGCAGGGAGATTTCATCGACACCATTTTCAACTGTCCTTACGAGATTCACGAGCTTGTAACGGAGCCGTATATGTCCAAAGCTCTCTATGAGCTTTCCGACGATCATAAGGAAATCCTGTATTTCTCCGCTGTGCGGATGTACAGCAGTCTGAAAATCGCAGAGCTGCGGAGACAATCTGACCGGAATATCCGTAAGGTCCGAAACACCATGCTGAAAAAGATATATAAAAAGATCCTCCCATATCTGAAGGAACGGGAGGAAAAGGGACTTCCCATGACCATGGAGGAACGGGCTTTTCTGGCTGAAATGAGGGAACAATCTTGACTTGACGCAGATCGGCCAGTATAATAGTAATAGAGTTTTGACTTATTGAGATTACACGGAGGTGACGCATGAACACCTTGTTTGAACGCACCAGCTCGTCTTGGGTGCGATACTCAAGCTACGAATGGAAGGAAGCCGAAGACGGCAGGCTATACTTAACGCCCACGAGAGACGCACAGCCGGGGATCTACGATCCGCTCCGGGATGCGCAGCAGCTCGTACTGGACGCATTAAACATCGGGCGGATGTGCATGAGCAAGAAGCCGGATGCGGACATTCAGAAGGCGATCCAGAACTTTGCCGTGAAATACGGCCTGTTCGGACTTATGACGGCGCTGCCCACGACACCGAAATTTATGGACTACGAGGCAGTATATCTGCCGAAGAATCCGTTTATAAAGGCGGAGTCAATGGATACGATGGAATACCTCGCCCTGTTCTTCCCCTTTGAAAAGCCGGATGTGGTCAAGCGCGGGATCGAATCCATGTGGAACATTGAGGGCGACAAGGCCATGATGGCCCTTGCCATGACCATGAGCGACCGGCCTATGGCGGTCAACATGGGCTTTCAGCGGGAATATGCGGAACGTTATGACTGGCTGAAGCAGCAGTTCACAGACTGGATCTTCATCTTTTCCACGAGCTTTCTGTATTACGAGGATTATGATACGAACGACGAGGATACCCGGAACCTGTTCCGTCAGAGCATGGCGGCCTTTGACGGGAACGCGCCGAGCTACCATATAGAGCTTCTGGACAAGCCGACGATTGTCTGGGATTTCCACTCCCTGCTGCTTGGTATTCAGATGATGTTCAGTTTTATGCTGACAGACGAAAAGACGCCGCTCAGGCTCTGCAAGCACTGCATGAAGGTCTTTGTCGCCAGCCGTCCCAGCAACGAGTTTTGTAGCCATGAATGCAAGAACCGGCATAACGTGTATAAGAGCCGGGCGAAGAAAAAAGAAACTGAATCGGAATGAGAGGTGCGCATTCATATGAGGATTTCTGATTATATTGGAGAAACGACCGAATATGACAAGAAGGAAATGCTGGAGGAGCGCAAGCCCAAAAGCTGGCTCAAAAGCATCAGTGCCTTTGCAAACGGTATCGGAGGTGCACTGATTTTTGGCGTGTCTGACGATGATGAATTGGTTGGCTTGAAAGATCCGAAAGATGTCTCGGAGAAAATTAGCGAGACGATCAAAACCAAAATGGACCCGATCCCGCAGATCATTCTGGAGCATCATTCCGAAAACGGAAGAGATTTTATTATCGTGAAGGTGCCTGCCGGGCAGGAGACGCCATATTATTACATTGGAGATGGCAACCGAATCGCATATGTAAGAATCGGCAATGAAAGTGTGCCTGCCGACGCTACGGCGTTAAAGCGGCTTGTTCTGCGCGGTAGCGGCAGTACTTATGACAGCCTTTCCTCTCGCTATCCGTTAGATCGGTACGCATTTACAAAGTTGCGCTCCGTTTACAGGCAGCGGACAGGACTTGAACTGGAAGACTCTGATTTTCTGTCCTTTGGGTTGGTTGACGAAGACGGAATGCTGACAAATGCCGGAGCTTTGCTTGCAGACGAATCTCCGATGCGGTTTTCCCGCATTTTCTGCACCAGATGGTATGGCCTTTCCAAGGCCTCCGGTGTCATGGAGGCACTGGACGACAAGGAAATCAGCGGCAGCCTGATCACGCTTCTCCAGGGTGGGGAAGAGTTTGTTCGCAATAACACAAAGAAGCGTTGGAAAAAGACAGGGAATGGTCGGGTTGAAATGCCTGAATATCCTGAAAGAGCCGTGCTGGAGTGCATCGTAAACGGACTGATCCACCGTGACTATATGATTCTCGGCAGTGAAGTCCATATTGATATCTTCGATGATCGGATGGAAATCTACTCTCCCGGCGGTATGATGGATGGCTCTCTTGTTCAAAATCTGGATACCGACAATATCTCTTCCAAACGACGCAATCCAGTCATTGCCGATGTGTTCAGCCGCATGAATTATATGGAGCGCAGGGGCAGCGGATTTAAGAAAATCAAGGAGGATTATCACAATGCTGTCAACTATCGGCTAGAATTGGAACCGAAGTTTTATTCCGATATTTCTTCCTTTATCGTGACCCTCTACAACTTGAATTACAATGTTCCGGTGGAAAAGGTGTCAATTGATCCAAAAAAAGTTGCGATTGGGGTTGCGATTGATGTTGCGATTGGGCAATTAAACGCAAGTAAAGGAACGATAGACAAGGCCTTGGCAGTATATGCCCAAATGGGGACGGATACGGTTTTTGGCCGCTCGGATGTTGCTGCCATTACACATGATTCTGTAACCGCCGCAGGAAATCTGATAAACAAATTGAAAACCGCTGGTCTGCTTGAAGCTGTAGGTGGCTACGGAAAAGGCAAATATAAGTTTGTCAATCCACAATAACGAAAAATGCCCGTTATCAGCACGAAGCCGGTAACGGGCATTGTCTTTATGCATATACAAGTTCTGTCAGGATGACTTCCTCTGCACGATTGCGGATAGAGTTTCGGCGGCGGACCCATTCCATCTGATCGGATGCTTTCAGGGCTTCGGTCACGCCTTCCTGTTTCATCATGGCCGTTTCAATGATCTCCAGCCTGTCATTGCAGGAACAGTTGATCTCGGCAAGATGTTTCCAAAGCGTCCCGTCGGCCATCATACAGGTGTATAGGGAGCGACAGTGCTCCTTTAGGTATTGTTTTCTCAATCGGCCATATTTGCCGAGGGGGTACTGCTCGGTGTCCGGCGGCAGTGACAGATTCGGGAGGAAATAGTCTCCCTCCTGGCGGTATGTACCGCCCATTTTCTCAAAAACTGATTTCATGAGCATGGCTCCTTTTCTGTGATATAATGGTTTGCAGTTAGAGGACTGCGCCTGTTTTTCGCTCCTTTCCTACAACTGCAACGCAATTTACCACAAATGAGCCGCAGTCATATGTATTAGGTAGCAGAAACTACCCTTTACATATTAGCTCTTGATTATGGACGAATGTCACCATGGGGCTGCACAAACTGTCGAGGATGTTATAGGATCGGCAAAAGCAAAGTACGTTTATGGATTGACTGCAACGCCTAAACGTGAAGATGGGCTTGAAAAGAAAG
>Ga0247608_10004762_pt1 | contig 14982 bp, 16 predicted proteins | sample 176DNAGHGlowgp2_FD_193490 | JGI IMG/M metagenome (GOLD analysis project Ga0247608, IMG submission 193490) | Sheep rumen microbial communities from Palmerston North, Manawatu-Wanganui, New Zealand - 1766 DNA GHGlow gp2 | ecosystem: Host-associated > Mammals > Digestive system > Stomach > Rumen ...
GGGGCATGCTTCTTTTGCAGGGCGGCGGGTGTTAGCGGTTGCAGCTGTGGGCAAGTAAGCAGGGGCATGCTTCTTTTGCGGAGCGGCGGGTGCTTGCGGTGGCGGCTGGCGGGCAAGCAAGCGGGGGCATGTTGCTTTTTGCAAAGCGGCGCGTGTTAGCGGTTGCGGGGTTGGGTGAGTTGGCGGGGGCATGCTTCTTTTGCGGAGCGGCGGGTGCTTGCGGTGGCAGCTGGGGGGGACAGACCCTGAGTCAAGCTCAGTGTGACCGGTTAGCGGTTCAGAGTGTCGGCTTGCGTTTGCGGGGCGTGTCTGTAAAAGATTCCCGGTGCGTGTTAGCAAATGCACTGTATCTTGCGCAGGGTGGCGTCTGTTAGCAGAAAAATGTATCTTGCGCAAAGCAGCGCCTGTTAGCAGAAAAAATGTATCTTGCGCAAAGCATCGCCTGTTGGCTGTGTCGGCTGGGCTGGCGTGTTAGCAAATGCAATGTATCTTGCGCAAAGCAGCATCTGTTAGCAGCCAAATTCGCAGTCAATTTAGCCAAAAAAAACACGGCCCTTGTTAGAGCCGTGCCTTGTTTCAAGTCATGCTGACTTTAGAATCCTAGTCCAATGCGTGTCCTGCAGAACCAAGAACGTTAACGCACTTGTGCATGTACATCTTCTTAAGCTCTTCGCGGGCTGGAGTAAGGTACTGGCGTGGGTCAAAGTCGCCTGGGTTTTCTGCAAGGTGGCGACGGATAGCTGCTGTCATAGCGAGGCGGCCGTCAGAGTCAATGTTAATCTTGCAAACAGCAGATTTTGCAGCCTTGCGGAGCTGTTCTTCCGGAATACCAACAGAATCCGGAATCTTTCCACCGTACTGCTCGATGATCTTTACATATTCTACAGGTACGGATGAAGAACCGTGGAGAACGATCGGGAATCCAGGAAGCTTCTTTTCGATGGCTTCAAGAACGTCGAATGCCAGTGGCGGAGGAATAAGAACTCCGTCCGGTGTGCGTTTACACTGTGCAGGTGTAAACTTGCAGCGGCCATGTGAAGTACCGATGGAAATTGCAAGAGAGTCACAGCCAGTCTTAGAAGTAAAGTCAATAACTTCCTCAGGCTTTGTGTACTTGCTTTCTTCTGCGGAAACGTCATCTTCAACACCGCCAAGAACGCCAAGCTCAGCTTCTACAGTAACGTCGTATTTGTGGGCGTATTCAACAACCTTCTTTGTAAGGGCAACGTTCTCGTCGTAGGGAAGGGCAGAACCGTCGATCATTACGGAAGAGAAACCGTTGTCGATGCAGTCCTTTGCAACCTCAAAGTTTGGACCGTGGTCAAGGTGGAGAACGATCGGAATGTCGCAGCCAAGCTCGTGTGCATATTCAACTGCACCGCGGGCCATGTTGCGGAGGATGTTTGCGTTTGCATAAGCGCGAGCACCCTTTGAAACCTGAAGGATAACAGGTGACTTTACCTCAACACAAGCCATGATGATAGCCTGCATCTGCTCCATGTTGTTAAAGTTGAATGCCGGGATGGCATATCCGCCTTTCATTGCTTTTGCGAACATATCTTTTGTGTTCACCAGGCCAAGTTCTTTGTAACTTACCATAATTGCTCCTGATTGAAAAATCGGTTTTCATCTATTGACATAGATTTCAGTAACAAGAATAAGACTTTTCAAGTAAAAATTCAAGGCTTTTTGGGGGATTTTTGGGGGTGCAAAGGGAGTCTTGCCTTGCAAATTCTCACTTTTTTCTTGCGGCGCTTTTTTTTGCCAGGGGCTTTGCGGGGTTCCGCCTCTCGGCTCCATTGCCTTTGGCAACGCGTTCCGCGCCCCTCCAATCCCTGCCGTGCCTTTGTTTGCTCTACCAAATATTTGATATGTACGGCTATTAAGCCTGTTTGTGCGGTCATTTAGCCTAGTTAGTATGGTCATTGAACCTGTCGAAATGCCTAGTTTTTAGCAAGGAATGTGTCATTATCGGGCTAGACCCGATAATCCGCTTTGAAAGATTGCTCACGTCAAGCCCGACAATGACAGGTCTGGTTCAAAACTCGAATTGTTACGGACTTTTGCAAACAGAGCCTAGCCCCGATTGGAAGGGCCGCGCAGCGGTTGCCGCAGGCAATGGAGGCAAAAGCCGGAACCCTGCAAAGCGGGGAATGCAAAGAAGTCTGAACTGCACCGTAGGGCAGAACACAGTTTTACCATAAAGTGTGCTCCAGAGAAGAAAAAAAGCCTTGTGTTTACAATACCTTAAAAAATTTGGAATCCCATTTATTAAAACGTTTGACAAAGAGCAATTATCGAAATATAATAAACTACATGAAGGGTTGGCTAGCGTCTTCGGGAAAAAGAAAACGCTAAACTTTCGGGCCTTTCATGCCGATATTTAAAGAAAGTTACTTCCATGTATTTTTAAAAAACAGGGAAAGCTTAAATTCAAGGAGATTTGAATGAAAAAGGGCGTAGTCATTTTAGGCGGCCTTCTTGCGCTTGCATTCTGCCTTCCTGCAGTTGCTCAACCAAGTGCAAAGGCTGTAGAGACAATTGTTATCGATAATTTCGATGAACAACAGGATTGGTCATGGGGTGCTAGAGCCAGCCGTTTTGTAGCTGAAGGTTATCCCATCGTAAAAACATTCGAAGCAATGCCGAATTCTTTGCGCGCATACCACAAGGAAGGAGATCCCGAAGGTCTCGTTCTTGGCACAAAGATTGCATTTGACCGCAAGGGTGACAACTGGTTTGAAGTTTTCCCCCAGGATGCAGAAGGCAACCTTCATGAAATTCCTTTCGTAGGAACAGTAACTCAGATGGACTTCTGGGTATGGGGTGCAAACTACAACTACAAGCTTGAAGTTCTCGTCCGCGATGCAGACGGCCGCGTTCATGTGCTTAAGGCAGGAAGCCTCCACTTCCAGGGATGGAGGAACATCGTTCTTAACATTCCTACATGGATCCGCCAGCACTCATATATCCGCTCTGGCCGTCCAGACATGACATTCGTTGGATTCAGAATCCGCACAGATGTAACTGCAGCTGTTGATAACTACGTTATCTTCTTTGACCAGCTCAAGTATACGACAAACACATTGTCTAACATCTACGACGGTTATGAGCTCAAAGATGCATTTGAAAAAGAAGAAGCTGCTAAGGCAAAATAAGAAAGGCGGTGAATTAATATGAAAAAATTACATTTGACAATTCTTGCAGCGGCAGTTCTTTTTGCCGGTGCTGCATTTGCACAGTCCGGCTCAGTAAGTGTTGCCGAACCAGATGCATCTGCTATTGGTAACGACAGTGCACGCCAGGCACTCCGCGAAGTAAGCGTTGACCGCTTTGAGCGCGAAGGTGCATGGAACGTACACATCTCTTCTGACTACGGTGTTATTTCTGGTCGCCTCTTTGACGGTAGCCCTCTTGCAAAAGAGCCGTTGAACGATGCAAACAGCCAGGAAATGACTGATACAAAGGTATTCGGTGTAAAGACTGAATTCTTCCGCCGCGGTGTAAACTCTTTCTTCGTAACAGCTGCCCGCCCAATCGCAATCGAAGGCGTAACAAAGACTGTTTCTGTTTGGGTTTGCGGTCGCAACATGGGTCACCAGCTTTGGCTCTTGGTTCAGGATTACTTTGGCCACAACTTTGAAATCTGGATGGGTTCACTCGAATTCAGCGGATGGAAAAAGATTACGGCTGCAATTCCTCCTTCACCAGATTCAGAGCACGGAATTATCCAGCAGAGCGCATACCACGGTGACAAGCCTGGTCTCCGCGTTGTAGGATTCCGCATTGACTGTAACCCGATGGAAGCCCGCGGTTCATACTACGTCTACTTTGATGACCTTCGTGCAGTTACAGACTTGTACGACATGGAAAACAGAGACGAAGACGACATGAGCGACGCTTGGTAATAGCAGGTTTTCTGCTTCTTAGTCCCGCGCTTTTTGTGCGGGATGCAGGCCCCTTCTGGGGTACGGACAAGTGCCCGGTTTCATCATAATATATTTATGTGGATGGCCCTGTAGCTTTGCTATGGGGCTGTTTTTTTTGTTTGGAGGTTCCTGAGCCTGTCGAAGGACCGCTGGAAGCTCCGCTGTGTGGTTCGACAAGCTCACCAACCGTGGTTCGACAAGCCGCTGGAAGCTACGCTGCGAAGCACCAACCGTGGTTCGACGGGCCGCTTGAAGCTCTGCTGCGAAGCACCAACCGTGGTTTGGCGGACTATTTCTTTTTGTAGTAGTTTGTCCTGCCTTTCTTTTCTGTAAACTCTATAAGTTCCAACTTGCATAGCACCCAGACCATAAGGCTTATTTCATTTCTTTTTACGCCGCTTTCCGTAAGCTTTACCGCATTGTAAAGGTCTGTTACGGTAAATTCCTCCTTCAAATTCTTTGGAAGAAGCTCCGTGTAGCTCTTTTTTCCGTGGAAGACGTGCTTTTTTTCTATTGAGTCAAGGTTTTTGCCTGTTTTTATCCAGTCCCTTAGGAAGTGCCGCCTTCCGTTTGCAGACTGAACCTTTTCTTTTGTGGCAGTTCTCTTTTCCGTTACGCTTACTTCAACCACGTGCAGGTAGAAATTCCTCTTTAGAAGAAAGGGGCAGAGGGCGGTTAGTTCCCTAAAGACTGAATATATGTTCTTTTTTACCGGGCTTTTTCTTTTGCGGATTATTTTTCCCTGCTCATCTTCCGTCTGAATGTATTTTTGGGTTACCAGGGGATAGACCACTGTTACAGTGCGCTTTTGCTCAAAAAAATACATTGTTTTTGCCGCCAGGTGGGCCAGGCTTCCGGTCTGTATTTCTATAACGTTTCCTTCTTTTGTAAGTATGTCCGCTATGTACTTTCCGGCCTTGGCTTCCGTCTGGCAGCCTTCGTTTTCTAGTGAATAGAGGGTCTTTAGCGTCTTGTGAAGGTGCGATTCATTCAGCGTGTTTATCATGGTCTTTTTGCAATGATAAAGGAAATTTGAGTGTTCTTCAATAACGGCTGCAAATATTGCATGGAAATCAGTTTAGCGTTCCGCTCCCAGGCAAATCCGTCTGAAAACCCGCGGTGTCGCGGAATAGGAAATAAAACTCACTTCGTTCGTTCCGCTCCGTACCCGCAACGAAGTTTCAAGCCATGCGTGTTTTCAGCCGGCTTTGCCTTCCGCTGCACGCTAAACTGATTTCCGGTCGCTTTGCATAAGAAAATATTGTGAAAATTAATTTCCTTTCTAATATTGCAATTGTAAAAATACTTGTGGTGGTCATAAAGACTGTCCGCTATAAGTACGCTATTTAAAAATATACTATAAATATTAAGTGTAAAAATTGCAGGCGGCAAAAGAAAAATTGTAATATCGGCATTTTTTTTGGTTGACATTAAAAAATTTCGGGATAAAATGTTAGTTAAGTGGGAATTAGTGGGAAAAAGTGGTGAGCAGTGGAAATGGAAATGCTTAGCGGTGACTTTCGCAATACTCTCGACGAAAAGGGCAGGATTAGTTTTCCGGCCAAGTTGCGCAATGTATTGCAGAAGAATGAACTCGTCGTTACGCAGGGCCTTGACCACTGTCTCATGCTTTTTACGACAGAAGAATGGGAAAGCCTGAATTCCAAGATAATGGGTCAGGCTTCAGTGTTTGATCCTCAAAAGCGCAAGATTATGCGGCACTTTATAGCGCCCGCACAGCAAGTCGAATTTGACAAATCAGGCCGACTTTCTATCCCGCAGAGTCTTAGGGATTATGCCTCGCTAAAGAGCGGCGGTGAATGCGCCATCCTTGCAATGGGTAAGTTTATGGAATTGTGGGATTCCGAGACTTATTCAAGGTATAACCTTCAGACCGAAAGTGAACTGGAAGAAGCTGCTGCTTCTTTTGGCGACATCTTATTATGATGCCGTGCCTCCGCCAATGTGCGGTTTGTGCGGCCTAACCGTATTTTGCTTGTTTTGCGGACTGCCCAAGGCTTTTCCGCTAACATGGGGGTGCGGTGCGGGGTTAAAAAAGTGGAAATTGTCCATACGCCAGTGTTGCTCAATGAATCTCTTGAATACCTTTCTCCTTTGGGCGAAAGCTTTGAAAAAGATGCGTTCATGATTGACTCAACGCTTGGAGAGGGTGGGCATTCGTTCAACTTTCTTTCAAAATATCCCTCACTCAGCATAACAGGCGTGGACGCAGACGCACAGATACAAGGCCGTGCCCGCGAACGCCTGGCCCCTTTTGGGGAAAGGATGTCTTTTTACAACGGCTGGTTCAACGAATTTTACGCTGACTATCCGCTTGAGAGGCATCCCGACCTTATTTTGTTTGATTTAGGTATTAGTGTTTTTCACTATGAACGGAGTGGGAGGGGATTTTCCTTTCGTCATGATGAAAAACTTGATATGCGGCTTAATCCGTCTGCAGGAGAAAGTGCTGAAGATATAGTAAATTCAATGCCGGAAGATCAACTGGCAAACATGATTTATCTATATTCAGACGAAAAATTCTCCCGTAGAATTGCAGCCGCTATAGTTGAAGAACGTAAAATCGGGAGGATTTCTTCAACAAAAGTCCTGGCAGACCTGATTTATGGCTGTGTTCCGGCTAAATACCGCCACGGAGCCATACATCCGGCTACCAGGACGTTCCAGGCTTTGCGCATTTGCGTAAACAGCGAACTAAAACGGCTTCCGGAGGCGATTCACAACGCATTCAACACTCTCAATGCCGGCGGAAAAATGGGAGTAATCACATTCCACTCACTGGAAGATAAGATTGTAAAGAATTATTTCCGCAACCTGGCAAAACAGTGCGTTTGTCCTCCGGAAGCTCCTTTTTGTACTTGCGGGGGAAGTCCCTGTGCTGAACTTTTGACACGCAAGCCGGTAGAGCCTAGCGAGGAAGAGGTTAAGGCCAATTCACCGTCTAGAAGCGCTAAGCTGCGTGTGGTTAGAAAAATCCGTGATGCCGGAAAGGAAAGGCTTTACGGGGTGGAGGCTTTGTAATGGGCAGGACGCTGGCGATTGTAAAGATAGTTTTTTTATGCCTTGTGGCCCTTTGCATACCGGGAATGCTCATCCTTGATGCTGTTCAGGCAAGAAAGTATGCAGACTTAAAGCAGCAGGTGCTTGACCTTGAAAAGAAGCAGGCAGACCTGGTTGAGCAGAACAAAAAGCTTATTACGGACATAAGCGTGCTTTCGGGCACGGACAGGATAGAAAAGATAGCCGAAGAGGAGCTTGGCATGAGGCAGGCCCTTTCGGAAGAGATAGTTCGCGTAGAGATGAAGGACGTAAAGAAAAAATGACTGGCACAAATACAAACGGCAAGGAAAGCCTTCTTGCCCTTGAAGACGTAATTTCCGCTGCAGATGGCATCCATCTTCTTGGAGGTGGCGACTTTTGCTTTGCCTCCGTGCAGACAGACAGCCGCAGCGTTGTGCAGGGAAGTCTTTTTGTTCCCCTCATTGGCGAAAAGCAGGACGGCCACAAGTACATTCCCCAGGCAGTGGAAAAGGGGGCAAGTGCTGTTCTTATATGCCTAAAGAATTACGAGGCCGACCCTTCATTCTTTACTGAAATTTCTTTAAAGGCTCCAAATGTATATTTTATTGGAGTTCAGAATACACTAACGGCTTTGCAGAAGATTGCAGGGCGCTATGTTGAAAAATTCCCGGACCTTATAAAGATTGGCGTAACGGGTTCATCCGGAAAGACTACCACCAAGGAAATTGCGGCTTCAATATTGAGGCAAAAGTACAACGTAATCACAAACGAAGGAAACCTTAACAGCGAGACAGGGCTTCCGCTTTCTGTATTCAAAATCAGGAAGGAACATACGGCCGGAATCTTTGAGATGGGAATGAACCGCTGGGACGAGATTGGAGAAATTGCGGCGGTCCTAAAGCCCCGCTTTGCAATAGTGACCAACATTGGAACTGCCCATATTGGTATTCTTGGAAGCAGGCAGAGGATTGCAGAGGAAAAGTCAAAGGTTTTCTCCCATTTTAACGGTTTTGGAACAGCCTTTATTCCAAAGAATGATGACTTTGCAGACTTTCTTGCCTCCCAGGTGGACGGAAACGTGGTCTTCTACGGGCCGGATGCCATTCAGGAAGAGGATGATCCCTGCAAGGTGGAATTTGTTCGCGACCTTGGCCTTGGCGGAACGGAGCTTAGCATTGGCGGAAAGAAGGCCGTTCTTGCCCTGCCTGGAAAATACAACTACAGCGATGCCCTTGGTGCCATTGCCCTTGCAAAGCTTCTTGGAATTGGTGCAGAAGGTATTGCGGAAGGAATCAATTCGGTAAAGAGCGTCTTTGGCCGTACCCAGGTGCTTAGGGGAAGCGGAGATTTTTCTGGTCTTACGGTTGTCCAGGACTGCTACAACGCAAATCCTGATTCCATGGAAAAAGCCGTGGAATTCATTTCTTCAATAAAAAATGCTGACGGTGGCAGCGAGGAAGAGCCAAAGGTTCTTGTTCTTGGCGACATGAAGGAACTTGGGGATGATTCTGCCAAGGAACACGAAAAGACTGGAGCCCAGGCTGCAAAAAGCGGTTCTTCCCTGGTTATTTTTATTGGCAACGAGATGAATGCCGCTTATTCAAAGGCGCTTGAAATAGCAAAAGAGAAAAATCTTGGCGCAAAGATAGAATATTTTGCGGGCAACGAAAAGGACGGTGCTGATACCGGCGTAATGGAAAAAGCTGGAAAGGACGTCCTTGACTTTGCCTCTGCCCATGGCGGAAAGGCCGTTGTCCTTGTAAAGGGCAGCCGGGGCATGGCAATGGAGCGCGTAACCTCCGTTTTGACGGGAAATGGAGGCGTGTGAAGCTATGTCTGACTTTAGGTTTTTCCCGGGACGCTCTGGAGAAGTTCAGAAAAAGAGTGACGCAGTTTTTATAGTTTCCGTGCTTTTGCTCTGGGGACTTGGCATGTTCACTCTTTTTGTGTCAACTCCTGACACTGCCGAGAGACTTTTTAACAAAAAGTATTATTTTGTGGTAAGGCAGCTTGCCTGGTCTGTGTTTGGTTTTGCCAGCATGGCTTTGTTTGCCGTAGTGCCGCTAAGGTTCCTAAGAAAACACCTGGGCATATTCGTAACCGCCATTTTTATCCTCTGCCTTTTTGCACTGGTTCCTTTTTTTGGCTACCAGAGGAACGGAGCTTCCCGCTGGATACGCATTCCCTATCTTGGAAGGTTCCAGCCTTCTGAATTTGCAAAGTTTGCAGTTGTGCTCTACCTTGCAAACCTTTTTAACCGCTATCTTGGACAGAGTGACGTTGAGCAGAAGAATTTCCTTTATCCGCTAGTAGGCCTTTTTGCCTTTGTGATAGTGATATTCCTCAGAGGGACTTTTCCACCGGACTTTTTGTCTTTATGGTTGGATGCCTTATGTTCTTTGTTAGCGGTGCAAGAATGACTTGGTTTGGCCCGCTTGTTCTGCTTGCAATTCCAGCCACAATTCTTATGATTGTAATAGAGCCCTACCGCCTTATGAGAATCATCTCCTTCCTAAAGCCGGACGAGTACATGATGAATGAGGGCTACCAGCAGTTTGCGTCTGAGAGAGCAATAATTTCCGGCGGAATGTGGGGGGCAGGGCTGGGAACAGGCCTTGTGAACGTTAGCCGCATTCCCGAAGTGCAGTCTGACTACGTCTTTGCAGGCTGGGCAGCTGCCATGGGGTTTGTGGGTGTTTTTGCCTACATTGCCCTGCTTGTCTTCTTTGCATGGAGGGGATTTTACATTGCCCTTAATTGTCCCAACCGCTTTGCAAGCTACGGGGCATTCGGCTGCACTGCCATGATAGTGCTTCAGTCGCTCATAAACGTGGCGGTTGTCTGCGGGGCACTTCCAACAACGGGAATTCCCCAGCCCTTCTTTTCGTCAGGAGGTTCGTCCCTTGTGGTTACGCTCTGCATGTGCGGCTTCATCCTTAATGCCTCCCACTGCGACGACACCAGCGATGAAGAGTCTGACCTTGAGGCCTACAAAAAGAGTTCAATGAAAAAAGATAATACAAGATTTGAAAGTTTTAACGGAGTGGAAGTAACAAGTTATGAGTAGAGTGAGAGAGGGAAGGGACAGCGTCTATACAGAGGCATTGTTTACAGGATCTTATTTTAACAACAGCGGTTCTTTTAGTGTGCATAAGAAAGAATCCGCAAAAGAAAGTGTTATGGCGGACAAGAAAGTTAAGGTTTTAAAAATCATCGTGTTTATCCTTTGCATACTTCTACTTATAGAAGCAGTGCTTTATACTTTTGTAATACCTTCTCTTGTTCCCGCAAAGATTTCTTTTTCAGGCTTCAAGAACATAAGCGAGGATGCTGCCAGGGAAAAAATCCAGCAGATAAACACGCTTACCTGGATGCAGTTTGACACCAACAAGGCTGTTAACGTCCTTAGCTCTATAAGCGGAATTGAAAAAGTTTCCGTTTACAAGCACTTCCCTGACCGCGTGGACATCCGCGTAATCGAGCGTGAGGCGGTGGCGAAGACCATTGTAGAGACCGCAGACGGATGCAAGACTGTTCAAATTGACAAAAACGGAGTATTATTTTATTCTAATGCAGGGTATATAGCAAAAGACAGCAACATTCCCCTCATTACGGGGTTGCCCCTGGAGAATCTTTCTGAAGGTTCCCGCCTTCCTTCAAAGTACCGTTCGCTGATGGAACAGATTGACTATATCCGCAGCCTTCCGCAGAAATATTTTGCGGCGGTTTCCGAGATTCAGGTGGTAACGAAGGAATACGGCAACTATGAGCTTGTTCTTTATCCTGTCCACACCCACATAAGGGTGCTTACGGACCGCGTCTTGAACGAAGATTCATTAAAGTATATGATGGTTGCGTTGGATGTTGTAAATTCGCTTGAGCCGAATGCGGGGGAAATAGACTTAAGGTACGGATCTGTTTCTTACCGTACAAGGAGCATTGGAGGCTGATTTGAGCGGCATAATCGTCGGGCTTGACATAGGATCTGCATTTATAAGGGTAGCTATAGGCGAGCTGGACTTGGACAACAACATAAAAATCATAGGAGCCTCAAAAACACCGTCCAAGGGCGTGAACAACGGAGTCATAATCAATTCGGGAGCAGTTGAAGCCTGCATAAAGGAAGCTCTGGAAAGCGCAGAGCAGATGGCTGGCGTTGACGTTGCCTATGTTTACGTTTCAATAGGCGGTTCCCAGGTTTCCACCCTAAATTCAAGCGGACAGGTCGGAATAGACGCATCATCATCCCCCAGCAGGAAAAACAGGATAACCGATGTTAGCGAAGATGCAAAAAAGCGGGCCATTGCTGCGGCGGAGGCAATATACGTTCCCTATGAAAAAAGGATAATCCACACTATTCCCCGGGAATGGATTGTGGATGGAATTTCATATAAAAATGGGCAGGTCAAGGACCTTATAGGTACAGAAGGCGTTAGGCTGGAAGTTAAGGTTCACATTGTAATGGCTACGATTACCGCCCTAAAAAAAATCGACGACACAATCATGCACCTTGGTTACCAGAGAAGCGGGCGCACACTAAAGACTCTTGCTGCTGCTGTTGCAACCTTGCCGAGGGAAGATATGGAGCTTGGTTCCATACTCATTGATCTTGGAGCCGGCACAACCGATGTCATGGTGATATATGACAGTGCCCCTGTCTACACCATGTCTCTTCCCGTTGGCGGCTGGTACGTTACGAATGACATTGCCCAGGTAAAGGGTATACCTTTTGACGTTGCCGAAGACATAAAGATAAAGTACGGCTGCTGCTGGATAGACGAAAGCGAGGAGGATGAAACCGTTACCATCCCGGGTGTCGGTTCAAGGCCACCGGAGGAGACTTCCCGCTTTGAGCTCTGCCAGATTATCCAGTCCCGCATGGACGAGATATTTGCCATGATAAAGGACAGCGTGAGGAAGCATTCCGGGCTTACAAGCCTGAACGGCAGCATTGTACTTACCGGCGGCGGTGCGCTGATGTACGGAATTGTGGAACTTGCACAGAGCGCTTGGCACACGACTGCGGTGCGAAAGGGTGAGGCTCCCAACCTGGGGGACCTTGACTGCGGGCCGCTTGGAAGAAATGTCTACCGTCAGCCTGATTTTGCGACGGCTGTAGGTCTTGTCCTTGCCAACAAAGGTGGGGCCGTGGCGGAGAAGCCTTCAAAGAAGGGAAGCCCAAGGCGCGAGGACAAAAGTGACGTTTTGGGTGGCCTAAAAAACGGTGTAAAGGAATTTTGGAAAAAAATATTCTAGGCCGTCTTTAAATGCTTGCGGAATTTGCAGAATTCTGCTAAGTTGTTTTAAGACGATTTAGATAGTTATAGAGTCTGTCCGCACGGGATGGGGATTTTAGTGCGGCGGATGACTGCAGGATCGAAAGGTTTTGCATTTAAAAATGGGTCGGGAGGAAATATGATTGAATTGTCTGTGGTGAACGATGAGAGTTCCACACTAAAAGCGCCAAGTCCAACTGTTATAAAGATTATCGGCTGCGGCGGAGGCGGCTCAAGTGCCGTTAACCGCATGATAGAAGCCGGGGTCAGCGACGTTGAATTCATTGTACTAAATACTGATGTCCAGGCCCTGAATGTTTCAAAGGCCCAGAAGCGTCTTGCAATAGGGCAGGAGCTTACAGGAGGCCTGGGAGCCGGCGGAGAGCCTTCCGTTGGTGAAGATGCTGCAAGGGAAGATGCCGAGATGATTACGAATGTCGTAAAAGGCACAAACATGGTAATCATTACGGCAGGAATGGGTGGCGGTACAGGAACAGGTTCTGCCCCGGTCGTTGCGTCCCTTGCCCGCCAGCAGGGTGCCCTTACAATTGCCGTTGTTACCACTCCGTTTGAATTTGAGCGTTCAAAAAGAATGAAGAATGCCCAAGAGGGCCTTAAAAAGCTGCGTGAGAACGTGGACAGCCTCATAGTAATTCCCAATGAGCAGATAATGAAAATCGTTGACAAAAAGGTGAACTTCCTCCAGGCCTTCCGTTTGGCAGACGACGTTCTTTGCCAGGGCGTGCAGGGAATCTCCGAAATAATCACCAAGCCTGGAATAATCAACATTGACTTTGCGGACTTGCGCACCGTACTCAGAAACCAGGGAGAGGCAATCCTTGGCGTTGGCGTTGGCGAGGGCGAAAACCGTGCTGTCGATGCGGCACAGAGGGCAATAAGCAACCCCATGCTTGCAGACAGGCACATAGACGGGGCAAGCAACATTCTTGTGAACATTGTAGGTCCGGAAAACCTTTCCATGATGGAAGTTGATGAGATTGTTGAAAACATCAGCGCTTCAGCGGACAAGGACTGCAACCTAATCTGGGGACAGAGACTGGATCCCGATCTTGGCGAAAAGGTTTCTGTAACCGTAATTGCCACCGGCTTTGAAAAGGGCGGCAGGGATTCCTCATCTGGCGAGAGGGCGGCAGAGAATTCAAACGTCATCGACTACGGGACATTCGAGCGCATGATGGCAGGCAAGGCACCCATCAATTTGAATGCAGACGATGAGGAAGAAGAGAAAGAAGCCGAGGAAAAGGTTGAGATGACTGTTAAGCACGAAAGCGTTGGTCTTGGTCTTTTTAGCAGCATAGAAAAGAATTCCGAAGAAGCATCCCCTGCGGCAAAACCCTCGGAAAAAGAGGCCGCACCAAATTCCAGCCTTAGCGAAAAGCTTCGCCGTGCAGTTGAGCATGACCGCTCCGGCATAGAGCCACCTCCAAGCTTTAACAAAAGGAGCGAGGACCTTAAACAGCCGTCCGTATGGAGGAATTTGCGGGGACTTTCCAAGTCTATTGACTTGACGGACAACTAAAAGAATTATTATGGAAGAAAAGGGGATTTCCAGGGAAAGCTCTGCCCTGCTGAATGAATTCTATACGGATTTGATTCTTGTGGAGCGCCATGCAAAGCTTACTGCGGAAACCTATCTGCTAAGCTGCCAGGAATTCATTAAGTGGGCGGAAGAAAAGAACTATCCCCTGAATGAATTTGACGTAAAAAAGCTCTTTTTCTTTCTTGTAAGCAGGAGGGAAAATTCCTGCTCGGAACTTACTATTGCAAAGGACATTTCTGCGCTAAGGGCATTCGGTGCCTTTTTAAGGAGGCGCATGATTTGGAGCGAGAACTTTGCGCTGGAACTGGACAAGCCAAAAACTGCCCGTGCCCTGCCATCCGTCCTTTCTGTAGAGCAGGTAGATGCCCTTCTTGCTTCCATAGACACAAAAAAGCCAGTTGGGGTGCGTGACCGTGCCCTTTACGAGCTAATATACAGCTGCGGTCTTCGCATAAGCGAGGCTTCTTCCCTTCTTGTTGCAAACGTGCATTTTGAGGAAGGGATAATAATTGTCCGCGGCAAGGGCGACAAGGAAAGAATTGTGCCCTTTGGGGCTGCCGCCAAGGAATGGCTTTTAAAATGGCTTTACGAAGCAAGGCCCCAGCTTGTTGGGAATGCCCAGGTTGCGGAGGTCTTTGTAAATTCTCGGGGAAAGCCGCTTTCCCGCAAGGGTATATGGAAGAATTTTCAGGCCATGGAGGCAAAGAGCGGGGTAACTGCAAAAGTGCACACTTTAAGGCATTCATTTGCAACCCATCTTTTGGCTGGCGGGGCAGATTTGCGTTCTGTCCAGGAGCTTTTGGGGCATTCGGATCTTGCGACTACGCAGATTTACACCCATGTGGACGACGGTCAGCTTAGGGATTACCATGCCGGTTATTTTCCCGGGCACGGGAAGGAAAAATAGGTCTGGAAAAAGGGGATGAACCAGCCTACGCCGCCGTGGAGGGGCCCGCGCAAGCGGGTTGCGGAGCAATGGAGCGGGTAGGGTCCCGCGGAACCCCGCAAGGGCGGTGGCGCAAAGGTTCGTCCGGTCGGATTAGAGCTGCAATTGAATGGTAGAGCGGTTAAAGGTACCGTCCAAGAGACTAGCTCCAAAAAAAATGAAATTTAGATATAGGCGCTTTTATGTCGATAAAAAAGAAACCGTTGGAGGAAAAAATGAAATTTTCAT
>Ga0247608_10004765_pt1 | contig 14976 bp, 12 predicted proteins | sample 176DNAGHGlowgp2_FD_193490 | JGI IMG/M metagenome (GOLD analysis project Ga0247608, IMG submission 193490) | Sheep rumen microbial communities from Palmerston North, Manawatu-Wanganui, New Zealand - 1766 DNA GHGlow gp2 | ecosystem: Host-associated > Mammals > Digestive system > Stomach > Rumen ...
TAAAGGATGTAAAGGATATCCCCAGAGTCTTTAAAGAGGCTTTTCATATAGCGAATACCGGCCGAAGAGGACCTGTGCTCATAGATGTGCCCATAGATATCCAGAATGCCAAGCTTGACAAGTTTTCCTATCCCGAAGAGGTGGTGCTCAGGACCTATAAGCCCACCGTAAAGGGAAATGTGGTTCAGATAAAAAAACTGCTCAAGGAGCTTTCAAAGGCAAAGAAGCCGCTTATATGTGCAGGCGGCGGCGTTATTTTGTCCGGAGCCCAGACTGAGCTTGCAGATTTTGCCGCAAAGTACCGTGTCCCCGTGGTGCATACCATGATGGGAATAGGCGTGCTGCCCTCCGATCATGAGATGTATTACGGCATGGTGGGCAATAACGGTAAGGGTTATGCCAACGCCGCCATGAACGATGCTGACCTGCTGGTGATAATTGGGGCGAGAGTGGCGGACCGTGCGGTGAACCAGCCCGATCTCATCACCGAGAACAAGGTGATGGTGCACATAGATGTGGACCCTGCGGAGATAGGCAAGAATGCGGCGTCCACCATACCTATCGTGGGTGATGTAAAGACCATTCTCATGCAGATTGAGGAGGAGGCTAAGGATGTGATCGTGCCTCCCCACAAGCAGTGGCTGGAAACTCTGGATGAGTATAAGGTTAAGCTCGTGAAGAAACGCCATCCCGATCAAAGGTACGTGGATCCCGCGGTATTTATCGATAAGCTCTCCCGTGCCATGAAGGATGACGGGATCTATATAGCCGATGTGGGTCAGAACCAGATCTGGTCCTGCGCGAATTATGTGATGAAGAAGGGACGTTTCCTTACCAGCGGCGGAATGGGTACCATGGGCTATTCCATCCCCGCGGGCATGGGCGCAAAGCGGGCCCTTGGCGATGACGCCCAGGTGGTGGCCGTGTGCGGAGACGGTGCTTTCCAGATGTCGTTTATGGAATTTGCCACCATGAAGCAGCACGCCATCAACATAAAGGTTATCGTCCTCAAGAATAATTATCTGGGCATGGTGCGTCAGTATCAGCATTTTAAATATAATGATAATTATTCCGTGGTGGATCTGACGGGAAGCCCCGATCTGGAAAAGATAGCCCTGGCTTATGACATACCTTTTGTCAGAGTACAGAATATGGAGAATATCGATAAGGTCATCGCCGACTTCCTGGCGGATGATTCCCTGGCGCTGATGGAGTGTATCATAGATCCCATGGATCTGGTGTGATAAAGGGAGAAAGAAATGAAAAAAATATATTCCGTTCTTGTGGAAAACAGATCCGGTGTGCTGGCAAAGATAGCCGGACTTTTTGCAAGAAGATGCTTTAACATAGATTCCCTGGCTGTGGGAGAGACTGATGATACCGCTGTTTCCTGTATGACCATAGTTTCATCCGGAGATGAGCGTACCATAGAGCAGATCGAGAAACAGCTTAATAAGAAGCTGGATGTCATCAAGATAAAAACCTTTGATGAGGAGGCATCGATCCCCAGGGAGCTGATGCTGATAAAGGTTAAGTACAATAAGTCAAACCGCAGCGATATCATGGAGATAGCCTCAGCCATGAAGGCTGACATAGTGGATATGTCTTCGACACAGATGATGCTGCAGATCTGTGACAGACCTTGCAGGATCCAGACACTGATAAAGTTGCTTAAGGGCATCAGCATTGTGGAGATAGCTCGTACCGGAACTCTGGCCCTGCCCCGGTGCAGCGAGTAAGAACATGACAGGCATAAGTTATGAAAGGAGCAATATAATATGGGAATGACAATGACTCAGAAGATCCTGGCGGCCCATGCGGGACTCCCTTTTGTTAAGGCGGGAGATCTCATCGAGGCTAATTTGGATCTGGTGTTGGGAAATGATATCACGACCCCCGTGGCCATAAGGGAGATGGGAAGGTTTAATGATGATAAGGTTTTTGACGGGGAAAAGATAGCCCTGGTCATGGATCACTTTACTCCCAACAAGGATATAAAGAGCGCCGAGAACTGCAAGTGCGTCAGGGATTTTGCGGCAGCTCATGAGATAACGAATTACTATGATGTGGGAAAGATGGGTATAGAGCATGCACTCTTGCCTGAGCTGGGACTGACGGTGGCCGGCGACTGCATAATCGGTGCCGATTCCCACACCTGTACCTACGGTGCTCTGGGAGCCTTTTCCACAGGCGTGGGTTCCACCGATATGGCAGCCGGTATGGCTACGGGCAAGGCCTGGTTCAAGGTACCTTCCGCCATCAAGTTCAACCTTAAGGGACAGCTTAAGAAATGGGTGTCAGGTAAGGATGTGATCCTTAATATAATCGGCATGATCGGCGTGGACGGAGCGCTTTATCAGTCCATGGAATTTGCCGGAGAGGGCGTAAAGTCACTTTCCATGGATGACCGTCTGACCATAGCGAACATGGCCATCGAGGCCGGCGGCAAGAATGGTATCTTCCCCGTGGATGAAAAGACCATAGAGTATATGAAGGAGCATTCAAAGAGAGAGTATAAGGTTTTTGAGGCCGATGAGGATGCTGAGTATACGGCAGTCTATGACATAGATCTGTCCGAGCTCGAGAGCACCGTGGCTTTCCCTCATCTGCCTGAGAATACTAAGACTTTGAGTGAGATAAAGGATAAGGTGGTGATCCACCAGTCAGTGATCGGTTCATGTACCAACGGCCGTATCCAGGATCTGAGACAGGCTGCCGAGATACTTAAGGGCAGGAAGATTCATAAGGATGTAAGATGCATTGTAATCCCCGGAACCCAGGCTATTTACCTTCAGGCCATTGAGGAAGGCCTGGTGGCTGACTTTATCAAGGCGGGTGCCATTGTGAGCACACCCACCTGCGGACCCTGCCTGGGAGGACATATGGGAGTGCTGGCAGCCGGTGAGCGCGCCATCTCCACCACCAATCGTAACTTTGTAGGCAGAATGGGACATACGGATTCCGAGGTCTATCTGGCTTCACCTGCGGTTGCCGCCGCCAGTGCCGTTGCCGGTTATATCTGTGGCCCGGATGAACTTGGGATTGACTGATCATTTGAATTGGGTATAAATTGATTGTTTGATTGTCATCCTGACGAACGAAGTGAGGAAGGACCTTGAAAGATCAGGCATTATAAATATGCCGGGGTTGAAAAGATTCTTCGCTGCGCTCAGAATGACAGCGGATGAAAATATGCCCTTTGTGTAAAAAGGAGAATGACATGAACGCAAAAGGAAAAGTTTTTAAATATGGAGACAATGTGGATACGGATGTGATCATCCCCGCAAGATATCTGGCCATACAGGATCGCATGGAATTGGCGAGCCATTGTATGGAGGATATAGATGATACCTTTACAAAGAGGGTGAACAAGGGCGATATCATGGTGGCCGGCAGGAACTTTGGCTGCGGTTCTTCCAGGGAACATGCGCCCCAGGTCATAAAGGATTCGGGTATATCCTGTGTGATCGCCTGTACCTTTGCCAGGATCTTTTATCGCAACGCCATAAATATAGGGCTGCCCATAATAGAGTGTGAGGAGGCGGCGACGGCGATCGAGGACGGACATGATGTGTCCATCGATTTTGATACAGGTCTTATCACCGATGATACTACAGGGAAGACTTATCAGGGACAGGCCTTTCCCGAATTCATGCAAAAGATCATAAAGGCTGAGGGCCTGGTGAATTATATCAACGCAAAATGATCATTAAAACAGATCTGCTTCATGCAGGTCTGTTTTTTTTGTATATGACAATAGATAATTAAGGATGGCTGTCTTTGATTATGAAATGAAAAGAAGTATCAAACTGTCAGGGGTATAATAAGGTAAAACATAAGGAGGAGATTTTTTCGATGGCAAAAGAGATAATACTGCATTTTCCGAAGCTTTACAGGTATGACAGGATTGATGAACACTGCGGTGTGGGGATCCCCTTTGCAAAGGGTGAATTTACCGGTAAAAACATTTTAAAGGTGACTCAGGCCGGAAAGGAACGGCCGGTCCAGTTAAAGGTGACTGCCCGTTATGATGACGGCAGTGCAAAATTTGTTTACTTAAGATTTACCGCGGACCTGCCTGCTAATAAGGGCTGTGAGCTCCTGGCGAGGGTGGCTGATGAGAGCGAACAAATTGCCGTCGGTGATAATGCTTTGGGGGCGGATACCGATACAGGCCTTACCAGTAGATCGGGCAGTGTGATCACAGTGGATACAGGTGCCGTGAGGTTTGCGGTAGAGGATGGAACTGACCGGATATTTACGGAGCTTGAATCAGGCGGGCAAAAATACCGGGGATCGCAGCTGGCAGGCCCTTTCCTTTCGGATGATCGCATAAAGGATTATGGGATGAAGCTCTCGGACTGGAGGATCATGGAGGCAGGTCCTTTGGTATCGGTGCTGCGCTGTATGGGAAAATGTACTTTGCCGGCGAGCGGAGACTTTTTGGAAACCTCAGCAGGAAAAACGTCTGCCGATCCTCTTCCCACCTTTGAAGTGAAGCTGACCGCCTGGGCGGGTAAGCCATGGGTGGAGGTGTCATACAGGCTTATCGCATCCGTTGATGAACCGATGCATGTCAAATCCCTTATTTTTCAGGTCAAAAGAAAAGAGGATTCGCCCTATGATCCCGAACTGGAGGTGAAGGGCTCCATAGACCGCGGTGATTCCGTGGGTGAGGGCAGCATATCTACGGGAGTCCCGGATCTGACCGGTCCTTTGTATGAGACCACCGGCACCAAATATCTGGATATGATCGAAAATAAGGAGGGCGGCTTTGGAGTCCGCACCTGCGTGGGCAGTTCCAATTACAAGACGAATTTCACCATCTCCGATAATAAGAGCGTGGAGAGGGTCATAGATGCGAAGTATATAATCGGTGAGGCTAATGAGCATTTTACCGAGGTGTTTTACGGCACGTTGTTTACGGACGTGACGGATGAAGAAGGAGGCGTATGCGCCACCGTTTTCCAGGCACAGCAGAATTATCCCAAGGCGGTAAAGGCGGATGAGTCCGGGATCTATGTGATGCTGGTGCCCGGGGATGTGGAAGAGGTGGTCATGCAGAGCGGAATGAGCCGTGAGCAGAGGTTCCTTTTACATTTTCATGATGCTAAAGAGTCCATGGCCGAGCTTGACAACAGATCCCTGATATATCAGATGCCTGACAGACCCTGGATCAATCCTTATATTTATGCCGATGCGGGAGTGATGCCCGATATTTTTGTGAAAAAGGAGAATATACGCATCGATGTGGAACGCGCCCTGGTGTCCATGTGCGATACCCACAGCAGGAGCTTCGGCATGCTGAACTTCGGAGACTCCCCGGATCTTCACTATACGGAACAGGGACGTGGCAAGGGGAATCTGGTATGGTCAAACAATGAATATGACTTTCCTCACGCCTGTGCACTTTTGTATGCCAGGACAGGAGAGAGGAGGTTCCTTGATTATACCATAGCGAACGCGAGCCACTGGATGGATGTGGATGTGTGCCATTACAGCCGGGACGAGCTGCTCATCGGGGGCCAGTGGGAACACACCCAGGGACACTGTGTGGAGGGCTGCATGGTCTGCTCCCACGAGTGGGTGGAAGGCCTTCTTGACATGTATCATTTCACCGGTGATGAGAGGGCGTATGAGACTGCTCTTGGCATAGGCGAAAACATATTGAGGCTTCTTGAAACTCCGGCTTATCAGGTGAGCGGTGAGAGCAATGCCAGGGAAACGGGCTGGGCCTTAAGGTCGCTGGTGGCACTCTATGCCGAGACCGGCGATAAAAAGTGGGTTTCAAAGGGCGAATGGATAGTGGGACATTTTAAGGAATGGACGGATGAGTACGGCGGCTGGCTGTCGCCCTATACTGATAATACCGCCATAAGAGTGGGCTTTATGATATCCGTGGCTGTGGGAAGCCTGATGAGATATTACAGGTTCTTCCCGTCCAAAGAACTTAAGGATCTGATCATTTTTGCCGTCGACGATCTTTTGGATAACGCGCTTATGGCAAACGGCGTGTTCTATTATAAGGAACTGCCATCCCTCAACAGATTAAATACAAATACGCTGTTGCTGGAGGCTTTGGCCATAGCTTACGAGCTCACCGGCGATGAAAAATATCTGGAGGCCGGCATCGTCACCTTTGAAAATGCCATCGCCAATCCTCCACGGGGTGTGGGAGGCAAAAAAGTCCGTAATAAGGACGCCGTGTACGAGATGGGGAACACCGTCAAGAATTTCGGCCAGTGTTTTATGCCTCTGTCCGCATTTTACAAGGCTCTTTCGGAGCGGAAAAAGGCGTGATAAAAGCCGATAAACTTGACAAATAAGCAATTATGTAATAATATAGACGACAAGGTTTTGCCAAAGGCGGCGCACCCTGGGGTGGGCCGCATTTTTTTAGAACCTTGAGGAGAAACGCGCTTTTGCGCAAGTTTATGAAAGAAGGAGAATTATTATGAAAAAGAAACTACTTTCCTTAATGCTCTGCGCGAGCCTGGTGGTTCCCTTTACCGCTTGCTCCGCAAACAGCGGTTCTGCCGATCAGGCAGCAGCTCCCGCAGCAGATGCACAGCCCGCTGCCGAGGCAGCAGCAGACACACAGCAGACTGCAGACGCTCCCGCAGCAGACGCTCCTGCAGCAGATGCAGCTTCTTCGGAGACATCTGATGCTTCAGGTCTTACAGGTACCCTTAAGATGGGTATGATCGGACCCCTCACCGGCGCAGCAGCCATCTATGGTAATGCGGTAAACAATGCAGCACAGATCGCTGTAGATGAGATCAATGCCGGCGGATACGGCGTGACCATCGAGTATCAGGGCGAGGACGATGAGCATGATGCAGAGAAGTCCGTAAACGCTTACAACAACCTTAAGGACTGGGGCGTACAGACCATCGTAGGCAGCGTTACCACCACTCCCTGTGTGGCAGTAGCTGCAGAGGCTTACAATGACAGACTCTTCATGCTGACACCTTCAGCATCATCCACCTCAGTTACAGAGGGCAATGACAATGTATTCCAGCTTTGCTTCTCAGATCCCAACCAGGGAAGCGCTTCAGCACAGTATATCAAGGATAACGGCATCGGAGAGAAGATCGCCATCATCTACAATAATGCCGACGCATATTCAACAGGGATCTATCAGAAGTTCCAGGAGGCAGCTGATTCTCTCGGACTTGAGGTAGTATCGGTTACCACCTTTACGGATGACACCGCAAACGATTTCTCCGTACAGATCAAGGATGCACAGGACAACGGCGCAGACCTTCTGTTTCTGCCCATCTATTACACACCCGCTTCACTGATCCTTCAGCAGGCTGCTTCAACCGGCTATGACGTAAAGGTGTTCGGCGTGGACGGTATGGATGGTATCCTTACTCTTGAGGGCTTCGATACCAGCCTTGCAGAGGGCGTTATGCTGCTTACTCCTTTCTCTGCAGATGCAACTGATGAGCGTACCGTTTCCTTTGTTTCAAAGTACAATGAGAAGTTCGGCGAGACTCCTTCACAGTTCGCAGCTGACGGATATGACTGTGTATACGCCATCGTGGCAGCTCTTCAGTACTATGCTGAAAATAACGGTGGTCTGGATGTGACCGGCATGTCTTATGACGAGCTTTGCGAGATCCTTATCTCCACCTTCTCAGATCCTTCATTTACCGTAGACGGCGTGACCGGCGAGGGCATGACCTGGACAGCTGAGGGTGAGGTAAACAAGGCTCCCAAGGCCGTAGTCATCAAGGACGGTGCATACGCAGGTCTTTAATTTCAGGGACTTAAATTAAATACTGATCTTTTTTGGCACGATACGGCTTATGCCGTATCGTGTCCGTGTTTTTGATTGTGGAGGTTTATATGGTTTCATATTTGATAAACGGTATCAGTCTCGGAGCGATATATGCGATCATCGCCCTGGGGTACACCATGGTGTACGGTATCGCCAAAATGCTTAACTTTGCCCATGGAGACGTCATAATGGTGGGCGGCTACATGGCCTACTGCAGTGTTTCATATCTGGGCTGGAGCCCGGCTGCGGCTGTCATTTTTGCCATGGCTGTCTGCACCATCCTGGGTATCACCATCGAGAAACTGGCTTATAAGCCTCTGCGTGATGCGAGCTCGCTGGCGGTTTTAATAACTGCCATCGGAGTGTCGTATTTTCTTCAGAATGCGGCGCTTCTGATCTTCAGCTCCAACCCCAAGGTCTTCCCCAATCTTTTTTCAGACATGTTCACCATAAAGGTGGGAGAGGCCACCGTCACCTCCGTGGCCGTGGTCACCATCCTTTCCTGTATCATAATCATGGTGGCCCTGACACTCTTTACTTCAAAGACGAAGATGGGCAAGGCCATGCGTGCGGTGTCTGAGGACAGGGGAGCGGCTACTCTGATGGGGATCAATGTGAACAGTACCATTTCCGTGACCTTTGCCATAGGTTCGGGACTGGCTGCCATAGCGGGAGTGCTTCTTTGCAGTGCCTATCCCACACTGATGCCCACTACCGGCGCCATGCCCGGTATAAAGGCCTTCACCGCAGCGGTATTCGGAGGCATAGGTTCCATACCCGGAGCCATGCTGGGAGGCATACTTTTGGGCGTCATAGAGATATTTGCCAAGGCATATATCTCCACACAGCTTTCCGACGCCATCGTGTTCGCGGTGCTGATAATCGTACTCATAGTTAAACCTACCGGGCTTTTGGGCAAAAAGCTTACGGAGAAAGTCTGATAGGGTGATCGTTATGAAGAAACTTTCAAAGAATACATTAAACGGATTTATAAATTATGCCCTGGTGGTGGTTTTGTTCATAGTGTTCCAGATCCTGGCTTCGGCCAAGGTGCTGAACAATTCCATGACGGGACTTCTGATACCCATCTGCTGTTATGTGGTCATGGCTCTTTCCTTAAATCTGGTGGTTGGCTTTTCGGGTGAGCTTTCCTTAGGTCATGCCGGATTCATGAGCGTGGGCGCCTTTGGCGGAGTGGTAATGTCCACCTATCTTTCAAATGCGATAACCATTGCCCCCTTAAGACTGGTGGTGGCAGTCATGTTCGGGGCGCTTTTTGCCGCGGCCGCAGGGGTGCTCATCGGAGTGCCTGTCTTAAGGCTTCGCGGAGATTACCTTGCCATAGTGACGCTGGCTTTCGGTGAGATAATCAAAAATATAATGAACTGTATGTACATCGGCAGGGATTCGAAAGGACTTCACTTTTCACTGACCGATGAGGCTTCCCTCAATATGGAAGCAGGGGGTGTGACCATAGTAAACGGTCCCATGGGAGCTCTTAAGATAGCCAAGATCTCCACCTTTGCATCGGGCATCGTACTTATACTCATCACTTTGTTCATAATCCAGAACCTGGTGAATTCCAGGGCGGGTCGGGCCATAGCCGGCATCAGGGACAACCGTATCGCCGCCGAGGCCTGTGGAGTGCCCATTACAAAGTATAAGCTGATGGCCTTTGTGACCTCCGCCGCCATGGCAGGGGCGGCAGGCGCACTGTACGGACTTAATTATTCCACCATAGTGCCCAAAAAATTTGATTTCAACACATCCATACTCATCCTGGTATTTGTGGTGCTGGGCGGTATAGGAAACCTGAGGGGTTCCATCATCGCAGCCATAGTGCTCACGGCGCTTCCCGAGGCACTCAGGCAGTTCCAGGATTACCGTATGCTTGTTTATGCAATAGTACTGATACTGGTAATGATACTTACCAACAATGAAAAGGCTGCTTCCTTTATCTCGGGTATGGTCAAAAAGATAAAGGCACCGAAAAAGGAGGCGAAGGCATGAGTGAAAATATCAAAAAGAGAGAAGAAGTAAAGCTGGTGTCGGTGCCCAGCCCCTATCTGGTACCTGAGAGAAATGCAGGTAAGGGACTGGTGCTGGAGGCCAATCATCTGGGTATAGATTTCGGCGGCCTGACTGCCGTGGATGATTTTAACCTGGGAATAAGCCCTAATGAGATAACGGGCCTTATCGGCCCCAACGGCGCGGGCAAGACTACCGTGTTTAACCTGCTGACCAAGGTGTATCAGCAGTCCAGAGGTACCATCTTCCTTGACGGAAAGGATACCATGGGCATGAGCGCCACCCAGGTCAATAAGGCCGGAATAGCCAGGACTTTCCAGAACATCAGGCTTTTCGATAAACTGACGGTGGAGGATAACGTAAAGATCGGCCTTCACAACAGCATAAATTATGGAATGTGGCAGGGCGTTTTCAGACTTCCCATATATTGGAAAGAGGAGAAAAAGGCACATGACAGGGTGCTGGAGCTTTTGTCCATATTTGACATGGCCGATATGGCTGATATGCCTGCAGGCTCACTTCCCTATGGTGCGCAAAGGCGCCTTGAGATAGTGAGGGCCCTTGCCACTGAGCCCAAGGTGCTGCTTCTCGACGAGCCCGCTGCGGGCATGAACCCTTCCGAGACCGCGGAGCTTATGGAAAATATCGGAAAGATAAGGGACGAGTTCGGCATCGCCATACTCCTTATAGAGCATGACATGAATCTGGTAATGGGTATCTGCGAGGGCATCGTGGTACTTAACTTCGGTAAGATAATAGCCAAGGGCACACCTTCCGAGATCCAGAACAATCCCGTGGTGGTAGAGGCATATCTGGGTAAGTCCCATGATGAGGAAACTGCCGATCAGGGTGATGATACCGAAGCAGGTAAAACCGTGGATACGGATAAAGGCGGCTCTTCAAGAAATGCCGACGCAGGAAAGAAAGCCGATGCCGGTAAGGGAAAGAACAGGAAAAAAGGAGGTAGACGCTGATGGGCAACATGCTGAAGGTGGAAGACCTCCACGTATATTACGGAAGCATACATGCGATAAAGGGCATAGCCTTTGAGGTTAACGAAGGAGAGATAGTGACCCTTATAGGAGCCAACGGCGCCGGTAAGTCCACCACCTTAAATACAGTGGCGGGACTGTTAAAGGCCTCCCGTGGCGAGGTGGAATTCAAGGGAGAAAAGATAGCGGGCATACCGGCACACAAGCTGGTGAGCCGCGGCATGTCTCTTTGTCCCGAGGGCAGAAGAGTATTCCAGGAGCTCACTGTCAGGGAGAATCTGGAAATGGGCGCTTTTTCGAGACCCAAGGCGGAGGTGAACGAATCCCTGGAAACCGTATATGAATTGTTCCCCAGGCTCAAGGAGAGATATAAGCAGATCGCGGGAACCCTTTCCGGAGGAGAGCAGCAGATGCTGGCCATGGGCAGGTCTCTCATGTCTAAGCCCGCCCTCATGATGCTGGATGAGCCCTCCATGGGACTGGCTCCCATTCTGGTGGAGCAGATATTCGATATCATAAAGGAGATGAATAAAAACGGTACCACCATCCTTTTGGTGGAGCAGAACGCCCAGATGGCGCTTTCCATTGCCAGCAGGGCCTATGTGCTTGAAACAGGTCGCGTAGTATCCAGCGGCACGGGAGAAAAGCTCCTTAAGGATGATGCGGTGCGAAAGGCGTACCTGGGTGGTTAAATGATAGCTTATGTAAGTGGTATCCTGGCCGAAAAAAGCGAGCAGGATAATGTGATTGTGGATGTGAACGGCATAGGTTATAATGTACTTGTTTCGCCAAAGGAGGCATCCCTTCTTCCCCCTGAGGGCAGCAGGGTAAAGCTCTATACTCATATGGCAGTGAGAGAGGACGCCCAGAAGCTGTACGGCTTTTTGACCAGGGAAAGCCTTTCACTGTTTCGCATGCTGATCACGGTGAATAAGGTGGGCTGTAAGATAGCCCAGGACATACTGGGAAGCCTTTCTCCTGATGAGTTGAGGCTTGCTATTTTGTCCGGTGATGAAAAGACCATAAACAAATGTCCGGGAGTGGGACCTAAGATGGCCCAGCGTATCATCCTGGATCTCAAGGATAAGATAGATCCCGATATGGTCTTTGTACATGTGGGAGCATTTGAGACACAGGACGCCGATGCATCCGGAGCGAACGGTATGACGGACGCTGCCAGAGAGGCTCTTGAGGCGCTTATAGCCCTTGGTTTTTCAGCCACCATGAGCGGGGCTGCCATAAGGGAGCTTGCCATAACGGAGAATATGACCTCTGAGGATATCATCAAAGAGGCACTTAAGATCATAAGATGAGTGAGAAGAGAGTAATACAGACTCAGGTGACGGAAGAGGATTATCGTATCGAGGGATCGCTGCGGCCACAGACTCTTTCGGATTACATAGGGCAGGACAAAGCTAAGTCCATGCTCAAAATATATATAGACGCAGCGAAAAAAAGGGGAGACTCCCTGGATCACGTGCTGTTTTACGGTCCTCCGGGACTGGGTAAGACCACGCTTTCGGGCATAATAGCCAATGAGATGGGCACCCATATGAAAGTTACCTCGGGACCGGCTATAGAAAAGCCCGGTGAACTGGCAGCGATACTGAATTCCCTGTCTCAGGGAGACGTGCTCTTTATAGATGAGATACACAGGCTGAACCGTCAGGTGGAGGAAGTGCTGTATCCGGCTATGGAGGATTACGCCATAGATATCATGATAGGCAAGGGCCCCACGGCCAGATCCATCAGGCTGGACCTTCCTAAATTCACTCTTGTGGGAGCCACCACCAGGGCAGGGCTTCTGACTGCACCGCTGAGGGACCGCTTCGGCGTGATCCACAGGCTGGAATATTACACTGTGGATGAACTAAAGATCATCATTAAGAATTCGGCAAGACGTCTGTCCGTAAGCGTGGATGACGGCGGGGCGCTGGAACTGGCCAGGAGATCCAGAGGCACCCCCAGGCTGGCTAACCGTTTCCTTAAGCGCATCAGGGATTATGCACAGATAAAATATGACGGAGCCATTACCCAGAAGGTGGCAAAGGAGGCTCTGGATATCATGGATGTGGATGCTCTGGGACTTGACGCCATAGACCGTCTTTTACTTACCACTATTGCGGATAAGTTTGATAATGGCCCTGTGGGCCTTGACACACTGGCGGCGGCCATTGGAGAGGATCCCGGTACCATAGAGGATGTGTATGAGCCTTACCTGATACAGAACGGACTCATAATGCGTACCCCGAGGGGCAGGGTGCTGACCCAGACTGCGATAGAGCATCTGGGTAAATAGACCGGGCATGTCAATCAAAGTAAAAATCATGAGGATATAAAAATGGAAAACAACAAAACCAGAGTAGTGATCGGCGGAAAAGGTTTCATTCTGAGCGGATATGAGCCTGAGCATCTCAACAAGGTAGCGGATTATCTGAATACAAAGTATGATGAGGCAAACGCTGATGAAAGTTATAAGCAGCTGTCCTTTGACATGAAGAGCATATATCTGCAGCTCAATATAGCCGATGATTACTTCAAGGCTTTAGACGAGATAGAGCGGCTCAAGGGCGAGATCGAAAACAAAAACGACGAACTGTATAAGATGAAACATGAGCTTGTGACTGCCCAGATCCAGGTTAAGCAGGCTTCCAAAAAACAGTGATATGTATAATAAAACAGAACTTCTAGCTCCTGCGGGCACTTATGAAGGCTTTTTGGCTGCCCTTTCGGCAGGTGCCGATGCGGTCTATGCAGGAGGTCAGCATTTTTCTGCCAGAGCCTATGCAGGCAACCTTTCGGACGATGAACTTCTTTCAGCCATAGATATGGTTCATATCCTGGGTAAGAAACTTTATCTTACCCTCAATACCCTGTGTAAAGAAAGAGAATTTAAGGAAATCTATGATTATATAGCCCCCTTGTATATAAGAGGGCTTGACGGCGTTATTGTTCAGGATATAGGTATCGTATGTTATTTAAAACGCGAATTCCCCGATCTGCCCGTTCATGCCAGCACCCAGATGAGTATTTCCGGTATAGACGGAATAAATTGCATGCGTGATATGGGAGTGAGCAGAGTGGTACCTGCCAGGGAGCTGACCCTCGAAGAAATAAAAAACATTCGCAATGAAACTGACATGGAACTGGAGTGTTTTATACACGGTGCCATGTGTTACTCCTATTCGGGGCAGTGTCTTTTTTCCAGTTTTCTGGGTGGCAGATCCGGTAACCGGGGCAGATGTGCCCAGCCCTGCAGACTGCCCTATAAGTCCGTTGACTATAGTGGTTACCCGTTATCTATGAAGGATATGTGTACCCTTGATATCCTGCCTGAACTCATGGCTGCAGGCATATCTTCCTTTAAAATAGAAGGCAGGATGAAGAAACCGGAATATACCTATACGGTCACCGGAATGTATCGAAAATATATGGATCTGGTGTACTCGGGAAATTACAGCCGTGACGCTGCGGAGTTCAAAAAAGACTTTAGTTATTTGATGCGGCAGTACGTCAGGGGAGAAGCGGGAACCGGATATTACTATAAAAGAAACGGCCGTGATCTGATCAGCCTGACCTCTTCATCATATAACGCCGATAGTGAGATATCTAACGTTATCAAAGAAGAGTTTAAGATTTCGCCCGCTACTGTTTCCGTTGACATGAAGGCTTGTCTGGTTGTGGGCAGGGAAGCTGAACTGACGATAAGCTGCGGTGACACCCTGATATCGGTAACAGGCGGTATGTGTCAGGCGGCACTAAAGGCACCGCTTGATGAAGCGAGGATAAAAAAGCAGCTTACCAAAACAGGCGGAACTCTGTTTTCGGTCCGTGACATAGATGTAAAACTGCAGGGGGATATCTTTATTTCCATGGGTGAGTTAAATGACCTGAGGCGTAAGGCTTTTAATGCGCTGTATGATGCCATGGCACAACCATTTTTCAGGACGCCGCCTCAAAAAGAGGAGCCCCGGAATTTTGAGGATAAAGAAAAGCCTGTACAGAATAATGAAAGGTCTTCATCGAAAAATGAAAATCCTGCGGGGAAAAAGCGCTCATATACCCTCTGCTTTGAAGATAAAAGTCAGCTTCTGGCTGTCATGGACAAGGGTTATATATCACGCTTTGAACGCATATATGTGGAAGCCCATCTCTTTAATGAAACCCGGG
>Ga0247608_10004767_pt1 | contig 14973 bp, 25 predicted proteins | sample 176DNAGHGlowgp2_FD_193490 | JGI IMG/M metagenome (GOLD analysis project Ga0247608, IMG submission 193490) | Sheep rumen microbial communities from Palmerston North, Manawatu-Wanganui, New Zealand - 1766 DNA GHGlow gp2 | ecosystem: Host-associated > Mammals > Digestive system > Stomach > Rumen ...
TGACTTAGGATATAGGATTGGTGATACGGAGTTCATTAGTGTATGTGGATATAGGAGTGACAGTAATGTGAGTTGGCCAGCTGGTAGTGTGATATTCTACAATGAGAATGGATTCTGGAATGGTGACTGGTTTGATACAGTAGAGAAACTAGAGAAGAGAATTTTGGAAGAGATAGAGAAGAAGAAGGCTATGGTTAGCGAGTATAGGATAAGAAGGATGAATAGAGACTTTGTTTGAAAGGTTGGTGGCAGACAGAAGAACTAAGGAAGGATTTAGAGATAAGTAACAAGATTTTGTATAAATAATAGAAAATGGGAGAATTTTCTATATGATATACAGAAGTAGAGTAGATAATGTTGACGAAGCAAAGAAGATATTGGAAAGTGCCGGCTATCTCGTTGAAAGAACGCCATTGGAAGCAAGAACGGACGATAGATTTAAAGTACCAGCACTTAGTAAAGTACCAGAAAAGATAGAAAACCGTATAAAATATTTTAAATATTTTTTGCATTACATAAATGATGGTGATAAAGACTATGCTGACGATTTTAAAAATGTAGGTTTAGAAATCATCAATACTGCTTTAAAAAATTACGGACCGATTAAATTATATAAATTATATGATTATGACTGGAAAAAGGATAAAAGTTATCTTAAAGCTTATGTTAACTTAGCTGAGTTAGATAGGAATGGACTTATTAAGAATAAGGACATCCTTGACAAGCTGATAAGAAGCCTTAAAAAAACATTTGCTTATACTGATTATAATGGCATTTATATAAAAAACATTGAATATGAATATGGTGATATTGTGTCTAATATATGGTTTGTATTTTCGCCTACAGATAAAAGGCCTAGTGATTTTAGTGCAGCTGAACTTCTGTCAATAAGAACTAATATGATAAAATCAATACGAGAGACTGTAGACAAGGTTGCTATGAAAGTAAATGATATTATCAACAAATGGGAGAAGAGTTACAATAAAGCTTGGAAGAATGAATCATATAGACTAACTGAAGGTAGAATAAACTTACAAGCATTCAGACAGTCTGTATTTGATTTGGCTGTTGACTTGGGAGCAAACTATGAGGCGGCTTATGATGCAGCCAAAATGATAGATATGGATATGGCAAAAGAAACTACAGTTGAAGAACTAGCGAGAGAAATTGCTCAAGAATATCCTGCTAGATAAAAAAGTAAAAAATAATTTACAAATAAAGGACCTTTTCGGAGGTCCTTTTTTCAATATTGACAGAAAGTTCTAATTATTGTATATTTTATTCTATGACATCATTTCAACTTTCAATAATTGAAGAATATATAAAGAAACTAGGACTTATAGAGATATATCCTGATGTAATAAATGGTAGATATTTTGGATTACCAGAAATATCACCGAACGAATGGTTGGTATGCATATCAGGCAAGAAATTGTATATAGTGAATTATATAGGAATAGATAAAGAAACTTACACTATAATCACTAGAGATTCAGATATATATGCAGATTTATATTCAAATTATACAGTTACTAGATTGAAGAACATTATCAATAGAATTGTTAAGAAAGCAAAAAAGTTGGTATATGAGGTAAAACAAGATTATATCAATGATAGAATAGAAGCTTTGGAGAAAGACTTTGAATAGAAAACAGATTGACAGTTTAATAAAATATATGGAATCTATTGGTATGGTTAGAGTATATCCTGATATACTAAATGATGACCCTGACATGTATTATGGTATTAATGGTATAGAGGCTAACCAGTGGATTGTTAGAATATACGATACTAGAGACGGTATAAAATACAATGCTGCAACATTGATTAGCAACATTAAAATAACTGATGAAAAAGTTATAACTGAAAATGCTGATGATGTCTATAATATTTCAAACACAACGAAATATAAAATACGAAATATGGTTGATTGGGCAAAACGAGCCCAATATGAATTGAAAGAAATACAGATACATAAAAAACTATCTGCTATTAACGGAGATTTTGAATGACTGATAAAGAAATAAAAGTATTTGTTAAATGGATGAAAGAAAATAATTGTACTTTCAAGAAATGTGAAGATGGTTATCATTGTTTATACAATGGATTGTACATATGTCTTTTACAGCGAATAAATGATTTATGGAAATGCTACATACATCCATTGACAATATCTGGTAATACTGTATCGGCTGACATTAGATTTAGATTGGTTGGTATATGTAATTCTAGATATGAAGTCATTAAAGCAAATATTGAAACAAACATATTCAAGAAATACATACAGTTAAATAATTTCCTAAAACATAGAAAAATAAATATGCGATTGAAAGATATGGAGAATGATTTTAATGAAACCGCTTGATGAAAATGTGAGAAAGAAACTATATAAGTTTTTCTATACATCTGATGGTGTTAATTTCCATATAAGGAGACAGTGGCTCTATTATACTGAAGAAATAACATATAATTTGGATTATTTTAACGTTTGTATAACTGGAATTAGAGAAAATGGATTTAACACAACGATACAAGTTTCACCTAAGAAAAAGAAAAAGCTATTGAAGACTTTATCATTATTGAAAGAAATATGGAATGATACAAATAACAATAGTAGAGAAATTAGAGATAAAGTCTTAATGACTTGTAAAAGAAAAATTGAAATGCTGGAGGATTTCTCATGATGAAATCATACTTAAAATTTGATTGGGAATCAATAAACAAGATACAAGACATATTTAATAAGCATAAGATTGAATATGACTATGTAAAACTAATGAAAAACCTTGAAAGCACAATTGGTAAAGGATATGTCAACTGGAAGGATTTCGTTGATGAATACAGTGACGATTACAGTATTAAGTGGAAACACTGTAAAGGCTTTAAGGAAATTTTAGGAAAGTATTCAAAGGCAGTTGATAGTAATACAGAAATTATCAGCATAGAAGGTGGTTTCGTGGAATGGATTTATATTCCTAAAAAAGACATTGTATTAGATACTGATACTAATGAATTGCTTGTCTATGATGGTGATTCAGAACAAGTTGGTGATATTGCTGATATTGAAAAATTTATAGTTGAAAATGAGAAGCGTCTTAAAGCAATAGCCAAATTTAGAAGCAATAAGAAAGTTGTTGAAATTGTAAAACAAATGAAGAACAATCTTAAAGCGCTTGATAAAGAAAAAGAAAAATATGATATTATAAATTCAAAATATAAGCAAAATCTAAATCAGATATTATCTCTATGTTCTGACTTTGACTGATTTTGAAATAAATACTATATGAAGATAGATTTATCCGTATTCAATGATGAAGTCCAGAAAGGAATAGGTCTTTGTAGTCAGATTGAAAAATATGGCTATGAAGCATATATAGTTCGGTGGCTGTGTTCGTGATATAGTTAGGTGGTATAAGAACCGGACAAGAGGGAGATCCGAACATACACGATGTAGATATAGCCACCAATATGCCGATAGACGAGCTATATGACAATTTCAGATGCACTTCCAATAATGGTGAAGCACATGGAACAATATTAGTCTTATTTGAAAATGAACCATTTGAAGTCACTCAGTTTAGGACTGATGGTGATTATACCGACGGAAGACATCCAGATTCAGTTAAGTTCACGAAATCATTTAAAGACGATACATCTCGCCGTGATTTTACGATAAATGCTATGGGCATAGATTGTAGAGGTAATCTCATAGATTATCATGGCGGTGAACAAGATCTTGAAAATGGAATATTGAGAACAGTTGGTGTTGCATCTGAACGATTTGGTGAAGACGCATTACGAATTATTAGAGCATTGAGATTTGCTGCCAGGTTTGATATGGATATAGATGATGACATATTGACTGGCATAGAGATGATTAGAGGAAATCTTTCAAAGATTGCACGTGAACGAATTGGTGCAGAACTGATAAAGACGGCTGAATATGGTGCTAAGCCATTTTATAGAGTAATTTCATTGATAGAAAATACCAAGATAAACGAAGTGCTTGACCCTGAAGGCGTTGTTGACTGGGATAATGCAATCACATTGACAGCTCGCAGATTGACCTTAGGCACCACAGAATTCAATAAGAATGTCAAAGCTGCATTTGGATGTCTATTATATGGTGCTGATTTGAGAAAAGCCGCTGTAATGTTTAGATTGGAGAATGACTTGATAAGGTCATTGAACTGGGTGTATAACAATTTGGAAACATATAAGAATTTCGGCGATAGTCTTGTAGATACAGTCAAAATGATTACGAATAGTGATTTTGACTTATTGGATGAGTTGGCAAATATAATCTTAGGTAAAGGAATTGATGATGAAGAACTAGAGAATATGCAGAACTTAGCCCAGAAAGTTCTTCCAAAATCTAAAGATTTGAGTCAAGCCATAATGGATGCTGGGATTAAAGGCCAAATGTTCGGTAAAATACTAAAACAACTATCAGAATGGTATTATGATAATACTATGCGTGGTCATCAACTAAATAAGACTGAAATAAAAAATTATATAAATAGTATATAGAGGTTTTCAATTATGCTATTGGAAGATGCAAAAGAAATATTGAAGGATTGTGGTTATTTGCTAGAGCGAGAGAACATAGCAAATAATTTTGATTTGCGAGATATAAAGAACTGGATTAGTGCTAATACAAAGTATAAAGCATTCATTAAAGATATGGGTATATCCAAGCAAAAAAACTGGAATCATGAAGATAAGATGTCTTGTTCCATAAATCTAACCCATACACCAGTACCTACGAAATTAACCATTGATGTATATCAAGATGGCATATATGCTTATGCTGAAGGTGAAGATTTTGCCACTAAAGCATTTAAAATCTATATGCTAGACGATTTGAAACAGGTTATTTCAGCACTTGAAAATTGTTTCAGTACCTTGGATGAAAGTTTTAATTATGAAGACTATGAAGGTGATATTTATGTTGACATTGAAGATGAACTAGAATATCTAGGATTTGATGCCAACGAAATAGCAAAGAAAATGACTGATTATGCTGATATAATAAATGATTGGATTGAAGAAGGTTTATCTGCTAAACTTATAGCAAGTAAACTCGAAGATTATAATTAAAGGAGAAACATATTATGTTAATGGAAGATGCTCAATACTATTTAAATAAGGCTGGTTATCGTATCATTAATGAAGCTGAAGTTGATATTTATACTCAAATTGAGGATATTTTGTCTGACCGTGGCTATTCAATGGATGATATTCAGCAAATGATGGCTGACCCAACTATTGAAAACTTGATTGACAATGGTTATGATGCTGTTGCTGTTGCTGACGAACTTGAAGCAGGTAGCTGTGTTGGTTGCGATGAAGAAGATGAAACGGCTGAACTTGAACTTGCTGGTGATAGATATGGCGAACTTGACGATTATGTCTTTGATGAATCATATATCCAGGAAGGTAAGTCCCGCAGCAAGAGTGATAAATTCTCTCACAAGGAAAAAGTAGCAAGCAAGAAAAAGAAATGTTATGACTGCGATGATGATGACTGTGATGACGATGACTGTGAATTGGATGAATCTCTAGCTGATGATTTTCCTGATACATTCCGTGAACCAAATACAGTTCAACAAGGTACAGATGATTGGTCTGATTTTAAAGACAATTTTAGAGCCAAAACACTTCTTTTGAAGAAAGCATTGACACCAAAATTTGTATCTGAATTGATTAAGAGAACTGATTTTGAAGTTGATGATAAGGAAATTAAAGCATATGCAATTTCAATAATTGAAAAGGCTAATTTGGATGCTAAAGATCCTGTACAAGCACTTCAAAAGAGAATTAAAGCTCACTTTGAAAAGTAATTAGAAACTGAAATGTGTGAAATGAAAAGGAACCTGAAAATGGTTCCTTTTTCTTGTATATAAATACAAATGAATATGTCAAAAGACGATATAATTTTTGAAAAAATTAAAGAATTATCAGAACCTGAATATACTGGTATGATGTTAAATCCAGATACTAACTGTAGTCCTAATGATATGTGGATTCCAAAACCAAAAGATATATCGTTAAAAATTAGAGAGGCTTTAAAGAAAAAAGCCATTATAAAACTAGAATGTGGATTGACTCCGGCTGAACAAAAAGTTGAAGATGATTTTATGGACTTTGATAAAAGTCATTAATTGTGAGGTGATTTGAATGTTTTTTAAAAATGAAAATTTACGAGGTGCTGGTGAACAGATACCAATGACTGAAGATGAAATGCGTGAATATATAAAATGTCAGCAAGACGTCTTCTACTTTGCAAAATATTTTACTATTATTGGGCCTTCAGGTGAAGAAAAAATGAAACTTCGCCCATATCAAGAAAAAATAATGAAGGTAATGGTTGCGAAAATTCCTGAAAAGAACAATAGAATAATCATGATGCGGCCGTCAAACTGGTAAAACTACATTGGCTACATTATATATCTTATGGTATGGATTATTCCATAAATCCAAAACAATTGCAGTTCTAGCAAACAAAGCCGCACAAGCCGCTGAAATTTTATTAAGAATTAAGAATGCTTATATAAAATTACCGATGTGGTTACAGCAAGGATTAGTAAAATGGAATAATGGCGAAATATTGATGGAAAATGAAACTAAGATATTCTGTGGTGCTAGTTCTAGTTCATCTGTTCGTGGTAAGTCCATTGACCTATTACTCGTTGACGAATTTGCATTCATTGATGACAATATGGCAACAGCATTCATGCAGTCAGTATTCCCTACTCAAGCTGCTAAAAAAGATGCTATGATGATTTTGATTTCAACACCTAAAGGAATGAACCATTTTTATAATATATGGCAAAAAGCAAAAGCCGGTAAAAATTCATTCATTCCTTGTAAGATTAGATGGGATGAAGTTGAAGGTAGAGACCAAGCTTGGCTAGAAAAACAGATTAGAGACAATGGTGCTCAATTCGTAGCACAGGAGTATCAGTGTTTGACTGGCGATAATAAAGTTATGGTTGAATATCCAGTTCCTGATGGTAGATTAGTTAAGAGTGAAATGACATTGGAAGAACTTTATATTATGCAAGAAAATGGATTGTTGGTATAAATATATTAGAGGTTTTCAATAAATGGCTGACGAAAAAAATAGACCATCTTGGGTAAAAGGCAAACACGATTATATGCGACCAGATCATCGTGAAAAGCATATACCTAAAGATAATTATTGCAATTTACAAGATACTTTTATGATGGAGCATCAGATACAAAATCTAGCTCAATTGATATAAAGGACAGCAACGTCAATCAATCCGTTGTTGAGCAGTGTTCCAGCACTGCTCTAACTTTTATAAATATATTAGACATGCTGGAACATGTCTTAAATTTTGGAGATTGATTATGTATTGTAAAATTTGTAATAAAGAAATAAGATATTTTAATAAACATTTAAACGAAGTACATAATATTACTGGTGAAGAATATTATGATACTTATATAGATAATTCAAATCATGAATGTGCCGAAACTAATTGTCATAAAAAAGCAAAATTTTTAAGTGTATATTGTGGATATAATAAATGTTGTAGCCAAAAATGTGCTAATAGATTATCAACCACAGAAAGACATCAAAATGAACCTATATTTGGTTTAGAAAAAGCACAAAAAACAAATTTACTATTATATGGAAATGTTTGTTCTTTACATGGAACAGAACAAATAAAAGCAAAAAAGAAAACTTGGAAAATAAAATATGGTGAAGAACATCCATGTAGATCTGAAGAAATACAAGATAAAATTATAACTACAAAAATGAAAAATAATAACTGTGAAACTAAGGAAGAATATTATGAAATATTACAAAATCAAATAAAAGAAACACTAAAAAAACAATATGGTTGTAATGAAGATGGAACTCAAAAAATAGTTAATGTATTTCAATTAGAAACATCAAAGAAAAAGGCTAAAGAAACTAAATATAAAAAATATGGTAATGAAAATTATTCAAATCATGATAAAGCCTGTAAAACATTAATGGAATTATATGGTTCAATATTTAATAATCCAAAATTTAAATATGATAATAAATTCTTTGATAGTTCTTATGAATTAGTATATTACATATATTTAAAAGATAATAACATTAATTTTGAATATCATCCTAAACATATATTAACATATTTTTGGTCTGGTGATAATAAATATCATAAGTATTTTCCAGATTTTATTGTACAAAATAAAATTATAGAATTGAAAAATGATTTTGTACTTAATATAATGAAAACTGATTTAAATTCTAAAGAACATGCTAAATATGAATGTATGCTGGAAAATAATGTTGATATAATATCAAATAATGAAATAAAGCCATATATAGATTATGTAAGTAATAAATATGGTAATAAATATATAGAACAATTTAAAATTATTAGAGAAAATAATGGAACAAAATAATAAACGTCCTGATTGGGTTAAAAACCCTATAAAACCTGATTATATGACTAAAGAACATAGAGATAAACATGTTCCAAAAAAAGATTACTGTGATTTGCAAGATAATTGGATGTTAAATCATACAATACAAAACATTACACAATTAAAAGCATATATTAAAGGACAATTAGGTTCACCTATTATATGTTGTGAAATTGCAGATTCTCAGTTAGAAGATGTAATCCGTGATACTGTTCAATATATTTGGAGATATTATTATAAAGAAGGTGCTTATAGAGACTATCTTTGTATGGAACTAATACCAGGAAAAACACATTATAAAATCTGTCAAGAACTTGAATCGGTTGTTGATTTCCAAACAGCAAACTGGCTTGGTAATATAAATGAATTATTTACAGTTCCACACAATCTTCTATATGACCAGATGATGGGTATGAATAACTTTAACTATAATGGAATGTGCTATGGCGATTCTAGTTATGGTGATGTAATGGGAAACTTCAATGCAACATTGGTATGGCTAGAGCAAGTAAAATTTGATTTAGGCGAATCATATCAAGTTAGTTATAATCAAAAAGAAAAAGAATTATATGTATGGCCTTCACCGAGAAGAAAAGTACATGGATTAATGGAAGTTGTAAAGAGACAACATAGTTCAAAGATATTCAATGATTATTGGTTTAAGGAACTTGTTGTATGTAAATCTGGGATGTTATGGACGAACTCATTAAGAAAATACTCCTTAACTATTGCAGGTGGTGGTACTTTGAATGCAGATTCTTTATATAGTTCATTTAAAGAAAGATATGATGCTGCAATAGAGCGTGTGGATAAAGAATCACCGAATGGTCATTGTTTAATAGTTGGCTGATTTTGTGAGATACGCCTCTTACAAAAAACGAAGGAAGTACAAATGTACTTCCTTCAATGTATGCAGGATAATAACGTAAAAATAATAACTGATGTGACTGTATATATGGAATATATAAGAGATAAATTTGGAACAATAAAGTATTTAAGTAGATTTAAAAATAATAAATAATAAATAACTAAAATGTTTATTGGAGAATAGTGATATGAAATATGAAAAGTTGATACGAATCCCAGCAAAAAAACATGTATGGCCTGAAGATAAAGATATTGATTTTGAAGCCTACGATACGAAAATGGCAGATGATGCATTTAAGGAAGTGGTAAATTGGTATAGTGAAGCTGATACAAGAGCAAAAGAACTAGAAAGTGAATTGTCTGAATTGAAAAAAGAAAAAACTAAAGACCATAAAGAACTTACAAAAACAATTACAGACTTGACGAAGAATAATACTGAATTGACCACAAAGGTTGATACTTTGACTTGGAAAAATGGTGAACTAGAAAATAAGATTATGAGTTTGACTTGTGAATTGGAAGATGCTAAAGGTAAAGTATTGACTAGCAATAGTAATTTTAATCAGTTATCTAATAAGGTAAATGATTTATATAAAGAACTTGAAACAGAAATTAATAACAAGAAGAAACTATGGGCAGAATTAGATGAAGTTAAAACTGCTTGTCTAGAAAAAGACAATAAATTGAAAATTGAAAGAGAATTGAAGGAAAAGTTTGAAACTAAACTAAATACAATAGAAAAAACTATGAAGACATTGTCTGACACAATAAATTTCTATAATGAATGGAAGAAAAATGAGAAATAAGTATAATTCAGTTATATGGTATAATCCACATATTAATATTTTCGTGATTGAAGAATTTGGTACTGGAGATAATCTATTACCTATTGACAAAGAAGATGGCTATATTGGATATACTAATATAGGTTCATTTGAAGGTAATGATGAAACTGAAGTAGACATAACAGATGATATTTCTACAATACTTAAACTAAATATTGATGAAGATTATACTGCTGACGAATTGTACATAAATGGAACTGAAATGTCTTTGATAGATGGTGGTCAATTACTATATAAGACTGTACCAATTTTAAATGATATGCACCATTTAAAAGATGTATTGTATCAGTTAAATTTACAAAATACGAAAGAATATGAATGGATGATTATTAAAGGTACTAAATGAAGAACATAACAAACAGAACAAATTTTCTAAAAGAAGAAAACTTAGATGGTTATCTAGAGTATGATTTGGGAAGTATTGATTTTGGAAATTTTGATTTTGGTGCCGTTCAGTATTATATGGTAAAAGAACTTGATATAGGTAGACCTGACATTATATCACAGAAACTATATGGCACAACAAACTATTGGTGGTTTTTGATGTGGTTCAATGGAATAACTGATGTATGGAATGATTTAAGAGAAGGACTTGTTTTATCATATCCTAGTTTAGATTTAGTCCGTGAAGCATTTAAACTATATTATAAAAAATCTTAAAGTTATCAATTAAACAAAAAATATCTTGACCATTATACATAAATGGTCATTTTTTATATTTGTTTTTATGTTAATACAGAATGATAATTTCTTTGAATTGATTGGTAATCTAATACAATTAAAGTATATGATAAAAAATATACTTGAAAGACATGGTACATTACATCCAAAACTTAATAAAGATGAATATAAGCATTTGAAGGATAAACTGGAATATGGTGCATTTCCTAGTCTATATGATTTGAAAAAATCAGGAAAAACCTTTATTGGCGAAATAGAGACTTACCTATTATACATAAAAGAGACACTAGAAAGTGAAAAACAATGTGAACAACGAAAGAAAATTGACCCAATTGTTGAAAATAGACTTAGAAAAATTTGGAAAGAAACTAAAGTATTAATGAAAAAATATGAATTGGATTATGATTATACTGAAGATACCTTAGGAGATATATAATAATGGTAAAAGTAAAAATTGTTAAAGATAAGGCTGAAATAATTGATGATGCAGAATGTACACCAGGTCAGTCTAGACAATATGATTTATTTGAATTTCAGATAATGCCAATTTTTAAAGAAAAAAATCTTGATACCTGGATGGGTAATTTTAGAGAATTAGATTCTGATTTCTATGTTGATTGTATAGAATACAATGCCGAAAAAGACGAAACATTAATTAAGTTCAAAATGAATGGTGAAAGGTAATTATAAATGAGTGAAGTGAAAGAATATGGTGCAAATAGCATTGAATTTTTAAAGGGGCTTGAAACAGTTCGTACTAGACCTACGATGTACATAGGTGCTGTGTCTGGTAATCCATCTGATGGTTTGTATAGACTTTTAAGAGAATCCTTGGATAATGCGATTGACGAATACTTAGCAGGATTTAATAAGAACATTTGGGTATTCTATAATACGAAAACGAAGCAAACAACAGTCGTGGATAATGGTAGAGGTATTCCTGTTGGTTGGAATGAAAAAGCCCAAATGGATTCTTTGACACTTGTATTTACACAATTACACGCTGGTGGTAAGTTCAATCACGATGTATATAAGACTTCTTCTGGATTGAATGGTATCGGCCAGAAAGCTATTGCAGCACTATCTACACAATTACAAGTCTGGTCAAACAATAGTAAGGACAATTGGTTCTACACACAGACATTTGAAAAAGGTGTAATTAAATCTGATGTAACTCGTTGTAGATTGCCTGAAGAATATAAAGGTCTAATTAAGAAGAAAGGAACAATAGTTCAGTGGACACCAGACCCAACTATATTTACTGATTCAACAGATTTGGATTTACATAGACTAAAACGTGAATTGAAAGATATTCAGTATCTATGTCCTGGACTACATATATTTTTGAAAATAGACAACAATGAAGAAATTGAATATTATTCTGAAAAAGGTCTAGAAGAACTCGTAGCAAAAAATGAGAATGATTCTATCTTTACATATAATGACGAATTTACAGATGTTGCTGTAAATTTTGCAAAGGAAGATGGATATACATTTAGAAGTTTCGTTAATGTATGTTATACAAATTTAGGTGGTACTCATTTAAATGGATTAAAGAAAGCCATTTGTAATGTTGTAAAAGATAATTCTAAAAAGAAAATTTTAAATGATGATATATTAGAAGGTGTGATTGGTGCTATACATCATAGAATGGCGGACCCTCAATATCAAGGACAAACTAAAAATGAATTGACAAATACACCTGTTGAAAAAGAAATTATTGAAAAATTGACACCTGCATTGGAAAAGTACTTTAGACGAAATAAGGATGTTCTAACTCGCATTGTAACATATGCTGAAAAGATGTTTGAACAAAAAGAAAAAATGAAAGCATCTAAAGACTTATTGAAAGGTCTAAAAACATTGAATGCAGGAAGTAAATATATTAGCGATAAATTCCTTGATGCTGATAGAAGAAAATATAAAAATCCAAATGAACTAGAAATGTTTATAGTGGAAGGTGACTCCGCCGGTGGTCACTTTAAGCATGCTCGTGAAGGTTTCCAAGGTGAATTAAAGATTCGTGGTAAGATTATCAATGCAGCAAAAGCAACACCTGAAGAACTTTTTGGTAAACCAACAAAGAAAGGTGAAGCAAAATGTGATGGTAACCGAGAAATTAAAGACCTTGTAGCAGCACTTGGATGTGGTATTCAGACTGACTATGACGAATCAAAATTACGCTTTGGTAAAGTAATTCTAATGGCGGATTCAGATGTTGATGGTCAGCATATCTGTAATCTTTGCACAGCATTCTTCGTGAACTATATGCCTGATTTAATTAAGAATGGGCATTTGTATATCATTGACGCTCCATTGTTCGTTGCTACAGGTGCAAAAACAAAAGCGTATGGAATGACTAGAAAAGAAATAGATAATAAGATGAAAGAACTTAAATGTTCTGATTATACGATTACTAGATTGAAAGGATGGGGTGAATGTTCTCCAGAACAACTTTCTGAACTATGTCTAAATCCAAAATCTAGAAAGTTAATCCAGGTGAAATGGACTGATGCCACAGAAAAAGCTTGTGAAGATACTATGGGTGAAGGAACGGCATTTAGAAAAGAATTACTTGGTATTGACAAGTAAAAATAATTTTACATTTTAATATAATAAATGGTTGACATTAGTCAGCCATTTTTCTATATTTAAACTTAGAAACAACAACAATGAGGTTCTAATGGCAAACAAACTTTATGGTGTCTTTGAAATTGGCTGGCCGTCCTGCCAAAATCGTGAAACCAAACTTGCTCAGGAAAAAAACAAACAGTCACTTCGTGAAGATGGTGTAAATGAAAATGGTTTTTGGACTCGCACCTTTATTGAAGATAAATCTACTGTCCAGGCTATTGCTTGTGATATTCGCCGTAGAAATAGTCCTAAAAATACTACATCTCGTGCTATTAAGATGGGTCAATGGCATAATGCTGTGATTGTTCACGAAGTTATTCCTGATTTTGGTACTCGCCGAGCTTATTGGAAATTGTCTGAACGAGAATTGGAACAGGCTAGAAATAGTGAAATGTATAAGGAAATGAAGAATGTTTAATTGCGATAAACTTTTTAGAAGAACTAAACACAGTCTTAACATTGACAACACTATGATGCAGCCTGAAAGGACTTATTGGTCTTTGATTATGGAAGTTCTTGCTCGTTATTCTGAAGGTTTGAAAAAAGATGAAATCATTGAAAAGATTGGTTATTGTTCATCTCAGAGTGAAGTATGGCAATCTTTAAAGCATTGGGGCTACATTGAAAAGATTCCTCATAGCTGGAAAATGAGAGTCACACCAAAGGGATTGAACCATATTACGAAAGTTTTTGAAGAAAATGGTTTAACATTTAATCCCAATGGTGTAGCCGAAAGGGTGCAACTGATGAAGATGGCAGAAGTTCAAGGTAGAATTAACATTATCAATAAGGAGTTCAAGAATGCTTGATTTTGACCCGGCTGGACAGAAAAACATCAATTTCTCTTGTTCTAGTGTCTTGAATAAAGACGATGAACGATATGAAAAGTACAAGAACCAGCGTATGGAAAATGGTTTTGATGATAGCGAGACCTATTCATTGGATTTCGTGATTTCGCAGTTCATTCTTCCGAGGCTCCGCCGTTTTCGTGAATTGACAAACGGTTTTCCATCAGAACTTTCATCTATGACTGAATGGAAAGTTATTCTTGACAAGATGATTGCTGCATTTGAACTTGATGTGAAGCGTTTTGATTGTACTTTTACTGATATGGAACAGAAAGCCCTTGATGAAGGATTTGAACTGTTTTTCAAATATTATCATAATTTGTGGTGGTAATAATGGATGATGATATTCTACAGAAAGCATACAAAGAATTAAAAGAATATGTAAGTACTGTATGGAAGGATAATTTATCAGCAGATTATGCCTTGTCAAATTATTTTAAATGCACAGACAAAAATCATTATACTGAGATTACTTTAACTCCTGGTTGGAATTTTGATATTAATACCTGGGAATCAAAAGTAAGATGTATCTATAATACTCATTGTTTTGACAATTCTCAAGAAATAAAATTTATATTTAGTTATGACTATTTGGATATAAAAGCCGATAAACATATAATGATAAAGGATTTTGTAAATGTACATAA
>Ga0247608_10004772_pt1 | contig 14967 bp, 6 predicted proteins | sample 176DNAGHGlowgp2_FD_193490 | JGI IMG/M metagenome (GOLD analysis project Ga0247608, IMG submission 193490) | Sheep rumen microbial communities from Palmerston North, Manawatu-Wanganui, New Zealand - 1766 DNA GHGlow gp2 | ecosystem: Host-associated > Mammals > Digestive system > Stomach > Rumen ...
TGTGACTAACCGATACCAGTCAAGTTCCGACTTTTCAAGTGTCACCCAAAACGGCGAGTAATCTATCATTTCGATGCTCCTACTTTCTGATAGGAACATCATACTTCCACTACGATAAATCGCATAGATTCGTAATTCCGAACAGGTTCGCAATCTCGAACGCTTGTGTAATACTACACGTCAAAATTACTGCACGCAGCTAGATAGAAAAAGATGAGACTATCTCCGCGATGTAATCATCGTCAGCATATATTAATAACGCTTAATTGCTTCGATGGTTAAGAACATTTCGCTCTCAAACTGATCCACATGCATTTCACTAATCCAACATAATCCCGCTGAATCCACTTGTGGCCCTATAAGGTTAAGAACATCTAAAAGCATTGTCCATCGATCATCGTGCGTTGGTTTGACCCATCCCATGCCATGAGTAAAACTCGCCACCTGATGACCAAATACATTTACATTGATTTTCAGTAATGCAAACGGCATCTCGCAAAGATCCCACCATTTCTTTGCTTCCGCAACTACCTTTTGAAGCTCCTCTCTTTCTTCGGTTTCCAACCACGTGGCATTCTCAATAAGCCGTTCCCCAAATCTAGTCCTGTCAATTGCTATCTTTTTGCTATTATCATAAAGCCTGTTTCCTTCTTCATCAACATATCCATTCCACATGGCATCATAAAGCTTATCTTCAGGCATGCTTCTGAGTTCATCATCGGTATAAATAAACTTATACCCCAACAACCCAGGAACACCTAATTCTTCTATTTTCTCGACTCCAATAATATCTATTATTCTCTCCGCGAAGTCTGAAACCTTACTCTCCTTGGTTGCCGGATCATACCCCATCCCAATTATCATATCTAATGCATTTGAAAAACCTTCATATCGAATACTAAATGGATCCAACACCTCACTAAATGTAATCTTCTGCAGCCTAGTCTTCACAGCCTCCGCGCTATAGTGAGTGCAGTCAAGCAATTTCATATAGTCAATTCCGAGTATTTCTGCTAGTGCTTTTACATCTTCCAACGCTGGATTAGTATCATTTTTTACCCATCCTTTAACGGTATCATAAGAGATTCCTACATTCAGGCTCACCACTTTTCGATAGAATTGTTCATAGGCTCCTCTATTGGGATTTTGGATTTGAATAAGCTTTTTTAACCTGTCATTGTTAAATTCATACAGGTTCCCGGCAATCTCATATGTGCTGTTTTTTTTCATATTTGCTTATTCACACCTTTTTCGGTGTGCTCCTTTCAAGGGACAATATAACAGAACACATTCAGGCAAAAAAGGGATAGCGTCTATACCCAATACGACTCAATAATCCTCCGGTTTCGTTTTTCCTGCAGTACTAATAAACATTTTAGTTATTTCATCATGATTTGTTATGTATTCTGCTCTCATTTTCATATGTTCATTAGTGGAAAGATTAAAAAAGTTCTTATCGTTCAGTTCCCATAATCTTAATATATTTAATGAATAAGATTCTCTTTCAATACAACCGGCACCACATCCCACGACTCGTGCATACGGGTTTAACGCTTTTAACCAATTATTTCCCATTTGATCATCCTTCGAAAGATACCTGATAAAATCACTTTCCCCAAACTCCTCATGCTCCCAATATCTCCATTCTCCAAAACTACTTTCAATTATACCTGACTCAAATAACCTATGTAATTCATGGGCATATCTTATCGGATGGCGAAAACCATTGGGAGCAGTAAAAATTCTGTTTCCTAACATAATCAATGTGTGAACAACATAATCATAATCAGGGATTCCCCAATTGTTCAGTAATTGTTTTCCTATAACCACATCGCTCAACGCTGAGAAACTCAAGTCCAGTTGCTTCTCTGCTTTTTCAATGTAATCGTACGTTGTTCTTAGCTCAAAAGGGCTCGTTGGAAAGATTGAATTCTTACACTCTATCAAGTACAGATGACGTTCTGACCAAACGATAAGATCCACCTCGCCAGTAATCCCATTATATGTAAATTTGCAATGTTCTTTATAACTAAACAATTCCTTTCTCAAATCAAATATTTCCTTTGAAAACCTTTCAAGAGGATCGTCTTTTCCGTTAGGGTTCGTTTTCTGAGATTCATTTCTCCTTTCCTTAACAATTACGTTTCTGATAAGATTTGATACTGAAAGCACAAATGGAGCAATGTAATACTGATCACTATTGATTCGAATAATCGGCGTAGACTGAACGTCAAGGTACTCTTTTGCATTCCATGTATACAGACTAAGAATGTCTTCTGCTTTTTCACGCTTTCCAACAAATATAGTTAATAAATCTACTAGTTGATTCCGTTGAAATGTTGGAACAATAGAATTAATTCGTGTTTTTGGAGTGACGGTGTGCTCCTCAAAGAATATTTGCTGAAGCATCGTAACAATGTGAAAAAAACGTCTAAACAGAATGATGTCCTTAACATTACTCAAATCGGTAATACTGTATTCTAGCAGCTCTTCTGGCTTTATAAGCATCTCATGGCAAGCAAAATCGATTTGCTCACACTCTTCTCTAAATAAATAGGGCTTATTGTAATCCTTAGGTGAAAAGGCGGTCACTAAAGGAGTAACAAACTGCATCTGAAAGCGTTCAATTTCTGTTCCTGGATTAACTAACACAAATATATTGTCTTGGAGTTTCTTTAGACTTTCGGCAATCTGATCTAACCCAGGGAGACTTTTGAAGTGAATAGCAGAATTAATAGCACATGCCTGTGCCTGAATATCTGTTTTAATTAAGCCAAGCTGTAAAGATTTTTCTAAATCCTTTTTATCAACAATCTTATAAACCGGTTTGTCTTTCCTTTTCTTATTTGTTAGTTCTATATCGTATCCATAATAATCGATGGATACTTCCCACTCTGATACAAGCTTTCTTTTCGCCGTCAAAAGAATAACTGTAGACAACTCGTTATTCTTAATTATGGCCTCAGCATCAATCCATAGTCGCTTTCCTTCACAATTATGTTTTTCGCAATATCTTGAAATAACATAGGATACAGCTTCTCCTAGTTGTTCAGCTGTATAAGATTGGTGATTATCATAATCCACCTCACACAATGACTCAATTGTAAGTGAAATACTCTCTGTCCGCGCTTCCTTTTGCCTAAATATCAATTCCATCATAGTAAGGAGTTCCTGAACAATGTTTGACTCAAACCCAACTCCATTAACACTGAATGTCTTTTTCTTTTTTTCATGTTCTTCAATGATTTTATCAATCTTTTCATCGTACTCTTTGTAGAAGCTTTTTAGCCAACGTGATTCATATTTGTGGTGTAGATAATCTTTATCGTCCGTTGAAATATTCAATATATCGACATAAGACAGAATTTTCTGAAGAACCTGTTCCGCAATAGAGTCCTCACAATAATATGCAAACACGCCCCTTTTGCGAGAAAAAGCTATGGCCTCGTCTCCTTCAAAATAGTTATATACGAGGATAGAAGCCACTTTTTTAGATACGTTATTTTCTTTACGCGACCTAATTACTTCTTCAACTATTCTTTTGTTTTCCTTGTTCCATACGAGGTCTTGTTTCCTAAGAATTGAGAAAATGTCATTATTGGAACCATTCTCGTCGAGAATTAACTTTATCTGTTCTATGGTGTTCTTCATATAACTATATATCCTTCATGTGAAATGGAATGCCTTCATAAAAAGGCATTCCATATTTGCTGTATCGACTAAAGTAGTCATCTCATTTTCCAGTCATTCAACACCTAATGCCTTAAATACGGCATCCTCTGCCGATTGATAAGGAATGATTTGAAACGCTGCCATCAAATCCGCCGGTACCGTCACGAAATCCACCATCGATGTTGCTGGAATCAGTACCTTCTTCGCGCCACTATCCAGACATACTTGTAAAGCATTTGCTAACTCTGGTACCTTTTGCACGGAACCACTAATGCTGATTTCACCTAGCACTGCAGCAGAACTAAGCACAGGCTTGCTCAATGCGATTGAACATAAAGCAATTAACGTGGGCAGGCCTAACTTACTCGTCATCCCAATACCCTGTAGATCCTGATAGTTTACAATATAGTCTTTCGACGAAATACTGATTGCTCCGCTGATGTGCTGTCCATTCGCTTTGATATAATTGTACGCCGTATCGCATGCCTCTCGGCACTCGCGATCCGAACCAATTCCTGTATGGGTAAACTTTCCGCTTCCCGGCAGCATCTGGGATTCCAAGCGGAATACTCCAATCATTCCTGATTTGCCCTGCGCAATCGTATATACCTGACCGGGATTGCAGATGCCTTCTGGGATAAGTTTTCCGCCACCCTGTTCTGGAACAGAAACATAATGCTCTTCAAAAGTCTCATTATCAATATACGAGAAGTTTACATCATAGAATTCCATTCCACCCAGTTTCTTCAGCTGTTCCTTAACTCTTCTTCGCATTTCCAATGCCAGCTGCAGAATTTCCTCCAGGTCGTCCTTAGAAAAGACACCATCAGGATATACAAGCTTCAATAAGCCATCAACAGTCCTACGTACAGCAATCGTATCTCTCTGATTCAGATTTTTACCAAGACGATAGTATTTGTCTAAAGCATCACCATATTGCTCTTTGCGCAGTTCCCGTACAAATTCTGCAAAGTAGTCTGTGATAAAACCATAGTCGCCCGTAAAGTGTTCCGGCCTAAACTTTGGAATTTCCCACCCAGGCAAATAACAATGAATACGATCAAGAAACGCTGTATCCGTTCCCATCTCAGGAGGGAATGGATCAAACAGGCTAGATGTCTTTAACAGCACATCTACGCTCTGATTAATGTTCCCAACAAACACCATGGATGCCGAAGCAGCTTTTTCCTCTTTTCCACGCGCAAATGATCCTGATGCCATATAGTCTTTCATAATCTGGACACCGTCTTTGTCTTTGAAGCGAATCCCAGCAACCTCGTCAAACGCAACACAATCCCATAGCCCAACAAGCCCTACGGTCTTCCGCCCCATGTTGTAGAATAGATTTGCGACCGTCGTCTGTCCACCTGAAACAAGGATACTATTTGGTGAAATCTCCTTGTAAAGGTGAGATTTTCCCGTGCTTCTCGGACCAAGTTCACACAAATTGTAATTATTCTCAATCAACGGAATACAACGGAGCAGAAGAAGCCATTTTTCGCGATAAGTCAGTTCATCCGGTTCCATACCAATGGATCGAAGAATCACCTCTATCCACTCATCTTTCGAAAAGGCCTTACGTCCTTCCTTTAATTCGTTGATATCAACATGCGGCATTTGGATGGGAGTCAGATTGTTGATGCTAATCGGATACCCTCCGCGTTCGTCATCTTCGGCATAACTATCATATTCCAAGCGCACAATACACCAAATGCCTCCGCAAAGAAGACGATCGAACCGTTCAGGATACTCATCGCTGATGGGCACACCTGTAAGGCCAAGATTAGAAAAGTCTGCTAAATACCGGTCACTCTTCAAATCAAGGCGAGCTGTAACCATATCAATTACAGTGTGACTCCCATTTCTTCTTAAAACGGATAAAATTTTCTGTGCCTCATCCGGACGAACGAAATTGTCCGCAAGAATCCGCTTAACAGTCTGTACTCCGGACTCAACAGTGTCAGCGTCATCCGAACTACAATACTGTCCCAGAAGAAACTCAAGAACATAAACGGGCACATTGGCACCTTCCTTAATCTTCTTCGTCAGATCTTTCCGAACAATTTTTCCATCAAAATATGTCCGTAGTTTATCCTTAATTTCTTCTCTAGTGCTCTTTGTCGAATACTCATCAATCATAATAACACCTTCCTAAACATTGAACCCGAAATCGCCAGAGAAAGCGAGGTCCATAATGATTTCTCTTCGAATGATCTCAAAGCCTGTTTTATCATCCACAGCTACAAGGTAGTACTTCTTAGTCTTGTTATAACTCTGGTTTTTGAAAGCAAACTTCAAAGTAAACACACGCTTTGTTGCTTCTGTATCTTTTCGATCCGCATGATAAACATTTTCATTTGAGATACTATTGCCTTCGTCATCAACAAAGAATACACGGTAGGTAGTTTCCTTAACCGTATCACTTACAGGTTCAATCTGAAGGAAATCAAGTTTTACGTTAAGATTTGTTATTTTGTTTGTTAAACTTACAAGATCTATCTTAGCATTTGCTACCGCGACCCTGTTCCTCTCGGTTCTTACTTCTATCACGGGAATTATCATTTCCTGAGGAGAACAACCGCCGTGTACATAGTTCAATCCAGATCCCGGGGCCTTAAATAGATCAGACCCCATCGGCGATAAGACATATCGATATTCATCAGGGTTTCCCGTATACATCTTCATGGGAATCGATACGACACCTTCCATTGAAAGATTAGCATCGGATATCGCAAAACGCTTTCCTGCGTTCTCTATTCCGGATATCTTATCCCCTTCGCTAAGTTTATCTCTCTTGTATATGAATCCGTGATCTGCTGTAACAATAAAATGATAAGTGTTACCTCTAGCATTAATATCACGAATAAGTTTAAGTATCTCATTGACCGCTTCTTCACAGGCTACGAAAACTTCATTCTCAGAAGCGGGCTTGTCTCCACGAGCATCAATTTGGTTATGGTATACATAAACAACATCCTGCCCCGTAAGTATTTCTCTCATTTTGGACTGGTTGCTGTTCTTTATCTCGTCAAACTGAATGCAACAGCTGTTCGGCTTTGCTTTTTTCAAAATCGCTTCACGTTGTTTTAAATCTGCGCATGGTTGCCCATCGCACAACACTTTGTAATTCTTATCTATTGTCACTTCAGAATGCGGCAACAACGCCGCCATACCAAAGCTAGTTATTGACGGCAGAACACTCTGCATCGCGGAGATTTTTGCCTCACATCTTTCGTCTTCCTGAAGTCGTTCAAAGAGGCTTTTCCCAACCTCATATCGCATGGCGTCAGATATTATAACGACAACCCGTTCTTTTTTGTATTTGACATATTTTCCAAAGAAATCCAACTGATTTTCAAGACCTGTCTGACCATTGTCGGCAACGAAAGATGTGCTCCAATTTGTTGTAATAGTGTTCAGATAAGAATTGGTATATATGTTTTCAACCAACTCTCGAAGGTCTTCAAAAGCTGTATTGTCTTCCAACTTGTCATAGCAATAGTAGAATTTCCGGTACCAACAATCAACTAAATAGTCTTCGCTTACATAATCTTTGACGATTGTTTTAGCATCACTTAATGGTTGATACTGCCTTTTTGATACAATATGATACGCGTTCTTCAGAACATTGTACTCATCCTCGTACTTTCGACCAAAATGCTTTTTGACACGATTATCAATTATTTCTAGAATGCCTTTTCCATTCAATTTGGCATCGATATCTTCCGCTACTAATCTTTCAATAATCCAGCGAATAATGGCTTTATCAATACTATAAAACGCTGAACAATCGACATAATCTTCTGGTTTCATTTTGTCTAAAAGGGCATTCACATTCAAAGATTGATGCATCCGATCAGACAGTTCGTCAAAACTATCTCCATAAACTGAACTGTTCATCCAATTATCTATAAATGCCAGTATATTCCCTGGCTTAAAAGAAACATTGGCCTTCCAGTTTACCGGTAAATCCGCATGCACAGTCTTTTGAACATATGTTGCAAACATAGTAGTTGCTATTTTAGCCACTGACGGTTCGGCATCAGAATAACCAAAAGTTATATCGCAGTGATGCCAAAAAGCTTCATCTAGGCCATATTTTGCAAACTCCTCCAAAATGCGGTTGTTTTCAAAATCTCTTTCCGACAAGACATCACGCACTACCTCTTCAAAGGAAACCACTTTGTTTTTGCTCAACACACACATCATCGCATCCTCAATGATGCTGTCGTTATAATTGTCCAGTTCGAAAGCATAAAATGCCTGCGTACGTTCCTTACTGTTGAAAAATGATATGTATTTCTGTAGGGTATGTTTAAATCGTTCTTCTATTCCCAAATCCAGGCAGAGCAGTGACGCACGATCTGCAAAAAACTCCTTAGAGTACCGAATTGTATCCGCAAGATGATTCTCACGCAAATCCGGCTTTGCGAATGGAGCATACACCAAATAGTTTGAAACCGTATCTTTCTTTTCAAGAAGATACTTGATTTCAAACTGATTGTCTTTCTCTAAGCGAAGTACTTTTGCTTTGGACAACTGTAACGTATCAATGTCCTCTGCAAATTCTGCATTCGCATCATACCAAAAGACAAGCTTTCTTACACTTCCAGTAAACTCTTCATTAAGCTTATCTGTTATCTGTTTGAGATTAAGTTCTGCCATATGGAGGAATCCTCCTTCACCATAATATCCTTGCTATCCGCCAGTATCTCACAGAAGCGTCCATCGCTTCCCGTCTGTACCTTACGGTAATTAACCCTTACACCATCATCCAAATCAATATTAATACGACTTAAGGCGATGTGTGCAATCTTTGCATCATACTCCTTGCATTCCTTTAGCTGCTTTACCAGCTTTTCCATTCGTTTTGTCGCCGTCGCTATCTCACGACTGTTAGAATCACTATCGATTATATCTTGACAACTTACTATCTCTTTCTCGTAAATCTGCTGAACCCTGTGTAAGTACTCAACCCGGACATTTCCCACAGTGTCTGTATTCCACCGATGCATATAAACCAGGGCCTTAAATCCGTTCTGTTTTCCAGAATCAAAGAGCCAGTAAATCGGCCTCTTTCCTGATCCCGTCACGGAGTATGTTTGACAATGATCTTTGAAGAAATCTTTGATGAAGTACTGTCGAATTGTTTCCCTAGGAGTCTTCCCGCCATATCCCAATGCCTCGGCAATAAACTCAAGATTTTCTTCCAACGTATCACTCCCATAAACGACACGAACAAATTCAACGAAACGTCCAACAATATCATCCTTGAAGTACTCTTCATCTGTAATCGGAATACAATTATCAGAATCTGGAATAAAGGTCTTGTACTTGCTGCTATCCCACTCTCCACCAGCAAAAGCCAAACCTGGAACGTCAAGAGAATACCGTCCAAACATACAACCAATTGCGTATGATAGAAATGATTTGACGTCCTGTTGTAAATTTGCCCTTCTAACAGTTACATCTTTATCTACAACCTCGGGTTCAAGTTCATCAGATAATCCATAAATGTCAATAAATAAACGATTTAGCTCTTCCTCATTTTTCTTAAGCTTTTTAAAACGCTCTTCACACTCAAGCGCCCACGTAGTATAGGCATTCGCCAACAAACACCGAGTTACGTTTTGTTGTTCTTGCACCTTAGTTTTAAATTCATTTGCCCACTTCAGAAATGGATGAGCTTGATAATCCCAAGCGTTCTCGCTCGATGTCCAATCATTTTTTGAAAGTTGAACATTCTGTATCACTATATCAACTATTCTACCCTTCAGTTCCTCAGAAAAAACAAACGGTAGTTTGCGATAATCACCCAGTTTAAAATGTATTGTCGGATTTAATACCGCTGCCAATTCTGAAACATACTTAGTATTTAATAGTCCCAATAAGTAGAAGAAATACTTATCATCTGCAAAGGCTACATCGGCTGAACCGTCAAAAACACTACCCTCAGGCTCATAACGAAATGCTACACCACGCATAGAAATATCTGACCATGTGATGGCGCGCCGAAAATAGAACTCTTTAGAAGGAAGCTTATTACCTATCTGTGCTAATATATCAAAGCTCTGTTTATCGAATTTAATCAAATAATCAAGATTTCCATACCATTTTCTATACTGCCCGCCCTTATTGTACACGGCGTAACGCTTCCCACTACTATGAAAATCATCGATACTCGTTGCGCTAATATTAGCTTTTGTAAAATCCACTTCTTGCCATAAGAGCAAATAATAATCGTTATCACTTGTTGCCACGCCTGCTTTAGATTCAGAAACAGATTCAACAGTCTTATTACTAAAGGAATCTAATACTTTTTCTGATAATGAATAGGCAATTGGAGCGCCGGGTATCTTATTAAACAAATCTTGATTTATCACATACTTTCTTTCTGGTTGATAAAACCAAGTTTCTTTCTCTTTTAACGTACTCACTGCACCTTGTTCATCGAACAAGCGTAAAAAGCTCCCCTTATAATTTGTTACACGTCCTCTCCGAAGGCAGAACGCAACTGTTCCAAAATCTGAGCCAAACACTCCACGACCAAGATGTAACATATTTACATAAGTTGAGTTATTCAAGAAGCTCTCGCGTAGTTCCTCAAATCTAGATAAAAACATCCAAACCGGAATATTGATTAATGCAAAAAAGCCTCCCTGGCAACACATTTGCCGAGCTTTTTCCATAAACACGGTACTCAAATCCGCTCTATATGCAGAATAGTTTTTGTCTAAATAGGCCAATAATTTCTTGTTTATATTACTTGCTCCCATATATGGCGGATTGGTCACAACAACGTCATACTTTTGCCCCATGATTCTTGCCTGACGAATCAACGGTGAAAGACAAGCCGCACACTCGTCTGCAAGGAGCTGATCAACCAAGTTGCCGTAATCCGACATCTCCCCGATTTCATTCAGTTTTTTCTCGAGGGAATCCAGTTCATCTGCTGTGTAATTAATATTCAGAATGCTACCATACTCCTCCGCATCCCGATAATCATCGATCAGTCTTCTACCAATTGGCACAAGAGGTCCAAGTTTCTTTATCGCATCCTCTGAACAGGATACCGAATTTCTTACTGCCATCAAGTTCGGGCAGATTTTTTCGTCGATTATCTTCCGACTATACTGCCTTGCCTTCATCATAACGGCAAAGTACGCCAATTGATATGCGCGTGTATCGATATCAATGCCATATAAGTTTTTCTCAAGAATACTCCTTACGGCATCATTCTTTGTATACCCGTAAGACAGATAAATCTGCATCAAGACGTCAAAGGCATACACCAAGATATGACCGGATCCCATGCAGGGATCGATCACCTTGATATCTTCCGGATTCATCTTTGCATACTCTTCATGAATCTTTGCAAGCTGCTTCTGTACCTCCGGCTCTTGCTCCGCCTCTTCCAGGTAGTATTTCCAGTTTGCCTTCAGATCATCATTCGGATGGCCTTCCACCCACAATCGTCCAAGACTGTTTTCTACCATGTATCGAACAATCCAGTCAGGGGTAAACAACTGGGTTGCTGCAGGAATACGTTCCTTTGTGATTTTGACATTTTTCTTAAGGAGCGCAAACACCTCATCTTTGGGCTCCGTGTTGTAATACTGATATAACCAGCCGATGATTTCAACCTGACCCTCCTTTGCCACATTGAAATCGTCCTCGCTGATATCATGCGTCAAATGGTAAACGACGCCATCTTTATCCGTAAACGAGATAGTAAGAAGGATTTCTGTATAGTCAGAAATCTGTTCAAACAGTTCCGGAAGAATCCCGTTGAGCTTATTACACTGCTTGATAAAGAGCATACGGAACAATTCATCCAGCTTATTCTGTTCTTTCATCTGCAGGACGACATCTTTTTCATATGGACTAAACTCTAAATCGGTGTCAAACGGATTGGTGACAAAATCCGGCTCCAACTTGTCCTGGTTCTCAGAAGACAGGACACGTATGTGAGCAGGAAGGTAATCGTTTACCTCCATAAACCGGATAGCAATCAAACGGTTGAACCAGGTATAAGCAACTTCTTCAATCACACTACGAAAAGCAGTCTGATAATCCGTAGTCTTCTCTTTTCCACGAATCGCGGACACCAAGGCCTTCCGCTGCATAATCTCAGCACCGGAAACCTCAACATAATCCTTCGTTCCAATATCAAAGAACTGCAGATCCGAAGTAGACTGCTGCATTGGCTGTGTTATGCCCTTTTCAGTTACACCAAGCATGCCTGCCTTGTAAGTAATATCAGAAATGAGTTTCCGTCTCGCCCATACCGCAAAGTTCTTGATTGCTGTCTTGTTCATTGTTTGTTCTCTCCTCAAGGCTCAGTATCTCTTCGATTTCCATCAACGTATTGAATGCATTAATGAGTTGAATACACTCGTATCTCTTTACAAGTCGACTCATCTTACCATGCATTAACCAATTTCTGTTTAGATAGGTTGGTTCAGTCCCTGTATCCATGTTGTGTTCATCCCCATCCACAAAAGTGCGAATTGCATATGCTGAAAACGATGGCAGATAGTCTCCCACAAGAAATAGGCGTACCTCTGGGACGTTTTTCAATCTCTGATATTTATTCTTCCCAATTGCATCAATTTCGGTTTTACACTTTTGTGTGAGCCTTTTTACCTCGGCCGGAGTTATTTCATTGATGCTTCGATTCAAAAGCGCCAGGAAAAACAAGGCTGATTCTGTATAATGCCCGGTATGATAGTTGTCAAGAGCCCGTTCTAAATATATCCGTGCCACCTTATCTTCATACCGATTTGTCATTCTATCTATGATTTCTTCAATCACAGTTTCTGAAAAAAGCTCTGCAATCTCAGCCTCACCACGAGATTCAATAATGTGCAACCATTCGCCCAAATTATCGGGAGTAATACTCCCATTAACAGTCCAACCATACTTTCCAAGCAGTCGAGCACTTTCGATATGTTTTCGCATATCTCCGCAAGTCTCGTCATAGGTTTTATTTGATAGATTATTTAGGAAATCCAGTAGCCTTTGGGCCGCATTCATCAACGCTTCCGAGTGTTCTGCGACAAACAATTCTTCATCCATATTATTCCTTCACCATAATATCCTTACTATCCGCCAGTATCTCGCAGAAACGTCCATCGCTTCCCGTCTGTACCTTACGGTAATTAACCCTTACACCATCATCCAAATCAATATTGATACGACTTAATGCGATATGTGCAATCTTGGCATCATACTCCTTGCACTCCTTCAGCTGCTTAACAAATTTTTCCATTCGTTTTGTCGCCATTGCAATCTCACGATTATTAACATCACTATCGATTATATCTTGACAACTGGCGATTCCCTTCTCATAAACCTGCTGCATCTTGTGTAGATACTCAACCCGGACATTTCCTACGGTATCGGCATTCCACCGATGCATATAAACCAATGCCTTAAATCCGTTCTGCTTCCCGGAATCAAAAAGCCAGTAAATTGGTCTCTTTCCAGATCCGGTTACAGAGTATGTTTGACAATGATCTTTGAAGAAATCTTTGATGAAGTACTGTCGAATCGTTTCCCGAGGAGTTTTTCCGCCACTTCCCAGGGCTTCAGCAATAAACTCAAGATTCTCTTCCAGTGTTTCTTGGCCATAAACGACACGAACAAATTCGACGAAACGACCAACAATATCATCCTTGAAGTACTCTTCATCTGTAATCGGAATACAATTATCAGAATCTGGAATAAAGGTCTTGTACTTGCTGCTATCCCACTCTCCACCAGCAAAAGCCAACCCAGGTACATTAAGAGAGTATCGCCCGAACATACATCCAACTGCATAAGATATAAACATCTTTATATCGTGCCGTATATTTGCTTTTCGAATAGTTTCATCACTGTCCGATACTTCTGGCGTCAGTTGGCTGTTTAATCCATAAATATCTATGAACAATTTGTTTATTTTTTCTTCATTTGATTTAAGATTTCTTTGCCGCTCTTCACAGTCAAAACGCCACATCTTATACGCCTTAGACAACAAATGCTTAGAACACCCCTCTTCGCTTTCGACGCCTTCTCCTTTGCAAACGGGATTGTTATGGGTTAAAAACGTATGTGCTTTAAAATCCCATGATGTCTCAGATGAGTCCCAATCATCTTTAGATAGCCGGATACAGTTTTCGACCAATCCGTCTATTTTCCCATCAACATCCCCGAAGATAACCGGAAGATTTCTGATCGTTCCAGCCTGAATGCTGAAAGCCGACTTTGTTGAATCGATAATAAACCGGCCAACCGTAGACTGTAAAAAAGCCAGAATATAATTGAAATATTTTGGCAAAGGAAACACCGCAGAACCATTAACATCAAACACAAAGCCCTCTGGCATAACTCTTGTGCTAAAGGCGGCCATCGTACTATATGACCATGTCATCCCCCTTTTAAAATAATAATCATACCCCCCGTTCTCTCTGTGTCCCGATGTATTTTCCATGGCTTTTCGACCTAAATCATCATACCATATAATCCATTCATGATTGCCATACCATCTTTTTCGCTCTCCACCTTTACTATACGGAACATACTTTTGAGTCAACAAATCGATGCTTTTTACACTCTTCATATTGAATTCTATCTTGTCTATTTCGACTTCCCACCATAAACGCAAAAACTTATCATTGTCTCCAGTTCCCATTCCAATCTTCACTTCAGCAAGGTTTTTTATGGTCTGACAGTTCGTATATATCCTAGATAACGCCTTGCTCGCCACATAGGCCGTAATCGGCTTTCCAGTAATTGCCTCAAAATCCTCCAAACAAGCCACATAGTGGCAACTACTATTATGGAAATTGTCTCTTTTTTCTTCTGCTGTATCATATTCAACAAGCCTACTATATACGGCTTTTCTTCCAGCAATCGAGTCTTTTTGTATTACAAAACTTGTTGTTTGAACAATTTCCCCACCAATCTCCTCAAAAGCGCGAGGTCCCAAATGCGCCATATTAACTATACTAGAACGACATATCTCCTCTCTCAATGGCTCGTAACTCCCAAGTGAAAGCCATGCATGTTGAGTTATCATGGCTTGAAAGCCCTTCTTCTTCGTCATATGGTTGCAGCATTCAATGAATACAGCGAACATATCTGTCTTTCCGTTCGAATAATGCTCTTTTACAAACCTACTTAGTTTTGGCGACATTCCCGAGCTTCCCATATATGGCGGATTGGTCACAACAACGTCATACTTTTGCCCCATGATTCTTGCCTGACGAATCAACGGTGAAAGACAAGCCGCACACTCGTCTGCAAGGAGCT
>Ga0247608_10004773_pt1 | contig 14964 bp, 2 predicted proteins | sample 176DNAGHGlowgp2_FD_193490 | JGI IMG/M metagenome (GOLD analysis project Ga0247608, IMG submission 193490) | Sheep rumen microbial communities from Palmerston North, Manawatu-Wanganui, New Zealand - 1766 DNA GHGlow gp2 | ecosystem: Host-associated > Mammals > Digestive system > Stomach > Rumen ...
CCCCATATAATGTAGAAAAAAATTTTAACTAATTTTAGATAAATAATAATTTAATAATTTTACTTAATTTAATTATATAATTATTAAAAATAGTTAACCTTATCTGTACGACTTCGCTATATAAAAAATAAATTATTTTATACTAATTTTCAACAATATTTAAGCTGATAAAAAATTACAATTCATAAATTTATTAAAGGATGGAAAAAAGAGAAACAATAGAAAAAACAAATGATCCTAAAAAGACTACAAATTATCCCTTATACCTTCTAATCAATTATCAATTTGACAAGCAAAAAAAGGAATCAGATAATGTGATTTGTTTTCAAGAAAATGATGCAAAAATCGTCTATTCGGAAAAGCAAGAGAAAGAAGATATTAACGAAAACAAAGCAATAATTGAATACAATTTATCAAATCCTAAAAAAAATAAAAAGTATACATTGAAATTTCAAATCGCCGATAAAAATTATTCAATACATTTTGGATGTATAAATACTAACCATTTTATATATGATTTAGAATTATTTGAAGTTGATACTTTTTATGGATTAGAGAATAAAATACCCCAATATATGAGCTATACTCAAAAATTCAACATTTTTCTTAATGTTTTGAACAAATTAGGACAAGAAAATTTATTTGACGAATTATATTATGATACTATAAATATATATTCTCATTCATCTAAATTTGATCTATTAATAAATTTATTTGTTAAGATCTATCAAAATAAAAATATATGTCCAAAATTACTTGAAGAATTCAAAATATTCAATAATAAAATCAAAAATAATATAAAAGATGCAAATTTTTCTTTTATAAATTTAGAAAAATATTTAAATGATTATAATACTGTTTTTGAAGAAATTAGTGAAAATAGTGAAAGTATTATTTCTTCAAATTCATATAATCCTGTTTATTTTTATGGATTAGTTCTGTCCTATTTGAATAATTATAATTATGAAAAATTTTGTAAATTATTTGAAAAATTAAAAAGTGATTCTATATCTACTTTATTGGAAATTTTAATGATTTATAACCACTTTTTCAAAATAAAAATAAAATTTGACGATAAAATATTAATTGATTATGTGGGATTTTCTGCAGAACAAAAAAAAGAAAAATTTGAAGATTTTAAGTATAAAGGACTTTTTTATATAGATAATGTAAATATATTCCTTAAATCAATCAATTTAAATAAAGAAAAAATTATTCAAATAAAAGATTTTGAATCATTAACAATTCCTAATTTTGAAAATTATTCAAATATAAATTTAAAAGAATTTCAAAAAGATTTTAATGATATATTACTGTTTCATGAAAAAAATGAAAAAATATTAGTTATTTTTTAAATTTATTTTTGGGAAGGTTTATTAAAAGTTTATGAAAATGCGACCAAAGAAAATATTCATAATTGTAAATTATTAAGAGAAAATTTTATAAAATATTATGAAATAACAAAAAAATATTGTAAAGAAAGCACAATAAAATATGAGACAAAAAAATTTTATAATAACGATGTATTTGCTTATATATTAGATAATACCATAAAATTTTATCTAGATACAAATCAAAATTTAAATAATAAAGAAATAGTTAAACTTATAATGGAGTATGATCCATATTATTTTCCAGAAACAAAAACCCATATTAATAAAAGAAATCCAGAAATATTTGGAAAATTAAATTTTGATGAAATGGATGAAGAATTTAAACAATTTTATAGGAATTATAATTTTGAATTAGTTTTCAAAGATAAATTAGATTCTTATATTTCTTTATTGATTTCAAAAATTAAAACTATTTATCATTTTGAATTAATTTTAGATTTAATTAATATAAATAATATTGGTGATAAATTATCTAATTTTACAGAATTATTAGAAGATAAATATGAATCCTCAATAAAAAAGCCAGGATTTTTTAATGAAACAAAAGAAGAAATTGAAATTAATAAATTGATTAATCCGTTATTTAAATTATTCAAATTTTTTCTTCAACAAACGAATTTAGAATCGCTAAAAAGAAAAATAAATTTATTAAAAAATGAAAATATGAAAATTGAAATATATATTAAATTATATCAAATTAATGAAAAGAGTATAAAAAAATATATCGAAGATAAATTTATTCAAAATTTAAATTCAAATAATATAGAGAATTTAATCAAGTTTATGAAGAGTCTTAATTCACAAGATGATTATCTTAGAGTAATAGAACGTTTGGGAGATAAATATCCAGTTAATGAAGAAATATTTTTATCGAAAGAAGAAAATATAGGAATAGAATTATTAATACTTTTAAAAGAAAAAAATCTTCTCATTGAAGATGAAAAAAATTTTTTTTATGAAAAAATAAAAAAAGAATTCGAAAATGCTTTTACTAATATTGATACAAATAATATTACAATAAAACAATTGGATTCATTTTTATCTTCAAAAGAAGAATATATTGAAAAAAAATTAACGTTATTAAAAAATATTACAAATCAAATATTTAATCCAAAACGTAAATACAATGAAATGAAGATATTACAAACAAAAATCAAAACAAATAATGAAAGTTTAAAAGATATTAAAATCGCTTTGGAAAAATATCACAAAGAAAAATATCAAGATGCTTTAAAAAAAATTGATAAATTTATTGAAATAATAAATAATGGCAAAATAGAAGAATATGATGAAAATACAATAAATAATGTAATTTCTGGATTTAAAGAAAAATGTGCTAATATTAATATTGTAAAAGATTCTTATATTTTTAATTTATTATGGAAGGATTCAAAGGAAAAAGATTCTGAGAAAAGATTTGAACAAGCATATAAAGATTTTGAAAAAGTATTATATATGAAAGAAGATAAAGAAGGAGAAAAAGATTTAAAGTTAGAAGAACTTTTAACCCTCATAAAAAAAGAATTAACTGATAATCAAATTGAAGATGAAAAAAATAGATTCATAAAGAAAATTGGAAAAATGAATGTAAAAACCATGATGAGTCTTGGAGGAAATAAACATCAAAAAAATATAAATAGCATTTTCTATTTTTTTAGTAATTATTCAAAAAATGATGAAAATTGGAATAAAATATTTTCTTCTAAATATAAAGATATTGCTCAAAATGATGCTCAAACTTTGTATGAATATTTAAAAGATTTACAACGGGATGGAATATATGATTATTCACACCAAGAGCCATATATAGATTTTTTTCTTTACTTGTATGAATTAAAAGAAGCATATAATTTCCTTTTAAATAATACTACTGAAAGCATAGAGCTCTTATATGATAAAATTGATCCAAATAATCAAAAAATAAAAATTAAGGATATTGAGGATACTGAACATTGTGTTCGATTTTTTCAAGAAATAAAAAAGAAAGAAAATAATACAGACATATTTAAATTTATAAAAGAAATGGACTCCGAAACAATCAAAAGATTTTATAATTTTTCTTGTATTTATCCTTCAATTATAGAATTAAATCAAAATAATGAATTATCTATTCTTTTATATGAAGAAATAAGAGATATTATCAAGGATTCAGAATATAAATTTTGTCGAGATTCTCAAATATTTATATATACCGATTCAAAAAGTAAACAAAAAAATGATTTAAATCTTGATAAATTAAAAAATTTATATAATAAAATACATATTCCTCCAAAGGAAAATAAAGAAAAACAAATTTTGGATAAAAAACAAGAAAAATATGAAGAAAGATATAAAACATTCAATGATTTTAAAACATTAGTTAATCATATCGAAATAATTCAAGATTATATGAATATTTTAAGAACAAAAGGAAGTAGTCTTCCTATTGAAATTATTATTTTAGCTAAAAATTCAAATATTGAATATTTTTTACGTTCAAAAAAATCTAATTTTGATAAAATACAAAATTATTTATTCAACGCTAAAAATTATACAATAACTAAGCTCGAAGAAATGTATAAAGAAAAACCTAATCTAAGGTTTATATATGGGAAACAATTTGAGAATTTAATGAATAATAATTATGAAAATAATGATGATGATATAAGAAATAAACCATTTTTGAGATATATATTAAATGACACTAATGATGCAAAAGATGTAAAACCTGGATTTTTTAGTAAAGTGGGACAAACAAAGGATTATGTCGATGAATATAAATTATATACAGAAAATAATTTTATTGATATTTCAGGATATATAAATTCAGTATTTGAAAATAATCATTCCTCTTACGAAGAACTTTATTCAAAAATGTTAATAAAAAAAACGAATAATCTTAAAGGAATTTATTTATACCATTCGACACCGAATAATCAGAATTTAGATTATAAAGGCTCTTATTCTAATAATGAAAATTCTGATTCAAATTCAAAAATTTCTGATAATAATTTATCAGATATTGATTCTTATTCAATGGAAGGTGATATTTTAAATATATTTTTAGAAAATGTCGGTGTTTTACCAATTGCTCAAAATATATTAATAAGTAATAAAGAGACTTCTTATGAAGAAATACATGCCTTTTTTTATAGAGCGATTTTATGCGAATTTAATACTTTATTCATTGTTGAATTAAATAATTCATTTTCTGACTATAAAAGAAAAATAATGAATAATATTATTGATAAATTATTAATTTATAAAAATAAATTATATAATGAAGAAAATAATAAAAATGTCGAAAAAACTCAAACAGACAAATATATGGATTCTTGCCTACTTTTCATTTATAATGATGAATACAATGATCTTTATTTAAATGAGATTTACAAATTAAATCACCCAGTCTTCCCATATACAAAAAAAAACCCAAGTATCATGAGCGATGCTAATTTAATGAATTTTGAAAATGATTATAATAAAAATAATCCAAGTAGTTTTTTATATAAAAATACGCATGTAATCGACTCTGAAATTTGCGGTTTGGGAAAATCTACAAAAATTAGAGATGACATTAAAACAGAGAATAAAAAATACATTCATTTTCCTTTAGGCGGAAATTTAACAAAAAAATCAATTTATAATAAATTAGATGAAATAATAAATAAGATAAATATGATTAGAGATAAGACAAAAAATTATAAGGATATTTCTATTCATTTAGATTTATACGAAAGTAAAGAAACTTCAATTCTTAATGAATTTTTATTTTGTTTTTTAATTACTAAATTTTATACAAATAATGAAAATATTATTTATATTCCAACAAATATTGAGATATATGTAGAAATTCCAAATTGTTTTAAAGATTTTAAATCTAATTATAATATATTAAAACCTTTTCATAAATATACTATTGATTTTGTAAATTTGCCTAAATTATATTTGGGAAACGAAAAAAGAAATCTTATTAAAAATATGTTAGGATTTTCAACTGATGAAGAAACATATAAATATATAATAAAAATAATGAATACTAAAGAAAAAAATGGTAAATTATTTTATGAAGAAAAAAATAACAAACTAAAGAGATTTTCATATCATCAAATTAATATTTTTATTAATTTATTTATAAATCAATATAATAAGTTTAATGGAAAAAAACTATTATTTAAGCAAATAAGGAAAAATGAAAGAGGAAAAATCATTAAAGAAAAGGATGTGACTGATGAATGTATAAAAGAATTTGCATTAGGAACAAAATATTTTATTGAAGGGAGCTATGCTGAATTAATTACAGAAAAATTAAAAATAGAAAGCAATCAAGATTATAAACAACTAGAAAATTATTATATCCAAAAATTATCAACTATTTATGAAAAAGATTTAAAAGATAATAAATATGATAATCCAATTATATTCATAATGAAAGATAAAATGGAATTAACAAAAATATATTTATCTGATGAACAATTAAGAAAATATGAAAAACCATTAGAGCCCAAAAATTCAAAAATATATCTCGAAAAATTACAAGAAATATTATCTTTGGATGATAAAATAGAGTCTTTGGAGGAAATACTTAATAAAGATAAACCTGTTAAATATGTTATTACACGAGATAACTTTAGAAAAATGATATTAATTTTATATAGAATTATTGCTAATATCCCAGTTATTTTAATGGGGGAAACAGGATGTGGTAAAACATTTTTAATTAAAAAATTGAATCAATTATTAAATCATGGCGAAGAAAATGTAAAAATAATAAATATAGATGCAAGTTATGACGATGAAAAATTAACAAAGAGAATGAAACAAATCAATGAAGAAGCTGAGAAATATGAAAATAAAAATTTATGGTTATTTTTAGACGAATTAAATACTTGCGATTCATTATCCCTTATAACAGAAATTTTTACAAATCGTTCATTTGGTGGAATCAGATTAAAAAATAATATTAGATTAATAGGAGCTTGTAATCCATATCGTATAAATCAGAAAGGTCATAAGAAGGCTGGATTACATCATCCAAATGAAAATAATAATTTAATATATTCAGTAAATATATTGACTCAATCTTTATTATATTATGTTTTTAATTTTGGACAAATAAGCTCAGAAGATGAAAAAAAATATATTTCTAGCATTATTGATGAAATGTTTTCAAAAAATGAAAGTAATTTAAAAAATAAGACAAAAGATATTATTAGTAAATGCCATGATTATTTAAGAGATACTTTTGATTATTCAGTAGTTTCTTTGAGGGAATTATCAAGATTTAAGAAACTTTGTGATTTTTTTATGAAACAATATTATGTTTATAAAAATAAATTTTTGGGAAAAAATAATAATCCCGAACTCAATAAAATTAAATCAATTATTCTTTCAATTTATATTAACTATTACATAAGATTAATTAATCACAAAGAACAATCAAATTTTGAAAAAGAATTAAAACCTTTAATCAAAGAATTAATAAATTATAAAAACAAGAAAAAAAATGACGATTTTGTTAAGAAAGGTAATTTATTATCACAATTAGATGAACCTCTAAAATCAGATTTAGCACAAGAAATGAAGGATAATGACCTAGATAATTTTAGTGCTATTTTGACTTTAGAAGAGATGTTTGTATTAAAAGAAATAAATATTGAAAAAGGAATAGGATTAAATAGATTATTAAGAGAAAATATATTTTTATTATTTGTCTCATTAGTGACTAAAATACCATTAATAATAGTTGGTAAGCCGGGAAGCGGAAAAAGTTTAAGTGCGCAATTAATTTATAAATCAATGAGGGGTGAATTTTCCAAATCAAAATTTTTTGCGAATTTCCCAAAGATTATACAAAGCTATTTTCAAGGATCAGATTCAACACTCCCAGAAGATGTAGAGAATATATTTAGAATCGCAGCAGATAAATTAAAAACCCTTGATAAAAATAAAAATATTTCAATGATATTATTTGATGAAATGGGCTTAGCTGAAAAATCCAAGTATAATCCTTTAAAAGCTTTGCATAGCAAACTTGAATATGATGGAAATGAATTAGGAGTTAGTTTCGTTGGAATAAGTAATTGGTCGTTAGATGCAGCAAAAGTAAATAGATGTTTATTATTAACTGTTCCAGATTTAGAAGATAATGTTGATGATTTGAAAGAAACATCAATTAGTATTGCAAAAAGTATCACTGAAAATATTGGAAATAATGAGATATTTTCTCCTATTTTACCTTATGATTATATGAAATATAAAAAATTTTTAAAAGAAATTAAAAATTATATAGTATATAAACAATATTTTATTGAAGAATTTAATACTAAAATAAAACCGAAACTAAAGAATAATTTTGAAAAATTATTCAATAGAAAAAATTTAAAATATGAAGATGAAATAAAGTTAGATGATTTTATTTCTGTAAAAAAACAAATAGTAGATCTTATCAAAGCAGATCTAAAAAATAATATACAGAATTATCCTTCTTGGATGAAAAGCGACTTCGAAGGGATTTTTAAGGATCAAAACTTTCAAAGATTATATAAACATGAAAAAACTATAGATATTGATTTTCATGGAAATAGAGATTTTTATTATTTAATAAAAGGAATATCTAGAGATTTAAATAATGTCGCAAACACAAAAAATATGGTGGCGAAAATCATAGAAAAATATATTGAAAGAAATTTCGGAGGAATAGAATTTGAAATAGAAGAAAAAGAAAATTATGATTTTAATTCTTTTGAATTAATTAAAGAAGTAAGGGATTATTTGGGGAAAGGCAAAATAAAAATCAGTTCGGTTAATGTATTTAAAATTATTCATAATATAGTAGTAAATAAAGAGAGCAAAGATAAAGAAAATAAGCCTATAATTGATGATATAAAAAAATATAATATATTATCAAATGTTATTGATAATCTCCAGGATAAAAATAGTAGATATATTTTATTAGAAATAAATCCTTCATTGGCACCTTTAATAAAACAAATCATTGCAAAAAAACTTAATAGAAATGAAAATGAAATAAAATTATATGAAGGAAGTCCTTTTATTAATGATAATGATAGTGAATATCAATTTAAAATGTTAAATAAAATTCAGACTCATGCATCAAGGGGAGATATAATTATTTTACAAAATTTGGAGCAAATCTATGCTTTTCTTTATGACTTATTTAATATGAATTATACAGTTAATAATGAAAAAAATTATGCAAGAATTTGTCATGGAAATTATAGTGAACAATTAATTTATATTGAAAGTTCATTTAAATGTATTGTAATGGTCGATAAAAAATATACAATAAAGGTAGAACCACCATTTTTGAATAGATTCGAAAAATTAATTATTTCTATTGATAAATTGTTAAGTCCTGCTCAGAATAATCTTTTTGAAGAAATATGGTCAAATAATTTAAATTTAAAAAAAATAATTGAAGGTGCAGAAAATACCTTTAATATTAATTATGATTTAAAAAGCTTATTAATAGGGTGTAAAAAACAAGATATTCAAGGATTAATATTTAACTTAGGGGAAAATATAAATGATCAAAAAAATGAAAAAATTAATGATAAAGAAGAAATAAAAAGAAAAATATGTGATAAAATTTCAAAATTATTACCACAAGATATAATTATAAATTTGCCTGATGAAAATCTTGTTAAAATTATTTATTTAAAAAATAAACATTATAATAAACTAACTGATTATTTGGAAATGGCTGATAAAAAAGATTATAAAATATCTATAATTTATACTTTTAGTTTTTCAAATATTTCAATAGAAGGAGTAGAACTCTATAGTTCTCAAATGATTTCTGAAATTCAAAGTGAAAAAAATTTATATAATTTAATCAAGGATAAAATCAGATTTAATAAATCAAAAAAAAATAATAAAAAATTTATTTTTCTGCAATTCGATGTTTCTCAATCAAATAAATTAAATTTTGTAGTTTCTTTTATAAATAATAATTTTTCAGAAGAAGAATACAAATTTTATAAATTTATTTTTATTGTGCATCTAAGAAGATATATAAAAGATAAAAATGTTGAAGATAAAGGTAGGAGAAAGTTTCTAAAAGAAGAACAAAAGAATTGTCGAATATCAAATGTTTTTGATGCATATTCGAACCTTAATCAAATATTTATTGATAATTTAAAAGGCGAAAATATTTCTTTAGATGATATCCTTAAAAACCCAATTAAAAATACTCTTGAAGAAAATAATGATCTTGAAAATATTTTTTTCAAAGTATTGAAAAATTTTATTTATAAGAATTTTAGAAATAAGGCTGAATATAAAGACTTATTACAAAATTTAGACGAGGAAAATTATAAAAAAATATCAAAAAATATAGAAGAAATATTTAAATATAAAGAAAAAAATTTCATGAAAAATATATTAGAAAAAGCTAAATCCTTTACAAAAGGATTAGGAAAGGATTTAATTCCACTAATATATAAAGATAATTATATTAAGAAAAATAGTATAGATATAGTTTCTATATTGAAAGATTATATTTCCGAAATAATTTTCGTGAATATTTTAGAAAAAATTTTTTATATATTAGAAGATAATAATTTCTTAACTACATTAATGATTATAAATACCAATAAACAAAATTTATTAGAAAAGGAAATTTTAAAAGAATTAAAAGAAAAACAATTACAAGAAATAGATATCAATAATAATGATATATTCATACCTAAATTTAATATAAATTATTTAATTCCAGGTTTCTATAAATTTTATGAGCATCTCACAGATTTTATTTCAACTAATATTACTGGGGATTATATACAAAATGAGAATAAATTAAGAAAATTTATAAAAGGTGATATAATAGAAGTTGAAAAAAGATTCCACAAAAAAGAAAAAGATTTATTGAATTTATTACATCAAGAAACCAGAAAAAATAAAATGATTTTTAGTATTATAAGCGAAAATAAAATTGATTTTAATTTAATTTTAAGAGATTATATAACTTATTTCTTATTAAAATATTGTAAAGAAATAAAATTGAATGAAGAAATTTATCATAATTTTATAAATTTAATTTTGGAACTTAGATTTAATCCACAATACGAAATAATTAAAATGAATGAAGCAAACAAATGTAAAATATTTCTAATAAAAATAATTTGGTTAGAAGCGAATAAAGATAATATTTTACTTTTATTTGAAATATATATCATATTAAAAGATATTTTTAAAACAGAAAATGAATTACTTCTAAAATTAAAAGAAATGATAAAAACAAAAAAAATTAGATATATAACAAATGATGAAAGAAATCCCATACATACTACAGAAGTTAATGAATGTTTTTATATAATTTTGGCTTGTATGTGTATAAGTACAATTAAATTAAATATTCCAATAAATAATTCTCAAAATTTTTATTCGTTGAAAAAAGCACTTAAAATAATTCAATATTTGGAAGATAATTTATCGCTATATTTAAACGAAATGTTTATGATTGATACAATCATTAGTATATATGAAACTTTATCACCGAATGAATGTGAAAATAATAATGTTTTAAATTCAAAATTTAATGAAATTGTTAACAATATTATTGAAAGTAATGAAATATTACAATCTTCTGATGATTATAAATATGACAAATTATCAAAATCATTTTCAAAATTTTTCTCGTTGTTAAAAAGAATAAGAAATAATGAAAACCAGGATCATGATAAAATTTTAATAAAAATATTTTCTAACGAAATTAAAAAGGTTTCTGATGAAAATTATAGGACAACAATATTTAAAGAACTTATAAAGAATAATGAAACTATAAGAAATTCAGGTGAAATATTACAAATATTATTGAAAAAATTAAAATTAATATTTCCTTTGAAAGATAAATTTATAAAAACAATAGATAATTTTAATAGAAACGAAATCGGGAAAATAATCGAAAATATTCTGGAAAATGAAAGCGAAAATAATCATTTTATCCTTTCAGAAACACTAATTTATTTTTTCGAAAAAAATTCTCATTGTTATCTAGAACATATTTTTAAAGAAAAACCAAAAATATTCTTGGAAGAGGAACCTTTGCAAGTTTTTATCGAAGCTTCTAAATTTTTAAAGCAATATCATGATAAAAATTATAAATTAAAGAAAAAAAATATGTGTAAATTACTTTGTATTGCATATATTAAAACCTTTTGTCATACCTTTATTTCAATGATAAATGATAATAATAATGAATATTTGAAAAATCCGTTAGAAATAATCGATGAAATAAAAAAAATTAATTTAAATTCTATAAAATTATATATATATAAAACCATCTATTATTTAAATAATGAACAATTTGAAGTTTTTTTAAAAAATGAAACTATTATTAAATATAACCTTAAAGAATATGATTTTGATGAATTTATTGCAATTAAAGAAAATAATATTTTTAATTACCAAAATGTCAATACACCATATGAAAATAAAAATTATGAAAATTTTTGTAAAATGTTAGATAAATATAAAACTAATAATTTTGAAGATGTAAATATTAAAGATTTTGACATGAAAATAGGAATCGATATTTTTTATTTTGCAACATCAAATATAATTCATTTTTATTTTAAAGAAAATAATTCTAAAGAGAAAAAAATTTATTTGAATTTTTATAATAATGTTATAGTTCCACTTTTTAAAGATTATAATCATGATTATGATAAAATATCGAGAGCATTACAACTATTTTATTCCGAAGAAAATTTTGAAAGTATAAAAGAAGAAATAAAAATTGAAGAGAAAGATTTAAAAATATTATTAATATCTTACCGTTATTGTTTAAATGAAATTTTTTCGCAATTAAATAAAAATAATAATTCAAGTATTTATTACAAATTATATAAATTAACCAAGACAAATATGGATAGTATTAATAATTCTTATTTTCCAGGAAATGATATTAAAGAAATTGATATTTATAATTTATTATCAAAAATAGAAGATCATTTTTCAGGAGAAAATTCAAAAAGACCCTGTTATGTATGTATATGTAATTCAAAGGGATATTATCATAATGATTTAATATTTGCTGAGAAAAAAGAATCAATAAAATGTAAAGAATGTGGAAATGTGTTATGGAAATATGAATCATTTATCCCTAACCCTTTTCATTTTTTCAGTAATCATAAGCCAGTGAAATCAGAGAATTATTACAGAATATTTAAAGATGACAATGACAGGAAAAACAATCAAAATTTTATAAACGATTTCGAAGAAAGAATCAATTTCATGACCAAAGAAGAATTCGTTAATAAATACTTCAAAGATTATTTTGAATCAGAAAAAGGAATAACCAAAGTAAATTTAGAGCATTTAAAAAGAAATAATAAAGTTATAAGGAATTTAAGCCAAGTTTCTTATAGATTATTAAATTTTATTTTATATTCACATATTTTTTTCTCGAGATTATTCAATGACAATACAAAATTAGATATATATTTACCTGAAAATAATAATAGAAAAATAAGTTGGATGGAAATGCTAACTCATTGTTGGGAATTGCTGAAATATGAATTAAATAAACTTAATATCACTAATATAGAATTATTCATGAATTATATATTTTCCGGTTTATTTGATATTTTGAAAGGGAATGATATTAATAATTATAAGCAATTATTAGAAATCGAAAATAAAGTTGATGAATTTGTTTCTAAAAAAATAAAAATATTTTTAGAAGAAAATAAAACCTTTGAAAAATTAATAAATCCTGACAAAAATGAAAAATTATTACCTATAAACCTTTTAAAAGAAATATATAATGATTGTGAGCATTATCCATTTTATAAATACTTTTATTATTCAGATTATTTGACCGAAAAAGTTTTGAGTGAAAAATTCGAGCAGTGTATGGATAGTAAAAAATATCCTGTTTTGGCTAAATATTTGAAAAATAAAAATAATAATAATAACCATTTAGATAAACTGGAATTATTTAATAATACTTTGAATTTATTTAGAGAAAAATATTCTTTAAATAAAACAAGAGAAGAAGCGGAAAAAGAAATATTAAGTGATGATGAAATATATTTATATAATAATAAGCAAATTGATAAATTCATTCATTTTTATAATAATTTGAAAAAAATATCAACAGATGGAGTAACACTCCAACTTTCGAATAAAAGTAAATTATGCGAATTTTTTATTGATGATGAAAATGATATTGGAAAAAGTTATATAGATATATATAATGATTTCATCGAAGAGCAAAATAAAGAAATAGAACCATTATTAAAAATAAAAATCGAGGAAGGAAAATTCAATGAAAATTATAAGACAAAAGTCAATATTCAAAATATAAAAGAGAATGAAATTTTTTTACTTAAACCTAATAAAAATTTTTCATTTATCGAAATCATATTTAATAATTCATATAGAAAAGTTTTAAATAATAATGATAGGAATCATGAATCATATAATACATTTGATATTAATTTTGAAAATATTGAAGAAAATATGACTGATATATTATTAAAAAACAAAAAATTATTTAATAAAAAAATAACAAAATTCATTTATAAGAATGAAGATTTATTTTTTGATAATATAGATATAATTACAAAATTTAATAATAATTATACAACAGAAGAATTAATAGTTAAAGAAAAATTATTTTTATATGATTTTTATATGGAAAATAAAGAAAATATTAATTTGTTTAAAAAATTATTGGAAGATTTTAAAAATTTAATTATTCATTTAAATATAATTAAAGGAAAAGAAAAATATAGGATAAGTGAAAAAAGTATTATATATGATTGCTCCTTATTATTGGAGGATAATATATCAGATAATTTTAAACAATTATTTAAAGAAAATGATATAGCAATAAGCAAATTAACAAATTTATTTGAATATTATCTAATTTTAGTTTATCCGATATTAAGCCAAGATCTTCTTGAACTTAAAGTTGAATTACCTGAAGATAAAATTAATGAAATCAATAAATATTTTAATAAAGAACGTTTAATTTCTAAAGATATTTTTACTTATTCTATACGTCTATTTATATCTTTATTTTTATCTGAAGAAAAAAATAAAGAAAATAAAATTAAAAAAAATTCTAATAATATTATTAATTATATTGACATTCCAGACATATGGAAAAAAAATATATATATAAAAAATGAATTCAGAGAAGAATTAAAACAAATAAAAGATTTAAAAATCCAACTAAATCAAATTTATTCTCTTAGTGAATTTTTAGGAAGTGATTTTAATGATAATTATTTCTTAGATATACAAAAAGAATTGAAAAGAAGGGAAGATGAAAAGAAAATTCAGAATAATGAAGTTGGAAAGGAAATTAAAAACAATGCAGAAAATGAAGAGGAAGAAGAAGAAGACGATTATTATCAAAAATCTGAAGATGATGATGACTATGAATATGGAGGTAAATATTAAAATTAAATTATTAATTATAATTTAAATTATTTATATAATTTCAATCAAACTTTAAATTTATATTTTTAATATTAAACTGGGGATTGGGGATTGGGGGTAGGGGATCGGGGATTGGGGATTGGGGATTGGGCCCAATCCCCAATCCCCAATCCCC
>Ga0247608_10004774_pt1 | contig 14963 bp, 14 predicted proteins | sample 176DNAGHGlowgp2_FD_193490 | JGI IMG/M metagenome (GOLD analysis project Ga0247608, IMG submission 193490) | Sheep rumen microbial communities from Palmerston North, Manawatu-Wanganui, New Zealand - 1766 DNA GHGlow gp2 | ecosystem: Host-associated > Mammals > Digestive system > Stomach > Rumen ...
AGCAGAGCTGTTGTCCAACCTCACGGGTTCAGCTTATATCGAGCGTGTCACAATGACAGATACAAAGAATATCGTCAATGCCAAGAAGGCCATCCAGAAGGCTTTCAAGGTTCAGCAGGCAGGCCTTGGATTTGCTTTCGTAGAGTTCCTGTCCACATGTCCTACCAACTGGGGTAAGGCACCTCTCGAGGCCATGGACTGGCTCAAAGAGAAGATGATCCCTCAGTATCCGTTAGGATGCTTCAAGGGCGCAGATCTGACTGTTGCTCAGCTCGATGAGATGATCGCAGCCAAGAAGAACGGGGAGGTGACAGCATGATAGACTTTTCTATTATCCTTGCAGGATTCGGCGGTCAGGGTATTCTCTCCGCAGGTAAGTTCGCAGCAGAAGCTGCACTCTACGAGGGCAAAGAAGTATCATGGTTCCCTTCATACGGACCTGAGATGCGTGGCGGTACAGCAAACTGCTCTGTCGTTATCTCCGACGAGCCCATCGGTTCTCCCGTTGTTAACGACGCTGACGTTGTTATCTGCTGCAACCAGCCCTCCATGGAGAAATTCGAGTCTTCGATCAAGCCAGGCGGATACTTGATCGTTGATACCGGTATGATCAAGATCAAGGCTACCAGAACAGACATCCATGTCATCGAGATCGATGCTTCCGGCATCGCCGACGAGTTCGGCGCCATGGCTTACGGGCCTATCTCAATGCTCGGCTGTCTGTCCAAGGCAACAGGATGCTTCTCCAGAGACTCCTTTGAGAAGTCCCTTTATGAAGTCCTTCCCGAGCGCCGTCACAAGATGATCCCGGGCAACCTCGCAGCCTTTGATAAGGGTGCCGAAAAGGTTTGAGAACTTAGTAATCTGAGTTGATCTGATACCGGCCGTCCTGTTGGGCGGCCGGTTTTTTGCTTTTTGGGAGGGATTGGCTGCTGGGTTCCCTGTCCCCGGTGGCTGATGACTCGAGATAACCCACAAGATTCTCCTTTTTTGTGCACGGCAGTGCTCTTCGTGCAGAAAATTAGAGAATTCTAATTGAAATTCTCCTTTTTAATGCACGGAAACGTTCTTCGTGCAGAAAATAGGAGAATCTAAATAGTTTTGCTGCGAATTCCTCATGAGCAACAAACTCATAAAACTTTATTAACACTTCCCTAACACTAAGTTAAATGAATAGGGCTACTTTGTATGCGTCACGCCAACCAATGAAACCTCAAGTTTTTTTATACTGAAAATATCATTATCACAGGAGGTGAGAAAAATGAGAAAGGCATTGAAGATTATGTCCGCTTTGATGGCTTTGGTTCTAGTATTCGGTTGCGTTGCAATGTTTGGCGGAGGCAGAGAAGTTAAAGCGGCCAGTTACCCTGATATCTTCCCCGATACGGATACCTATAATATGAAGATCCCGCAGGGTAAGAAGGCAAAACTCAAATTTGTAATGTTCCCTGAATATCATAATGAGCATTATTTCATTAACATCTATAAGGGAACTTCCACATCCAGCAGTAAGCTTGTGGCTTCTTGCGATGATGGCATCTATAATTCTGATGGCACATTGATAAGAAACCTGACAGTTACTTTTAATACTAAGGGATATGCCCGTGGCACATATACTGTTGAGGCGTATATGATGTATTATTCTTATGGTGATTGGTGGTATTCTCCTTATACAAGAACTTGCAGGATCAAGATCGTTCATAAGAACTACGGCTGGCACAAGAATTCCAGGGGCAAGTGGTATTGCGATACAAAGGGCAAGGCTTATAAGTCAACATGGAAGACGATCGGCGGCAAGAAGTATTACTTCAACAAGAAGGGTTACGCAGTAACCGGTTGGAATACTATCAAGGGTAAGAGATATTATTTCAACGGCAAGGGCGAGCGCAAGAAGTACAAGGGCGTTAAGAAGGTAGGCAGCAAGTACTACTACTTCACGAGCAAGAACTACATCAAGACCGGTTGGCAGACTGTCGACGGCAAGAAGTACTATTTCACAACGAAAGGTGCTAAGACCGGTTGGCAAACGATCAGCAAGAAGAAGTATCATTTCGATTCCAAGGGTGTTGCAGCAATTGGCGTAAAGAAGATCTCAGGCAATTACTATTTCTTCGATTCCAAGGGTGTCAACAAGACAGGATGGCAGATCTACAACGGCAACACGTATTACTTCACATCCAAGGGTGCTAAGATCGGATGGTATACGACCGGAGGCCATAAGTACTACTTCAATGACACAGGTGTCATGGCTGTAGGACTCACGGCGATCGGAGATGATTTCTACTACTTCGACGAGAATGGTTATATGCAGATCGGCAAGATAACTATTAACGGACAGGAGTATGAGTTCGGGGCAGACGGCAAGATGATAATAAGCCAGGTTGCTCCTGAACCTGAAGCAGCATAAGACATATTCTTCATAATAGACCCTCCCAAACTCAGGAGCTGCCCACCCGGGCAGCTCCTTTTCGCAGACGGAAAATTACAATAATCCGCATATTGTTGTCATTTGCTTTGATATTCAAAAAACTGTTCCACCCCGGTCCCTAATATGCTACAATCAAATGGATTTCTACTTTTCAGGGGGTATATTATGGGTATAGCTAAGAAGGTGACGGCTGCGGTCCTGACATCAGTGATGCTTCTGTCGGCAGTTCCTGCAACAAGTGCTTTGGCTGCAACAAACGGATGGAAGAAGAAGGATGGTGAGTGGTACTACTATAAGAATGGCACAAAGCTCAAGAAGTGCTGGCTTACGATTTATTCTGGCGGCAAGTCCAAGAAGTATGCTTTGGACAGCAAGGGCAGGATGTGCACTAGCAAGAACCACAAGAAGGGTCTGATGATCGACGGAAGCATGTATTTCTTCACAAAGTCCGGCGGGATCCAGAAGAACAAGTGGAAGTCCATCAAGAAGGATGGCAAGACATACTGGTTCTATCTTGGTAAGACCGGTGCTTCGGTAAAGGGTAATAAGAAGATCGATAAGAAGTACTATTACTTTGATACGAAGGGATGCTGGATGGCAAGTAAGGAGCTCATGGATGGTCAGAGCTTCTATCCTCAGTTCCTGTATAAGTCCAACGGAGAACTGTATTTGGATTCTAATGGTAAGCCCCAGATCACTAAGATCGTATTCCTTGGCAAGAAGAATGTTCTCAAGACGAGCGGCTGGACGAAGTCTAAACTCTGGCTAGGTAGTGATTACTACTACTTCTATCTGAGCGGCAAGGGCAACCCTTACAAGGGATGGAAGAAGATCAACAGCAAGTGGTATTATCTTGATCCGAATAGCTTTGGTGCAAGAGTAGCGGGCGTGAATACTTATATCGATGGCGAATACTATTCTTTTGATGCTAACGGTGTCTGCCTGAACAAATAATAACGATTGTTACAATGTATGACTAAAAGCTGTCCTCCGGGGCAGCTTTTTGTTGTAAATGCATTTTCGATTTGCTATATTTTAGGCATGTACAATAGAATAGGGGAGGTTTGTTATGTCACATCTGAAGAAGTTTGTCTCAACTGCGATGGCTGTCATCATGGTGGCCGGCTCCGTTCCTGTTATCGTACTGGCTGCACCTGAGAACGGGTGGGTCAAGAAGGACGGCAAGTGGTATTACTATGAAGATGGCAAGAAGCTCAAGAACACGACTGCGCATGACGGTTCCAAGCTCTATCTGCTCGACAGCAAGGGCGCAAGGATCACAAAGAAGAAGGGCTGGGTCCAGATATCATCCAAGGTTGAGACTAAGTACGGCGATAAGTACACGGTCAAGGACTGGTACTACGTAGGCACTAAGGGCAAGGTCGCGACCGGATGGAAGAAGATCGGCAAGAAGTGGTATCTGTTCGACTATGCATGGGGACAGATGGCACACTCTACGGCTGTATACAAGTCCGGCAAGTTCCGCCTCCTGGATGACAACGGCAAGATGGTCACCAAGAAGGGCTGGTATAAGATCAAGCACGTGGATTATGACGAGTATGGTGACAAGACTACGACGTCAGTATGGTATTACGTCACATCCAAGGGCGTAGCCGCCAAGGGATTTAAGACTCTCAAGGGCACGAAATACTACTTCGGTGATGACGGCGTGATGAGAGTAAATGAGATCATTTCGATCAAAAATGAGGAGACCGGAGCATACAAGTATTACGTAGCCAAGAAGGACGGAACTGTTCCGACCAAGAAGGGCTGGGTAACTCTTAAGATCACCAAGAAGGCCAAGTCTTATTTCTATGCTGCCAAGACGACGACCGGAACAAAGACGGTGAAGGTTTATGTCACGAAGGGCGGCAAGCTCCAGACGGGATTCAAGACGATAAGCGGGATCAAGCACTACTTCGGTCCTCAGATGTATGCCAATACGAGCTGGTATGATGAGGCGAACAAAACATACTATTACTTCGACAGTAACGGTAAGATAACCAAGACTGAGAAGTTCGATTGATCAGGGAGGAGATAACGATGACTATTATTAAAAAGACAACGGCATTGGCTCTGACATTGATCACGGCAGGCAGTATCTTCCCGATGACTTCAATGGCTGCAACTTATAGTAATGAGTGGGTCCAGAAGGACGGCAAATGGTATTACTACGACTATTACGGCAAGAAGGTCAAGAGCAATTATGCTTACGATTCCAACACCGAAACATACTACGTTTTGGACAGTACCGGGGCACGTGTCGAGAAGAAGGGCTGGTACACATTGAAGCAGAAGAACATCACCACTTATGGTGATAAGTTCTACGTTACAATGAAGTTCTATCTTAAGACGGGTGGAGCTGTTACGACCGGATGGAAGACATTAAGCGGCAAAGAGTATTACTTCTATAACCATGGTGAGATGGCAAAGTCTACCAGCATCTCAAAGTCAGATGGCAAGTATTATTTCCTTGGATCTGATGGCGCCATGGTGAAGAAGAAGGGCTGGGCCGAGGCTAAGGGCTCTATAACTAGCACTTATGATGGTACAAAGTATACTTATCATAGCTGGTACTACCTCAAGAAGACCGGCGAAGTTACCACCGGCTGGAAGACGATCAAGGGTAAGAGGTATTTCTTTTATTCTTCAGGCAGCATGGCCGTGAACACTTATGTCAGTGAATACAAAGACGGCAAGTATGTTTATTATGCTTTCGGGAAGGACGGAGCGCAGCTCACATCAAAGGGATTGAAGACCATCAAGTATACAAATACTTCTTCGAATAAGCTCATGACTACGAAGGAGACAAGTGTCCTCAAAGTCTATGTCAAGTCTGATGGAACCCTTCATACGGGCTTGAAGACCATCAAGGGCAAGAAGTATTATTTTGATCCTGAGATGATCCTCTGTAACTACAGAGATGTAAAGGGTGTCCGTTATTACTTCGGGAAGAAGGGAACGTGCACGAAGACTGAGAAGCTGGCAACATGATGCCTGACTGAGGTTAGATCACAGGAGACTGTCACCTTGAGGTGGCAGTCTTTTTTGTGCATTTGTTGTGCCGGCTGCCAAATAATATGGTGAATCGGTTAATAATATTTGATAGTGGAATCTGTTATATTAAGGGCATGGCGAGATAGTCAAAAATAGTTTGGGAGGTTAGGATATGGCACATTTGAAGAAGATCATAGCTTTAGGCATGACTGCCATGACAGTCGCAAGTCTCATGCCTGTGACGTCTCTTGCCGCATATTACGGATGGGTACAGAAGGACGATGGCAAGTGGTACTACTATGACTATTACGGCAAGAAGGTCAAGTACGACAGTGTATCACGTTACGATAGCGGAAGCGAAAGCGATACACCAAAGTACTACGTACTTAACAGTAAGGGTGCCCAGGTAACAACAAAGGGATGGTATACAACCAATTACTTTTACACTTATTATGGCAATAAGATCAAGTTTCAGTACAAGTATTATCTGAAAAGTGACGGATCCTGTACAACAGGATGGAAGAAGATCAGCGGCAAGTGGTATTACTTCGAATATGACGGCAAGATGGTGAAGAATACCAGTGCCAATAAGCCTGACAGTAACGGAGAAGACCGATACTATCTGCTCGGCAGCGACGGTAAGCGTATCACCAAAAAGGGCTGGCATCAGGTTACGGTAAAGGACTTAGATGATGTAAACGGTGAGATTAATTCATATAAGATATGGTTCTATGTTAAGACAGATGGAACACTTGCCCGTAACTGCACTAAGAAGATCGGCAAGAAGCAGTATCTGTTCCATGACGATGGAGTGCTTGTTCAGAATTGGTATTACGGGGTTCATGACAAAGATCATAATATCAAATACTATTATGCCGCAGATAAGAACGGTGCTGTTATCACCAAGAAAGGTAAGTATACGCTGAAGTATAAGGTACAATATCCATCATACATGTTTAAAGGTACTGTGACTAGAAACTGCGTAGTATATGTCAAGACCGGCGGAAAGCTTCACACGGGATGGAAGACCATCAAAGGCAAGAAGTATTATTTCGATCCCGATGCATATAGATGCACTACCATGACAGAGAATGGTGTGAAGTATTACTTTGGAAAGACCGGTTCAGTTACCAAAGAGATCAAGCAGGCAACATGATAAGGGAGGAGATAACGATGACTTTTATTAAAAAGACGACAACATTGGCTCTGACATTGATCACGGCAGGCAGTATCTTCCCGATGACTTCAATGGCTGCAACTTACAGTAATGAGTGGGTAGAGAAGGACGGCAAATGGTATTACTATGATAGTGACGGCAGGAAGGTCAAGCGTACCAGCATGGAACGCTATGATGACGGAGCTTATAAATACTTCGTTCTCAACAGCAAGGGCGTGCAGGTGACCAAGAAGGGGTGGTATACCACTAATTATGTATATTCCGAATACGGCAATAAGATCAAGTATCAGAATAAGTACTACATCAAGAGCGACGGATCCTGTACCACAGGCTGGAAGAAGATCAGCGGCAAGTGGTATTACTTCGAAGAGAACGGCGCGATGGCAAGGAGCCAAGCTGTTAATAAGCTGGATAGTGCCGGCAAGGACAGGTATTACCTGCTTGGAAATGACGGTAAGCGCATAACCAAAAAGGGGTGGTATAAGGTAACTCTCAAGGAGCTTAGCAGCGTCGGAATAATCAACTCATACGATATCTGGTACTTTGTCAAGACAGATGGAACAGTTGCACGTAACTGTGTGAAGAAGATAGGCAAGAAGAAGTATCTGTTCTATGAGAATGGAGAGCTTATAATTAATTCTTACTGTCCGATCTATGACAAAGAACATAATATTAAGTGCTATTATGCCGCAGATAAGAATGGCGTTGTGATCACCAAGAAGGGTAAGCAGACGTTGAAGTCTAAGGAGTCATTTAAGCAACTTACTTACAGTTTTAGTGGTACTTATAATACGATCGTATACGTCAAGACCGGTGGTCAGCTCCACATAGGATGGAAGACCATCAAGGGTAAGAAGTATTACTTCGACCCGGAAGCACTCAGGTGTGAAACAATGACAAAAGACGGCGTGAGATACTATTTCGGCAGAACCGGATCCGTCACCAAAGAGGCCAAGCCGGATTGATATGTAATCTGATCGTTTGATCAGACGGGCTGTCTCGAGTTGTTGGGACAGCCCTTGTTTTTGTGCATTTGTTGTACCGTCTGCCTGATAATATGGTGAATTGGTTAATAATAATTGACAGTTATATCTGATATATTAATAATATGGCATTATGCCAAAATTGTTTGGGAGGTTAGGATATGTCACATTTTAAGAGAATTGTCGCTGCCGGTCTGACGTTGACAACGGTCGCAACGCTGTTGCCAATGACTACACTCGCGGCACATTACGGTGAGTGGGTCGAGAAGGACGGCAAGTGGTACTACTACGACTACAATGGCAAGAAGGTAAAGTACAGGAGCGTTGAACGTTCCGATAGCGCAAGCGGCACAACCAAGTACTATGTACTTAACAGCTAGGGCGCCCAGGTAACGTCGAAAGGTTGGTACACGACCAATTATTATTACACTGATTATTATAATAAGATCAAGTTCAGAATAAGTATTATCTGAAGTCTGACGGATCAGTAACCACAGGTTGGAAGAAGATCAGCAAGAAGTGGTACTATTTCGAAGAAGACGGTAAGATGGCTAAGGGCGTGGTAAGAAAGGATGTTGACAGTTCCGGCAAGGAAAAGAATTACGTGCTCGGAAATGATGGTGCGCGTATTACCAAGAAAGGCTGGCATCAGGTGACTTATGTGGATTTCTCTGTGTCCTCTGGAACAAAGAAAACCTCTAAGTACTGGTATTATGTGAAGTCAGACGGAACGATCTATCGTAACTGCATAAAGACTATCAAGGGCAAGAAATACCTGTTTGATGATGAAGGAAGACTTGTTTGTAATGACATTGACGGTGTAAGGGATGAGTCAACCGGTGACATCAAGACTTATTATTCAACAGACAAGAATGGTGTGATCTATACCAAGAAGGGTTGGCGCACGATCAAGATCACAGACACCTATAAGTACTACAGTTATTCCTTGAAGGAGAACGTTACTGTCAAAGTGTATGTCAAGACGGGCGGAAAGCTTCAAACGGGTCTTAAGACGATCAAGGGCAAGACATATTATTTCTACCCCCAGATGGCAGTATGTGATTATGAGTATGTCGACAATGTGAAGTACTACTTTGGAAGAAGCGGTGCTTGCACAAAGAAGGTTGATTACAACGTAACTTGACTTTTGTAAGAAGAGTAATCAAGTAGAACAGTGCCCCGGAAGCGGTAACGCTTCCGGGGGATTTTTTAGTAGTTAATGTAGGGGCGGCCTGTTTTGTTTTGCGGGACGGACTGAAGGGGCTGAAGAGGAAAAAGTGGATGAAGTGCCAGCAGGGACATCTTTACTAACAGCAAAAGAACCCCTTGAATGGGCACCGCAGGTGCCCATCTGAGGGGTCGATTCAGTTCCGCTGTCTGTATATCTGTCTGTGTAAAATTCAAATACAGACAAAAACACAGACAACTTGATCAACCTTGTCTGCCATAGTTCCCTTAACCGTTCCCTGTAAATCAAATAAAGGGACCCAACCAGGGAACCAGCCCAACCCAATCCCCATCACCTAAGGCCCGCCATTTCGCCGTTGTATATTTATGGTATTTTTGTTATATTTATGTTATGACGATTTAGTCAGAGACTATACTGGGGAGGTCTAATATGTCACATTTGAAGAAGATCGCCGCGGTCGGGTTGACGCTTACGACGATGGTAAGCATGTTCCCGATGACGGCCATGGCGGCAACCAAGAATGGCTGGGTACAGAATTCAAGCGGCAAGTGGTCCTATTATGAGGATGGCGAGAAGGTTAAGTACGATTCAAGGGAGGACTACACTGACGGGAAGTGTTATGTTCTCAGCAGCGCGGGTTACCGTTATACGAAGAAGGGGTTGTACACAAGTTCATACATTTATACACGTTATGGTGATAAGGTCAAGTTTAAGCAGTCTTATTACATCCAGGATGACGGATCTGTCCTTGAGTATTCCTGGAAGAAGATCAGCGGGAAGTGGTACTACTTCGGTTTTCGCGGGAAGATGTATAAAAGTACAACAGAATACAAGTATGACGAGAAGACCGGAACAGGTAAGTACTATCTCCTTGGTAACGATGGTGCAATGATAACCAAGAAAGGCTGGAACAAGGTAACGCATAAGGAATACTCCAGATGGTCTGTGGATCTATACAAAGAGACACGTTATTATTATGTACTGTCAGACGGATCCGTGGCAAGAGACTGTGTAAAGAAGATCAAGGGCAAGTATTATGCTTTTGATTATGAAGGTCTCATGGTACAGAACAGTGGATATTCCGTAAATGGCAAGAAGAAATACCTGTATGGCTCCGACGGGTCAAGGATAACCAAAAAAGGCTGGATAAAGTTGACCGTAACAAGTACTCACAAAGGTGCCAATTATTCTTACACTTCGAAATCAAAGCAATGGTTCTATGTAAATAAGGACGGTACAGTTGCCACAGGATGGAATAAGATCAGCGGTAAATGGTATTACTTTGATTCATATTCGGGAAAGATGTATAGATCTACTGAAATCAGCTGGATCGATGAAGGAAAGACATACATCTTCAATAGTAATGGCGTTTGCATCAATCATTGATAAGGAGGGAGTAACATATGTCTGGTATTAAGAAAGCAGCGGCTATGGGTCTGACTCTGACGATGGTCGTAGGCATGCTTCCGGCGGTTGCATCAGCCTATTCATCCAAGTCGGGCTGGGTCAAGAATGAAGATACAGGTAAGTGGTCATATTACGAGAACGGCCGTAAGATCAAGTGCGCAGTGAGAGAAGACGAGTCAACCGGTAAGAAATACCTTCTCGATGCTTCAGGGAACCGTGTCACCAAGAAGGGCTGGACCACATTGAAGTATTACTATTCCGAATATGGCGACAAGATCAAACAGTCCAAGAAATACTACATCCAAAAAGGCGGAGCTGTCTTTGAGACCGGTTTTCACAAGGTCGGATCGAAGAATATGTATTTTTATGAAGGTGAGTCTGTCAGGAATTCAATAGCTTTCATTTATACAAAGGATGGCGATCTCAAAGAAGCCTATTATGTTGGCAAGAACGGTACCAAGATCACAAAGCAGGGATGGTTCCACATGAAGGGGACTTCCTACAGCTCTTATGATGGAGATAAGTCGAAATATGATTACTGGATCTACATCAAAAAGGGAGGCAAACTGGCTACAGGTCTGAAGAAGATCGGCAAAAAGAAGTATGTATTTACCTTTTACGGATTAATGGTAACGAACGGCGTAGGAAGCAGCTCTTCAACAAGCAATACATATTATCTGGCCGACAAGAATGGCGTTCAGGTAACTAAGAAGGGCTGGCATAAGGTATCGACCTCCAGCACGAGCAAGGGCACATCCGGAACTACTACTTATAAGATCACAAATTGGTACTTTGTCAAGAAGGACGGCACACTTCAGACAGGACTGAAGAAGATCAGCGGGAAGTATTACTATTTCTCTCCTTCAATGACAACTGAGTATTCTTACACTAAGCAGGGCGATGAGTATGATACGGTCTATTACTTCGGCAAGGACGGCACCTGCAAGAAGACGAAGAAGATCGAGAAGACGGTTAATATTTAAGTTTTATAAGATGACTTAAGCCAAGAAGAGGGGGGCTGTCGCAAAAGTGAAGTGATTCACTGAGCGGCACCCCTTTTTTGTGCATTTGTTGTGCAGTCAGCCGAATAATATGGTGAATCGGTTATATTGACGATAACATGGACAATGGGTTGATCGGTTGATCAAGTCCGATATTTTGTCCATGTAAATCAAAAACATTGACAAAAACATGGACAAGAGGTTGATCGGTTGATCAAGTCCGATATTTTGTCCATGTAAATCAAAAACATTGACCAAAACATGGACAATGGGTTGATCGGTTGGCCATGTCCGATATTTTGTCCAGGTAAATTAAAAACATTGACAAAAACATGGACAAGAGGTTGATCGGTTGATCATGTCCGATATTTTGCCTAGGTAAATAAAAAACAGGTACAAAAACAGGTACGATCAACTCCAGCCTATAATTGAATACCCCCGTAAACTCTGCTATATTAACCATAAACATATAATGGGGAGGTATGGCATGTCACATCTTAAGAAGTTCATTGCATTAGGCATGACCGTCGTAACAGTCGCCGGGCTGATGCCTGTAACATCGTTGGCTGCAGTTTCCGGCTGGGTCGAGGAAGACGGCAAATGGTACTTTTACAGTAGCGGCAGGAAAGAGAAGTATAAAACGGTCTACGAGAGCGGACTGCAGGGGTACTATCTGTTAAACGGCAGAGGGGAACGGGTAACCGGCAAGAAGGGTCTTTACACGACAAAATACATGATGTCGGCTTATGGTGATAAGGTTAAGTTCAAGAGATCCTATTACCTTAACGAAGACGGTTCCGTACTTGATCAGAAGTGGAAGAAGATCGACGGCAAGTATTACTATTTCGGGTATTCCGGGATCATGACGAAGGCCTCATCCGCAGAGAAGATCGACAAAGAGACAGGAAAACTCGTATATTATCTCCTTGGTAATGACGGAGCACGTATCACCAAGAAAGGCTGGCATCAGGTAACATATAAGGGTTTTGAGCCGGTCTATGGCAATATAAAGTCTACAAAGTACTGGTACTATGTAAAATCTGACGGAACCTTGCAGACCGGCTTGAAGAAGATCAAAGGCAAGTATTACCTGTTCAATTCATCAGGATGTCTCATCCAGAACGGCGCATGCAAGCTGGACAACGGCAAAACGTATGTTGCAGACAAGAATGGTGAGCGTATCAAGAAAAAGGGATGGGTCAGCGTTAAGAGGAAGGAATCAGGTAAGCACAGCAGTACCACCTATTCAGAGACGATTACTTACTGGTACTACCTGAAGTCAGACTCAACCTGTGTTACAGGATGGAAAAAGCTCGACGGCAAATGGTATTACTTTAGCCCCTACAGGTCGACAGCATGTACGGTGGCCATGTATAACAAAGAGACCGGGAAATATGATAATTATTATTTCAACAGCAAAGGCGTTTGCAGGAATTATAAGTAAGGAGGGATGATATGATGCGGATCAATAAGATTACGGCACTTGCACTGACATCGGTCATGATGGTAGGGATCATCCCTGCAGCAGCCATGGCAGATTCGGTTAAGCAGGGCTGGATCGAGAAGGATGGCAAGTGGTATTACTACGAAGATGGATTCAAGGTGAGAAGCTCCGTTAGATACTGCTCTGACAAGGACGGGAAGTGCCTGCTCGATGCTTCCGGCGTTCGCGTTGACGGCAAAAAAGGCTGGGTAACGATAAAGACACAGTACTCATCATATGGTGACAAATACAAGGCTTCTGTCAAGTATTATCTCAAGAGTGACGGAACGGTGTATAACGGGGTCTGGAAGAAGATCAGCGGGAAGTACTACTTTTTCGATTACAACGGAAAGATGGTCAAGAATACGACCGGCGGTGTGTATGATATCGACATTGGAGCTTCAAGGTACTATCTGGCCGGAAGCGACGGTGTGCGTATCACCAAGAAGGGCTGGCACAAAGTCTCATATGTCAAGTATGACAGCTTCGGCAAGAAGTCCACAACGAAAGTATGGTATTACCTGAAGAGCGGTGGCGAAGCCGTAACAGGCATCAAGAAGATCAGCGGCAAGACATACCTTTTTGACAGGTATGGTGCGCTTGTTCAGAATAATTATGCCGCCGTTGATAAGGGTTCTTATTATGATTTTTACGCAGCCGATAAGAATGGTGAGATCATTACCAAGAAGGGCTGGCATAAGATCAAGTATACAAGCACATATGACAATGGCAGAGCAAAGGGTACGTCCACGTCAACACATAAAGTGTATGTAAATAAGGACGGCAAACTTGCAACCGGTCTTAAGAAGATCGACGGCAAATACTACTATTTCGGACCGCTTATGTACTGTCAGCAGTCATGGCTTGATCAGGAGAAGAACGAGATGCACTATTTCGGCAAGTCCGGTGCACGGACATATGTAGTTAAGGATTATAATTGAGACGGGAGCGATGGATTTGTCACATTTGAAGAAGATCGCTGCGGCCTGAATGACGCTGACGATGGCCGCAACCTTGTTCCCGATGACTTCTCTTGCTGATACCAAGGAAGGTTGGGTGCAGAATTCGGAGGGCAAGTGGTCCTATTATGAGGATGACGCGAAAGTTAAGTGCGATTCAAGATTTGATGAGTCAGACTACAAGTATTACGTGCTTGACAGTAAGGGTTACCGTTATACGAAGCTGGGACTTTATACAGCCTCATACTTCTACACCTACTATGGTGACAAGGTTAAGTATAAGAGGTCTTTCTACGTCCAGAGTGACGGTTCCCTGCTCAGGTTCAGTTGGAAGAAGATCAGCGGTACTTATTACTATTTCACTCCGTCGATGCAGACAGTTACTACTTACGACAAGGTAAGCAAGAATGGGGATTACTACACGAGGTATTATTTCGGCAGGGACGGTAAGTGCAAAAGGACAAAGAAGATCTATTATGCGACTTGATCTTGAGTCCGGAAATTAACTTAAACTTTGGCGTGGGCTGTGTAAAAGTTGTGTGAACTTACTTAAAACACTAATGAAACTTTGTTCGAAAGATATTTTATGAATATGTGTTTTTTGTTATATTCGTGGTATGCAGAAATGTAACAATCTTGTGAATGGAGGTTATACTATGGCACATTTGAAGAAGATCGCTGCTGCGGGAATGACTCTGGCGATGGTAGTGAGTGTACTGCCGATGACGGCGCTTGCAGCAAGCCACAGGTATGAATGGGTCCAGAAGGACGGTAAGTGGTACTACTATGATGGGTACGGCCGTAAAGTTAAGAATAAGGCGGAGTACGATAATACTGACGGTAAGTACTATCTCTTGGACGCTAATGGTGTCCGCGTGACCAAGAAGGGGTGGTATAAGACCAAGAAGTATACCACTGAATACGGTGATACGTTCAAGATCAATTTCTCGTATTATATTGGAAAGGACGGCGCCTGTGTTAGAAACGAATTGAAAAAAATCGGAAAGAAATATTACTATTTCGACTATGATGGACGGATGGCAACAAACCGTGTCGTCGAACACGAGAAGTATGATGAAGAGACCGATGATTGGTCATATTCTTATTATCTGATTGGCAGTGATGGTGCACGTATAACCAAGAAAGGCTGGCACAAGATCAAGACAACCAGTTTTAGTACGTATAACGGCTTTAAGAAAACTTCTACAAATTATTATTATATTCTGGATACTAAGGGCACGGTTGCAAGAAAATGTGTAAAGAAGATCGGCAAGAAGTATTACGGATTCGATTATCAAGGTGCAATGATAAAGAATGGTTATGCGTATTCAAGCAACGG
>Ga0247608_10004775_pt1 | contig 14963 bp, 12 predicted proteins | sample 176DNAGHGlowgp2_FD_193490 | JGI IMG/M metagenome (GOLD analysis project Ga0247608, IMG submission 193490) | Sheep rumen microbial communities from Palmerston North, Manawatu-Wanganui, New Zealand - 1766 DNA GHGlow gp2 | ecosystem: Host-associated > Mammals > Digestive system > Stomach > Rumen ...
TCAAGTCCGGCCCTCCTGACCAGCAGTGTAAAGGAAGCAGCTAACGCCGCCTTTGCCGTCATTACCTCCCTGAGTATATCGGCGGTGACCGATATACCTCCCGACTCTATGCCCGAAAGAGCATCTTCCGGAGACAGTATTCCGTCACCGGATATCCTATTCCTGCGGAGCAGTTCGGAAATGGCGGAGATCACAGTCTTCCCGTATATCCCCCTTGCACGCACACAGTTCTCGAAGGCAGGTCCGCAGGCTGCCGATGTTCCGTACAGCTTTCCGCCGCTGTTCACGATCATCTCACCGTTAGTGCCAAGATCCATCAGCAGCTCTCCGTCTCCCGGTTGCAGCGCCCATGCGCCTCCGCAGGAATCACTGCCAAGGAAGGCCGATGCTCCCGGAAGGACCGTCATCGGTGTTCCCGTTAACGCAGCAGTTTCCGTCTCTGTAAAGGGAGACACAAACGGGGCTTCCGACAATCCGGAAGTCGGCAGCCCCAGTATGATCGCGCCCATCACGGTATTACAGGTGACAATTATCCTTTCTGCCGCAGCATATTGTACACCTGCCTGCCATGAGAGCATTTTTCTTATATTTTCATCCATTTCCTTAAGAACACAGGCTCTCAGGCTGTCACTGTCCGGATTCTTCTTCAGATAGGTCATGCGTGAGATGACATCGGAACCGTATCTTATCTGGGGATTAAGAAAACCATGTTTTGCCGCGATGGTCCCGTCTTTTCTGACCAGCGACATTTCAACGGTGGTAGTACCCAGATCGACTGCTGCTGTATAAGCTTCCGGCATAGCTTTTCCTCCCCATCACGAGATCCTGCGTCAAGAGTATGGTTACGATAGCATTAAAATACTGCTTTCTTACTCTTATCTATAGGTCTGTAGCCTCTTTCCTTAAGCACTTCCATGATCTTTTCCTTATGCTCCGGGCCGAAAGCTTCTATGGTTATCACAAGCTCAACCGCAGCATTCCTGTTAAGGGATACAAACTGATTATGCACAAGCTCTATAATATTTCCCTGCAGCTCGGCTATTACGCTGGACACACGTACAAGCTCACCCGGCTTATCCGGAAGCAGCACCGATACCGTAAATATACGGCTTCGGGCTATAAGGCCGTGCTGGACTACCGAGGACAGGGTGATCACATCCATATTCCCTCCGGAAAGGATACTTACAACTTTCTTTCCTTCGGCAGGAAGATGCTTAAGGGCCGCCACCGTGAGAAGACCGCTGTTCTCGACTATCATCTTATGATTTTCTATCATATCCAGGAAGCTGACGATAAGTTCACTGTCCTCAACAGTGATGATATCATCCAGGTTTTCCTTTATATACGGAAATATCTTTTCGCCCGGAGTCCTTACAGCAGTACCGTCGGCTATGGTATTTACACCGGGCAGCGTGGTGACCGCACCGATCTTAAGGGACTCCTGCATGCAGTTCGCGCCGGCAGGTTCAACGCCGATCACCTTTATATCCTTATTCAGCATCTTTGCCAGTGTGGAAACTCCCGTAGCCAGTCCGCCGCCGCCGATAGGCACAAGGATAGTGTCCACGAAAGGAAGCTCCTTCAGTATCTCCATGGCGACCGTACTCTGGCCTGTGGCAACCTCCAGATCATCAAAAGGATGTATGAAGGTATATCCTTTTTCCTCGGCAAGCTCCAGAGCGTAACCGCAGGAATCATCATACACATCTCCGTAGAGTATGACCTCCGCTCCGTAGGATTTAGTGCGGTTGACCTTTATCAGCGGCGTGGAGGTTGGCATAACTATAGTGGCCTTCACCCCGTAGGCCTGGGCTGCATAGGCAACACCCTGGGCATGATTACCAGCAGATGCGGTAATAAGTCCCCTTGAACGTTCCTCATCACTGAGCTGGCTTATCTTATAATAAGCTCCGCGGATCTTATACGCCCCGGTTACCTGCATATTTTCAGGTTTCAGATATACCTTGTTTCCCGTAAGCTTTGTCAGGTATTCGCTTTCGATGAGATTGGTGGGACGTACTACCTTTGAAACTATCTCATATGCTTCTTCACATTTTTTTCTCGTGATCGTGTCCATATTTTTTCCTCTGAAAGATTTGAGTTCCTTCGACCCCGGGTCTCGGAATGACATTCTGTTATCACTATTACCGATACGAATTATTTACCGGTTATTTATCGGAGTAGTCATAGGCTTCATTCACATAGTATCCGGCATCCTCGGGCATGGTGAAATCCTCGAACAGTGCGGAAATGTACTGTTTTGCATCGAAACGTTCCATATCCTCCACCTTTTCGCCCACACCGATATATTTAACCGGTACGGATAGCTCGGATTCAATAGCAACAGCTATGCCTCCCTTGGCGGTTCCGTCAAGCTTGGTAAGTATTATACCGTTGATCTCGGTAACATTTGCAAACTGCCTGGCCTGTTCAAGAGCATTCTGACCCGTTGAACCGTCAAGCACGATAAGGGTCTCAACATAAGCCTCGGGATACTCCTTAGAAATGATACGGCGCATCTTGGCCAGCTCATCCATGAGATTCTTTTTATTATGCAGACGTCCTGCAGTATCGATCAGCAGGATATCCGTATTACGTGCTTTTGCAGCGGAAACCGCATCAAATACAACAGCCGAGGGATCTCCTCCCTCTCCCTGGGCTATCAGCTCGGCACCCGCACGGTTCGCCCAGGTGCGCACCTGTTCCACCGCACCCGCACGGAAGGTGTCGCCTGCAGCGATCATGACCTTTTTGCCGCGCGCCTTATATTTTGCGGCCAGCTTACCGATGGAGGTTGTCTTTCCCACTCCATTGACGCCGATTACAAAAACTACCGAGCGCTTATTCTCAAAGTCATAGGCATGCTCATCCACCGTCATCTGCTTCATCAGAGACTCCATGATGATCATTTTTGTATATTCGGCATCCTTGAGATTCTTTTCCTCAACCTTTTCGCGAAGCTCATCCATTACGCGCTCCGTAGTCTCTACGCCCATATCGGCGCTGACCAGAGTTTCTTCAAGAGCATCATAGAAATCCTCATCGATCTCGGATACCTTGAATACATTTGCTATGCTCATACTGGTCTTCTTGAGACCATCCTTTAATTTCTGAAAAAAGCCCATACAGTATTCCTTTCATTCCTGTCCTTCAGGAAGATATTTTTATATCAGTCATCCAGCTTATCTTCGATCATGTTTACCGATACCAGAGTGGATATACCCTTTTCCTGCATGGTGATACCATACAGGATATCGGCGCACTCCATGGTTCCTTTACGGTGGGTTATAACGATAAACTGAGTATCCTTCGTTAGCTTTTTAAGGTATTTTGCGAAACGTGTTACATTGGAATCGTCCAATGCAGCCTCGATCTCGTCAAGCAGACAGAACGGCGACGGCTTAAGGCTCTGTATAGCAAAAAGCAGTGCTATGGCCGTAAGACTCTTCTCACCGCCGGACAGCTGCATCATATTCTGAAGCTTCTTTCCGGGGGGCTGTGCATTGATCACAATACCCGTTTCAAGGATATTCTCCTCATCAACAAGCTCCAGATCCGCCTTACCTCCTCCGAAGAGCTCGCGGAACACCTTGCTGAACATGGATCTGATCTCCCGGAACTTTTCGGCAAATGTGGCCTTCATCGCTTTGTCAAGCTCTGCGATGACTCCCCGGAGATTTTCCTCCGCCTGGATTATATCATCATGCTGACCCTTAAGGAACCGGTATTTTTCGGACACCTCCTTATACTCCTCAATGGCACCTACATTTACCTCACCGAGGGCCTTGATCTTCTGCTTTACCGCGGCGATATCCTTACGCATCTCGGTAATGCTCTGTCCCGTATCTTCCCGCTTTTTTTCCGTCTCGCTGTAGGTAAGCTCATATTCCTCCCACATATATGCGGAAAGCTTTTCCTTATCCTCCTCCAGTTTTTCAATGGCTGAACGGAGCGTGAAGGCAGACTTGTCAAGACCTGCTATGTCACGGGTAAGCTCCTCTCTTCTGGTAAAGAAGGTCTTATTCTTTCTGTTGATCTCTTCCTTTTCCTGCTGTTTTTCTTCCAGGCTTTTCTTAGCCTTTTCTATATTATCCCTGCATTCGGAGATCAGTTTTTCCTTTTCACCGATAGTCTTCTCCAGTTCCTCGGCCTCACGGACTCTTTCGCCGGATCTGGAGAGTATCTCCTTCTTTTCATCCTCCTGACGGGCTATATCTCCCGAAAGCCTGTCGATATCGTTCTGGTAAAATGAATTCCTCTGTGTCACTGTCCCCAGGGCCAGCTGCGCCTCGGACAGCTTTTCCTCCGCCTCTCTTCTTCTGGCGCGGATCTCATCCACCCTCTTCTCCAGTTCGGAAATGATCCTTTCCCTCTCCTTGATCTCCAGCTGCTGCTGTTTCTCGGTATTGAAGAGTTCGGACTTATTTTTTTCGATATCCTTAACCTGACGGTCAAGCTCCTCATTTTCCTTTTTGATCCCGCTGAAGGATTTCTCCAGTTCGGCCAGCCTGTTCTCGGTCTGCTGAAGCGTGATGGTCACAGAGTTCTTTTCCAGTGTGTACTTCTGGATCACCGTCTGATACTGATTTCTCTGCTCCTTGAGGGATTCCCTTTGCATTGAAAGCTCGGCATCCTCACGCTTTGCCTCCGAGTAGGCCTTTGTCATATCGGCTATTTCCCTGGTTATCTCATCCAGCTCACGCTTTCTTCCGAGAAGATTTGAGTTATTCCGGAAGGCACCTCCCGTCATGGCGCCGCCCGGGTTTATCAGTTCTCCGCTGGGAGTTACCAGCCGCAGAGTCTGCTTATATTTCCTGGCTATACGTATCGCCGCATCAATATTATCCACCACAATGCTGCGTCCAAGAAGGCTTTCTATCAGCTTTCTGTAACGGTCATCTGTCTTCACAAGCTGCGAAGCGATGCCTATCACTCCTTCTTCCTTAAGTGCATCGGGGTCAACGGAACCTCTCGCCGTAACCGAAGAGATCGGAAGAAATGTAGCTCTTCCCAGCTTTCCTTCCCTGAGGAAGGCTATCATCTCTTTTGCGGTCTTTTCATCCTCCGTAACTATGTTCTGAATACTGCCGCCGAGGGCGGTCTCAATGGCCGTCTCATAGGCTTCCTCGGTCTCTATGATGTCGGCAACGACACCTATGATCCCCGGCTTCCGCCCCTTCTGCTCCATTACCTTTTTAATACTGTTTCCATAGCCTTCATAGCGCTCGCTGAGATTCCGAAGGCTTTCATGTCGGGACTTGAGACGAATCAGTTCCTGATTATACCTGGTCATATCCGCCCTGACAGTACCGCTCCTGTCTGTCTTGGTCCGCAGGTCGCTTTCCAGTCTGTTAAGGCGCTGGCGGTTGTCATCAAGGCTGTCGCTGACGGATTTCAGCTGATCCCTGAGCCTCTTTGACTCTTCATTATTATGCTCCTGTTCGCTCTTGTCGGAAAGATACTTCTGCTTCAGTTCCGTACGTCGAAGGGTTATATTCTCCAGCATGGTGTCATAACGTGCCACCTTCTCCTTTACGGAACCGCCAAGGTTCATGAAATCAATGATCTCACCCCTTGCGGAATCTATGGCGGAATTCCCGTCCTGCTGTTCCTTCTTGCAGTCCGCCACCTCCCGTTCAAGCTCTGCAACCGCCTTTTTCTTTTCCGCAAGCTCCTTCTTCAGATTCTTCTGTTCCGAAAGAACCCGGTCTTTCTCCGTATTAAGGCGCTGTATCTCGGAGTCTATACGTTCCATGCGGGCCATAAGTTCTTCTTCCGCATTCTTTGCGGACTGGATCTTCTCCTGAAGGACACGGATCTCACCCTCGGTATGCTCGATGAGCAGAGATGCCGCATGGGAATCACCGGTCAGCTTCTGCATCTCCTCACTCAGCTGTTCAAGCTTCTGTTCCAGGCGGTCATATTCTTCCTTTGTATGATCGAATTCAGCCTGAAGTCTTTCCTGATCGGCAAGAGTTACATCCAGTTCATTCCGGTTCTTAACGATCTTTTCCTCGATCCTGTCTATCTCCATATTGAAGACATTTATATCCAGGTTCTTCTGTTCTTCCTTTAAAGCCAGATATTTCTTAGCCTTTTCGGACTGTTTTTCGAGAGGTCCGACACGTTCCTCGAGTCCGGAAAGGATATCGTTGACACGGTTAAGGTTTGCATGCTCCGCCTCAAGGGCTTTCTCGGTAGCGATCTTGTTCTTCTTATACTTTACGATACCCGCAGCTTCATCAAAAAGGTCACGGCGGTCATCGGGCTTTCCCGAAAGGATACGCTCGATCTGGCCCTGTCCTATGATGGAATAACCTTCCTTTCCGATACCGGTATCAAAGAAAAGCGCAGCCACATCCCTGAGGCGTGTAACGGTACCGTTTATCAGATACTCGCTTTCACCCGACCTGTATACACGCCTTGCCACGGTAACCTCTGTGAAATCCACCGGAAGACAGTGATCGGAATTATCCAGCGTTATGGCCACATAGGCAAAGCCCTGGGGCTTACGAAGCTCGGTTCCTGCGAAAATGACATCCTCCATCTTTGAGCCGCGGAGCTTGAGTGCGCTCTGCTCACCAAGCACCCAGCGTACCGCATCGCCTATATTACTTTTACCCGATCCGTTAGGTCCTACTATGGCTGTGATACCTTCATTGAATTTAAAGGTAAGTTTATTGGCAAATGATTTAAATCCGTTAACTTCTATACTTTTAAGATACATTTCAGTTCCTGATTTCCTGTAGATTAACGTTTCTTCGGCAAAGCCTCGGAATGATTTTTATGAGATCCCCAGCATACGCAGTGTCTCGTGGGCGGCCTCCATCTGGGCGCCCTTTATGGAATTACCGGTGGCCTTCGCATAGGTTTTTCCTCCTATGACGACGGCAACAGTGTATTTTCTTGCATGGTCCGGTCCCTTCCTTTCAAGGAGCGGGTATTCCGGTATCATTCCCTGCTTCTGAGCATATTCCTGGAGTATGGTCTTTGCATCGGTAAAGATCGTACGGTGCTCAAGATCAGTCATAAGATGTTTATTAACATACTCTCTTGCCGGCTCCATCCCGCCGTCCAGATAGATCGCGCCCAGTATGCTTTCAAAAAGATCGCACAGTATGGAAGGTCTTTCCCTGCCGCCTGTCTGCAGCTCCCCGTTGCTCAGGAATACATATTCCCCATAGCCGAGATCCCGCGATATCCTTGAAAGCGTGTACTCGCATACCAGACTTGCTCTCTTCTTCGTCAGTTCGCCCTCCGAAAGCTCCGGGTAACGCTCATACAGTTCCTCGCTGGAGATATACTCCAGGATTGCATCGCCCAGAAATTCCAGGCGTTCATAATGCTCCACCTGCCGGATATGGTATTCATGCGAAAATGATTTATGTGTAAGTGCCCTGCGGAGAAGACCAATATCATTAAAATGGTAGCCTATCTTCTGCTCCAGGGATGAATAGTTAAGTTCTGTATAATTCATGATGGTTTCCTGCTGCGGCTCTGTTATTTACTCTGTTCCTCGTTTTGTATCTCCAGGCCTCTTATGATCTTTCCGCTTACATCTTTCTTTACAAAACGGCTGCACTGTTCAATGGCTGAAGCTATCTCATTCTTCTTTGCATTTCCATGGACCTTCACCACAAGGCCCTTAAGGCCCAGCATGGGAGCCCCTCCCTTATTGCTTGCGTCAAAGCGCGAAAGCGTTTTCTTTAGATTTTTCTTTACCAAAAGTGCACCGGCCTTGCTGACCACTGTTGATTTCATTGCTCCCTTTATCTCTTCCAGAAGCATTTTGGAAAGGCCTTCGTAGAGCTTAAGGATCACATTTCCCACAAATGCTTCCGTGAGAATGACATCCGCCTTTCCGGCAGGGATCTCACGGGACTCGATACTGCCGATAAAATTGATGGATTTACATTCTTTAAGAAGAGGATATGTACTCTTTACAAGCGCATTACCTTTTTCCTCCTCAGTTCCTATGTTCACTATAGCAACCGTAGGATTCTTAATACCCATAACGTTATGCATATAGATAGAACCCATCTGGGCAAACTGAACCAGAACCTCCGGCTTTGCATCGACATTTGCCCCGCAGTCGATCAGGAGTGAGGGATTCTTTGCCGTGGGAAGAAGCGGCGCAAGCGGCGTTCTCTTAACGCCCTTCGCACGGCCCACAATAAATGATGCGCCGGCCAGAACAGCTCCTGAGCTTCCTGCGGATATAAGCGCATCCGCCTTTCCCTCCCTGATCTGATTCAGCCCCACAACAAGGGAAGAATCCTTTTTCTTCTTAACAGCTTCAACGGGTGCATCGTGGCAGGTTATCTCCTCGGTACAGTCGATCACCGTAAGGCGGTCCTTATCATATTCATATTTGCTGAGCAGCTTTACGAGCTCCTTTTTCTTTCCTGTCAGGATCACGCTTACATCGGGATGCTTTTTCAGTCCCTCTACAGCTCCTTCAACACATACCGGAGCACCGTTATCACCGCCAAGAGTATCAACAACTATCCTTGCACCCATTTCTTTTTCTCCTTATCGATCATGCATACAACAACCTGCTTTACAGAGAGAAATGTCCCCTTACCTGTAAAAGCACATAGACTTCATTATTTTATACGAAACCCGTATCAAATGCAAGCAAAGAAAAAACCCCGTCAGACGACGGGGCATTCTTCACACTCAAAACATCAGTTTACGGAAATGATCTCCTTCTGGTTGTATGAACCACAGTTCTTGCATACGCGATGAGGCATCATAAGAGAGCCGCACTTGCTGCACTTTACCAGATTCGGAGCAGACATTTTCCAGTTTGCTCTTCTCTTATTTCTTCTTGCTTTGGATATTTTTCCCTTAGGACAGATTGACATACCGATCTCACCTCCTTGCCAAAAATCACACTTTCGCTATTATACTGATGATTTATGGCATTGTCAATATTTATTTTTTCTTTTTTCCGCAAAAATCTCACTATACAGCCCGCAGGACTCAGAATGCGTATTTCAGAGTCTCTCTTGCTATGGCAAGTTCTTCATTTGTGGGTACGATAGCACATTTTACCTTTGAATCCGGCGTGGAAATAAGCGTAAGTGTACCGCTCTTCCTGTTGGCCTCTTCATCCAGCGAGATACCCAGATATGTGAGGGAACTGATGACTTCCTTACGAACCCCGGCATCCCATTCGCCGATGCCTGCGGTAAAGGCGATTAGATCAACGCCGTTCATGGCGGCCGTATAGGCACCTATGGTCTTGATGATCTCATAACAAAAGGCATCAAATGCAAGCTTTGCTCTCCTGTTGCCCTCTTCAACTCCCGCATCTATATCGCGCATATCGCTGGACAGACCGGAAATGCCGTAAAGACCCGACTCCTTGTTCAGGATGGTAAGGACCTGTTCCAGAGATATATTCTCCTTCTCTGCCATGAACTGGAGCACTGCCGGATCCAGAGAACCGGATCTTGTACCCATGATAAGTCCTTCAAGAGGTGTAAGTCCCATGGAAGTGTCCACAGACTTTCCGCCCTTTACCGCAGTTATACTTGCACCGCCGCCGAGATGACATACGATGATCTTTGTATCCTCAACAGGTTTATCCAAAAGCTTTGCAGCCTCTTTTGAAACAAAGCTGTGGCTGGTGCCGTGGAAGCCGTACTTACGTATCTTGTACTTCTCATAGAATCTGTACGGAATACCGTAAATATACGCTTTCTCAGGCATGGTCTGATGAAAGGCAGTGTCAAAAACCGCAACATTCGGAACGCCGGGCATAAGCTCCATACATGCCCTGATGCCAAGCAGATTCGCCGGATTATGAAGCGGTGCAAGACCGCTGACCGCCTCTATCTGCTCCAGAACCTCATCAGTGATCTTTACGGATGATGAGAAGGTTTCTCCTCCGTGAACAACACGGTGTCCTACCGCATCGATCTCCGAAAGCGATGAAAGCGAACCATGCCCGGGATCGAGGAGCTCGCGGATAACTATCTTCAGAGCGGTACCGTGATCAGGCATATTCTCCTTTATAAGGATCTTCTCACCCGTCTTCGGATGATCGAACTTGATCTGACCGTCCAGGAAAATCCTCTCGCATAACCCTTTTGCAAGGACCTGCTCGGACTCTGAATCAATAAGCTGGTACTTTAATGTGGTCGAACCTGCATTGATAACTAAAATCTTCATTGTTACAGCCTCCGTTATTGTATAGTCATGAGAGCCTCAGGGCCGGCGCGACGGTTAAGGATATCATCACGGATATGCCGCCGGAGGATCCCTGCAGAATACTCATTTAGCTCCGGTCAGGCATCCCGCCGGAATTCCGATATATTGCCCGGTTTCTTCAGGCATTCCTCTTCCCTTCCATATATAACGATCATGCCGCGGCCGTGCTCCTTGCTGAAATACATGGCATGATCCGACTGATCCAGTACATCAACGATCTCATTGGCGATATCGGGATACTGGGACATACCGATACTTGCATTTACATATATCTTCTCGCCCTCGAATTCCACAATGGTATTCACGATCTCATCATGCGCTTCCTTAAGGATGTCGTAGAATTCATCCACCGTAAAGCCCTGAAGGATGAGAAGGAATTCCTCGCCTCCGTAGCGGACTGCATAGCCTTTGTATTTCTTTGCATATTTTCTGGCAACCGAAGCCACCATCTTGATAACCTCATCACCTGCCAGATGCCCGTAGGTATCGTTTACGGATTTGAACTTGTCTATATCCAGCATGGCAACCGAAAGACTCTTTTCATTAACGATGCTCTTTGCACATATGCTCGGATAATTCTCATTGAAATACGCGCGATTGTAAACTGCGGTAAGACCATCCTTGGTAGCCATGTCTTCCATCTGGAGATAAAGCTTGGCGCTTCGTACCGCTGCTGTAAAATCCATCAGGGACGACTCATAGAAGGAATATCCGGATTCAAAGAAATCATAAGCCCCGGAGCCGATGACCATCACTCCGTAATAGGTTTCATTTTCATATGCGGGAAATGCGACAGCATTAACAAGTGTCGTATCGCTTAAGATCGATTCCAGATGTATCTTATCCTTACATATGACCATGGGATCGGTACCGCCGCGTATACGGAGCTTTTCATAAACGCTGAAGAAATCCCTGGCAAGAGCGGACTGGAGAGACTGATTTGACGACAGTATCTGCATGTAGGGATTTTCGTTCATGTATACTTCACTGTCGATATAGATACCGCATACGCCCGGTTTCTTCATCTCCATGATATTTTCCAGCATACGGGTGGCATTTACCGGAACATCAAAGCTGCTGGTGAAATCCTTCATTACGTCGATAAGTGATCTGACCTCTTCATTCATGGTCTCCAGATCCTTATTGGCCTTTACCAGTTCGAGCTTCTGCCGGTTGATCTCCTTATTCACCGCTTCAACACGATCCTGGTATACCTTCAGCTTGTCACGCTCTTCCGTCAGATTGACATAGTCAAAATAGAGATCCGTGGCCTTCTTTTCATAAGTGCGTATACCTTCAACATAGCTGTGGAAAAGAATGAATATAAATCCTACAAGACAGATGGCTATAAGCACACCCAGAATGATCCACGCTCCCGTCAGTTCATTTCTGAAGCAGGATACCATCCCGAGCACTATAAATGACATATACAGGACCCGCCGGAGAAAGATATGATAATCATCAAAAATATCATATAGTATCATATCTTCAAAAACCAGGAGCAGCTCATACAGCATAATGGAAATAAACTGCATCGGATGCGGAGGCCCGATGAGATTCCCGAGAGAAAGCAGGAATATTTCGGAAAGAACCCTCAGACTGTGATATTTCGGGGATATCTTATCAAACTTTCTTAAATACAGCTCGTCAAGGAGGAAACAGCCGACAAGGACAGGGACATAATAGACAAGCCCCATTACGGGAGTCAGCCCTTTGATCCTGCAAAATAAAACGACACCAAAAAGAACAACATAGAATACTCTATGCAGCTTAAAGTGTCGTTCCATATAATGCTGTTTATATTCTTCCGGCATGAACCCTTCCCCTGAGAATCATTCCCTGACATAAAAAGCAACAATAGCCCGTCAAAACATACGTAGTGATTATAGCATGGTTTACAATAAGTTGCAAGGAATTAGAAATCAGGGAATTTCATAAAAAGCTGCTCACAGTCACGGGATCCGGCGGCGGGTATGTCAATACCTTTTTTGCGCCGCATCCTGCCAGGTATGCTCCAGATTGTAGAATTCACGCATCTCGGATGTGAAAATATGTATCACCAGATCACCGTAATCCAGCAGTATCCACCCGCTTTCCGAATTGCCTTCTCTGGATATAAGGGGTATATCGGCCCTGCCCATGGCTTCCTCCACTCCGTCCAGAAGCGCATCCACCTGGGACCGGCTGCTTCCGCTGACTATGAGAAATGCATCGCACACCGGAGAGATATCCCCTATATTCAGCGATACTATATCTATCCCCTTCTTATCCTGCATGGCGGAAACGGCTATGCTGAGCATTTCATCGGTGTAGATCATCAGCTGCCTCCTTTAAATAATAGTCATAGGTTTCCTGAGTGAGACTGTCGATAACCGTATCCTTCTCACTCAGATATTCAAGGGTATTATGAAGGATATGCCTGATGCATCTGTCAAGATCAAGATATGCCTCTCTTCTTATTTCCGGCAGATCACGTATCATTTTGCGGTTTGGTTCAATATAATCCGCTACAAAAATGATCTTTTCAAGAAGATTCATCCCCGGTTTTCCCGTGGTGTGGTAAGTAATGGCCGAAAGTATACCCTCATCCTTTACACCGCATTTTTTCTCCGCATAGTATGCACCCAGCTTTCCATGCAGAAGATCCGGATTTGCCTGCTCGCTTTCAGAAACCGGCAGCCCGAATTTTATGGCTTTTTTCAGCTTTTCTTCTACAGGGATACACTTTGCACAGTCGTGCAGAAGACCCGCTATCCTTGCACGCTGTACATCCTCGCCGTGTATAAAGGCCATATTAGCCGCCGTATACTCGACTCCAATGGAATGCACATAACGTTTTGGTGTCAGTTTCTTCTTGATATAAAGAAGCATTTCCTCGCGTTCCACCGTTATCCTCCTTATCTTCAAAACCAGGTCCGGCCGTATTCAGCTCCGGTAAAGTCCCCTTTCACGGATGTAAGCTTCAACCGCTTCTGGGACAAGTCCTTTTATACTCTCTCCCGCCCTTACTCTGTTCCTGATATCCGTGGATGATATATCCACCGGATCTGTATGCAGCAGCTTAAATCTTGCGCCCGGGAATTCTTCCTCATACTGCCTCATATACCGCAGCGCCTGCTCCTCATCCACCTCTCCGCGTACGGCTGTCACAAATACAGCCAGCCGGAATAGTCTTACCGCATACCTCCAGGTGTTCAGGTAAGCCAGTGAATCTCCTCCTATAAGGAAATACAGCTTCCTGTCCGGATATATCTCCTTCAGGCGTTCCAATGTATTTGCTGTATAATTCTGCTCCAGCGGCGCTTTAATCTCCATATCCGATACCGAAATAAAAGGATACGGTTCTGCCGCCAGCTGCAGCATATTCATACGGTCGGCATCCCATGTAAGGCGTCTCTTCTTGTAATATGTAAGCTTCGTGGGTATCAGCGTGAGTTCATCCACCGGAAGCTCCCTCCATGCAGCCAGGGCCATGGAAATGTGTCCTGTATGCACCGGATCAAAGCTCCCGCCGAAGAAAGCCTTTCCTGCACTGCGGTCCGTATCTTCATGTAGGTTTTCTATCCGCATGGACATACCACCTCCGGTCAGTCGCTGTTCTTTCTTTTCGGAAGCTGATAAGCGGAATTCTCCGGGGCCTGCCGGAAGAGAACTATCTTTCTTCCGATAACCTGCACTACCTCACTGCGGGTACGTTCCGCCAGCGTCTGTGCGAGCGTACCGGGATCATCCATGCAGTTTTTCAGTACATTTATCTTGATAAGCTCCCTTTTGGTAATAGCCTCATCGACCGCAGCCGTAAACTCCGGCGTAAGGCTCTGCTTTCCGAGAGAAAGCACCGGATCTATGTTCATGGCAAGGCCTTTTAAATAGGCACGTTCTTTTGTATTCATCTTAACCCCTTACTCGTGATAATAATCAAATTCATGTCCGTAAACCCTGACAGTATCTCCGTCCTGAATGCCAAGATCCTCCAACTGCTGCAGTATACCGTTCTTCTTCATAAAATCCTGGAAGAAAAGGAAGCCCTTTTCATCCTCGAGGTTGGTATAGCCCAGCATACGCTCGATCTTGGGGCCCTCAACCAGATATACATTTTCTTCATCAGACGATCTTTCCACGGTAAATGAAAGCTGCTCTTCCTGACGGAAGCTGTCGGGATCGATCTCCTGCTCAAAAACTATAGTCTCTCTGGGCAGAGTCTTCAGAAGATCGCTCAATGTATAAAGCAGTGTTGAGATCCCTTCCTTAGTGGCAGCCGATACAGGCAGTATGCTTACCATCCTGTCCCCGTATGCTTCCTTAAGCTTTCCGAGTATCTCCTCTCTTTCCTCCGGGAGCAGCAGATCCAGCTTGTTTGCCGCCAGTATCATGGGACGGTGCGCAAGCTCGGCATTATACTTCTCAAGTTCCTCATTTATCAGACGTACATCCTCCACCGGGTCCCTTCCTTCAACTCCTGCGGCATCGACCACATGAACAAGCGCACGGGTACGTTCGATATGCCTGAGAAAATCAAAGCCGAGGCCTACTCCCTCTGAAGCGCCTTCAATGATTCCCGGGATATCTGCCATTACAAAACCGTTTCCGCCTTCAAGATCCACAACCCCCAGATTGGGAGATAGTGTTGTGAAATGATACTCGGCGATCTTCGGTCTGGCATTGGTCGTGACCGAAAGCAGGGTGGATTTTCCTGCACTGGGGAAACCTACCAGTCCTACATCGGCTATCATCTTCAGTTCCAG
>Ga0247608_10004776_pt1 | contig 14962 bp, 9 predicted proteins | sample 176DNAGHGlowgp2_FD_193490 | JGI IMG/M metagenome (GOLD analysis project Ga0247608, IMG submission 193490) | Sheep rumen microbial communities from Palmerston North, Manawatu-Wanganui, New Zealand - 1766 DNA GHGlow gp2 | ecosystem: Host-associated > Mammals > Digestive system > Stomach > Rumen ...
ATTCGCGGAAGTAGTCCTTTCCAAACACCGCCTTGCCCTGCTTCAACCTCTCATCATCCAGCACAAAGCCCTTGCGGATATATTCATTCAGAATCTTCGTTGCCCAGATGCGGAATTTTGTGGCGCGAGCAGAAGACACGCGATAGCCAACAGCAATAATTGCGTCAAGCGAATAGAACTCCACTTCTTCTGTGACCTCGCCACGAAAGCCTCTGTTTACGACTATTTCCATTTTGGAAACAGTCGTGTCTTTGTCAAGCTCACCTTCGTCAAAGATATGTGTCAGATGCTTACTGATGGCTGGCACACCCATTCCAAACAACTGAGCCATCGCTTTCTGAGTAGCCCAGATAGTTTCATTCTTGATCACCACTTGCACCTTGCCTTCTTCGTCAGGCAGCTGGTATAATAAGAATTGTATCTCGTTGTTCATTTTCTCTTTCAGCCTCTTTTTTTGTTCAACTTTAGAAACTCGGCAATCTGCATCAGGTAGTTTGCCCTGGTGATGTTGGTGAAGATGACACTCACCTGTCCCTGTGGCATCCTTTATATATCATTATAGCACCTTGACATTCGAAAAAGTGCATTGCCCCAAAAAGTTCCATCATCATTCTGCGGTTAACCCGTGTTTTGCAATCACCATACATTTTAGCTTGGACAGCATACTTCATACCATCTTTTTCGCCAAAAGCATCTATGCCCCAGTCTGCAACACCCTGAGTTACTTCTACTTCATATCCCAGATGTTTAAGGTATTCTCCTACGAAAAACTCAAAACGTCTATGGCGTCTCATATAGATTATTTTTATTCTTCCAAATAAGTTACAGAGAAAGCTCTACATCTTCTTAATTCCTGTCGCTGATTAGACAGGGAGAATCTGTCGAATTTCTCAAAGATGTCAATGCCTCGGCTTAATAACATACGCCAACCATTATCCAACTTAATGCACCTGTCGTGGTCTGCATCGAAAGCATAGGAAAACTCAATATTATACCTAGCCAAGTCATCCTTTATCTGGTCAAGATTGTCTATCAAGGCTGGAAGTTTTTCGTCTGTCTCATTGGTATGTAGTTCAATTTGCAAACCTTCATTTTCTTTCGTTGACTCAACAAAAGTACGGATAAGATCCACAAGATTGTCAATTTGGAATACGGCACGAACATATGGATCGATAATGGTCATTTTCTTCGCTGTACGCATATAGTCACCAAATAGCGACTTGTAACTAATCCCCATCTGGTTTTCTCTAACATCTATATGCTTAGAAGAAAGCTTTGGTTCCTGCTTCGATGCAGCAGATGATCCTATTGTTGTCTGCTGCGGATAAGTGTCAATATCATCAGTTGTTATCTCAGGATTACACAGCAACTCCAACGTCTCAACCGTCACGGTTTCACCAGTTTTCAGATTTTCGTATTTGAAAAGGGCAGGTTCGTTTCTGAAAGTCTCATCTATTTTATATAACTGGTCTTTGACTCGTTTTCTGCCTTCTGCAGCCAAGTTGATAATTTCATAGGCTTCCGCATCAGTAAACACTTCATTGGGATATAAAAGCTTTATCATCCCAGAAAAAGATTTCCGAATGGCAAGATGATCACGTTCAGACAACGAGCCGTCAAATTTAGCATATTTATTGATGTCTGCTGAGTAATCCTTATTTCGTAATTCATGTAATACGGCTGCGAGATAGTCGGTAATGAGCCCATACCCACAACTAAACGAACTTTTCTTAAGAATTTTGACTTCCCATCCAGGATTATACATGTGTATACGATCAAGAAAAGCACCTGTCTGAAGGAAATCTGAGGGTATTGACTCAAAGAGGTGACTATTCTTAAGCATATAAGGAACAGTATGTTTTGTATTGCCGACAAACGACATCGAAGCTATTGCCTCATAAGTTCCTTTTCCTCGATTAAAACTCTTATTAGCCAGGTAGTTCTGCATGATATCAACGAGTTTGGCATCAATAGAACGATTTTTCTTCTGTTCGTATTCATCCCAAGCAACGACATCCCATAGGCCTACCAGTCCAAGTATTTCCCTATTGCCAGACATCTTTACGAACAGCCGGGCAGAGGTGACATCGCCACCACTAACCAAAACACTATATGGAGAAAATTCTTGATAAACATGCGACTTTCCTGTCCCCTTCGGTCCAAGCTCCATAAAGTTGTAATTGTTCTCAATATGAGGCAGCAGACGCGACAAGACAATCAATTTTTCTCTACGATTCATATCCTCAGGATTCAATCCCACAGTATGCATAAGGAGATCAATCCACTCATCTGTCGTGAACTTTTCTCTTTGGGCTATATAGTCGTCAATGTCAAGATTGGAAATCTGTATGGGCTTCAGACTTTGGATTTCCCATCGGAGTCTCACATCGTCGCCAGTCAAATAGTTGACAACAACAATGCTCCAAACACCATTGTCGGAAAGTAGTTTCTCGTTATTCTTTACCACACTGTCATTGATGGGGATGCGGCCGATTCCAAGATTTGCAAATGAGGCTTCAAATACGTCTTGTTTATCATTGAGAACAACGGATATCTTATCAATAACAGTATATCTGCCCCTTTCTTTTATCTTTGCCTTTATCTCCTCAGCCTGCGCTCTGTTAACATAGTTGTTAGACACTATTGCCTTTACTTTCTCTAAGCCTTCTTCTATTGCTTTCTCGTCATCACAGGCGCAATACTGTCCCAGAAGATATTCAAGCACATATGTTGGTACAGGCAAATTGCCTTTCACCTTATTTGCAAGGTCTTTTCTGACCACCTTGCCGTTAAAGGCTTCTAATATTTTGTCTTTCAGTTCCATAGCTAAAATTCGTCTCTTTCAATTAAAGTGTTATTTGTCACATCGGCAACGATCAACGGATTGAGATAGTCTACGTTCTTGCCCTTGTCGACATTGAATATTTTAAGTTTTAGCAATGCTGATTTTGCGTTGCTCACCCTTAGCATAACGGGTTCAATTCTTTTTGCCGGCAGTTCTTCGCTACTTGACAATGTCATGTTGATTGTATCAGAAACGAGTTTATCATTATCATACAATGCACACATGATATTTCGCTCTCTGTGATCCATTGTTACTGGTTCACTCTGAATCAGGTTGAACTTCAGCATACTCGATACTACACTGAGGCTCCTTTCAAACAGATTAACGCCCACCATTGGTACATTTGGGTCCTTTACCATAGAACTGACTATAACAGGAATTATGACTTCCTGCAACGAAGCTCCTCCATGAGCAAAATTATATCCACTATGCCCGCTAAGGCGCATGGTACCATAGGGGATGCCTACTTTAAGTTCCTCCTGGAAAGCGGAAACCTGGTTCAACGGGAACTTAGCTATCTTGTCGCTTACCTTATCAGACGCTGTCAGATAATATCGAGACCCTTTTTGCTTTTCGTAGATGTCATCTTCGACACTTTCCAAATTAGGGCCTTCTATCTTTATGTCATTATACACAAAGCCATGATCGCTTGTGATGATGACTTTATTGACATACCAAGAGTTATGTAACTTCCTGACTAACATTCGTACGTTCTCAATGGTAGTCCGACAAGTAGAAGTCACATTCTCTGTAGATGGATATGGGTGACAAAGGTCATCAACAGCTTTATGCAGTATATAGGTCAGAGGCCGCTGCTTAGTGAAGTATTGTCTGCCGTCATCATCCTTGAACTTCATCACCTTTTCAAAATCCAGTACTTCAGCATTTGCAACATGATCTGACAGATATTTCGAGCGAGGCTCCAAGCCGTTGACTATTTTGCCATCGATTTCTATTCCATTGATGTCGAATGAGATGGAACTATGAGGCAACAATGCAGACATGCAGTATTTGGTCTCTGTGGGTACCATTGCCAAACTTGGATAGATATCTGCTGTATTATGGTCTTTCGCCAAATTCTGCATCAATTCTTTTGCAAGTTCATACCGCAAAGCGTCAATCATGATGACTACAGTCTTACCAGTGCTCGTAGCGACAAAGTCTTGATAGAAATTTTGCTGCAGATATTGGGTCTTTATCGTCTGAAATCCTCCATGCTGCTTCAGCGTCTCTATCCACTTGCGGTTCAGAACATTTGTCTGATAGATGTAATCTGCATCAAATTTGTCTTTCACCGCTTTAAGCATGTCCTCAAGTTCTGAGTCTGAACATTTCACATTACTGAAGGCTTCCAGGCTTAACCTATAGTACATGTCACTCTTATACAACTCTTCACTATATCTGGCAATGAAATCTTCTATGCAGCCATACGATTGATTTGATAGAACCTTCAGACTCAAATTCAGCGAAGCCACCATTTCTATATACTCAAGGATTTTCTTGGTGTCCTCTCTGTCGAAACTAATCCTTGTCATCAGTTGGGATATTTTCGTCAGTGCGGCATCTGCGTCCTCAGGTAATATCTTGGTCAAAATCGCTTTTATGATGGGGTAGGTCATCGCTTTTCCCATATAGTGGTAGTCAGCCTCAATGCCGTATACGCGGATTATTTCTTCCTCATGTACCCGATTGCCCATCTTGGCTAATGCTGCGACAAATGGTTCTGACAGTTTAGTGTTGTTCAAAGCATAGTCCATAATGCTGTTAGCCAAAACCAGCTTTTCGGCATCAGCAATTTTCAGTGACTTGTACGGATCATGGGAGTCCACTGCTATTGTCTGTGTGACAGTATTATACTTCAATACTTCTACCACATCTTGCATTCTTAATTCCTTATTATAGGCGATGCCTGTTCCAAACACCGATTTTAGCTTGTTGTCAAAAGCATTGGCCACATCATTGTCTTTTTGCAGATTGCGGAAGAACGAGTCGCATTTGTTTGTATCACTTATGATGACAGTGCGGACAATGATCTCTATCCAGTCGAGTAAATGATCCTGTCCTAATGCAACGGACAACAATCCTCTGTTGGCCACATCGGTATTAAAAGCTTCGGCATTGTAATAGCTTTGCAATACTTTTTTTACCTGAACCTGATCCAGCTTTGCTACATGCTTGGCCACATATTCAGCAAATTGCATGGGAATACCATATTCCTGCATAAACTGCTCATGGCTGGTGGGCTTATATTCCATATTGGCTACCAGCACATCCAGCAGTGGGAATTTCTTCATCTCACTCGGATTGCCCATTGGCGTAATCTTGCCAGGGAAGAGCAGGATGACTTTCTTGTCAGCCCACTCGTGATAGATGTTATATTTGGTCTTAAACCAAGAACCATTAAACACCTCATAATGGTAGCCTGACTCCCAGTCCACGTCCTTCAATGTGTCTGCAAGCATACGGTCATCGAAGATGAACAGCACACGGAGATTGCTGTTGCGCTCGAAGTACGAATATATTTTCTCTATTTCTGTCATCGTCAAATAGCAGCTAAAACATCTTTAAATTTTGCATAATTAGTCTTGACACCATCATCAAGGTCGAATGTGATATATTTCTGCGCCACATTGTTCAGTAGCAGGTCATACTCTTCACAATCCTTTAAGGCTTTCTCATAATAGGCCAGTTTCTTTTTATCGTCACGTCCAAGTACAGCCTCCACTGCCTTCAAGGGCAACATCATGTTTCGCAAATAATCTATGTATTTGAGCAAATACTTGTCGCGAAGGTCACGAACAGTAAACTGCGTCATCCTGTGCATATATACCAGACACTTGAAATAGCCTCCCTTGCTGCTAAACAGCCAATAGATAGGTGCTTTTTGGTACATCGTCTTGTGATCTTTCCAGAACCCACTGGGTTTGAAGAGATAGTCTTCGGTCTTACCAAGAGAATTGGTGATAAAATTCCAGTTGTCCTTGAATGTGTTTTCTCCAAAAACTAAGCGGACAAAAGCTTCCAATCTGTTGATGGCATTATCTGTAAAAGGACTATCACTTGGTAGCAGAGGAACTATACCGTCATCATCAATCTCAAAAGTCTCACTATAGATAGAGTAGGCAGCCTTTTCTTCTTCAGTAGGGTTGGGGTGTGCTATGTTTAAGCCTGAACGATCTAATCGATAGCGGCCCATCCAGCAACCCATAGCATAACTGATGAATTGTTTGATGAGTACATCCTCGTGCCATTTTATACGATTGTCTTCTATACTTATTTCGCCTTGTTGGAGAATGGTGATCTCGTCCATCGGTACATCAGGCGTTAATTCTTCTTCGAGTCCATAGATACTAATGAACTGGCGATTCAATTCTTCTTCATTTTGATGGAGCTTATTGAACTGATATTCCCAATGAGCCTTAAAATCTTTCATTAAAGCCTCTAACTTGAATGACATGGATTGACTCCCGTCTGTGCCAAACTGATTACGGAGAGCTATAAGAGGATTAGATTCGAAATCCCATGATGTTTCATGAGAATCCCAGTCTTCTTTAGCCATATAGATGTTCTGCCTTACATTATTGAGTAAGGCTTCATCTTCAATAGATAGGTATGGGAATCTTGCCACAACTCCATTTGAGAGATTTGTTGTAGCATTTAATATACTTGCAACAACAGATGAAATCTTTGATTGCAGAAAAGCCAAATGACTTTCTGGACTTTCAACTGTAATTGCGTTAGATGCACTTTCCAAAACAAATCCTCTAGGAACATATCTAAAGGTAACATACTCCCCACTGATTTTATTCCACGTTACTGTTGGTTTGAAATGACATTCATCAGCCCTTAAAACAGCACCTTTATGGTTTCTTATGGCATCCCCGTCATTTTCCCAATTAATAACCTCTTCCTGATTCCCATACCATTTTCTTTGCCCCCCTCCTTTATTTGTTGGGAACCATTTCTTTCCTGATTCTTTTGATTCCAAACGTGATGAAATGGAAACGCCTATCTTATTGAAAACAACTTCATACCAGTTCCTTATAAACAAGCTATTTGCAGCAGTTGACAATCCCTGATATGCATCAGTTATATCCTCAATAGTAGGATTGTCTTCAAACATTTCAATAATTTTATCAGAAGCCCAGTAACTACCCATGGGACTTAACTTTATCTTTGAGAATCTGTTTTGATCAACATTATTGTAAACAATCGCATGGTCTTTTGTTAAGAACAATGATTCTTTATCACCACAGTCTGCCCCATAGACAAGCCTAAAGAATGTTCCTCCAAAAGCAGGAGTATGTTTTGATATAACGAATGCAGCATTTTGCACTATTTCACCCGAGAGTTCATCAAAAGTATGAGGACCCAAATGTAATAAGCTATCTATTTGCTCTGCTTTTAAAAGATTTTCTCTAAACTTCGTGAAGTACTTGTTGTACATCCATGCTTGCATATTTATCATTCCATATTTTGCATTAGGAAGTAATTTGTCATATGCAACATCCATAAAGATAGAGAACAAATCGTTCTTAGAGTTGGGATATTTTTTAGCAACATAATTAGACAAATAATTATCCATATGTTTTGCTGCCATGTATGGTGGATTCATGCATATTGCAGAGTATTTCTCACTTAATGCAAGAATCAGATCAACACCAGGCAACAAAAACTGTATCTCCGATGAACAATTATCAGTACCTTTTTCTTTCCATTCATCGAAACAGGATCGTAGCAAAGCCACCAGAGTTTCGTTCAGGTTGAACTTCATAACGCTGCCCAGTTCATGAGCATTCTTTAGAAGGTCGAAACAGCCCTCAAGTGCTTTGGCAGCCGAGATATTACTTTCGCCAATAAAGCGAAGGCAGGCATCCTTAAGACTACAGCCCGCAGCCGTAGCATCGTAAGGTTTCGGCATATCTAAAACTCGTGGCATGCAATGGGCATCTTTGAAGCTTTCTTTGTCAAGGATGCATGCCTTAAGCATGAGAGAAAAAATTGACAATTGCTTGGCTCTGGTGTCAAGATCCACACCAACAATATTATGGTGGAAGATACTCTCTACAGCAGTAGTGGTATCATAGCCCTCCTCTTGATAGCATAACAGCAGCAAATCGAAGAACTCGTTTAGGATATGGCCAGAGCCACAACTAAGGTCTCCACATTTCAGGTCTTCAAGATCCTCAAATTCATATATAGGCCGTTCTCCATCGCATGGCTCTACCAGATATTTCAAACTGTCCTTAAAACTAGCATTCGGATCATGATCCAGATAGATACGTCCTAAGGTGTTTTCCACCATGTATTTCACAATCCAGTTTGGCGTGAAAATTTGTGTGCCAGCAGGCACCTCGTCTGCTTCCCACTTTGTTTTTTCGTTGACTTCCTTTTTCTTTTTTGCAATGTAGAACTGATAGAGCCACCCAAGCAGTTCGGTTTTCCCATAGTCATCGTCGCTGATATATGGCGTGTCGTTAAGCATACTGATAAAGTTTCCCTCTGTAAGGATGTTTGAGGGCAACAGAATCTCTGTATATTCAGCGATTCCACCAAAACACTTGCTGATGATGGGCGTGTTGCGACAGTAGGAAGCTATCAGGATAGAGAACAGCTCGGCTGTTTTTGTATGATCATTGATGATGGTCAAAGCCCTTGTCTTACTTGTTTTATCAATGTTTGTCCATCTTCCGTTTCTTGCTTCATCAATAATGTACGGAATGCGGTCTTCATTGTCCACATATTGCAGCACGGGCTCATTAATAATATGGTTTTTGGACAGTATCTGAAGAGCAATCAGACGGTTGAACCATGTATAGGCAGTCTCCTCAAAGACATAATCGATGCCTTTTGTAGCAATCCTGTCCTGAAGAGCCATCCATTGATCGTAGAAATGCTCCTCCAAAATCTGACCATCGAACAGAGTACCGTTAGTGATCTTTGTAGGTCCAAAGAGCACATTTCCCTCATCATCGAACCCCTTTTTCCTTAGTTCAAAGCGAACACCTTCTTTGATCTTTTCTCTGGCCTCACTGGCAAATATCTTAAGTCTGCTTGTATCCATCTTTGTTTTCTTGTTTATGAAATAACTACATCCTCACCATTATCAATATGCGCCAACAGTTGTTTTCTGAGTAACTGCAAATATGCCTCCACCTCGTCTTTATTGGTAAGAATCTGAATCTGAGGTTTCATTAGCTTTACGTTTGTAATGACTCGTGGTGCAGGCTGTCCGTCAGCATCGTCATCGTTGCCGTCATCACCACCATTGCCAGAACCAGGATCAGGCTTCTTTGCCTTATTGATCTTGCCTATCTGTTCTGTAAAATAAGAAGTAGTATCGCTACGCATCAACAGCGTTGCAATGTCATTACTTGAAGAAGCAACTTTAACTTTTGCCTCCAAATCAGAGAGTACGGTTGTAGGTATGCCCTTACTCTTCACGATGTCTAACAACTGGTCGTATGTAGCCTTGTAATTACTTGATATCGCCTCCTTTGCTTTTTCTATCGCCTCTTCAATCTTTTTCTTTAACTCCTTGTAGAGTTTCAGGTAGGTGGGGAACTTTCCTGATGAGTATGGCGTGGCGTCGTCAGTGAGCTGCTGAAGTTTCTCAACGACAGGCTGCTCCTCGGCATCAAGATGCTGGAAGTTAGCTTGGTTGTCCTTGATGAAGGCAAGCATTTCCTTATATTTCGGCAACTGCTGGTTGATAAAAGCCTGAACCGCTTTGCATTCGTCCATAACGACTTTGGCTTCCTGCTTTCTCGCAATCACACTTTCAAAGAAGTTCTTCTCGCCATCAACCTTCTGCCACTCTCTGAAGAGCGTGATAGCACTGGTATATGCCGTAGAGAACGGATAACGCGATACCTCTGCGTAAGTTTCAGAGTAGCGTTCAATAATCTTATTCAGCGAAGAATCGCTGTTCTCCTTGTTGCTCATATAAAGCTGAGTACTGTCGTTACCTCCAGGAACCGTCTGGACATTAAAGATTTCGCGCCATGACAGTATGAAATCATTGATCAAGCTTGCAGGAATTTCTGCGGCTGTCTCTATCTCGAAGTCAGCCTTGTTCTTAACAATGATGTTGGCCTGAACCTGTGGTGTTATCTTTACGCTGCCTCCCTTATAGACAAAAGCCCTTTTGTGTCTGCGCACCAGCTCGTTGACGATGTGAATGGTAGATTCCTCTCTCCATCCGTAGGGAGCACTCTTGTAGTGGTTCACCAAGTCTGCAAGTCCATAGCGGCCACTAATACCGTTCAAATAGCGATCTACTTCTTTTTCTGCTTCAGACAGAGGTAATCCTGTATATTCATCAGGATTAATGGGACGCAGCATCTTTGTCCTTAGCGCATCAGCAGATGTCGGTAGCCCGTCAGCCAGATGGGCATACTTGTAGAAATTACGGAAGTGTGCCTCGATGGCATATTTGTAGCGTGTGACACCCTTGTGTCCTGCAAACTTGCTCGTGATGACATCGTTGCCAGAGATTACCTCACATTTGTCAAGATAGGCTTCAATCTTCTTCGCTATGCTTCTCTGCAGCTCCTGTGCTTTCAGTCTGAAGTCGTTGTTAATCTTTTCTCGCAATGGGCTGGTGACAGGCTCCTTCAGGTAGTTGTTACACCGGCAGCACCAGTTGATGTCTCTTTGAAGCTGCTTGTCATTTTTCCAGAGTGGAGCCATGAAAAATATGAGGTTTCTCTTGTTATTATTCATAGCCACCGCATCCGGATTGTCTGAGTCGGCATAGAACATCATGTTAATCAGTAAGTCGTAACTGCCACCTTGGGCGAAGAGGTCGAAGATGCTCATGCCAATGTTCACGTTGGTAGCCCCAAACGTTTGGCGTCCGGCAGGGTTGCTCCAGTATTTGCTGATGATGGGCTTCAGCATTTCAGCGATGGCTGTATCTCCGCCAGAAGGCGTGTTCTTGATAGTCGTCGCCACCTCAGATTCTTCTTCTGTGTAGAAGCTGTAGATATCGTAGCTGGCTCCTTCAGGTCGTTCTTTCTTAAGAATGTTGCTTTCCATGAAGAAGTCGATGACATTCTGCACTTTCTCACGCAGCGACTTCATGTCTTCTCCTATTTTCGTAATAAGAAGAGTCGTCAGGTTGTCAATGCTGGCAGGCAGAGTATTCTTGTCATTCTCGGTCATATGGCAAAGCATGAAAAGCGCATTGACCACTCGCATGGCAAAGGACGGATCAGCGTATTTGCCTGCCACATCTTTTGGGGTAGATATGGCTACTTTGCCTTTATGAGCCAGCACGCCAAGAGAGGGCAGGAAGAGATCAAAAGGAATAAAGGTGCCTATTTCGTAGTCTCTTGTTGTGTTAGCAGCATTGTATGCAATACGAAGGATAGAACGCTCACTGTCCTTAACGGTCGTTTCTACATATTCAAGGCTGCGGAAAGCTCTGAGCACCTTCTTGATCAGTTCAAACTGATAAGGAACAAAAGGATAGTTTATCTCAAACGACTCCTTGCTGTCGAATGTGTAATAGCCAGTTGGCAGCGAGAACTGATCGATAATCTCAGTTTTCTTCGAACCATACAGGTCATCCAAGATAATCGTTCCGTTGCCATTTTTCTCGAGGAATCGTTTCTGGGTGATATAGGTAGAGTTGACCTCCTCCAAAGAAACCCTTATGGGGAAACGGTCTATGATATTACCGAACTCATCAGACTTCTTGTCAATGTGGCAATCTTCAAGCACTTCTTCCAGGCCCTGCTGGGCAGTACAGATAATCCAAACCTTATCGCCGCACTTCGTTTCAAGTGTGGCGGAAAGCTGCTGAAGTTGAAGGAGTACGTTCTTCCTGCCGTCTATGTACTGACTAGCCTCGTCGGCAAAGAAAATCAGACGATAGGCATCACCCTTTGTCTTGATATATTTGCTGAGAGTATCACAGAAATTTGAAACAGACGCATCGAGGTCATTGTTGTCGATACGGTTACGAATGGCATCCACATTGAGGGTCGGCAGCAGTTGTTTGGCTACATCCATGATCGTGTCAGGATCGCTCAGATAGGATGACAAGGCATCTTCCCAGTCAATATTAAGCGCATCAAGTTTGCTCTTGAACTCTGTGAGTTTGCCTGCTTCGTCCAGCACTCTTTCCAGATAGTGCCCAATGGCCAGACTTTCACGATTGTAGCCCCTGAACTTGTGGAACATGCGCCAAAAGACATGGACGAATGATTTATCCTCTTCTTCATTCTTGTTGTCTTCATCGCCAAAGTTAAAGGCAATATCATCAACATCTGCCTTCCTCAGCCACTGAATGATGTCCACAATTTCACTCGGCGACGGGAATTTGCTGGGATCCTTAACCTCTGTGATATCCGTATCCTTAACTGCTTGCTCCAGTCGCTTCAAGGCTTCGTCTTGATTGGATTTTGAGAAACAATATTTTAGGTATTTCAGGAAATGAGATTTACCAGAGCCATAGTAGCCGTTGATCCAGGTTCCATTGTGCGTCACCTTATGGTATCGTATGCCACTGAGGATTTGGTAAAGACCCGATATGATTTCTTCTGTGAATACATATTCTCCTATCTCCGTTTCCACAATTTTCTTGTCGAACTTGTTGATGTCAACAACCGCTTCAAACGGGCGGTCAATCTCTTTTGCGTATAATTTCTGAATTTCCATATTCTGATGTTTTATGAGTTCAGTAGTTCTGCTCTGTAGGTGTGTGAATCTTCTATACAGTTCAGGAGGGTATATGAGTTGCCTCTTGCTTCCCCTGGATAGAATACGATAATTTTATAATCGTTGGGGCGATTGAATTTCTCAAACTTGCTCAAGAAGAGGCTTGTCCGTAAATACGGAAAGATCTTACCCATCCCATGAATAAATACATAAGGACGCTTCAGACCGTTTTCAGGCTTTTCAAGATGCGATGCAATATGCTGATCAACATATTGCAGGAATTTGTCGCTTGTCGCCTTTGATCCTAATATCCTTGTAACGTTATCAGGTTCTTTTTCGTCTTTTTCGAGAAGGAATTTCAAATAAGAAGGATGAGTCCCAAATGACTGGCCATCAAGATAATGACATAGTAACTCAAACAAATCAATTGCTAATACATCTACATAGATTGCTGGACGTTTCAGGTTCTCTACGAAGTTTCGAATCTCCTTTTCCCAAAAATACTCATCTTTGGCAGGGTACTGATATAAATAGTAATTGTATGTAGAGGCGTGAGGATTTTGGAATTCCTCATCGCACAACTTATTATAAAGTTCTTCTATTGACATATTTCGTTCTTTATCGATTCTATTTGATATGAATGAAGCAGACAAGCATCCAAGAACCAAGGCTCCCCAATTTTCAAGTAATATGCATACTCTTCAATTCCCAATTCTGGCTGCTTAAGCTCTGTGGTTCCTTCTTTCCTTAATCCTGCCTGATGCAGCATGTGGAGATAAACACTCATCACTTTGTCTTTAGTCTTTTCACTCCAGCCAGCAACAAACTCGTCATTTTGGGCAATCTCATCATATTTTGCAGATAAATCGTCTTTTGAAATGGTCGGATCAAATGATTTCCATTTCGGCATGGCTACTTGTATATGAAAGTCCCAAATCATTTGATAGGTCTTAAGGACGACGTAGAACAGGGCAACCTTCTGGGCTTTTAACGAGAAGTCCATAAAATCTTTCCAGAACGTATCGGGTACGGTATTATATCTGCGTATCAATTCAGGAACATACCGCTTACGGGTATTGATGGATGCTATATGAAGATACAGATTGTCTTCAATGTCTTTTTTTAGCAGTGCCTCTCCATTTTCCTGCATTAGTAATGGCAGAACAGAATTCATTTCCTGGTAGAGCAAAGCTCCAGCAGTAAAAGCAGCACTGTATGGACTATTTGTTTTTTTCATTGTGACTATCTTCTATTCTTGTTCTAAAATCACATTTTAGACCTTTCCTTCCTGAGAGATCAAATATTGCCTGTACTCTCTCACTAACAACTCCTTGATGTCAACTTCCAGCAGATCTGCAATCTTTAGCAAGCATGCCACATCAGGCTGGGAGGTGTTGGTACACCACTTGCTCACCGTAGAAGGTGTAACTCCCAACTGTTCTGAGAGCCATCGGGAAGTGCGTTTCTTCTCGAACAACACCATTTTTATGCGGTTAATATCTTCCATACTCTATAGTTTTATTGCACAAAGATAGTGATTTATTCTCAATTTATCGTTATCTTCGTGAAATAATCATATGGTAGGGCTATATTTTAGGATTTTTTATGTATTTACTGACCCCAAAGACCAGATATTAGTATTCAAGAAGTGACACGTTCTTGTATACAAGAGTAGAGATGGTATACGAAAATACCAAATCGGGCGGTAAATCTTAACATTTTTATATGCATGGGGATGGGGTTACGTGCGCTCCTTCTCGAAGGTGATGCCGTCGTAGAGAGCCTGAGAGCCATCGCTGCTCTCTTATATCCATTCAAAGAAAGGGAACCGTAATCTCGTTGACAGTGAGATTGCGTTTCTCTTAAGCCAATTTGTAATTTCTCTTATGTTGAACAACGTGAGGTGTCTGCCCTAAAACAAATTTCAACCCTCATAGGTCAAATTCTATGGTCTAATTATAAATAGTTGCCATTGTTTATCTTCCACCAAGAGTAAAATAGTATACAAAAGTATCTATCAGGATGATTCATACTCTATATATTGGTTTCTGATTATACTTGATTCTCTTTGGAAGCATCACCAAAGACAGTCTTGGTCTTCTTTTTGTTCATCAACTTACCGTCTTCATAGGCGAAGAGGGGGCAGTTGGGACTCACCTGCAGCTCTTTGATGTGTGGATTCTTCTTGGCGGCATTGATATGTCGGCGCATCACGTTGTCTGGAAGAAGGACGGTCTTGGCATTGATTTGTTCGAGAAGCCGCTTGAGGACTTCTACTTTGCGCCATCCGCTGTTGCCATAGACGGGGCCGGAATGGCTCCAACCAAGGCAAACTTCCCACCGCTCTTCGTCGATACCCATCTCGGCTTCTGAGATGTCAAGGAAGTCGTATTCATCCTCCAATAGGGATTCTAAACCCTTGAGGTCAAGTGAACCGGTAACTTTGTGATT
>Ga0247608_10004777_pt1 | contig 14962 bp, 11 predicted proteins | sample 176DNAGHGlowgp2_FD_193490 | JGI IMG/M metagenome (GOLD analysis project Ga0247608, IMG submission 193490) | Sheep rumen microbial communities from Palmerston North, Manawatu-Wanganui, New Zealand - 1766 DNA GHGlow gp2 | ecosystem: Host-associated > Mammals > Digestive system > Stomach > Rumen ...
CGTAGTTATCGGATTTTTAGCAAAGATTAAACTTGTAAAAAATCCTGATGAAAAAAGAAAAGATCTATTAATTCAAGTTACAAATTATCGTATCGAATTGAGACGTCTTTTAACTAATATTCCTTTTACGTTAATAATTCTTTTATTAACCGCAATTTATATGATCATTTCTCAATTAGCTCCATTTTTCTCGGGGTTAGCTTTAAATGGATTTGATATAGCAAACACCAATATGGCTTTAAAAGCATATGATACAGTTGCTTTTATGAATTTCCATCAAATGGTTACGGGTCTAGTTCCTTTACCAGGTAACGCAGGTGTTTCTGAACTTATTTTTGGTGCTCTTTTTGGTGGTGCATCAAACTTCTATAACGGACCAGATTTTTACGCAACAGGTGGATTAAATATTTTACTTCTAGTTTGGAGATTTGGAACATTCTATATTCCATTTATCATTACAGGTATAGTTTCTGCGACTTATAGAACTCGTGGTCTTCCTGTTTCAGAAAGAATTATTCCTGTTGGAAACAGAAAAACAATGCTTACAATTCAACTTAATACGTATGAAGAACGTAAGAAAACTAGCGACTATGCTTTTGAAACAAAGCAACTTGAACGTAAAGAATTGATAGAAAAATTATCTTTAAAAAATAAAAATAAACAAACGAAAACTACTTCGATTAAGAAGCAAAAAAAGACGCAAACAGTCGATAATATTGAAATCGGAGAAGAAGAGTGAATATAGCAATTTTTTCAGATACATATTTGCCAGATATCAATGGTGTTGCGACAAGTTGCAATACACTTTTTCATATTTTAAGAAAACACGGACATAAAGTTTATGTTGTTGCTCCAGGAGAAAAGTTTGAATTTAATGACAATATTTTAAGAATTCCCGGACTCGAACTTAAAAATCTTTATGGGTATAGACTTTCTTTTATTTGGGATGAACAAGGATTTCAAATTTTAAAAAATCTTAATTTAGATTTAGTTCATATTAATACTGATTTTGGAGTTGGACAATTTGGAATGAACGTTGCAAATAAATTAAGTATTCCTATTGTTTTTACTTATCATACAATGTATGAAGATTATACGTATTATTTCCTAAAAGGATTTTTAGATAGATTTTCAAAATGGGCTATTAGAGAATTTGAAAAATCTAGTATGAATAGATCTAGTGAAATCATTTCTCCTTCAGTGAAAACCATGAATTATTTAAGATCAGTAGGGGTAGAAAAATACATTAATATTGTCCCGACTGGCTTTGATTTTTCTAAGTTTGAAAAGAGTGAAGAACATCTAAAAAGTGTCGATGGTTTACGTGAAAATTTAGGATATAAAAAGAGTGATTTTGTAGCATGTTGCCTTGGTAGAATGGCTCATGAAAAAAGCTATGACATCATATTAAAAGGATTTAGAAAATATATTGATAAATATGATGCATCAAATACTTATTTATTGATTGTTGGAGATGGTCCTGATAAACAAGATTTAGAAAAATTATCAGAAACATTAAATATTCAAGATAAAGTTAAATTTATTGGAAAAGTCGACAATGAAGATGTTCCAAAATATTATTGGATAAGCAATTTATTCTTGAATTCTTCTATAAGTGAAACTCAAGGGTTAACATTTATGGAAGCAATGGCAAGCGATATCCCCATTCTATGTAGATTTGATAACTCACTTGTTGGTATTATTAATAATAAGAAGACTGGTTTCTTCTATGTTGATGAAGAAGACTTTCCTGATAAACTTGAATACGTTAAAAATCTTGGAGAAGATCAGCTTGAAAACATTATAAAAAAAGCAAAAGAATCAATTGATGATTTCTCTGAGAAGAAGTTCTACCATAAAATTTTAGAGGTATACAATCGTGCAATTAGAAAATCATGGTGATATAAAATTTAAATATAAAATCAAAAATGACGTTGTTGTTTTTGATATTGATGGCGACAAATTCAAGGTCACAAAAGAGTTTTTTGATTCATTAAATTTAGAAGAAGAAACTAAAATAAGTGACTTTATAATCGATCAAATTAAAACTGAAGCTAAGGTTCAAAAGATTGTTAATTATTGTAAAAAATTAGCTATCAAAAAGCCTTATAGTGAAATTCAACTTATCAAAAAAATCAATAAAAAATTTGATAATCCAAAAGAATTAAAAAAGGCTTTTGCTGTTTTAAGAAATTCAAATATTTTTGATGATGAAAATTATTTACAAAGCTATAAAGAATATTTTGATAATAATCTTTATGGTAAATATTACATAATTAATTATTTTAAAAACCAAAATGTTAAACCAAATTTAATTGATAAAATCGAATTTGATGAAGAATTTGAGATGGAAAAAGCTCAAAAATTCTTTGAACAATTAAAAAATAAATTTGTTAGAAATAATTATGCAAAACAAAAGAAAAAAATCTATGATTTAATGCTTTTTAGAGGATATTCTGTTGAAATTATTTTAGAAGTATTAAACGGATTAGAAATTGATGAAGAAAAAGAAAAAAATAGATTAATAAATTCATATTTAAAATTGAAAAAGAAATTTATTAAAAATGATAAATATCAAGGTGTTGATATAAATAGTAAGATTGTTAATAAATTAGTCATGCAAGGCTATAATTATTCATTAATTAGCGAAGTAATTGCGATGGATAAGAGAGGTGAATTAAATGATTAGTGATTTAAAAGATGGCAATCATGTAAGAGATTATTTTTTAGTTAAAGAAGCTGTTAAAGGTGTTTCTACAACGGGTTTAAATTATTTAAATATTCTTTTACAAGATAAAACTGGTGTTATTGAAGCAAAAAAATGGGATATAAACCAAAAGGATGTTGATATTTTTAAAGCTGGAGAAATTGTTCAAGTTAATGGTGATGTTTACGATTATAAAGGTAAACTTCAAATAAAAATTTATACAGCAGAAATAATTGATAAGAAATTTGCTGATCTTAAAAATTTCTTAATCGATTCTCCAAAACCATTTGAGGAATTAGTTGAACGTTTTAATTTCTTTAAAAACAGTGTTTCAAATAAAGATTGTAAGTTAATTTTAGATGCTGTATTTGAAAAATATTACGATAAATATGCTAGTTTTCCTGCTGCAACAAAAAACCATCATGAATTTTATCATGGTTTAATTTATCATTCTGTTAGTATGTGTGAAATTGCAGAAGCTGCTAGTAAAAATTATCCAAATATTAATAGAGATTTATTAATTACTGGTTGCTTACTTCATGATATTGGTAAAACTGTTGAACTTTCTGGACCAGTAGCCACAAAATATACCGATGAAGGAAATTTATTAGGACATTTAACAATTGGATTTAATATTGTAAAAGATATTGCTGATGAATTAAAAATTACAAGCGATATACCTCTTCAACTTGAGCACATGATACTTTCTCATCATGGAAAACTTGAATTTGGAGCGTGTGTTTTGCCTTTAACTCGAGAAGCTTTAATTTTATCAATGATTGATGACATGGATGCTAAAATGATGATGCTTGATAAAGCACTTCAAGATGTAAAACCAGGCGAATATAGTGAAAAAGTATTTGGTTTAGATAATCGAAGTTTTTATAAAGGCCAAGAATAAAAGGCACAATAATTTGTGCCTTTTTAAATGCGATAATAATCGATTATTTTAAGTTAGTTTTAATTTCTTGAGCAAGAGCTGGTAAATTGACTTCATCAATCTTATTAAATTCAAGTTTTAATCCATCTGGTGCGTTATATCTTGGAATTACATGAACGTGGAAGTGCATTACGCTTTGCCCGGCAGCTTCATAACAATTTGCTAAAATGTTAACGCCTTTTGCTCCAAGTTGTTTAATTTGGACTTGGCCAATTCGTTGAGCAAGATCATAAACTTTATGCATAACTTCTTTTGGACAACTTAAGAAGTTTTCATAATGATCTTTTGTAACAACAAGGGCGTGTCCATAAGAGACAGGATTTACATCTAAGAATGCTAAAACATCATCATCTTCATAAAGTATAGTTGAAGGGATAATTTTAGCAGCAATTTTACAAAATATACAATTTTTATCGAATTTCATGATATTTTCCTTTCTTGTAAAAAAGGCCGTAATCGGCCTTTTTTAATATTAATCTTCAAATAATTTTGGATATGTTTGTTTGAAGTAATCGAATACGTCTTGATCGTGGTAATTGATATTACATTGCTCTAAGTAATAAGTTAAAGCGTTTGTAGTATAAGTTGAACCAGTTGCAAGTGTATAAGCAGTGTTTCTAACTTTTTCTTCGATTGCTTGTTTTTCAGCATCACTTGTATCATCAGTGACTGCAACTAAATCAGGAGTGACGATATCAACGATTTCGATAACATAATAGTTATCTCCGTCTTGCCAAATAACTGAATCTTCAGCACTTGAATAGTTATCTTTCTTTAAGAAGAAGTGCTTATCGGTTGTGTTTGTTCTATATAAGTGCCAACCTTGATAATTTTCTTTTGTTTGAGCTGGGCCCCATTCATTAACTAAACCATATGCGTAAAGTTTGTTTTTGATATCGTTTGGTAAACTTGATCCATCTTTAGTATACCAACCTTCAGTTTGATAATTCTTAACTCTGATGTCATCTGTTTTAATTTCTAAACCAACAACAGGGTCATATGTAATTGAATCAATTGAAGTGAAGGAGGAATAATTTGATGAATTATTTGTGTTACCATCACGTGTTAATGTTGAATAATCTTTGATTAAATCAGCATAAGGTGTGTTTTTGTAATATTCTAATGATCTTCCGTCACCATAATCTTGAATATAGCCTAAACCGGCGTGTCCATCAAGGTTTTTGGATGGGTTGTCACTTGTAACATCGCCAAAGATTGATTTTGCTAAAACTTCAGCGTGTGTAGCATCTAAAGCGATGTCGCTTTCAATACCTTTCCAAGCATTTGAAGCAATGTCAAATTTAGCAGTTGTAGCTAAATTTAAATTAGCAGGATCACTTGTTGAAGAACCTGTAACATAATTTCCAACAAATTCTTTCATGAATTTGGTAGCGTTTTTAGCATCGTTATCAGAAATTGAAATGTAATTAACTTTTCTTGATTGAGTATTACCAACAGCACTGTATTGTTCTTGGATAATGTATTGTTCAACAAGTAAGTTTTGAATAATTGTTGGAAGAAGTGAATTATTTACATAATCAAGGTAGTAATTAACGTGTAATACTTTCTTGATATAATTAAATCCACTTTCACTTGTGGTGTTATATTTTTTATCAATTAAAACACCATCAGTAAATCCGTTTGTTAAATATTCTTCAGGATGTGAAACATAATATGAATCTAATGGATCAATTTCTTTGAAACCATTAAATAATTCTTCTGCACCATAATAGGTATAGTGTTTTTGATATGTTGGGTTTTCATAAAGAACTGTTTCTGCATCGACTTCAGCGCCTGTTGCATCAACAATTGTGTAAAGTTTTTTGTAGATATCTCTAGCAAATAAGACTTCATAGAAACGATTGTTTCTCTTGTAAGAAGCAGTATTTGCTTCATCCCATAAAGCTGTGACGATTTTTTCTTCGATAATGTTCTTGATAATTGCTAATCTAGCTTCAAATTGAGCAGTTGAAGGAGTTGCATCGTCCATACTTAATTTGAAAGCGGTATGCTTCCAGTTTTTGTATGCGCTATGTGATGAGATAAATGATGATTGTTCAGTTGAAGACTTGCCATCATAATCGACTAAAGCGATTTTAAAACCATAATCACTTGATGAGTCTGGTTGAACTTCAAATTTACCTAAAACCTTTTCTGCAATACTAACTGCAAGTAAGTTTTTAACATCAGATGAATATGATGAACTTGTTCTAATTGCATCATAAATTGTATCTAATGTGTTGTGATCTAAAATAATTTTAGTATCTGTTAAAGGTTCATTTGCGTTTGTAGGATAGGCAGTAATTCTATCACAGGAAGAAAGTAACATTAATGCTGTTGCGCCAAATGCGAATAAAGCGTTTCTCTTTTTCATGACTTTTCCCTCCTTATCCTAAATAGATTGCAGAACTTTTACCTGCATCGATGTTATCGTACTTGGTGTTATAACCAGCGCCGCCTTCTTTATAAAGACTTGCATCACCAAAGTTTGTAGCTAAAATTTCAGGTAATAAGTAGTACATTCTTTCTTCAGTTTGAGCCTTGATTTGATTGTCATAAGCTGTCCAACTGTCTTCGAGTGTTTTTGTGTTGCTGATTTCTTTATCTTTTAATTGAATAGCAACATATTTGTCGACAATTGCTTGAACATCAACGTTATTTAATTTATTAAGTTTAATTCTTAAATTACCGTTTGTATCTTTGTTAAGCCAATAATATTTGTTGTAAGTTGTGACATTTTCTTCAAGTGCGTCATCAATATTTTTACGTTTTTCAGCATATGTATCATATGTGTAGTCAACAAATGATTCAGCTGTAATGTAATTTGATTGAACGTATGTTTTCTTAGGAACATACATTGTTTTGCCATTTGCTAATGTTGTAGGAACATTAGGGAATGTTTCAAGATATTGAGGTCTCATTGTTTCTGGATCAAGAGCGTTAACGTTCTTTGGATCTTCAGGAGCAAAGTATTCTTCTAAGTTTGTTTTGTATTTTTCGGCTTCTGCAGTTGATAAGCCTTGTGATGTGTAATTTGTAATTGTGTTAGCGAAATTAACATCAGCAGTATCAAAACCAGATCTTTCAATAACAATGAAGTGAATACCACCGGAACTTTCTTTATTTCTAACGACAAGAATTGGATTCTTTTCATTATCAACTAAGATTTTCTTTGTGACAGCAGCACCATTGATTTTGAATGTATATTCAACAAAGTTATCTGCTGAAACTCCAGCAATTGAAGTAGCGGTTCCTTTTGTTGTGTAGTGACCTGTATCGTCAATGTCAGAGAAAATATTATTTCCGCTAATATTGTCTAGTCTCTTATGATAGCCAGCAGGATTTGATGGGTTTGGATTATTTAAATCGCTTGAACCACCAGTTAAATCAGCACTTGTCCAAGCTTCTTCATAAGTGATAAAACCAACGTTTCTATTTTGGAAGTATTTATTGAAATAGATATTTCTTGGGAAGTAATCTTCATCACCACCGTAAACTGTTTTACCACCACCAAATGTTGTAACATCTTTTGTATCTTCTAATTTTTGTAAAACACCAATTGGAATAAATGTTGCACCAAATTCGACTAAATTTTCTTCAACATTTTCAGGAAGATGTAAATTAGCAAATTTTTCATCATATTGTGAATCTAATCCAACACCGGTTGAGTCAACATATTGGTTATTCAAGAGTAAATCCCATGTATAAGCACCAAGTTTGAATTCATTAACGAATCCAGTACTTGCTGACATGATGTAATCTCCGCCTTTATCTTTTGAACCTGGGTCATCGGAATAGTTCTTTGCGACTTCAGCAAAATCATCACCTTCAGTTAATCTCATGACTGTTTCATATAACTTGTGAGCATTGTCACTTGAAATATGACCATGTGTATATCCGTAATCTTGTGTAGCATCAGTCTTAACTAAAATGTGTTTGACATGATAAGGAACATAATTTTCCAAATATCCTTCTTTACCCCAAAGTAAGTTGTATTCTTGTTGAAGTTTTAATTCAGATTCGTCAGTAAAATCTGATTTGTCCCAAGCCTTGAAGGTTTCTAAGAATTCTTCATCAACCTTTTCAGTCATTTCAGAATAAATAGTGTCAAGATAAAATTCTTTGTCTTTTTCTTCATTGGTCATGTTAGCTTCATCATAGCCTTTTTTTGTCAAATGATCGTACCAGTTTTCGTTTGATTCTTCAGCACTTTCCTTTTCGTTTGAAATTGTATTTTCTGTAGCTTCGACGACATCTGCCATGTAGTCACTTAAAATTCCACCTTCTTCAAATGATGAACGAACGACAATTTCATATAAAGCATTATAAAATGCTTGAGCATGAGAGGTTCTATCTTCGTTAACATACTTTGCAAGAATATCGTCTGTTGACAAACTATAAGATTCGCCTTGATAGCTGTAACTTAAGATAAGACCTTCTTTGTTCCAGGAGATGTTATCACAGCTAGAAAGAGCGATTGTAGTAAGAGCAGTGAGAGCTAGACTAATAACTTTCTTTCTATTCTTCATATAGTATTCCTTTCAATAAATAACATTGTACATGCAAATAGCCTTATAATTTTATATTATAAGTGCGATTAAAACAACTATTATTTTTGATTTCTTTCTTTGTTTTTTTGAAACAAAGCAAATTAACATAAATTATTTTTATTTCAAAGAAATAAGATTCAAAAAAATTCCTTATCATTTTGATTTACGATGGAAGTTTATTAGTTTAGAATATTGCAATGAAGGAATTCACTATGAAAAAACTTGTTATTAAAAACTTACATGTTAGCGTTGATGAAAAAGAAATTTTAAAAGGCTTAAACCTTGAAATTAATGAAGGCGAAGTAGTTGCTGTACTTGGTCCAAATGGACATGGTAAATCAACTTTATTAAATGCCATCATGGGTAATCCAAGATATAAAGTCACAGAAGGTGAAATTTATCTTGATGATTTAAATGTTTTAGAAATGGATGTAAACGAAAGAAGTAAAGCTGGATTATTTTTAGCTTTTCAATCACCTGCTGAAATTCCAGGTGTTAATTCTTCTGAGTTTTTGAAAGCAGCTATAAACGAACATAATGAAAAACGTTTATCTCTTTATCAATTCTACAAAGTTCTAGATAACGCAAGTAGAGAAGTCAATATTCCTTTTGAAATGTTTAATAGAAATTTAAATGATGGATTTAGTGGTGGTGAAAAGAAACGTAACGAAATTTTACAAATGATGTTACTTAATCCAAATATCGCGATGTTAGATGAAATTGATAGTGGATTAGATGTTGACGCAATAAATACAGTTAGTGAATGTATCAATAAGCAACACAAAGAAAAAGGGACTGGATTCTTGATTATTTCACATTATGCGAGATTATTTGAACTTGTTAAGCCAACAAGAACAATTGTCATTGTAAATGGTAGAGTTGTTTGCGAAGGTGGTCCAGATATTTATAAGAAAATTGATAAATTCGGTTATGAATGGATCAAAAAAGAATATGGCGTTAGCATTGAAAAAGATGAACAACCAATGAACAAAGTTTCACTTGGAACATGTGCTACAAAAGAAGTAATTACAAATGGAAATAAATAGTATAAAAAATAACGTTTTTAATATCTCTGAATCAGGTCAATTTGATCTTAATTTTTGGAGTGAAAAAGACTTTGAAATTAACGTTCAAGATAACTTAAAAGTTGATATTGATTTAAGAAATTTCAGTGATAAAAAAATCAAAATTAATGTTGGAAATTATTCAATTTGTAAAGTTAGATTAATTCTTGAAGATTCTAAAAAAACTTTAGATTTGCATGGTTTTTCACAAAATTCATCAGAATTTAACGTTTATTTTGCTGATTTATGTGATGGAAATTCTAAATTAAATATTGAATCAAATTTAATTGGTTTAGGATCAAAAAGCGATATAAGATACTCAGTAATTAGTAGTGATTTAAATCTTAAAAAATATAATATTTTTATTAACCATTTAAGTAGTAAAACTAGATCAAATTTTGAAGGGTATGGCGTTGCTACAAAAACAAGCGAAATTGTTTCAAATTGTGTTTCTCATATACATGAAAAATGCATTAAAAGTGAAGCTCATCAAATATCAAAAATTATTCTTTTTGATGAAAAAAGTAAAGCTCATGCAGACCCAGTTTTAAAGATAGATTGCGATGATGTTGTTGCAAGTCATGGTGTAGCAATTGGTGCACTCAATAATGATCATATTTTCTATCTCAAATCTAGAGGTTTAACAAATGATGAAGCAAGAAGATTGATTGTTTTAGGTTATCTTTTACCTATAAAATCTTATTTTAGCGAAAATGATGCAGAAAAAATTGCTTTAAGAATTAATGGAGATTTTTAATGTTTGACGTTTTAAAAATTAGAAAAGATTTTCCAATGTTAGATGGAACAAAGACAAATTTTAATGGAAAACCATTAATCTATTTTGATAATGCAGCTACGACTTTTAAACCATATTGTGTTATTGATGAGTGCAATAAATATTATTTAGAAGAAAATGCAAATTCACATAGAGGTGATTATGACCTTGCATTTAAAGTTGATAAAAATGTTGATAATGTTCGTGAAAAAGTCGCTAATTTTATCAGAGCAAAAAAACAAGAAGTTGTCTTTACAAGTGGATGTTCAATGGCAATGAATCTAATTGCTTATGGATATGGATTTAAATATTTAAAAGCAGGAGATGAAATTATTTTAACTGAAGCTGAACACGCTAGTAATGTTTTACCATGGTTTAAAATTTCAGAATTAACAGGAGCTATTATTAAATATATTGAACTTGACGAAGACGGAAGAGCAACTCCTGAAAATTTGAGAAAAGTAATTACTAAAAATACAAAAGTTGTTAGTATTGCTCAAATTACAAATGTCTTAGGTTATAAAATCGATATAAAAGAAATGAGTAAAATCGCTCATGAATTTGGTGCCATTTTAATTTGTGATGCAGCTCAATCCTGTCCTCACATGAAAATAGATGTTAAAGATTTAGATTGTGATTTCTTAACAATGAGTGCACATAAAATGTGTGGTCCAACTGGTATAGGAATCATGTATGGCAAATTTAATTTGCTTGAAAAGATGGATCCATTTTTAACAGGTGGTGGTGATAATGCAAGATTTGATATGTGTGGTAATGTTGCATTCCTTGTTCCGCCAGCAAAATTTGAAGCAGGTACGATGAATCTTAGTGCTATTTATGGGTTTGGTGCAGCTGTTGATTACTTAACGAATTTAGGAATGGATAACATTGAAAAATATGAAATGGAATTAAGAAATTATGCCATTTCAAAACTAAAAACCATGCAAAACGTCATTATTTATAATGAAAATGCAGATTCTGGTATTATAACTTTTAATGTAAAAGATGTCTTTGCTCAAGATGAAGCGAGCTATCTTAATAGCAAAGGTATATGCGTTAGAAGTGGAGAACATTGCGCAAAACTTTTAAAAGATCGTTTAAAGACAATGGCTACAGTAAGAGCAAGTTTCTATTTTTATAACACTTTTGAAGAGGTCGATGCTTTTATTGAAGCACTTAAAAATGGAGGTAATTTTTTAGATGCATATTTCGATTGATACTAATATGATGCGTGAAATTATCATGGATCATTATTCAAGTCCTTTACATAAATTAACTCCAAAAAACGAAGATGAATATAAAACAATTGTCATGGATAGTGACAGTTGCATTGATAACATTAAAATCTTTATTAAAGAAGAAAATGGAATTATTAAAGAAGCTTGTTTTGATGGTGTTGCATGTGCTATTTCAACAGCAAGCACAGATATTTTATGTGATTTAATTACTGGAAAAACTATTGATCAAGCTAATTACATCATTGAACAATATGAGAACATGATTTATGAAAAAGAATATGATGAATCTGTTCTTGAAGAACTTGTTGCTTTTATGAACACGCATAAACAAGCATCAAGAATTAAATGCGCAACAATCGGATTTACAGGTGTAAGTTCAATTATTAATGGTAAAAAATAATGAGCAAAGAAGAATTTAAAAAAGATAGAGAATATCAATACGATTTTAAAGATGATGTAAAAAGCATCTTTTCTACTGGTACAGGTCTTTCTGAAGATGTTATTCGTGCAATTTCAAAAGAAAAAAATGAACCAGAATGGATGCTTGAATTTAGATTAGATGCATATCGTAAATTTATTAAGATGCCTAATCCATCTTTTGGTCCTGATGTTTCAAATTTAGATTTTGATAGTTACACATATTACACAAGATATGTTAAAGGTGACAAAACTGATTGGGACGAAGTTCCAGAAACTATTAAAAATACTTTTAACAAATTAGGTATTCCAGAACAAGAACAAAAATATTTAAGTGGCGCTGCTACTCAATATGAATCTGAAATGGTTTACCACAATATGCTTAAGGAGGTTGAAGAAAAAGGCGTTATTTTCTTATCAACCGATATGGCTCTTCAAAAATTCCCTGAATTATTTAAGAAATTTTTTGGAACAGTTGTTCCAGTTGCTGATAATAAATTTAGTGCATTAAATGGTGCTGTTTGGAGTGGCGGTAGTTTCATTTACGTTCCTAAAGGTGTTCATTTAGATAAGCCATTACAATCTTATTTTAGAATTAACAATGAAAAAACAGGTCAATTTGAAAGAACTTTAATTATTTGTGATGAAGGAAGCGATGTACATTATGTTGAAGGATGTACAGCACCGATTTATAGTAAAGAAAGTTTACATGCTGCAGTTGTTGAAATTATTATCATGAAAAATGCAAAATGTAGATATTCAACAGTTCAAAATTGGTCGAATAATATCGTAAATTTAGTCACTAAACGTGCTGTATGTTATGAAAACGCAATCATGGAGTGGATTGATGGAAATATAGGTTCACAAATTAATATGAAATATCCTGGATGTATTTTAAAAGAATCAGGAGCAAAAGGAATTTGTATTTCAATTGCAGTAGCTGGAAAAGGTCAATATCAAGATGCTGGTGCAAGAATGATTCATGAAGCCCCTAACACAACAAGTTCAGTTATTTCAAAATCCATCGTTAAAAATGGCGGTATTTGTAACTATAGAGGAACTGTTAGAATCAAAGAAGAAGCTACCAATTCAAGAACCCATATCGAATGTGACACTTTAATTCTTGATGATATTTCTAAATCAGATACTATTCCAAAGAATGAATGTAAAAACAATTCAAGTTTCTTCGAACATGAAGCAACAGTTAGTAAAATTGATGAAGATCAATTATTCTATCTGATGAGCAGAGGAATTAAAGAACAAGACGCAATTCAAATGATTATTATGGGCTTTATTGAACCTTTCTCAAGAGAATTGCCAATGGAATATGCGGTTGAATTAAATCAACTAATAAAAATGGATATGGAAGGTAGCGTTGGTTAGACGCTATTTTTCTTGAAAAATTAGATATTAAACTTAATTAATAAAAAATATATAATATTTTTCATGAATTTAGATTATGACGTTATAGTTGTCGGCGGAGGACACGCCGGATGTGAAGCAGCACTTGCATGTGCTCATAGAGGAGATAAGACTTTGCTTATCACTCTTAATTTAAGCATGGCTGCTAACATGCCTTGTAATCCATCAATTGGTGGTAGTGCAAAAGGTATCGTTGTACGAGAAGTTGATTGTCTTGGTGGAGCAATGGGAAAAGTTGCGGATCAAGAATATCTTCAAATGAAAATGTTAAATACAAAAAAAGGTCCTGGAGTACAATGTTTACGTGCTCAAGCTGATAAAAAAAGATATCCTGCAAATATGCAAAAATTACTTAAAAATACTAATAATCTAAATATTGTAGAAGATGAAGTTAAAGAAGTTTTGCATGACGAAAGCAAGATATTAGGTGTTGCAACAAAAACTCAAAAATTCTATTCAAAAGCTGTTATTTTAACTACAGGGACATACATGAATAGTGAAATTTTAAGAGGACATCATAAATTTGTTGGTGGACCTGATGGCGAGAATGCTTCTGTTGGTTTAAGTGATTCTTTAAGAGAAATGGGTATTAAACTATTTCGTCTTAAAACAGGAACACCTCAAAGAATCGCTAAAGAAAGCATCGATTTTTCAAAAGCTTTAATACAATATGGAAACGTTGAAGATCAAGCTTTTAGTTATGAAACACATTCTTTTAAAAAGATAGAAGATCAAATTCCATGCTGGTTAATTTATACAACTCCTGAAACACACAGAATCATTAATGAGCATTTACTTGAAAGTGCAATGTATGGGGGAATTGTTAAAGGTGTTGGTCCAAGATATTGCCCTTCAATAGAAGATAAAATTGTAAGATTTTCAGATAAACCAAGACATCAGTTATTTTTAGAACCAGAGAGTTTCGACACAAATAGTGTATATTTGCAGGGTTTTTCAACTAGTATGCCTGAAAATGTACAAGATTTAATGGTTCATTCTTTACCAGGATTAGAAAACGCTAAGATATTAAAATATGCTTATGCAATTGAATATGATGCAGTAGAAACTGAAGAGTATTCATCAAATTTAATGATTAAAAAATGGCCAGGATTATTTATTGGAGGCCAAATTTGTGGTACTAGTGGCTATGAAGAAGCTGCTGGCTTAGGTATTATGGCAGGCATTAATGCTTCACTTTTTATTAGAGGTGAAGAGCCATTTATATTAAAAAGAGACGAAGCATATATTGGTGTTATGATTGACGATTTAATAACAAAAGGCACTAAGGAACCTTATAGGTTATTATCATCAAGAGCTGAATATAGATTACTTTTAAGAAGCGATAATGCTGATATGCGATTAACAGATTATGGCTATAAATATGGTTTAATCTCTCAAAAAAGATACGACAAATTTAATAAAAAAAGAAATACTATAAACGAAATTTATAAAATTTTAGATACCAAACACTTTGGTGAAACTAGTCCTATTAATGAATATTTAAAATCTTTAGGATATGAAAAATTAACTAATGGTGTTAAAGCTAAAGATATCTTAAAAAGAAATGGTGTTTCGTATAAATTACTTAAAAATTATTTAGATATCGATCCTAATTTAGAACTCGATACTTTAGGAGAATTCGAACTAGAAGTAGCTATTAAATATGAAGGCTATATTGATAGCGAAAGAAAAGACGCTGAAAAATTTAGAAAACTTGAAAACATTAAATTAAGACAAGATATTGATTATTTAAGTATGGATGGCTTAAGAATTGAAGCTAGGCAGAAATTAGATAAAGTTAAACCATCAACAATTGGACAAGCAGGAAGAATTAGTGGTGTTAACCCAG